>Ga0153948_1001463_pt1 | contig 11943 bp, 14 predicted proteins | sample TSNJ032MetaG_FD_104696 | JGI IMG/M metagenome (GOLD analysis project Ga0153948, IMG submission 104696) | Attine ant fungus gardens microbial communities from New Jersey, USA - TSNJ032 MetaG | ecosystem: Host-associated > Fungi > Mycelium > Unclassified | place: USA: New Jersey, Wharton State...
CAGAAATCGGTTATAGAGCTTTTCCTCTGTATTATTATCCAACCCCATAGGATTATTAAAATCCTCCGGTATTTTACCGATTTTTAAATCCGCCAGGAATTTAGCGATAAAGCAATCACACGCAACAACCAACCCGACTTCCGATTTGCTTTCCGCAAAGCATCTCTCGACTGTCCAACGGGTTCCGGCAATTTGTATTAGTTTTTCAATAGGTACGTTTTCAGGGGTAAAAACAAGCATAAGCCCGCAGTTCATTCAAGTCGGTTTTGCTCCTTCGGACAAGCAAATAACGCTTCCAACCCGCCTTCGGCCTAAACCCAATCCCTATTGCCTGCCAGTCATATATGCGGGCGCCCTTCGAACCATCCCCGCAGCTTGCCTCAAACCATCTTTCTTCATCCAGACTCTTGAGGACAGAGCTTACTGACACACGATTCCATCCGATTTGTATATATTCTTTCTCCGATACGCAAAGAACGTAACATTTGTGCACCTCTTCCAGCCACAACCGTATCGTCCTGTAATCTCCATATACGTAGTCTCCGGTAACCCATCGGTAAGGAACGTCCGCCGCCGTGGCCGCTTGTATCATTTCTAACGCCATTCGCGGTTTGGTTTAAAAACCCACCGTTTCGGGTATTCCTGCTTTCCGGCATCGCTTCGGGTCAGTAAACCAGTCCTCGGGTATATATAGTCTCCGGTCTATCAGCGCATGACCCTTCTCACTCGCATATGTCAAAAATACTCCGATTTGACAGTTCTCTATCCGCCCCGCTGTCCCGCTGTATTGCCGTTTCACTCCGCAGGACATTTTGCCTTGCTTGAGAAACCCCGTTTCGTCTACCACCAGTACCCCGTCTTCATCCCCGAGTTTTTCGCTCACATAGCCTCGCAATTCGTTCCGAAGTTCATCTGCGCTGAATTGACCACGGTAGAGGAACTGCTGCATCACATATGGCGTCGTTTCCCATGCCTGATTCACCCTAGCCATCTTGAAATTTCGGGAAAGTAGGTTGGGCGACGCTGGATAATTGTGATTGGAATTGGTGGTCGCTTTGAACTTCCTGACTGTTTTGGGTACGAGATTATTCTCCCTCATCAACTCTTCCACACGCCTGCGACCGATCCTGATTCCGTACACCTTTGATATCTGTCTGGTTAAACGGCGTGAGCCATAGGTACGCCTCGACCGCTCAAATTCCAACTTCATAAGCCCGGCATAGTATTCGCCCTCAAACTGCCTGCGCGTTTTAAACCCTTGCTTTACCCACTGATAATATCCACCACGTGATACCTTTAATGTTTCGGCCATCTTTTTCACCGCGAAATACCCGCGGTGTTCCTGTATGAATACATACTTCATTTCTGGTGTTTTGCAAAGATGGCCGTCGCTTTTTTGAGATAGCGTTTTCCTCTTCCAATTCCTTGACCTGTCGCATTAAATCACGCAATTCCCGATCTCCAGGTTTCAAATTCCCTTTCCCAGGAAACGCGTTCACACCATCGAGACGGCGCTCATCCACCCATCGGTAGATCGTTTTTACGTGTATCCCGTATTCTCGTGCTACATCCGCCGCTTTCCTGCCATTATCTAGCAGCCCCAGCAACTCCTGCTTGTATGCTCATCATAGCTCTTGCCTTTCAATCTCTTCACAGCCTTTCTTTTTCCTATTCTATCAGCTGTTCTTCGTGTCTGGCAAGGCGGGTCTGGGTCAATCGGCTACCTGCATGGTTCTGAAGATACGGATCTTCAGGGAGCTGGGCGATCGTTTACCGCTTTATCATTGAGAAGGCCGTGACGAACGTCATCCGACTTATAAATCGCACCGGTGGTTACAGGCACTTCTGCGATGTCAAACTTGGGCATGAATTCGTTGAGGAACTTCATGTTGCGCTCGATGCTGGCGGGTGTACGCATGCCAATATTCAGCATATGGACACGCGAATCGCTCAAGCCAAATGCCAAGGACACCATGGAAGCCCTGTTGTTTTCGTTCCACTCGGGGCAGAGAAATTCCAGTTGACGCTGGAAAATACCGGATGTGACGGGACGCATGGTGCACACGCCGTAATTGCCATCCTTACATTTGTTCAAGAAGGTGACACCAGCGCCTTGACGGATGATATTGTAGCAAACCTGAACGGTGTCGAACAGACCGGCTTCGATTAGGGGATCAATGCAAAGATGGTCCTCCGCAGTAATGCCAAGATAGCGGATCAGTCCGCGACGTTTGAGTTCATTAAGCGCGTCCAAAGGGCCGCCGTGCACGATATGCTGACGATCCGCTTCATTGAACACATGGGTGGAGCCATGTAGCTGAAGCACATCAAGATAATCACACTGCAATCTTCTCAAACTATCCTCGCAGCTCTTGATGACCTCGTCATAAGAGGCGCGGGGGCTGCACTTACTGGCAAGATAGCAGTCACTTCGGCGTGTTTTCATTACACGGCCAACCAAAGTTTCACTATGTCCGTTGCCATAAAACACGGCTGTATCCAGATAGTTAATTCCCATATCCAGCGCTGTGTTGATCGTCTTTTCCACTACCTTCTCTCCTTCGGCAGAGTATGGGTCCCAACCTGCGGCGAGGTTCGGCGTTCCAAAGGGCATGCAGCCCAAGGCGAATTTGGTTACCATCATATCGGTCTTTCCAAATTTAACACGTTCCATCGTTTTCACCTCATTATATTATTTAAGTGCGGCAGAAGCTTACTTTTAAGCGATGCGAATCATGAAAGAACCCGGCGAAGATTTTTTTAAGCCGGTGCAACCTCATCAATGCATTTGAGTGCAATCTCGGTCAAGGGGAAGCCAATGTAAGGCATTGTGCGGGACAGCACAGTCAGCAGCAGCGCCCGATCATTCCCCAGTTTGATATTCGCGGCAATGTGCTTTTTGAGCGGTTCTTCATAACCCATGCCGAGTAGCGTGGAATAGGTCAGCAGCTCACGCGTTTTCAAATCAAGCGAAGAGCGCGTGTAGAAATCACCATAAGCAAATGACGTTTCTACCTTCTTAAAGAGTTTCTCATCTTCGGGAGCATCGGCGTATTCTTTTTCAACCGCGTTGCCAAACAATTTCTTTTGCACCTTCAAACCGGTGCTGTAGCGGGTTCCGTGAGTGTTGGTCATGTTGGAAGGCAGTGGCTTTTCTACTTTAAAGGTGGTCATGACCTCGTTGGTCAACTTCAGGAATTCGTTCATCAAAGCAACGCCGACCCAAGGTGTAGTATGATAGAGTGTTTCCTGCACTTCCGCTGCTGGGACTCCCACGTGAAGCGCACAAGTGACCATAAAACGATATTCAAGAGGGGTATGCCGGGCGATCAAGGTACCCATCAGGCATTTGGTCAAGATCTTGTAATCCAGCCAATCCCCATATTGCATTACCTCGTCGAAGGCGCAATTCTCAAAGACTTCTATAATTTCAGGATCCGTGTCCTTAAGGACAGATGCGTGACTCGGGTACATTTCGTCATGGATTCTATGGGCTGTTTCCGTAAGATTCAAACTCATACTTGACTGCTCCTTTTTTATTTATTCTGTCATATATTGCAGTTGTTAAGCCAATACATATGCTTGGAGATGTGAATCCAAAGGCCAATATCGCCCATGCGCGCACATGTTATTGTCGGATAGCTTCAAAACAGGTGCACTGGTTTGAACGTGCGGCCATCGACCGCGTTACTGCCCAAAAGCGGCCTATCCTTACCGCATACTCCTATGTACGTTTCGCACGGGGATTGGCTTTTGCTTGTTTTTAGACTATATGCGTATACTACAGCTTAACGGATTGTTTAGGTTCTAAAACAGTTCGTCCCGGCGCATCGAATTGTTCCGCCAGCCTGGGGTTAAATTGGTAGTTAGTATCTGTGTGGATTGGGACGGAGTGCTTTGCACCGATAAGCTTCGCGCAGACCGAGGCTTCCGATACGTCCATGTTGTAGATCCCATCAGTGGGCAAAAAGGCCCAGTCTAGGTGCAAAGCCGCCAGATCCCTCATCGAAGGCATCGAAGAGGTGTCCCCTGCATGGTAAAGCTTTATGCCATCAATTGTCACCAGATAGCCGACGCACTCGGTTGACGGATGGTTTTTGTTGCCGGCAGGAATAGCCTGCACTTTGATTTCGCCAATCTCAAAATGGTTGTACTGTTTGCCATCCAATGCGTCGGTGGCACGGATCACACGGCATTTTGGCTTCTGGGTGATAAGCGAAAGCCTGTTGTGATCGCCGTGCTCATGTGTGATTAATACCAGATCCGCCGGCATATCGTATTGGTCTCCGATGGCCGGATCAATGTAGATCACGGTGCCCGCGTCCGTCACAATTCGCATACTCGCATGCCCTAGATAGTACAATGTTGCCATTTCCGTCTCATCCTATCTCATAATATCAATTTGCCTCGCTTCGCACATTCCGGCAAGAACGATCCAAGACAAAGCAGTGTCTCAAGGTATACTACTAACCCATCAGCGGGTAAATTAGCGGAACGTAGAGAATAGTTACGAGATACGCGGCAATTGTCATGAACCAGTTGAACTTTACGTAGTCAGAGAACCGATACCCAGCGGTTTGGGACAGCGAGATGCAGGCGCCCGCCAGAGGCAGAAGGTACGCGAAGGAAGCGCCGTTGATGATTCCCATCATAAAGAGTTTGGGGTTGATGCCGAGTGCCATTGCTACAGGTAACAAGGGTGTGCCGAGAACGGTAATCACCGCGGAGTTGCCCATAACCTGGCTGAGCACGAGCGCGAGGAAAGTCGCGATTGCGAAGACGAAATACGGGCTGATATTGTTTCCGAAGGTGTTGAGGAACCAATTTGCCACCAGCTCACTAAAGCCACAGCTGCCGAGGCAGTTTGCGATACTGAACAGGCAGCCCATACGCAGGAAAATGCTCCAGTTCATGGACTTCAGGGAGCTTGTCATGCCGCAGACGCCGAGGCCCCAGCACAGACAAGCGCAGATCAGCGCCGTAATACCGGTAGGGACAATTTGTGTGATGAAACCGAAGAGCATTATTCCAAGAATGACACACATCTTAATCGCTTTATCGCGGTTAACTTCGCCCAGCTCTTTGATATTGGAAAAATCGATGGCATCATCCGCACGGTCGCCCCAGATCTTCTTCATTAGTTTAAATCCAATCGTGAGCATAAAGATGAACTCGAGCGCGAGGATCGGCCAGTTCGCCAATGTGAAGGAGAACATTGTGAACTCCAATCCTGTAAGAGCCTGCAGAAGCGCATTGCCGTTGATGTTGGTCGTACAGCCAACCAGTGTAAGCTGACCGCCCACCAGCGATCCCACACTCATGACCATCGTCATGTTGAGCATACTGAACTTTCCACCGGAAGCGCCCTTCGCCGCCACGAGGATGGAAAGGAATACCGCCATCATTGCCGTATCGTCCAAGAACGCAGAGAGAACAGTGATTGCGGCAAGTGCCATAAGGATAAATCGCCGTTCTCGTCCTTTTGCCATCTTGATACACCAGTTACCGATGATGGTAGCGAGTTCGGAATCCATCATTGCTTCGCCGATAATCAGAACGCCGAAGAGCATGATGATCGTGTTCTGGCTGAACGCGGAGAAAGCTTCCCCCAGAGTTGATGTACCCGTTACCACAAAAGCAATACAGATCAGGCTGCATACGAGTGTCTGATTGAATTTGTTTGTAAGTAACGTAATCAATAGAACTGCAAGGAGCGCTAAGCCGATGAACGCCGGATCAATATAGTTTGCCAAAATAGGAAGTGCCAGTTTCAATGCCATATCCCCTTTCCTCAATACATAAATTTATGTTGATGATTAGGGCGACAAAAGGTAATTCAATTATTCATTAAAGATAAGCCTTTTAGCCATAAAAAATTGCTCCTTGAAAACTGAATATATTGTTGTAAAACGTGACTTTATGCCATTTTTTTGGTAAAATAGACGTATCAAAAAGCGGAGGTTTGATATGTCTTTTGTAACTAATGATGCCAGCGTGCAACAACTTTCACTCATTGATCCTTATGATACCCTGACTGAGCGTGAAAAGAGATTCCCAGATTGGCGCCTTGATTATCAAGGAATTTACGAGTCTGTCGGATGATGATATTCTTACATCCCTGATGTTTGATATCCGTTTTCAGTATGCCCTGCACACCACTTCTTTTATCGAACAGCCGCTGAATGACCGAACCCTAGGCCGTTTTCGTGAACGCTGCTCTAACTACGAAAAAGAAACAGGCATTGACCTTCTTCGTGGAACGATAGAATCCTTGGCAGATGAAATGGCCACCCTAACTGCAGCGAAGAGACATCCGAGAAAATCAGCACAGTTATGGGAGATGCAAAACTATTAGTAGAACTTTGTGGTTCCGATTATGATGAATCGAGCCATTACCAGCTGCTTCTGCGGGTTCTGAAAGAACAAGCTATAGAAACAGAGGACGGCAGTTATCGTCTCCGTGAAAAAGGAGACGGAGGAATGAATTCCTTAATCCTCCAGAATCCGGCTGACCCGGACACAACCTTCCGGGAAAAAGCCGGAAAGCAGAATCGCGGATATGTAGCAAATGTAACGGAAGTATCTGGTGAAAACGGAAGCATTGTCACCGATTATCAGTATGAACATGTGCGCACAATACGGTAGTGGCCTAAAAAACGGAAAGATATCCACACCATACACTGAAAACGGTAGCTAAAAATATAATTTACCATAAATCACAGCAATATATTCAGTTTTCAAGGTTCCTATAGCGTAAAGTGAGCTTTTTATTTGCTCTTATGTCGCTTCAATCATAATTTATAAATAAATAATAAAACACATTTGCGGATCTTTCAATTGACAATCACTTAACGATGTCAACATTTTTGACATTCATATTTACATGTCAATTTGGTTTTCCTCGTGTTAAAAATATGGTACAATTGTATCGGGCTGTTTTCACTTAAAATAGACCAGAAAATCAGAGTGCGAGGTGTTATTGCTATGCTTAAAAACACGAGGCTGGTGTTCGCCGAAGCCCTTTACAATATTGTGGAAAATAAGCCGCTTGACAAAATTACTGTAAAGGATATCGTAGATTACTGCAAGTCCAGTCGGCAGACGTTTTACAATTATTTTATAGATAAAAATGATTTGATCCATTGGATATTTCAAAATGATCAAGAGGAGATTTTACAAATATTTGATTTAGGCCACTCTTGGCATGAAGCTTTGAATCAAACGTATCAGTTGTTTTGTGATCACAAGATTTTTTACACTAAAATTATGAAGGAAGAAGGGCAAAATTCTTTTATTTCCGCTCTTTTCGAATACACAAAGGCGTACTATGAAAAGTCTATTGTCAGGCGGTTTGGAGAAAGGGAATTGACGGAGGACTTGAAATTTTGCATTCAATTTAATACATACGGGGCGGTAAACATGTGCAGGAATTGGATGCTAAGTGGGATGAATATTTCTCCGGACAAGATGTCGGCTTTGATTATTGAAAATATGCCGGAACGGCTAAAGCGGTATTTTGTTTAGCTGCTTGCACTAACTTAGAGACATCATCGCTGTTGACGTGATGCCAGGGTTAGATGAAGAACGGGAGTCAGGCTCAAGACTGATTCCGATATCGCCAAAAGGTAGTAAAGCTCTGCGATACTAAACAATACTCCGTTTTGTTTGACCAGGCCTGAGCTGGTTATCAGCATATCAGTAGTATCATAAAAATTACCGCACTAGTGTGTGAGAATAATTCTATACTAATGGATGAACTGGTTTTTAATAGCTCTATTATCACAACTCTTCATGCATAATCTTCGTGGTTTGCAGTTTTGGGCATGCGACAAATAGAAAACCTTTATTGGTCAAACGAGGTGATTGGCTATAATCTGGAAAGTTTTACTCGGCCTAATAATATTTCTACTAGTGCTATTGATTACCTAGCTTATACTTAACCTTACAATAGGCCGAAAAAAAGACGCAAAAGAACTCCTACCAACTATAAAATATCAGTTGCGGAACTGAGCAGAGAATCAGCTGAGGAACCTCTGGAAACGGATCCGCCGTAAACCTCAAAAGCCTTGTTGTTGGAAACAAGGCTTTTGTTTTGGTCACAAGTTATTCTGGCCGCCCTTTTTATGATTTTTAAACGGACACAATCATATTTATGTACACGATACCCGCCACTGTCGGCGTATATGGGACGGTGTGTATTTTCTATTTGAAAAAGCTGAAGCGGAGAATTTAAGCGAGGGGCGCCTAAAGCATTATTTGCTCAAGTTAAGGATTTCTGACAAGCTCTCCGGTGCTGTCAAAAAAAGAGATTGAAGTGTAAAACTATTAAGGAGGATACCCTTATGAACAAAACAAATAAAGGACTTGTCGCTCATTGCGAAAATGCCCTGAAGGAAGGATGGTATTATCTCTGGGGAACTTACGCGCAAAAGGCTACACAGAGCGTCATTGACAGCAACATCAAACAATATCCATCTAATGAGGCATGGCGTAGCTATGCAAGTAAAGCAATCGGAAAAACCCGTGTATGTGATTGCTATGGGCTCGTAAAGTCCTATCTTTGGTGGGTAGACGATAACAGTAACCCAAAATATAACAATGTACATGACCACAACACCACGGAAGCCTACGGTGCCGCAAATGAAAAAGGGCCTCTGGCAACCCTGCCGGAAATCCCCGGGATAATAATGTACATGCCTGGGCATGTGGGTATATACATAGGCAGCGGTAGATTTATTGAGTGCAGGGGCGGCGGTGTTGGCATGTATGAAGGCAAGATCACCACAGGGAAGATAACCAAGGGAAGTAAATTTACCCATTGGTTTAAGGATATCAATATTGAGTATGCTACTACGACGGCCGCGGCACCCAATACCCACAGGGTTGTAGCAGGAGATACATTAAGTAAGATAGCGTTAGCATACGGTACGACCATCGCTTCGCTAAAATCAATTAATGGCATCGCAAACCCAAGCCTGATAAAAGCAGGGCAAATAATTATGCTCAATGGCAGCGTTGAGGCAGCTATAGAAAAACTGGCGGCTATAGGCGTTATCAATTCGGCGGCTTACTGGACAGCCAACTATAAAAATCTCGCGCATATGGGCACGCTATTAAAAAATGCTGCCAAAGTCATAAACAAAAAGGGCATAGCTAAGGCAACTGTTGAGGCGGGGATAAATGCGCTGGTGTCGGCCGGCGTTATTAGCGACAAAGATTACTGGATGAGCAACTACGTAAAAGTTACGCACCTTGGTAATCTACTAAAGGCCCTTGGTGGTTGTGTATAACGGAAGATAACCTGACCGAACGGATAAAAGTAGCCGTCGGCTCAGCCTACCGATCGGAGTCTACTCCGCTGCAGGCGGCAGGGATCGGCGTGGTGTTGGCTTTCACGGTGAAGGCCTTGCGGTAAAGGTGTAAACTGCTATAATTAAGACACAATAAAGAGAGGGCGCTGATAACACCCTCTCTAGCACAACCACTTTACAGGTGGCTAGGCTTGCAATCATTATAGGATGACCGCTAACCTAATTGAGACAAGGGGGCGGTCATTTTCTTGTCCTGAATTTTAGGATCAAGATTACTAACGTGGCAAAAGCAATCATCAATGATAATGCCTCGTACGTAGAATCGTGCTCGTTGAATTATACAGGATTACCCAGTTTACGACAAGGCTCAAATGCATCTTTCATAGCTCTTTTTAACCCAGAAGGTCTTTTGCCGCTTCCCGTAGATGCGCCGGCACATCCACAATGGTTTTTAAGACCTTGCGAATGAGGTCAGCGTAAATCTTAGCCCTTAGCAAGCACCTCCTCATATTATCAACTCCTCCAGTAGCGCCTTATACTTATCCCAGTATTTAGGACAAAACGGCGTACCGAAAACATAATTCAAAATCATATCTATTTCTACGGCGTTTTGAAAGTACAGAACGCTGGTTTTACCATTAGGGCATGGCTGCGGCTTTTTAGGTAGGACACCGGCCTGCTCTGCTAATATGCTATTTATACTCTGTATCAGCACGTGATTCCCGTATATTCGTAACCGGAGCCTCTTTCCCCGTTTCGTTCGCAGGATATCAACGGAAGAGTGTATTTCCAGATACGCGCGGAGAAAATCTTGGTAATCTTCAAGGGCAGGGATATTCCTCTCGTCAGCATTCCGTTCGGCCCAGCCGAATCCTCGAAACAAATCCGCAGGAAAAGGGATCTTAAGAACGTACTGCTCCTTGTTTTGATCTACCTGTCTGTAGATTATAAATGGTGAGTATTCCTGTACCTGATCCAGAAAATAGCGATTTTTGTGAAGCAGAACCAAGATATCTCTGTCTTTATCGTAACCGCCAATGCTCCAAATTATGCCTAGTATATATGAAGGGGTATTAGTTGGATCAAGGTAAAAGTCCTTTTTTGGAGTCGGCTTCATATCGGCTATATATTTCGATACTGTTTCCTTGTTCGCGCCCACTGTTTGGGCTATGTCTTCTATACGCAGCCCATCAATGTATAGACTGCGTATTTCCTGGACTACTTCAGGGGGTTTGGCTTTAAAGCCCTGATTGCCTGGCAGCATGCCCTTCGTGTATTTCTCGACCATTGTACGAGAGATACCAAGAGCTTTTGATGTTTTTCGGATTGATCTTATCTCCAAATAGGTCTTGCGGATCAGCTTGATTGTCGCTTCATTTAATATGATTTTTTTCAGCATAGTTTATCAACTCTTCCGGTTCTACACCTAATGCCTTGGCCAGACGTTATTAGCTGATTGATATTATGATTATTTTTTATCAAGTAAAGAAACATCATATTAATACGGAAACACAGAAGTTAGGCTAACGTCCCATTTTACTTATAATGGACAACTCAAAAGCGTTCTCTTATTCGTTGGTTTATGGATTAAGCGTTGTTTCATACTCATTCAAATTTTCCTTTCGAAGTAAACTTTATAAACCGCGAGTTGTAATACTCACTGGATATTTTGTTTTGAAAGAGCTTATTTAGCGATTCATCATGTGTTGATAAAATTATTTGCCATTCTCCTTTTTCAATAATAGTGCGAACTAGATCTACGAAGGCAAGAGAATTTATGTCATCAAAGCAGGCTATTGGATCGTCTATAAAAATAGTTTTTACTTTTGAAGTTTTCTTAGAAATTGCTTTGCTGATAAATATACTCAGAGCGACAGTATTCATTTGGGCTGTGCTGTAAAAAAACTCAGGTAGGATATCAATATTGTTGCTTTGTGCTTCCCCCTTTACATATAGACCGGGGATGTCGTTGTCAAATTTGATTTCGTATTTTAGATCCCCAAATTCTTTATGTGGCTCAATTCTTTTGTATATACTGTTCATAAATGCACTGCCAAACATGGTGTCAATATTCTGCTCAATTTCTACTTTCATCTTATCATACAGAAGTTGAAATTCATTTAATCCTGCGCTATATCTATCCAACTGAATATTCAAGTCATTACATTCATTGTGTAACTGATCGAACCTTTCATTGTAATTCGATATTGTAATTCTATTTAATACTTTATCTAAAGTATTCATGCGTATTGAACAGTTGTTGAGCTGTATCTTAGTATGTTCCTGCGAGGCTTTTATTCTCGCAGACTCTATTTGTGGTTCATTAACTACTTCATTATACATATTTTTGTAGGCATTCACAATTTTTTCGCGGTTAATAACTTTAAGTTTTATTCTGTCAAAAAGATCTTCATACTCCTTACTGTCTTCTACCTGCACTAACTCCAGACTCTGCAATTTCAAAATGCTTTCTGTGGCATCTTTTTCTACTTGCAGCAACAAGTAGATGGTATCGTTTGTAGCTATGTCAATTAGTCCGCTGTTCGCGAATTCGGACATAATTCTTTCGATATTAGAGTTCTCATCAGCCATTTTAGTTCTGACACTTATTATCATATCTAAGTTTCGACGC
>Ga0153948_1001465_pt1 | contig 11941 bp, 12 predicted proteins | sample TSNJ032MetaG_FD_104696 | JGI IMG/M metagenome (GOLD analysis project Ga0153948, IMG submission 104696) | Attine ant fungus gardens microbial communities from New Jersey, USA - TSNJ032 MetaG | ecosystem: Host-associated > Fungi > Mycelium > Unclassified | place: USA: New Jersey, Wharton State...
GTCCGGGCATAGACCACCGAAGGCGAATGCGCGGGCGTGTTGACACCGCGCGGCGGCATCATATGCGGGCCAGTCGGCGCTGAGGCCACAACCTGATTGGTCGGACGTGGCGGCTTTGGCGCCTGAACGGTCACTTGAGTGGGCGCTTGTATTGCGGCCTGCTGAACAGGCTTCTGCACGACAGGTGCAGATGGACGCGGCACAGGACCAACGGCAGCACCGTAATCCTTGTCCTTGGATGGCGCGGTCGTTTCTGGTGCCTTCGCGGTAACGGTCGGCTTGCTCTCTGTACGAGGCGAGATCGATGCGAAAGGATTGGTCGCAGACCGCTGGAACAGAGCAACCAGCGCGTCCTGCGGGCTCTTGTGCTGCGATGTGGCCCACAGGCTGAAAGCGCCGAGACCGAGGATGGCTACCAGCGCCATAACGGGCGCAGACGAACCAGATCCGCCCTTGGCAGTGCGGGCTCTCTTTTTCGGTGCAGCCTTTCGGGCAGGCTTCCGTGCAGCCATATGTCTGACCCCTGTTCGAATCGCGATGGCTAGACGCTAACAAGTCTTCCTTCGCATTTCGTTACCTCGGGATGATCGGGCCCTGGCTGGCCACCAAATAGAAAACGCCGCTTTCGCGGCGTATCCAAGTCATTATGAAGAAGCTGATCAGTGTCCGGACGTCTTGCCGTCACAGGAGGTTTCACCGGAAACCTTATCCTGTTGTTTCTGGGTCGATTCCTGCTCTTCAACTGCGTCGCGCCACTGGGCCCATTCGCGTTCGTGACGACGATAAAGTTCATCGGAAACAGTCTGGATACTCATTTCGATCCTCCGTTCATCTGGCGAAGCAAATAACACGGAGCTGTCCAGAACGTTGCATCACAAAGCGTAAGCGCTTGAAATCTAAATCGGTTTATATGTTTATAACCTTTTCAGACCTCAATTTTCCTGAACGGAAACACCACCTTCTCCGATCTTTAACTCAATCCCGGCGGGTTTTGTCTCTTCGCGATAGACGTAAAAAGCCAGACCAGCCGCAACGACGACCAAAGCGCCGATAATCAGATAAAGCCCGTTTCTGTTCACGTGTAACTCCTCATTATGATCGATAAAGATGGAACGCCTGAACGCGGCATCGGTTCCGATAAAGAAAACCCACGCAAGCTGATGCCTGCGTGGGCTGTTGGCCGATTGATCTAACGATCAATGTATTATGGCGGGCAGGGTTTCTGCCGGAACCATATGCGTGAATGGCGGCAGATAGGCCTGTGCCATCACGAGAAGGCCGATGAGCGACGCCAGTGCAATCGAGTGGAAAAACACGTAGCGCAGGATTTTCGACTCATGGCCGTACCACTGGGTGGCAGTGGAGGCGACAACGATGGATTGCGCATCGATCATCTTGCCCATGACGCCGCCCGATGAGTTGGACGCAGCCATAAGCACCGGCGACAGGCCGAGCTGCTCGGCGGTAATCTTCTGCAATCCGCCGAACAGAACATTGGATGCCGTATCCGAACCGGTGAGCGCAACACCCAGCCAACCCAACATTGCGCCGAAGAACGGATAGACCCAGCCAGTCTGTGCGAATGCAAGGCCGAGCGCGGCATCGGTGCCGGAATAGCGGGTGACATAGCCCAGCGCCAGCATGGCCGCGATGGTGATGAGCGAGAAGCGCACCACATAGGCAGTCTTGCCGTATTCCTTCAGGAGCTTGAACGGATTGAAGCCGAGAACCAGCCCTGCCACGATGGCCGAAAGCAGGATGCCCGATCCGGTGGCCGACAGGAGGTTAAGCGTATAGACCGCCGCCTCTGAATGGGCTTCGGCAACGACGGGTGGCATTTTGAACACCAGATTATGCAGATAAGGCACCTGAACCTTCAGCACCCAAAGCGAATCGAGCCATGTGCGGAACTGCGGAGTTCCCCACAGAAATACGAAGACTGACAGGATCAGCCATGGCAGCCATGCGCGAAAGACGGTCCCGCTCGCATGTTGCTGGGGCGGTGTATAGGGCGCGGCCACTTCGTCCGGGTCGAGACTGGTGGATGTCCAGATGCGTTTCGGCTGCCAGATACGCAGAAATCCGGCGAGCGCTGCCATGGAACAGACGGCGGCAATGACGTCGACCAGCCAAGGGCCATGGAAGTTTGAAACCAGATATTGCGGAATGGCGAAGGCTACACCCGCAACCAGCAAGGCAGGCCAGACTTCCAGCATGCCCTTGCGTCCGGCAAAGGCCCAGATCAGCCAGAAGGGCACAATAACCGAGAAGAACGGCAGCTGTCGTCCGATCATGCCGGAGAGTTGCAGAAGGTCGATGCCGGTCACGGCGGAAAGCGCAATGACCGGCGTTCCAAGTGCGCCATAGGCGACGGGCGCGGTGTTTGCGATCAGCGATAGGCCTGCCGCCGGGAGAGGGGCGAAGCCCAGACCCATGAGCATGGCGGCTGTCACGGCCACTGGCGTGCCGAAACCCGCCGCACCTTCAAAGAAGGCGCCGAAGGAAAAGGCGATGAACAAAAGCTGGAGCCGTCGATCCGGCGTTATCCCGGCGATTGAATCGCGCAGAATGTTGAATTGCCCGGTCTGTTCGGTAAGGCGATAGAGAAAAATAACGTTCAGGATGATCCAGCCGATGGGCAGAAGCCCGTAGGCCGCGCCGTAGACGGCTGTTGCGCCTGCCTTGTCGGCGGGCATTCCAAATCCAATGACGGCGATGACGAGAGCGGTCAGAAGACCAAGTATTGCTGCAGTATGGGCTTTCATGTGGAGAAAGCCGATGCCGCCCAACAGGACGACAATTGGCAAAGCGGCGAGCAATGTTGACCAAAACATGCTGCCCAAAGGGTCATATACTTGATTCCAGGGCATGGTTCCTCCCTTCCTGGACTGAAAAATGTTCCTCTCTTCAATGCAAAATGCTTCATCGGTCTGGGTGCCGATGAATAGGCAATGGACAGCCATCCTCTCCCAGGAGGTGCCTATTGCCGATAGTTGACTTATGTTGACGATTGATTGGTAAACTTACTTTACCAGGACTGTCAATTCTACCGCGTCTGCTACTTTAGGCATGGCGATGCTATTCAAGCTAGAAACAAGACTGTTCTTCCCGCGCTGACGTTACGTCAGAACTATGCCTTGTCGGGAAGTTACGCACCGCTAGCAGCCGCTTTTTCGTCGTTATTCCAGCGCATAATAAAAGGCCTCTTTGAGAGGAGGCTGTCATGGTCACGCGCGCATTGCCGCCGAAGGAATTCGAGGCACAGAATGTTCGTCAGGGCAGGCAGGGAACCCAGGTTCTAACCATGTTGATTGCCAGTCTGATGGCATCCATCGTCGTGTGGATGTTTGTCGGGTTGTTCGGATAAAGCCGGGCTGAAGAGCGGCATTCACCTTTAGTCGTCGTTCACCGAACAAGCGGTGCAGCGAGGGATGGCGCTAGTGCGAATCGCGCACGCGGTAGCAGCGGGAGCCTGTTGAGGCCTTCGACGTTGCATTGAAGGGCAGGTTTGCGCATGTGAACCTGCCCTTGATCTTTGGTGCTTCAGGTCAATCGCGGGTGTTGGTCGCGGTGTCGGAGGGTCTTTTGGGGATATCCGACCTGTTCTGTGTCAACCCGTCGATTTTTTTATGAAAGTTTGAAAATAGCGCTTGCCTTAAGAGAGCGAATTCTCTAGTGAACGCAACGTCCGAAAGGGCCACGGAGCGTAGCGCAGCCTGGTAGCGCACCTGATTTGGGATCAGGGGGTCGGAGGTTCGAATCCTCTCGCTCCGACCATTTTTCCCCCACCATGATTGATATAAAAAACCAAGCTATCCTGTGCTTGGCTTGAACCGCGCGTCTTTATCGCGTTGACATGGATTGGTGGGTCTACTATTGCCTTGTTGAAATTCAGAGCCTCCCACGGGGCGGCAAGAAGCATAGTCCAAGGTTCTTCAAATGGTTGCACGCATTTTCCGTCCAGCTAAGACTGCCATGCAGTCCGGTCAGGCCAAGACAGATCAATGGATCCTCGAATACGAGCCGGAAAGCCCGCGCAAGGTCGAGCCATTGATGGGCTACACGTCGTCAGGCGACATGAGAAGCCAGATTCGCCTTGCATTCGATAGCCAGGAAGACGCTATCGCTTATGCAAAGCGCTATGGCATTGCCTATCGCGTTGCCGAGCCGAATGAGCCAAAGCGCCGTAAAGTGTCCTATTCGGACAATTTCCGCTTCGACCGCACGATACCCTGGACGCATTGACAGCTTTCCCGGCCTGGCAATTCGCGCTAAGGCCGGAATACGACGCCCGGGTTTCCACGAAACCCGGAGCGCTGCAAATGTCGCCGATTTTTAAAAGACGTGGTCCCGTAGCTCAGCTGGATAGAGCACCGGCCTTCTAAGCCGTAGGTCGCAGGTTCGAATCCTGCCGGGATCGCCACTTTTTCAATAACTTAGCTTCATCAAATTGCGAAAGTTCCAACTCGATAATTTTCGAGTTCCAACTTTTCTTCATCATTTGTTCTGATCGCGCATTCTCTGGCGTGCCCGGACATGCGAGTCGGTTTGTGGTCCTCACGACTTGGAATACCGCGAAGGTGGGAATCGCGCTTAAAGGCGCGGGTACTCTCACGGGAAAGATTTTATGAGATTCCTTTTTCTAATTATATCGCTCGCAATTGTTCTTCTCACTCCGATTGCCTATGCGGCGACCGACGTTCAAGCCGATGGGTGTGTTATCGCTCCTCCGCAGAAATGTTGTCCCAATCCAGAAAAGCCTGATGCGCTTATTTGTTTCCCATATACCGGCAGAACGTAAGCCAAGCTAAATCCTTGCGGCCACAGTAAATCCGGAACTATTCGGTGGATATAGCCCGATTTTCTTTCTTGTTTGCAGCTTTTGCGCGTATTTCAGAAAAGCTTAAATAAATGAAAGAGGAGAGGGCATGCGTTATATTCCAACGGCGGTGGCCGGGTTTGTCGGTTTGGTCGTGCTCAGCATTATTCTGGGTTCGTGGTACACGATCGACGAAGGTGAGCGCGGCGTTATTCTGCGCTATGGCGCAGTGGCCGGCGTCGCGCAGCCGGGGCTGGGGTTCAAGGTTCCCATGATCGATACGATCGTGCGGGTTTCGGTGCAGTCGAAAGCGGCGATCTATAACCAGATGGAAGCCTATAGCCGCGACCAGCAACCGGCGACGATGAACCTGTCGGTCAACTATCGCATTCCGCCGGATCGCGTCGAGGAAGTCTACGCCAATTATGGCGGTGAGGACGGCTTGCTTTCGCGTCTGGTCGAGCGTCGTGTCTTCGAGGAAAGCAAGACGGTGTTCGGCAAATTCAACGCCGTAACCGCCATTCAGGAGCGTAGCCGTCTCAATCAGGAGATTGCAGAAGCCATCCAGAACAGCGTGCGGGGGCCGGTTGTCGTCGATAGCGTCCAAATTGAGAATATCGATTTCTCGGATGCCTATGAGCAGTCCATTGAGCAGCGCATGCTGGCGGAGGTGGAAGTACAGCGCTTGCGCCAGAACGCCGAGCGCGAAAAGGTGCAGGCCGAAATCACCGTGACGCAGGCCAAGGCACAAGCCGATGCCCGCCGTGCGGAAGCAGAGGCGCAAGCCGATGCGGTGCGTCTTCAGGCTGAAGCGGATTCGGAAGCTATTCGCTTGCGCGGCGAGGCAGAGGCAACCGCGATCAAGGCACGCGGCGATGCGCTGCGGGACAATCCGGGTCTGGTATCGTTGACCCAGGCGGAACGGTGGAACGGGCAGCTGCCTTCGACCATGTTACCAAATAGCTCGATCCCGATGTTGAACCTTAATCCGCAGACGGTATCGGAATAAATTAAAATGGCGGGGTTTTGTCCCGCCAATTTCTTTATCTTACCGCGGCTCGTTGCCACGCGGGCGGATATAGGCCCGCGGGCCATGATTGCCGGGGCGACCACCGTGCCAGCCCGGACGATCCCAGTGGCGGTTACGATAACGGTAATCCGGGCGTCCGCCCCAGTGACCGCGACGATAATAGTAATCATCGCGGTCGTTGAGCGCAGAGCCGATTGCCACGCCGGCGATCAGCGGGATGCCGATGAGGGCTGCATTACGTCCGAAATCATTGGAATAGCCGTTGCCAACCGTTCCTTCCTGAAATGCGATATAGCGTGACGACGACCAGCCGTGGGTCGCACCATAGCTCACCTGACACCAGCCATACCCCGAGGTGCAGCCATGCACCGTCACAGGAGCGCCGCCCGGAATAGCGCCCATGGAAGGATAGCCGGTACTCGGTCCGGTACGGATATTGAGATTGGCAGTGGAGATTGCATTAGCGGCCTGCGCCGCGCCTGCCGACAAGACTCCCACTACGACGAGAGCAGCTTTCAAAGCGAGTTTCATCGAACATCTCCCTGAGTGAACGCGATGAATGACGATAATCTTTTATAAAACGAAGGTGACGGATGAAAGTTCCTCTTTTGATCTTGGTAAATAGCTGAAATGCAGCAGACCAAGCGGAGGATTAGTTTGCAAGCAAATGAAAAAAGCGCCGGACGATCCGGCGCTTTGGCTTGATTGTTTCTCTGTTCGTTTCGACTTAGCGTTTACAACGCGCAACGTAAATCTGGCCACGACTGTTGCGATATTGGCAATTGCCATTGCGCAGCTCACGCACCAGCAGACCGCCGAGGGCGCCAGCACCCGCACCGATCAAGGCGCCGCGTCCGCCACCGGCGATGCCGCCGATAATGGCGCCTGCGCCAGTACCTATAGAAAGATCTTTTTCAGTGGTGGTGCAGCCCGAAATTGCCATCAGCGCCACCAGTCCAAGTGCTACTTTCCGCATTTCTCTCTCCTCCATGAACCCGATAATGCAATAAGAACGATTCGCATTGAAATCGGTTGCTTGAAATTAAAGGAGAATTTGCAGAGAAAACAGTCACTAACGGCGATAGCGCAAAATGACTGCAATCGCCAGAACGGCCAGGCCGATGGCGATGACACCCTGAATAATGAAAACCGCATTCATCATGATATTGTCCTTCAGCGCCGGTGGCGTGCTTAATCAAGCCACCGCGCATAGTGTGCCACTCGCAGCGCTTTCAGCAAAGTGAGAAGCGCTGCGGATTGGTCAGATGGCTGCAAAGCCCTTTTCAAGATCGGCGATGATATCCGCTACATCTTCCAGACCGATCTGGAGACGGATAACCGGACCCGGATAGTTGCCCTTGGCAATCAGGCGATCGGCAACACGCACTTGCAGCGCAAGGCTCTCGTAACCGCCCCATGAATAGCCGAGACCGAAAATCTCCAGCGCGTTGAGGAAAGCATGGGCTTCCGCCTGTCCGCCTTCTTTCAACACAAAGGAAAAGATGCCGGACGAGCCGGTGAAGTCGCGCTTCCAGATTTCATGGCCCGGATGGCTTTCGAGGGCAGGGTGCAAAACCTGCGCCACCGCAGGATGGCTTTCCAGCCAGTGGGCGACCTCCAGAGCGCTCTTGCGGTGATGTTCCAGACGGACGCCCATCGTGCGCATGCCGCGCAGGATCTGGTAGGTGTCGTCGGGGCTGGCGCAAAGTCCAAGCGTGCCGTGTGTTTCCAGAAGCTGCGGCCAGCACTTTTCATTGGCCGAAACAGTGCCGAACAGAATGTCGGAATGGCCCGATGGATATTTGGTGGAGGCGTGAATGGTGATGTCCACGCCGAAATCGAGCGCCTTGAAATAGACCGCGGTCGCCCAGGTATTGTCCATCATCACGATGGCTCCGCCCTTGTGGGCGACTTCCACGATGGCCGGGATATCCTGCATCTCGAAGGTGTTGGAGCCCGGGGATTCTGTAAAGACGACCTTGGTGTTGGGCCGCATCAGCGCTGCGATGTCTGCTCCGAGTTCTGGATCGTAATATTCGACGTCCACGCCCATGCGCTTTAGTATCGTATCGGCAAAATGGCGGGTCGGATTGTAGATCGAATCAACCAGCAATGCGTGATCGCCGGGAGACAGGAATGCCAGAAGCGGCACGGTAACCGCTGCGAGGCCGGACGGCACGCAGATGGTTCCGGCGGAGCCTTCGAGCGCGTTGATTGCATCGCAAAGCGCATCGCTCGTAGGCGTCCCGCGCGTGCCATAAGTATATTTCTGGTCGCCGGTCGCCATGGTCTGGGCATCCGGGAAAAGCACAGTCGAGGCGCGCACGACGGGCGGGTTTACGAAGCCGTGATAGTCACGTGGCTGATAGCCATCATGCGCCAGTCGTGTGTTTATCCCCAGTTTCGCCGTCTTATCTTGCTGCTTAGCCACGAAAATGCCTCCAGACCATGTTGCATGCGTTCCGCCGGTTCTCTTTTAGAGAGCTCTGCATGGTCGTACCGACTCCCGGATGCGGCCAGATGCGGTTGGCAGAAAGATCATCGATTCCGTCGATTGCGGAATGTTTAGAAGTTCATTCGATAAGCCGCGTCAGGGCTGGATGCAACCCCGCGTTCAGTGCTGGAAGCGCAAGACGCGATGCGAAAAGGGAATAATGGAATGTCATCACCGGATTTGAAAAATACGCTCCTCAATCCGGTATATGCGGCCAGCGAACTTGTTCGCGCATTATTGCGACCTGCCTATAAAGGCGCACCGTCCTCCTGGACCATGCAGATGACCGCAATCGTGGTGCTTTTGCCGTTCATCATCCTCATCTTGCACCTGTGGGATGCTGATATCGTACGGGCGGCGGCTGGAAGCACCAATATTGTCATGGAAATCCTGCGAACCGTTACCGATGCAATCCGCACCATTGTCTGGCTGGCGGTTGCGCTTGTGGTCTGGCTGGTGACGGCCCTGATTCTGTCTCCGTCCTATCGCGGGCACATGCGTCATGTGCTCACGCAATGGCACGGCTGGGCGACGCTGGTTCTGGTCTCCATCGTGGTGGGCAGCATACCGGCGGAAATCGGTAAGCTCGCTATCGGTCGCGCGCGCCCATTTTTGCTTGATCAATATGGTGCTGCCTATTTCTCGCCGTTCAAAGGTGAATTTCTCTATGAGAGCTTTCCATCCGGTCATTCGATGATGGCGGGTATCATGATGATGTCGCTGAGCATTTTTCTGCCTCGCTGGCGCTTTCCCATCATCGTTGTCGGCCTGTTGTTCTGCATCAGCAGACTTGCTGCTGGGGCGCATTTCCCAACCGACATTGTGGCAGGTTGTACTATAGGCTTACTCACAACCTGGTGGGTGGCGCGCTACATGGCGACGCGAAATATTATTTTTTCATTAGACGCTAAAAGACCCCTCCCGACAGCGTGATTCTGACCCATTTTGTCGGGTCTTCAGGCCATAGCGACAAAATGTAACTCATTTAAACATTTGTTATTGCTATGTTTTCCTTGAAGGAATTCTAGCGGGTGTCAATTATTGCGCTTCGTTGGCCGCGCTCCCCAGAAATTGGGAAACTGTGTAAAAAAATTCGGCGCGCGTTCAGGCTTTTCCACGAAACACAGATTTTGCTGCCGTTATTAACTTGACCATTGCCCAATTATCGCCTTCGATAAGGCGGTGAAGGCGACAGGCGCCGCTGTGCTCGAAAATAAACATAAGGCCGGATAACCGGTCGGGGGCGAGAGGCGGTCTGCTATGCGTATGGGTTGGGGAGGAGCGCACCGCTTTTCCGGAAAGACCTATGCAACAAACAACGAGAGAGGCGTTCGGGCGGTTTGCGCCCCGCGTTTCCAGGGAACAAAAGGTTGCAGGCCAGATGAAAAATACGATTCTAATGGGGTTACTGGGTGCAGCAGCGCTGGTGGGCGCAGCTTCAGGGGCATCCGCCGACACACTTTCCGATGTTAAGGCAAAGGGCTTTGTGCAATGTGGCGTGAATACCGGTCTTCTCGGTTTTGCTTCCACGAATGACAAGGGCGAATGGTCCGGTTTTGACATCGATTATTGCCGCGCGGTTGCGTCGGCAATCTTTGGCGATCCGACCAAGGTGAAGTTTACGCCGCTGAATGCGAAGGAACGCTTCACGGCGCTGCAGTCCGGTGAAGTGGATGTTCTGATCCGCAACACGACCTGGACCATCAGCCGCGATACCTCGCTCGGCCTCGATTTCGCTGGCGTGAATTATTTCGACGGCCAGGGCTTCATGATCAATTCGAAGAAGCTTTCCGGCATCAATTCCGCGCTCCAGCTTTCGGGGGCTTCCATCTGCGTTCAGGCCGGCACGACGACCGAGCTGAACATGGCCGACTATTTCCGTTCCAACAAAATGGAATACAACCCGGTCGTCTTCGAAAAGGTTGATGAAGCCAATGCGGCTTATGATTCCGGTCGTTGCGACGCCTATACCACCGACCAGTCCGGCCTTTATGCAATCCGTTTGACGCTCGCCAATCCGGATGATCACGTCATCCTTCCCGAAATCATCTCCAAGGAACCGCTTGGACCGGCTGTCCGCCAGGGCGATTCGAAATGGGCCGATGTTGTCCGCTGGACCCATTATGCTCTGTTGAATGCCGAGGAATTCGGGATCACCAAGGCAAATGTCGACGAGATGAAGAATTCCGATAATCCGGAAATCAAGCGCTTGCTCGGTACGGAAGCCGATACCAAGATCGGTAACGATCTCGGCCTCGACAATGATTGGGTCGTCAAGATCATCAAGGGTGTCGGCAATTACGGCGAATTGTTCGAACGTAATCTCGGTGCGGGCAGCCCGCTCAAGATTGCACGCGGCCTCAACGCCCAGTGGTCGAAGGGTGGCCTGCAATACGGCATGCCGGTTCGTTAAAGGCGACAGCTTTTGCGTCTGACATGAGGTGGGGCAATAGCGCCGCCTCATGTCAGATTTGGCAGCTCTTTATTTCGCTGAGAACAGGCTCTCCCGCACTGACCGGGATCTGTTTTGCAGCACAAGCATTTGAATCGGGGCGATTGCCCGCAAGAGCGCATAGCATTTCGCTGGCCAGATATTTACCGGCCCGTCGCAAAAAATAATGGTTCGACCGCATTGTCGTTTCGAGAATTACGCTCCTGTTTTGGGGCGTCGCTTCCGTTCCGAAAGTTTGCGTCTGACCAAAGGTACAGGAAACATATGGCTTCCTATTCTGCAACCGAACGCCATGATCGCAGTGGAACCTCACTTCTGTACGATCCGCGGGTTCGCGGCATCTTCTATCAGATTGTTGTGTTTGTCGCGGTCGTAGGTGCGATCTACTGGATCGTTGGAAACACGATCGCCAATCTTCAGCGCGCAAATATCGCCTCCGGCTTCGGCTTTCTGAACGGTCGCGCGGGTTTTGACGTCAGTCAGGCGCTGATCTCGTATAACAGCGATTCGACCTACGGGCGGGCCATTCTGGTCGGTCTGGTCAACACGCTTTATGTGGCGGGCTTGGGCGTTATCACGGCCTCGATCATCGGTTTCCTCGTTGGCATCGGCCGTCTGTCACGCAACTGGCTGATCCGCAAGCTTTGCACGGTCTATGTCGAGGTGTTTCGCAACATCCCGCCGCTGCTGGTGATTTTCTTCTGGTATTTCGGCATTCTGTCGACCTTGCCGAATGTGCGCGAAAGCATCAGCGGACCGTTGCACACCTATATCAATACACGCGGCTTCTTCATGCCCGCACCCGTCTGGGGTGAGAAGGCATGGCTCATTCCGGTGGCGCTGGTGCTGGGTATTGTCGCGTCTTTCGTGGTGGCGCGCTGGGCGAAGCGCCGGCAGATGGCGACCGGCCAGCCCTTCCATACGATCCGCGTTGCGATAGCACTGATCGTCGGTCTGCCGCTGCTCGCCTTCGTTGTGACCGGCTTTCCCGTTTCTTTCGACATTCCGAAACTGGGCACTTTCAACCTGACGGGCGGGGCCCAGGTCAAGCCGGAATTCCTGGCTCTGTTCCTGGCTCTGTCCTTCTATACGGCCTCATTTATTGCCGAAACGGTTCGCGCGGGCATTCTCGGTGTTAACAAGGGA
>Ga0153948_1001466_pt1 | contig 11939 bp, 15 predicted proteins | sample TSNJ032MetaG_FD_104696 | JGI IMG/M metagenome (GOLD analysis project Ga0153948, IMG submission 104696) | Attine ant fungus gardens microbial communities from New Jersey, USA - TSNJ032 MetaG | ecosystem: Host-associated > Fungi > Mycelium > Unclassified | place: USA: New Jersey, Wharton State...
ATGAGCTTTCGGTCAGCAAGGAGACGCTGCGCCAATAGATGACGGCAGCGGGTTTGTGGATGTCACGGCGCGAACGCAAGCGACAACTTCATCAGCCGCGCGGTCGGCGTGATTGCTTTGGTGAACTGGTAAAGATCGATGGTTCGCGTCATTGGTGGGTTGAGGAGCGGGGTCCCAAATGCGCCCTTCTCGTTTATATTGACGATGCCACGGGCAAGCTCCTGCATTTGCGCTTCGCTGGATCAGAGAACACGTTTGAATATTTTTATGCGACGAAGGCCTTTTTACAGGAATGGGGCAAGCCGCTGGCCTTTTACAGTGACAAGCATGGTGTGTTTCGCACGACCCATGGTTCGGAGAAAGATCGCTCGAGCGGGCTGACACAGTTTGGCCGAGCGCTTTACGAGCTCAATATCGATATTATCTGCGTCAATACCCCGCAGGCTAGAGGCCGTGTCGAGCGGGCTAACAGGACTTTGCAGGATCGCTTGGTGAAGGAATTGCAGCTGCGCGCTATTGATACGATCGAAGCGGCCAATGTTTATGCGCCGGAATATATTGCAGATTTCAATACCCGTTTTGGCAAGGAGCCGCGCAATCCCAAAGATAAGCACCGACCGCTGGCTGCACATGAGAACATCGATGGCCTAACCGGCGCGAAGCTGCGTTTTTGGCCAACAAGTCAGGAGTCTCGCGACAAGTCATTCTATGACCAGAACTCGCGAGCAGACGTAGGCAGATTTTCTAGGCAGCGCTCAAATTCGCTTGCTTCTACGTACTTACGAAGAATGCGGGAAACGTCATGTATGGCAGTATCAGGGGAGAAATTATGATTCACGTGAAGCTGCTTTACCTCTGCACTCATTAAATCCCTGTCCCATGATTTTGCTTGAGGCTCGTCCGTATTCCAGTCACTAACGAACAAAGCTCGCAGCATTGCGGGCAGGATTTGCGCGAATGAGATGGCTTCCCGAATACTCAATCGACGCCTGAAACAAAGAAATACCGCTTGAGTTGTGGTATATGCTTGGTGTCTCGATCCCAGATTGGTTTCTGTAGCGACATCCGCCAGAAACCTGTCAAAATCCTGAGACGCAAGCTTGTATTCCATTGGAGTAGGCATAAACATTCCCAACTAACTGCGATTTGTCGCGAAAATTCCACAGGCCGTCTGAAAAGACAGTTGGCGACGACCGGCGGGGTTTCCAGCACAATCTTACGCAAAGTAAGATCAAAGGGTGTTGACCTCGGCGCCCATAACCGCCGCTTCAGCAGGTGTCCCGAAAAGATCAATTGTCTCCTTGCCGGATTTGACAAACCCGTTCTTTCGATAGAAAGCCAGAACGATAAGACTGGTCTCCAGCACACGGATCTCGACCCTTTGGGCCTAACCGGCGCGAAGCTGCGAAATCGAAAACGGCCAACTCGCGGAACAATTAAAGAACTTTCAGCCAAAAGCCCGAAGACTGATACCCTGCCGATGGCGAGGCGGCGGGTGATCGCGGTAGCCCGAGATTTTCCTCTTCGCGTAACCGGCGGATTTCTTCAGTGTCGATCTGACGGCGCCAGCCTTTGTACACACCGCGTTTCTTGGCAGCGGCTATGCCCTCCATTTGCCGCTCGCCGTCGCGATCGGTTGTTCGGCTGCGCGCAAGGCGACACCTTTTGCCTTCAGCGTGCGCACGATGTCCTGCAAATCGCCGATCGAGCGCGCCAACCGGTCGATACGCGTCACCATTAGCGTGTCGCCTTCGTGCAGGAATTCCAGCAGGTCGCCAGCTCGCTTCGTCCCTCTCGCTGTGTGCCGCTCTTCTTTTCGGAGCGGATGATCTGGTGGCCAGCAGCTTTGAGGGCCGCTTCCTGCACGGCCAGGTCCTGGTCGCTGGTGCTGACACGGGCATAGCCATAGGTCGGCATTGCAATTGTCTCGTTTGGTTCTAGAGATCACGACGATACTGTCTTAAATATCCCAAATCAACCCGTATGAGACGCTCCAGCTGTCTCGCGCAGTTGTCTCCTTGCGGTGTACCTAAAACCATACTGCAATGTTGCGAAGCGCAATCATGCGGCCAGAAAGCGGCCTGTTTCGGCAGCCAACTTTAGAATAAATGCATCACGATCTGGATACGGGTCGATGACACGCGGAGGCAACTCATTCATGAAGGTAAAATGGCCAGCGTCTTCAACGAGGTGAAAGTCGATTTGAGCCTGGCCTTCGAGCGTGTCTTTGAGGAAATGGGCTTGTGCTGGTGGGGTGATTGTATCTTTGCCGCCAGCCCAGATCTGCATCGGCGTGCTGACAGACGCCAAGGAACCGGAATGTCTGAAGAAATCTGTCGGCGGTGCGAGAAGCACCAACCGCTCAAATGTGCGCTCCGCTGCGAAAGTCAAGCGATCACCGGTCAAGGTTGATGCTTTGGCTCCGGCATGAGCCAGCAACACGACGGTTCCAATGGAGTGCCCAATACCGCAAATTGACACGTCGGGCGCGCAGTACTCATTGATCGTCAGGTCCAACCTTCGAATACGCTCCATGAGTTCGGCTTTTGTCGGAACGGAAGACGCCAGCATCTCAAAATGCGGTGCGACCACCGAAGTACCTTGTGCTGCAATCGCCTGCAAAAGCCCGAAGTGCCGCATAGGATTGCCTCCAAGCCCTGCTGCAAAAAGGACGTATCGAGCATCGGTAGCCGCCTGCAGGATGGTGACATTGAAGGCCGTGTCACGTCCCTCCGGTGAAAAAGTCGTCGTTTTGGAATAAGTTTCCACCGGCTCTGAACCTTGGTTCAATTCGATACCTCATGCTGCCTGCCGCTCGAAATCGATCCGGCGATCGAAGTCGAGATCAAAGCGGCCATACGGATTGATGTTTCCATAGATCAGCGGGTTGAGACCACGGTAATCTGCCGCCGTCAGCGGCCCAGCCCAGTGCGGCTCGCTCAGGGCTGACTGTACCATTCTGGTGTTCATGTAGACCAGACGCCTGCAGAAGATGCAAGGCCAGCGCCGCAATCTCCTGATCCGCCAGCCGGTTGCTGGCAATTTCCCCACCCTTGCCGAAGAACACGAAGTCGGTGGCGCTGTTCCAGTTCTCGGCCATGTTCAGGCTTTCGTGAATCTCCCGTCGGAAAGCCTCCTGACGCAGGTAGATGGTCTTGACCGCCGACCAAGCTTGCTCAACGCCTTGTAGGTCGGATGCATCACCTCGCCCCGCGCAAAGCGCCGCAGGATTGCCTCCGGATCGGCCAGCCCGCTGTGCATGGCGGACGTGTACTTGACCATTTCGTCGTATTGCTGCTCAACCTCTTCCCAATCGATGACACCGGAAAGCACGGGTGAAAGGTTTGTCAGCTCCGCACGCAGGCCGGTGAAGGGGAGCGCCAGCTTCTGACGCGAGATCGCCTTCAGCCGCGGCGCGAAAATCCGCCGGTCCCGGCACCACAGAAAGACAGTGTCGAGCATCGCGGCAACCGTCCCGCCGCCCTGACAAAGCTCCCGTGCCATCCAATCGACAAGAGCCGCACGATCAGCCTTCTTCATGCGTCGGAAACCCAGATAGCGCAGAATCTCCGCACAATGGCGACGCGCAGAACGGCTAGTGAAATCATAGTCGGGAAGCCGCGAACGGCCGATCCCAAGCTGGTCGGCCAGGTAGACTATTGCCTCCTCTGAAGGTTCGGTCCCTTGTCCGGCGAAATAGCCATTGGTGCAAAAGAACTTTAACTGGAACGCTACGCCCAATCGCACACCGGCAGGTTTGGTGCTCACAAAATCGAGAGCGGAAAAAGAAGGCTCTAGTCTTTGGCCAATGCCTCACGCGAAAACTGTAGATGCATTGCCTCTCCTTGCCCTCGCTACGAAATCCTTCGAAAATACAGTACCAAGTGTCAATCATCTTCCGCACTTATACCACGAGTTGGCCAATTTCGCAGCTTCGCGCCGGTTAGGCCTCGATGGTGCAATGTGTCGGAAGGAAGCGCGAACGCTGTCGCAGTCTCTGACGCTTCGTTACGACAAGGTGCTGTTTATCCTGGAGCCAACGGAGCTCGCAAAGCGTCTGGTCCGTCAGAAGTTCATTGTCTGCGATTATCCCGAAGGTCGCCTGGAGATCATGCATGGCACTGGCACCCTGCCCTATTGAACGTTCGACAAGCTTCGTTCTATTCACCGTTCGCCTGTTGTCGAGAACAAGCGGCTGGATGATATGCTTTCGATCGTCGCCGAGATGCAGGTGGGGAGAGAATAGCAACGCAGCAAAAGTGGTCCGCGTCGCATTGGACAGACGAACCATATGTTTGGCGTTCGCGACGGCAGCACCGCCAACGGCTATCAGAAGCGTGAGCGCAAATCGCGTGCCCTGAACGATCCCGACGTATTGCGCAGCGTGAGAAGGCATTATTGAGGCGGTCGGCGACGGAATAAGGATCGTCAATACACACGGATGTCGTTTTGCGTATCCGATGCCAACTGCAGGCAAAGCTGCCAAAAGCGGCGAAGAAGCTTCAGCTGGCGAGTCATGTCGTGCATGACCCAAAGCGACGGAATGATTGCTACGGAGAAAGCTAAAGCCGAAGAGGCGTATATTCACCCGCCCCCATTCCTCGCTTGCAACGCCGGCCAGCCTCTCGGAATGGGGGGCTAAACGCCAGCACCTGTCGCATCTCTATCATGCTGGTGCGTTTATTATTTTTTATGCCTCTCTTGTGGAAAACTCGCCCGTTCGTTATCGGGCTGAGCTACTCGCACACGCAAAGCTCATTCCTACTTGCTGAGTTGAAATCCTCGACGCGTCCATGCGGTATGATCGCTGCCATCGTTTCTTGCGATGGAGGACTGATTTTCCGCCGATGTCTGTTATGAATGTGGTTGCCGAATCTGAACAACAAATGATGCTTTGACTGCTGATGATGACCGACCCGCTCCACATTCTCAAAACCGTTTATGGATATGATGCCTTCCGTGGACGGCAAGCGGAGATCGTATCGCATGCGATAGCAGGCAATAATGCATTCGTCCTGATGCCGACCGGCGGCGGCAAATCACTATGCTATCAGATTCCCGCCCTTGCGCGACCGGGCATGGGGATCGTGGTTTCACCGCTTCTGGCGTTGATGGCCGATCAGGTCTCAGCGCTCCGGCAGGCGGGTGTGAAGGCTGCGGCGCTCAATTCCGACCTTGCTGGCGATGACAGGCTGGCCTTGTGGCGTGATATCCAAGCCGGGGTGCTTGATCTGCTCTATGTGGCGCCTGAAACCCTGCTCAGACTAGATACATTGCAACGCCTGAGCGATGTGCCTCTCTCGCTGATCGCTATAGACGAAGCACATTGTCTGTCGCAATGGGGGCATGATTTCAGGCCATCCTATCGGCAGCTTGATGTGTTGATGACGCAGTTTCCCGATACGCCACGCATGGCGTTGACCGCAACCGCCGACGAGCCGACACGTGCGGAAATCCTGTCGCATCTGCAGATTGACAAGCGCGATGCCTTCATCGCCGGTTTCGACCGTCCCAATATTCGCTACGTGATCATGGAGAAGGACAATCCCCGTGCGCAGTTGAAACGCTTTCTACAGGATCACCAGAACGAAAGCGGCATCGTTTACTGTCTTTCGAAACGGAAGACGGAAGAAACAGCCGAATGGTTGCGCAGCCTGGGCTACGACGCCCTCTCCTATCATGGCGGCATGGAGAAGTCTGCGCGCGAGGCGAACCAGGCACGATTCCAGCATGACGAGGCAGTCATCATGGTGGCGACGATTGCCTTTGGGATGGGCATTGACAAGCCGGATGTTCGCTTCGTCGCCCATATCGTTCTGCCGGGAAGCATCGAAGCCTATTATCAGGAGACAGGGCGTGCGGCGCGCGACGGACTTCCAGCCGAGGCGATGATGCTCTACGGTTATGACGATATCGTCCTGCGCAGCCGCTTTATCGAGGAATCCGACGCGCCCGATCAGCGCAAGCGGATGGAGCGGCAGAAACTCGACACACTTCTTGGGCTCGCCGAAACCGCGAACTGTCGCAGACAGGTGCTGCTGTCTTATTTCGGGGATCGATGCGAACCATGCGGCAATTGCGATACCTGTGCCGAACCACCAACCCTCTTCGATGGGACAATAGCCGCGCAGAAAATATTGTCCTGCATTCACAGAACCGGGGAACGGTTCGGGCAAGCCTATATTGTGGATGTCCTTCTTGGCGTCGAGGATGAGCGCATCAGCCGCTTCGGCCACGACCAGATTTCGACTTTCGGAATCGGCCGCGAGCATGACAATCACACCTGGCGCGCGATCGTACGGCAGTTGGTCGCGCAGCGGCTGATCGATGTCGATCTTGCCGGACACGGCGGTTTGTCGATCTCGGAGACAGGCAGGCAGTTTTTGCGCGCAAAGCAGGCGCTCATGTTGCGTGTCCCGCCGAAATCGAAGCCATCGCGTGTTGCTGTTTCGCGTGGAAAATCGGTAACAGCAGCCCTTTCGGAGCGTGATGAGGCGCTGTTTCAGGCGCTGCGCGAGAAGCGGCTAAAGATTGCACGCACGCAGAATGTCCCACCTTACGTCATCTTCCACGATCGCACACTGATCGAACTGGCTACAGCCAGGCCAGCCTCACGCGCCCAGATGGCCAATGTGCCCGGTGTGGGCGATACAAAGCTCGAACGCTACGGTCCGGCCTTTTTGGCTGTCGTCAACGCACACGAATAGTAAGACTGGCTTCCCGTGTGTTGAAACAAGAAATCTGCCCGCAGCCTTTGGAAAGACGCCATCAGCTCGACATCTTCACCATTTCGCTTCCGACCACGATCCGATTGCCAATCTAAGATAAAAACCGTTTCAGATTAATTCCGGCAAGCAAAATGTACGGCGGAATTGCAAGTGAGTAGTGACCACAGTTTAATCGCAAAGCATCGGGCCTTGCACCAGTATGCTGCAGGCTTTCCAACAGAGAAATCGATAATTCTGGCAATACAACCTTATCTCTTTTTGCCAGAATAAGCTGAATATCCAAATCAGGGCGGGCGAGACTGTATACATAATTCCCCAGATCGAGCGGTGCCCACGCCCTGCGCAGATGAGACAGGTCGATCATAGGCTCGAGGCTCTCGCGTATGGCGCACGTTGCGCGACCAGTCCACACCATATCGGCTAAACTTCCAGCTGTGAGGAACAGGGATGCTTTCGATACGTTGGTGTCATGCGCTGCGACCAGTCCTGCAACCCATGAACCGAGACTCATTCCGAGTACAGAGATTTCTCGATATCCTTCGCTTTTGAGCCAACGAATAAGCTTTTGTCCATCCCAGACCGCCTGTCGCAGTGACTGGATGGTTCGACCTAAATTCGCGCTCAGCATATAATCGGCGTAGTCCGATCCTGGGCGGCTCCGTTCAAAATGATAGGGCATAACGATCTCGACAACCGTAACGCCTCTTTTCGGAAAAAATTTCGCGATCTGACGATTGCGCGATCTTGCATTCCAATGGTGAAATATCACCAGTGCTTTGTTCCGCGAGCCGCCGTCAGTGATCTTGGACCAGACCAGGTTGTTTTCCTCAATATCCGTCGAAATGTCAGATGGAAATTTGAGGAAATCCCCTGCCCGCTCAAAATCACTATCGTTGCCGATTGGCGCTCTGAAGAACGATGGCGTGGCGGCGGCCTGCACCCCGAGCTTGCAGAATTCATCTATACTGCAAACATTTGCAGCGCTGGGAAACGCAAGTTCTGCATCAAGACTGACGGCCGTTACTTTTTTAGCGTCTTCTCCGCGTCGCGCCCGTTTCTCATCCCATCGATCAAGCCAATTATGAAACACTTTGATTGCTAACCTCACTCGCACACCCGCTCCCGAAGGCCGGATCAAATAAGCCGTAAATAGCGATTAGGAGCCCGGCAAACATCAGGACCGTAAAGCCGGAAAACGCGTCGATAGACAAATAGCTTGCGAAAAGCAGCGCCACAACTGTGATCATTTTCCAGAGAGCGACTTTAAAATAACTTCTGGATCCGGCACGGGTCACACCATAGAGAAAAACAAAACAGGTCGATATTGCGATGAGCAGGCTGCTGTAGTGTGTCGGCATCCGATAGCTAATGCGACTGTGCACATCTGTTCGCTCGAATAAGATCGATGAAAGGTCACTAATCACCCATGCAACGATGCTCGGGCCATTTGACGCGAGATAAGAGCTTTGCAGCTTCATAACGGTAGCGATCAGCATACCCAAGAGTGTGCAGCGGAAAACCCACAGCATAACCCAAAACCCGGTATCGCTTAGATCGCCCACCTCCAAGAAGCTCCGTGATTTTGCCGCGCCGCAGATTTTCCAAAAGTCATTAATGACCGAATAAAGCAGAATAAGACCGGCGAAAAAAAGATAAAACGAAAGGCTCATATAGAGGTAAGCGAGCGCCGTGAAAAAGATCGCAACAGGTATTGTTACGATTTCGGGCCGGACTATCGCGACTGTGCCCCAATCGGTGGCGTAATTACCTCCGCCTTTGATGAGAGGCATCAAACAGACGCCGATCCACTGAAAAATACCCGCAAATAACAAGCATATTACGAATACTGCCCAGAATGAACCGGACGAAGCGTCAATAATTTGCTTCCATGCGCTGTCGCTGTCCTCGATTGCGCCATCGACAAGCCTCCTCCGTTTTTCGTGCTTCCACGAATTCACCAGTTCAAAAACAAATGCCAGAAACAGCGGAAGGAAAACCATGAACACTAACGTCCAGTTCGCTGCCCAAAGAAATCCCACTTGCTTGCTCACGCCATCCAATCGGGTGAATGAGACGTTGTGAATGCCTAGGATATACGACAAAAACCCAAGAGCCGACATACCAGCAAATACGGACGTCGACAGATTCAGGGGAGATCCCTCGCTGAAGAGCTTCTCTGTTCGCCTGGCAAGTATCCGGCGCCTATATTCGTTTTCGTCGGGGATATCCGGTTTTACGAATTTGGCGGCATCTTGGGTTAGCTCCGGCGGCGGGCGCGTTTTGGCCTTCTTCAGCTCACGTCTTTTAGCGACCAACCGGGATTGGGCACTGCTGAGCGCCATAACCCATTCGCTTGTCGCAGCTATATCGCCACAACTTAAAACTCTTGCCAACAAAGCGATATTGGTAGCGCTAATTCCTTTTTCATTCTCCTGGAACCAGAGCTGCACTGTTCGCAGATCAACGCCAGTTCTCTTCGGATCGACGCGGGTTATAGCCTCCGCAAGAAGATCTGGTGTCCACGGGCCTGCATGAAAACCGTCGTCACCGAGCGGGCGCCCCGCACCGGCATCGACAATATACTTAAACAATGCCTTGAAATCGCTCACATCATTGGGCGGAGGCAGAAAAAACTTATCGTTCTTTATCAAACGCTTATTGGCTCAGATTTCGTTTCAATTCGTAAGGCTTCGCATCTTATCGTGGTATCTTTCTCGCTCAATGTTAGCAACTCAACTGGATGCGCTGGCGCGCTCATAGTTCAAGGGCACGCCTTGTGACTTCTCCAAGAAGTGTAAGCCAGTGGCTTTGGGAGGTCTATTCAATGAATAGCATGTACAAGAAATATTAATCGCCAAATTGGGAATGGCAAGCGTCCCTGTCCTATTGATCCGACAGAATGCGGGTATTCCATTTTCCAAATCACAAGCAGAAGAATAAATATTTGCTCTTCAAAGGCTGTGATTGTCGCGATCAAACTCAATTTGTTTGTATCCGGCAACTTAACTTTGCTCATCCTTGCGATACGCGCATCCCATGTTTGAATGCCGTAGCTTGCTCGCAAGCATCGATAAAGCCCGATCTTCTTGTTCTCAAAAGCGCGGAGATTTTCATTATGCCGAACTACAAACATGCGGCTGAAGCCTTCATTTCAATCTCAGATCCGGACCAAGTGGGCAGGACCATGTGCCTTAAATTCAAAGCGCTGAGTTTTTTGGTGGTTTTCTCCGACCGTGACAAGCTGTTCGAGATTGGTGATGGGCGAGCAATTCTAAGTTCCGTCTCAAGTGGTCTATACCTTCGCGTAGAAGCCGTCGATCTCGCAACATTTCTCGGAATTCAGACCCTTGTGCAAATAGTACTCAACTTCAGTACAGATGAGGCTGAAATTTTTCTTGAATGGACTCCGACAATAGAGACACTACTTCGATCATCCCACAGAAATGCTGCAAATCGCTCTTGCAGAACAATCCAATAGAAACCCGAGCAACGTAAATCCGATTGAATGATTGAATATTGTGACAGTGAATTAGCTCAATATTGGTTCAGCCGTCATCCAACGTTATACAACCATCGAGGTTTCCGTTTAACTTGAACAAAACGCTCACCGAACAATGCCTCGCCCTCGTTCAAGCGCACGACGCTGACGTTCCGCTACGATTTGCTCGCTTGCCTGGATGCGAACCGTCTGCTGAACGACCTTCAGGCGTTCCTGCATTGCCTCGAATGCCCGGCGCTGGGATGGCGGTATGCTGTTGATGAGGTTCTTCTCCCCGCTCCGGATGGCATCATAACCAAACCTTAGATCGAGCGCGCGACTGACCGTGGCGAATTCTTGCAAGATATTGGCGCCGAGCAGCCCGGCTTCCACTTTCAGGTTCGTGTCCTTCTTCTTCATTGTCTGTGTGAGCTCACGCAATGCCACTTCGGCTGCAGGTGACAAACCTGGAATGGCAATTCCCATACGCTGGCGTTCCCCGCTGATCGCTTTGGTCTCGTTGCTCAGCGCCGTCGCGTAAGATGCACCCAGTGACCGGACACGGCTTTCTGCGTCCGGAACAGCCAGCAGCGCTTCCTTTCGTTCACGCCCAGATGCCAGAAGCTTATCCATGATGCGGCCAGAACCACGCAATGCGCCATAGGCTGCCGGATCGTTGGCAATGGCCGCCGCGATGCGCTCAGCCGCAAAACCTTTGATGATCAAGGCTTCTATCTTGTCGACTGCACCTGCTGGATCACGCCAGATGTTGGACGCTGTTTCAGCAAGGGCTGCGCGATTGTGGCCGTAATGGTTTGCTGTGAGCGCTCTCACCTGGGCCTCGTCCTCAATCGGTGTTTTGAACTCCGTCACGGCAGGAAGCACCGGCAACACCGCACTGGTTTCATGACCGGGTTCTGTGCTGGCAGCTGCAACGACCTTCGAACGGCCCTTTGTTTCCGCAAGATGCTGTTCGCCAGCAAAGCGGCGCACAGCCGCAAACAGACGGATCAGTTTCTCGCGCCGAACTGGATCAAGGTTCTCCGGCATGCGCTCGAATATATTGCGTTCAGCCACTGCATCGGCTTTGTCGGTGAAGGCCGACCAGCCAAAACGCGCGGTCAGCGCCTCATTGATCGCCTTCACTTGCTGGACCAACTGACGATCCCTGGCAGCATGGGCAAAGGCCGTCTTATAGGCATGGGGCCCACCGCGCTCGCGCACCATCTCAATTTCGACAAGGCGGGCCATGGCCAGCTTAGAGAGTGCGGGGATCGACAGCGCCATATAGGCGCGGCGTTGCTCTTCGCGCATATCAAAACGCTCCGCTTGACGACGGAATTCTGTCGCAAGCGCCCGCGCCAGAGGGCGGAGTTCTGTCAGCGCGGCGCGCGCCTGTTTACGCTCATCGCGAGCAGCACCGCCGTCAAAAAGGCAATCCGATCCCCGGAGCTGGCCAAGACGTTCTGGTTTAGCGGCAATATCTTCGGCAAGGCCACGTGGTTCTATTTGCCTATTCGACGCAAACGCATTGAGCCTGGCCAGCGCTCTGTCAGGCTTCGAATAGATCTTCTCCAGCACAGGGCGAAGAATGACCTCCCGTTCCTGCCAGCGATCCGAATGCAATTGCGCACGTCTGGCATCCTCCTGGAGGCTGCGGGCGAACCGGGTTATTGGTGGAAGAAGATATGCGCCGTCTTCGCCGCGTTGCTCTGATGTTTCAGGTGGTCGTG
>Ga0153948_1001470_pt1 | contig 11909 bp, 26 predicted proteins | sample TSNJ032MetaG_FD_104696 | JGI IMG/M metagenome (GOLD analysis project Ga0153948, IMG submission 104696) | Attine ant fungus gardens microbial communities from New Jersey, USA - TSNJ032 MetaG | ecosystem: Host-associated > Fungi > Mycelium > Unclassified | place: USA: New Jersey, Wharton State...
GTGAAATAATCCCGTTCAGCGGACTCAGTAAGTCTGGCGCTGGTAGCATCATCCATGCCGGCGGAGGTGGTGGAGTTGCTCTTGCAGGTTGCGTTGAGCTGCAGCCTGCGCTTGCCAGTAGCAACATCGAGCTCAAGCTGATTGATATTTTCCTGAGCATTTGCGAGTTCCTGTGTGTATTTGGCATCGAGAGCAGCGACATCACGCTGACGGGTCTGCATGTCTTTGATGGTGGCGTTCGCGAGGCTGAGTTGCTCCGTTGCCTTATCGCGCAGCTCTTTGTATGCGATGGCGTTATCACGGTAGTGGTTCGCCATCCAGCCAAGCGAGACGATGATGCAGGCGACTATGGCAATGATGATTGCGGTTAGTCTGCTCATAACAGGATGACCCCTACAGCAAGGAACCATCCCCATCCATCTATTCCCTTATACGCAAGGTATGCAGCAGCAATCATGCAAATTGCAGACGGAAGATATTTCATTTCTGGCTCCAGGTGCATACCTGATATTCAACGTCACGCCTGTTAACCAGGCCTTTCCACTTCTGACCTCCGGCATAAACCCAGCGCTTAAGCTCTGAACATGCTCCAGCATAATCACGAGCGTTCAGTTTCTTCAGGAGAGTGGAGTTGATAGTGGCTGTTGCGCCGACGTTGTAAGCAAAGGAGTAAATTGCCGCGCGTTGAGTTTCAGTAGTTGGCACTTTGATATGCGGGTCAACCTGTGAAGCTATACGCTGCATATCTTTGCGGGTCAGGGCATCACACTCTTTGTCCGAGTAGTATTTACCCCAGATGATGTCCTTCCCTGTGTGACCATCGCAGACGGTGATTACACCTACAACATCTTTATAGGGATAGTGCTCTCGACCTTCGAGGCCTGCTTTACCGGATACCATTACCGTTGCGATTCCTATCGCCCCAGTTCCGAGAGCCGCAATAATGTTATTTCTGAGCGCCGGTGACATTGCCATTCAATCTGTCCTCGCGCTCTTTGCGCTTGTAGTACCAGTTGATGCCGAATGTGCCGACGGTACAAAGAATACCTATGATGAGAGCCCAGTCATTAAGGGAGAGAACTCCGCCCATTGCAGTAAGTCCTCCAAACCAGTAACTGAACCATTCTCTTATTTTGTCCATACGGTACATGCTCTACCCCCAAAACCTGCATGGGGATCTGTTCAAATTAGGAATAGGGATGATGGTGCGTTGAACAAATCCAGGATACTTTGAACGGTAACGTGGTTTGTTCGTGACTAAAGGCATGAGCAAATCAGGCAGGAGGCTGTTGACGCAGTCTCTTGCCACCCATCTTCACGAAGCCCAGCCATAGAGCTGGGTTTTTCTTTTTTGCAAAGCGCACCGCACCGTAGCCACAGCGGATAAGGTGAGGGTATTGTCTGTCTGGTATTTGGTGGGATGCGCTTTCAGAAAGGTCGTGCAATAAAAAAGGACGCCTAGACGTCCTCACTTCCTGCGTATTCGTATTCTGCCTTGTTTTTAGACAGCCAGTAGGAATTTTTAACCATTCGATAATGGCTCAGATTTCTTCCCTCTTGGTCAAATACCGGTCTAAATGTTAGATGGTTGTAAACCTTAGGGATTGGCTGCCTCCACTCATCAATAACCCTTCCATTGAGCGGGCCGCCAACTAAATTTATTTTCATAACAACCTCGTCTAGTTGCTCGTCAATGTTCGCTATGGCAGGCAGTGACGATACTGCTTTTCAACTGGCCGGTCTAGCCATAGCTAACTACGCATGCCACCGAGTAATCAGTAGCATTGAATAAAAAATCTCACAGCGAAGTGAGCAATTGAGGGTATAACTTGCGCGAGGCGCTTATGGTCCCAGGTAGCGGGATTTGATGTGTGGTTGGCTACTACATGCGACTTAGCTCAGCGCCGTTCAGGAACGTTCTTTGGCTGAGTACCCATTACAGACCCCGTTTTCACCACAACGGAAAGAGCACTCGGTGCATTTAAGCCAAGCCCCATACGGGAGAATGCTCTTACCTGTTGCGCACTCCGTTTCGTGGAGTAGACGGCATAACCTAATCGCGAAGTCAGTTATGCACCTGATGCAGGATAACGCAGCCACGATGACGGCGTGTTTTGCTATCGGATTTCAGAAACCAAAAAGCCACCGTTTTTAACCAGTGGCTCTGCATTCTTTGGTGTTTTTCGTTTCACCGCGCTCTTTCTCCTTTGACGTCCGAGCATACAGTGAATTATGCACTTCTATTTCGCGAAATCAATATATTTAGCAAATATTTTTCACTCATGCCGCAATGAGAGCATTCTCATTCTCCATTTCTCTTCTCAGAGCATAAAACATTTCCGCTTCGAATACTTTCTCGCACCAGACTACCCGGCGGCGACATTGTTGGATGTCGGCACCAGTCATGCGGCTAATTGCTGATGCGATATGTTGAGTGCAGTTGCGTTCGCAATATCGTTTAATGGCGTAATCGCGGACCGGACTTTCCCGATGGAACAGCTTTACGATCACCTTTTCCACGAAAGCAGCATCATCTGATTCTTTGGCGAGAGCGATGATGTTGCTGGCTGATGACTGGGGGATAACCAGTTCGCGAGCTTTCTTATAGAGTTCCTCACCTCTAAGCGCCCCACCCTCGTTGCTGTAAAGCCATTTAACCAGGCTTTCAATCTGCTCGCCTTTATCAGGACTCCACTGACTGCGGATCATCAGACGACCGATTACGTTAATCGCACCAGGAGGGGAGTCATCGCCGCAGTTGATACGGCCCCATACGGACATCATGTACTGGACCCATGCGCGTTGCTTTGTGGTGATGGTTTTCTTCGGGTGCTTCCAGACGCGGCGGAACTGGGCGTCATCGACAAAGTTAACCATGGAATAAATTGGTGTTAGCTTTCTCATGCTGCTGCCCTCTCTGGCTGTTTGGTTTTGGCCTGGTTGTGAGTGGCTAACGGTGGTAATTGAGCGCGTCTGGTGCTTTCAAACTGGTAGCGCAGGAAGTCTGAGAAGGTCATTCTCTATCCTCCCTAGACATGCTGATTTCATTTTTGAGCCACCGATAATCGTTCTCAAAGGTGCGCCCCGCGCTAAATTCGCGAAGGTTAGCCCATATGAGATTCCATTTAGCCTTCATGCTGCCTCCAACTCTGTAATGGTCAGTTCAAGAAGGCCGCCTTTTACGATTGGCATCTTCACTACGCGGTAATCAACTACCTGGCAGTCATCCAACCAGAACCCGGCTTTCGTCAGCGCGTCGAATGCTGCCTTTTGCAGGTTGTCCAGGTCACGACGGCGCCGGTCCGGCATATGGCATTCAATTCGAATTTTTAGGGGTGACTCGATGCGGATATCCAGCATTCCATCAGAGATGATTTTCGAGACGGCTTGGCGATATGCGAGACCTTCGGCGCTTATGTGAGTGCGACCGCGATTGTGTCGGTAATATCGGTTGTTGCTTGGCGGCCACGGCAAGGTGATGTTGAACATATTCATACTTTGATCAGCCCCTCTTTCAGCCAGATAACCTGTGTACGGGCCATTCCTTCCAGCGCGCACTCCTTTGCATATTCCGCATCTACCAGGTGAGTGCGACGATCAATCTCCTCGTGGCACGCATGGCATGCGATGGTGGCGATCAGGTCTGGCGGCTTAATGCCGGTACCGCACAGTCCGGCCAGGCGGATGTGTGCCAGCACAGATGTTTCAGAATTTCCGTTGCAAACTCCCGGGATTCGAACCTGGCACTCACGACCGCGTGCCGCTTTGCGTAAATCAGCCATTCTTCACCTTCCTTGCGCGCAGGCGTAACCAGCGCACGTCATAGAGATGGGCGGAGTAATTGAAAGTTGAGATATCGGATGGATTGGCTACCGGCTTGCGCTTACGGCGAGCAGGCACTTTGAAGATGCCGCTTTCAATGACTTTAGCGAGAGGTGTCATTACGCCTCCTGCTTATCGCGAAGCTGCTCGAATTCACAGCCGCTCGGAATTGTCAGCGCCAGACCAAACTGAGCGCACCATGCTTCGACTTTGCATAAGAAGATGTGCATCTCACCTGTATCGAGTTGTGACGTGTGGCGAGGCTCCCAGGTTGATTCCTTTGCGCCGGTAATAAAGTCGGTATATGTGACCTCCTCACATCCGAGATAGGTCTTTTTGAGGTTGCGCTTAACCCACTCTGGGGTTGCATCAGTTCGACCAGACTTAATCAGGTATTCGCTGATTTCGCCAAGCCACAAATGAAGAAGTGAATTCTGTGAAAGACTGCGTTTCTCACGCCACTCTTTGACCTGCAAACGCAGCGGCTTGCCGGTAGCGAGTTGCTCACGAAGCAAGTTGCCGATGGCGTCGAAGTTACCGGCATGCAGTTTGATACCGCATTGAGGGATATTCATGCGACCTCCTGAGCGAAGGACGATGAATGCAGAAAATCGCAGGTGCATTGCTGCATCTGTGACAGGTTAATACGTTCAGATTGTGGCGTCATAATGTCCCCATTAGACGCAGAGGTCACCGCCGGGCGTTCAACTCCGACGGTGATTTAAGTTTGCCAGGATTTAAGTTGAAGTCAAATGTTGCTTGACGTTGTGTCGAATGGGTTAGGCATGGCTGACAATCCCTTTAACTGCGCCCCAAACAATCTCAAGCAGGGATGCCCATGCTACGTAAAGGTGAATCCCGGCAGCCACGCCGAAGCCAATCACCATGGCATACTTCAACGCTTCGGCTTTACTCACGACTTCACCTCCTGCTGCGGTGCTGCTGCAATCATCGCCGCCCAGCACAGCTTCGCCCGGTGCGCCGCCTGCTGGCATCCACTCATCGCATCGTATGCTTCCCACTCCTTCTCATCGCTAAAGCTCTCGTCTGGCTCAGACTCGAAGCCATTAACAATCATGTCTTCTGTCGGCTCAACCGGAACAGCCACCCAACCATCACGCAACTTGTAAGGCTGGCTTACAGGTTCGGCTTTGCCCTGCATGGCGTCTCTCAACTCACGCAACTCACGTAGGGCGGAAATTATCTGTGAAAATTTCTCGTCAGGAGGCAAGGGGCCAGAAGAATTTACCGCTGACTTAATCAGTCCATCCAATTGCTCATTCGTAATATTATTCATACACCTCTCCTGATTTCCCAAAGAACACGCGAAACACCACCATTTCCTACCGGGTCACGCTTATCTTTAAGCGCAACGCTAGATGCTGCCCACCCCTTTCTGGCTGGAAGATCCTTAACCTGAACAAATCCAGCGGCACGCAGAGAGGCTCCTGATTCATCAGCCTGGGTGTAGGTGATGCAGCGAACGTATCCCATTGCCTTCGCTGCCCGCCATATAGCTCCGTAAAGAGCGCTGTTAGCGTTGCGCTCGCCTGTCGTGCATGTACGGTTTACCTCAATCGTCAGACCGTCGTCGAAGTGTCTGGCTACCGGCCTGCCAGCTGTAGCGACTCCAATAAGTTCACCATTTTCATTTTTCAGCCCAATGCTGAATTTATGGCCGCGCGGAGGCTTGTTATGTCGATGGTGCTGAGCGACAAACTCCTGAGCTACTCGAAGAGTGATCGGTGATATCTGCATTCTCACTCCTTAACCTGAAGCATGGCGGCGCGGCGTAACTTTTCTGGCACATCTGCCCATACTCCTGCGCCAGCCGTGTCTTTATTGGTCAGCAGGTCCTCGATTGCTGAAGCTGCAATGTGAAGCAGGTCTGCATCAACTACCGGCGCTGGCAGGGCGGTGAATAGCGGGATGACAGCATCGCCACTCGGCTTGGAAAGAGTCCTGAGAAGGTGCTCTCCCTGCTCAGCAGCATCTAATGTCTCCTGGCTGGCGTACATCACGGCAGTAACTTCGAGCGATGCCAGCGCGATACGCGCCAGCTCCATCTGCTCGCCGCGAGTCAATCCGTTATCGAGAGGATTCTTGATAAATTCAGCGACTCTTTCTTTGGTTATTGTGGTCATGGGCTAGTCCCTCTCAACGTCGAGAATGTCGTCGTAGTCATATTCAGTTTCAGAACCATCGGTACCGAACAGAGTCACAACATCGTCTTCCATCCAGAAAGACTTCACTGTGTAACGCTTACCGTGGAAGGTGATAACCACATCGCCAGGCTCAACGTCTTCGGCGCGAATCTTCAGCTTGTCAGTCATATCACTCTCCTTTGGTGGTGATGCCAGCGACAAATCGCGATGGCGACCAGTCGCAGTAAGTGTCCGTTTTTACGTGTCCAAAGATGGCTTTACAGCGGCTGATGTGTTGGCAATTACCACACGTCACCCCTGCCGGTAGACGCATTTTGTCTGGGTCAGTGGGGTCGTAGTTCAGCGCCTTTTTATCGACTGCCTGCTTATTCGTTGTCATGCTCATTGGCCGGCCTCCTGTGCTCCAAGTTTTTCCCAGATTTCAAGGCCGTTATCCGGCATCAGCGCTTCACGAACGCATGGTTTGTAGTAGTGATGGAAGGCGAATGTCAGGCCGAGCTTTGTTGGTCGCTCATGCTTTCCGAGCAATCCCAGACGCATGCAGATAGTCGTTGCCGTCCATCCGGAGTGATATCCAGCAGCGCGCTTCATGACGGTTTCTGCCAGGATGGTGCGGAAGTCAGTGCGCCCGAAATTGGTGTTTTCGAAAGCTGCGTTGATCACTTCATCGGTCAGTTGTTCATCGATAGAACCGCTCATGACTGCACTCCCTGGCGAAGTTGGGCGGCGATTGCCTCGGCGCGTTCGGCTGTTAGGTTGTAGCTGCAACGCATGTTCACTGAGCAGTTGTCTCTATCGGCAAGTGCTCGACATGTGGATGCCACCTCTTCAGCACCGCTTGCACGCACTTCAGCCAGGACAGCGTCGGTCGCTGGGATTCTCGACTTGATAGCATCCTCTGCCTCTTCCCGCGTCAGGAATCCGCTCTCGCCGTCATTACTAACCATCTGGCTGTCAAACCACGGCTGAAGTTCTGCCACGGTGATTTCGTCAGGAATATCAGCACCAGCTTCGTCTGTTGTTCCTTCCAGCCAATCGCGCGCCGATTTGATATCTCCCCGAGAAATACAGACCAATGCCGCCTGAGCGCCAAGCATGGTCTTATGGAACATCCATGAGGTATTAAGCTCGCGTGCAGCTCCATTTAGCAGATACGAATTCTCCGCAGCCAGCTTCTCAACCTTCATCTGCAGATTCTCGATAGTCGCATCAGCAGCACGGAACTCGCGCTGAGACTCTGCAAGCTGTTGCTCAAGTTGTTCGTATGTTGGTTTCATGCTTATCTCCCGCTCCTGACTTCTGCCAGGCGCTGATTAAATAGGTTGGTGAGGGTGTTTACTTCGTCGCGGCTATAACAGGCTGGTCGTTTCTTTTTCTCGATAACCGGTCGCTCTTCAGGAGGTATCGCGTAATAACGGAACCGGCGTTCCATCCCTTCACGGCGAAGTGTTTGTGCTTTAGTGAGGTTTGATAGTGCTGCTGTTGCTGAGCATTTGGGGACTTTGGTAGCCCGGATAATATCGGAGAGATAACAGCCTGGGTGCTCAGTAACGTAGTTGATGATTGCGGGTATTTGACCGTTGGTTTTCATGATGCCTCCGGGAACGGATTTATCAGACGTCAGCTCCTTTTGAGTAACGTTTTGACGATTGTTTTGGGGTTGATATGTTTCTTGCTTCGTCCTGGTCGCAGGGCATGAAGTGACCGTTAACGAATCTTTGATAGACCGTTCCGAGTGTTCCGAATCTGTTTTTAGTGACGATGATTTCTGCGAAAGCGGCAGCCGGGGAGTTCTCTTCGTAGACTGCTTCTCGGTAGAGCATGATGATGCAGTCAGCGTCCTGCTCAATGCTTCCTGAGTCTCGCAGGTCTGAGTTGGTAGGCCGCTTGTTTGGCCGTTTCTCTACATCCCTGCTTAACTGGCTTAGCGATATGACCGGTGTTTTCAGATCCTTCGCCATCGCCTTCAGACTTCCTGAGATATGCGCTATCGCCAGATCGTTTCGGTCTGCTTTCGGTTTCTCAATCAAGCCAAGGTAGTCAACCATGATCAGGGAAAGTTGCGGTTGCTCCTGCTTCTGACGCTCTGCAATACTTCGAATCTCTTCAACCGTCAGCTTCGAAGCATCTACCATCCAGACATCAAGGTCTTTGAGGTGGCAAATCGCGTTATAAACTCGCGCCCATCCTTCATCGTCCATGTTTGCAGGGTTTCTCAGGGCACTGACGGCCATATTTTCACGGCCTGCGATGCTACGTTCTGCGATCTGAAGATTGCTCATCTCCATACTGAAAATCAGGACGCCTCTAAGCGTATCCGTTCCAGGCATCTTTCGGCTTGCCACTCCTTCGGCAACCTTAAGTGATAGCTCCGTCTTACCCATGCCTGGTCTGGCAGCAATAATCACGAGGTCTTCAGCGTTCATCCCCCCCGTCACCGCATCAAGCTCATCAATTCCGGTCTTCAGAGTGTCTGATTCAGCGCCATTTCTTAGCCGGTTTTCCAGTGTCTCAGCATAATCATCGAGAACGTCACCCAGGCGAACGGGAGTAACTTCACTCTTCGGCTTGCGGATTGATGACAGTCGCTTAACCAGCTCATCCATTGCGTGGCCTGAAGTGTCGATGGTTCCGTTGAGAATCGGATCGCGCAATTCGTCCATGAGGCTCAGCACAAGGCGGCGGTGGTGATTATCCGCAACCATACCTGCGTAACCTTTCAGGTTTGCAGCGCTTGGACACGCTCGGGCTGTCATCATGACATCGGTAGAGTGTTCTTCACCGCATTCCTCGGCTACCATCAGCGCATCAATCAGGCTTCGGTTACGGGCTTGCTTGCGGATCACCTCAAAGGCTTTCCGGTAGAGAGGTATCGAGAAGGCCTCAGGCTCCAGCGTTGCCAGCACATCGCCAGCTGCAGGTGTTAAGCCACCGAGGAGCAACCCGCCGATCACGCTTGCTTCGATATCCTGTCTCATAGCGTTCCCTCCCGGATTGCCACGAGAACTTTCGGTCTCAGCAGGTAATCAAAGTTCGCTACCCAGTCACGATCGTTATCACCGAAGTGGAACGGCCTTGCAGCGGACATGAACGCTTTGACGTATGCTCGGAATCCGTCGATGTTCTTGGTAGCAAGTGAGTCGATTAGCTTGCGGAGTTTTCTCTGGCGCTCCGCATTGGCTTCAACAGCGTGAGGAAGTCTTTCACCGACAATCTCGTTGTATGCATCGAGATATTCCGCATAGTCGATTCGAACTGGTTTTCGCCTTTCAGGTTTAACCGGTTCGCGGTCATCGCCAGATGACTGTGTGTGTTCTTTCTTTTCTTTCTTTTGAATAGTTTCTTTTGTGTTTAGCTGAGTTGGCTTATACCAATTAGCTGAGTTGGCTAATGTTTTATTGGCTACCTTGGCTAATGATTCGCTAACTTGGCTAACCTCGAAATTCCAGTCAGAAATGACCTTGTTCACACCGATAGAATGACCGTTAGTGACGATGATATTCATCGCAATCATCTCGTTCTTTGCCTTGCAGACATGAGTGTGGTGAATGCCGGTCATCATAGCGATCTGCGTGTTAGTGATACGGTCGAATTTCTTACCGAATCCGTATGTCTTCCGGATCACCGCCAGAACAACCTTCAGCTGGCGAGCCGTTAAATCAGCAGCCATAACCGCTTCCAGAAGCTCGTTAGCGATGCGGGTATACCCATCATCGATATCAGCCACCTGTCGCTCCACGACCGCCGGTGACGGTCTGTAGTCGGATAATTTGCTAACGACGCCCATTCTTCACTCCTGCTTTGGCTAGTCTGTAAACACCAATAAGGCGCTCTGCGAACGCTTTGTTACTGGCAGCTGTATTCACTAATCCTTCAGGCGATTCCGGGCGACGAATCTCTTCATTTTCCTGGTATTTCTTACGACGCTTTGCCATAATTACTCCTGAAATTTCGTGTTGGCGTAACACAGTTTCTTAAGCGTCCAGACTGTTACCAGCAGCTGGACGTTTTTCATTTGTGAGGATCTCGGCAACCTTCTTAGCCAGCCGGGCCATGTCGTCATCGACAACTCCCCATTCCAGTACTGCTAAGAGCATCGACAGCTTAGGCAGCATGCTTTCCTTCCAGCGGGTGATACCTGACTTGTCCATGCCAAGCGCTTTGGCGACGTTTGTCGAACCGCGCATAGCAATCTGATTCAGAATCCAGGACTCAATTTTTCGTGCCTGGTCTTTGTTTCGTGAGGTTGTGCTTTCCATTTGTGATAATTCCTTTGTGTTGAAATAGTTAAAAGGCCATGCGCAGACACGCAGAGCCATAAAGACTTGTTTGTTTGAATCGCCCTTTTTCAGGGCTGAGATGTGATAAGAGCAGGTGGTTGTTAGGCGGCGTGGCCGTCTTTTGCTCCATATTGCAGCCACACAGGGTCGCAATTTAGAGCTATAGCAATCTCAAATAAAAAACGAGGACGTTTTGTTACACCGGCTTCAATCAGTTGAATTGATTGTTGCTTAACGCCAGCTTTGGTTGCCAGCTCGGTCTGCGTCATGTTCATTGACACTCGTTTGGTTTTGAGGCGTTCCGATAGAGTCTGCATATAGCCTCCTTCTACAAACTTTCTTGTATTTTCATACAAAGTAACTTGTTTGTCAATTACAGTTTTTCTTGTAACCATGGAGGATAAATTTAAGAGGTGTTTATGAGTATTTCTTCTAGGGTTAAGAGTAAGAGGATCCAGCTCGGACTCAACCAGGTTGAGTTAGCAGAGAGGGTTGGCACTACTCAGCAGTCTATTGAGCAACTTGAGAACGGGAAAACAAAGCGCCCACGCTTTCTTCCCGAGCTTGCTACCGCACTCGGAACTAGTGTTGATTGGCTCGTAAACGGATCTGCTGACGCTAACATCGAATATGTTGGACCAAAACACTCAAAGGGAAAATATCCGTTGATAAGCGCGGTTAGTGCGGGTTCATGGTCTGAAGCTTGCGAGCCATATAACTTGAAAGACATAGAAGAATGGTATGACAGCGACATCCATATGCTGGGGGATGGATTTTGGTTGAGAGTTGATGGTGACTCCATGACCTCTCCGGCAGGACAAAGCATTCCTGCGGGTCATATGGTTCTTGTAGATACCGGCAGAGAGGCAGTCAATGGCAGCCTAGTGGTTGCAAAAATGACCGACGCTAACGAAGCCACCTTCAAGAAGTTGATTATCGACGGCGGCCAGAAATACCTTAAAGGGTTAAATCCTGCCTGGCCGATGACCCCCGTAAATGGCAATTGCCGAATAATAGGCGTTGTTGTTGAGGCGAGGGTTAAATTCATATGATCAATACCCGAAAGACATTACTCATGGCAGCACTGCTGGCTAGCTCTTTCTGCAGCCAGGCTGATTGCTGGATTGTTGCCAATCTGCAAGGTTATGGAGCCATGCGTGGTAGCAATTACGAGTATGAGGAAGATCAAGTAACAGATGGCGTATTTAACGTAACTATCGATAAAGATGGTTCAGGTATTTACAATGCCAGTTCTGGCTACGTTCCCGAGATGAAGTACACCGCAGTTTCAGAAAACACATTAGTGGGAGTTTTCCAGGCTGGAGGCGGCATAACTATAGAAACCTGGTCAATTTCTAATGACAAAAAAGTCCTTTACTCAAAGGTGATGAACATCCCTGGCTTGCCTGACCTTACCTCCACCAAATCCTTTGTTGGCGATGTAGTCGGTCGCTGCCCTCAAAAGCAATAATCAAAACAAAAAAACAAATTATTTATTGTTTAAAAACAATGATATTTGTTTTTCTCGCCTTTAAATACAATATTTCTTGTAGACACATTACAAACTATCTTGTAAATTTAATCCATCAGCAGGACGCACTAATCACCAGGACGGTGAAGCTCTTAAAAATCTGGCCCTGAA
>Ga0153948_1001477_pt1 | contig 11872 bp, 9 predicted proteins | sample TSNJ032MetaG_FD_104696 | JGI IMG/M metagenome (GOLD analysis project Ga0153948, IMG submission 104696) | Attine ant fungus gardens microbial communities from New Jersey, USA - TSNJ032 MetaG | ecosystem: Host-associated > Fungi > Mycelium > Unclassified | place: USA: New Jersey, Wharton State...
CGGAATGAGGATTCCGACAGAAGCACGCCCGCCAGAAATGCGCCCATCGCCATCGACAGCCCGCCGAGCTGCATGGCCAGCGCCGCGCCCAGTACGACGAAAAGCGCTGCCGCCGTCATAACCTCGCGGGCTCTGGCTTTGCCGAGAATGCGGAACAGCGGATCGAGCAGATAGCGACCGGCCAGAACCAGACCGGCGATGGATGCGAGGCCAATGGCAACGCCGGTCAGACGATCGGCCAGTGTTGTTTCTTCGCCGCCGGGTGCCAGAAAGGCAACGAGCGCCAGAAGCGGCACGATCGCAAGGTCTTCGAGCAGCAGGATCGCCACGATGCGGCGTCCTTTTGGCAGGCCCATGGCGCGCCGTTCTTCCAGCATCTGCATGACAATGGCGGTGGACGTCAGCACGAAGCCGGTGCCTGCAACGAAACTCTGCGCGACCGGATAGCCAAGCGCGAGGCCGACAAAGGTCAATAGGCCGATGCAGAGTGCAACCTGCGCCAATCCAAGCCCGAAGATTTCGCCGCGCATCGACCACAGGCGCGATGGCTGCATCTCCAGACCGATGATGAACAGGAACATGACGACGCCGAGTTCAGCGACGTGCAGAATAGCCTGCGGATCGGAAAACAGTCCAAGCCCGAACGGTCCAATGACCAGTCCGGCTGCGAGATAACCGAGCACCGAGCCAAGGCCGAGCCGTTTGAACAGCGGAACTGCAATAACGGCTGCGCCTAGAAGCACGACAATGGGAACAAGATCAAAGCCGCCGTGATGGGCAGCCTCGGCGGCATGGGTTACAGTTTCAGCGGCGGCCATTGGCTATTTCCTTGCCGGTTGCCAGCATCAAGCGTGGCGAAAATGTGGGGGAGAGCAAAGATTACAAGAAGAATCGGATGTTCCGAAGCAAATGTACAGATTGCCATTGGGATGAGCGAGTCTCGACGCACAAAACGCAAAAGCAAAGATTGCAGCGTTGAGGTCTATTGAAATTGTTTTTTGCAGTATCCATGTAGTTTGTTCCCGCTAGAGGAGCGGGACTTGGGGAGGTCCGTCGCAAGGCGGCTTTGCATCTATTTTGGGAGGACATATGCGTAGGTTTATTCTGGCCGTTACGTCGGTCGCTGCGTTAACGCTCGCTGGCTCGGCGTCGGCAGAAGATTACAAGCTGCTGGCACCTGCTGCTCCGGGCGGCGGCTGGGATCAGACAGCCCGCACCATGCAGAGCGTGCTTCAGGACGAGAAGATTTCCAGCAGCGTACAGGTCATCAACGTACCGGGTGCAGGCGGCACCATCGGCCTTGCGCAATTCGTCAATCAGAACAAAGGCGATGCCAGCCAGTTGATCGTCGGCGGCTATGTCATGGTCGGCGCAATCCTGACCAACAAGTCGCCCGTAACGCTGGAACAGGTGACGCCGATTGCGCGCCTCACGGGCGAATATGAAGCCATTGTTGTTCCCGCAGGCTCCGAGATCCAGAATCTCGGCGATCTCGTTGCCAAGCTGAAGGCTGATCCGGGTTCCGTATCCTGGGGCGGCGGCTCGGCAGGTGGCACTGATCATATCACGGCAGGCCTTTTCGCAAAGGCGGCTGGTGTTGATCCGACCAAGGTGAACTACATCGCATTTTCGGGCGGCGGTGAAGCGCTGGCCGCCATTCTCGGCAATCAGGTAACGGTCGGCATTTCCGGTTACGGCGAATTCGACTCGCAGATCAAGGCCGGTACGCTGCGCATCATCGGCATTTCGAGTGACCACCGTATTGACGGCATCGATGCACCGACTTTCAAGGAAGGCGGCGTGGACGTGGCCATCCAGAACTGGCGCATGGTTGCTGCCGCTCCGGACATTACCGCCGAGCAGGAAGCAGCGATCAACGCGGATGTCGAGAAGCTGGTGAAATCCGAATCCTGGCAAAAGGCGCTGAAGGACAAGGGCTGGGCGGATACCTATCTCGCCGGTCCGGCCTTCAAGGAGCAACTTGCCAAGGATGTCGCGGCGACTGAAACCATCCTCAAGGAAATCGGCCTAGTCAAATGACAGGATCTCAACCGCAGGAAGAGCGTCGCCCTGAAGGGGCGACGCCGGATTTCGCCGCTCTTGTCATCGCTTTCATTCTCGGTTTCGTCGCCATTGCCATCGCGTGGTCCACGGCCTACGGCAATGATGTGATGAGTTATTCGCCGGTTGGCCCGAAGACTGTTCCTTATGTTGTTGCAGCCGGATTATTCGGCCTTGCGATCTGGACGGTCATCGAAGCGCTACGCGGCGATTTTCCCAAAAGAGAGCACCAGGAAATTGCCCCCATGGCATGGATCATCGGCGGTCTGGCTATCCAGATGCTGACGATGAAGACGGCTGGGTTTTCGCTCGCCACCGGATTGCTGTTCGCAGCAACCGCGCGCGGCTTTGGCTATCGCAAGTTCTGGATCAGTGTTCCCGCAGGCATCGTCTTTGCCTTCGTGATCTGGTTCATTTTCGCGCGTGGTCTTCAGCTGTCGCTGCCGTCCGGCTGGCTTGAACGTTTCGTCTAACGGCGAGGGCAATATCATGGATACTGTAGCACTTCTCGCCAGCGGTTTGATGGTGGCGCTGGAACCATCGAACCTTCTTTATGCGCTGATCGGCGTTACGCTTGGTACAGCGGTCGGCGTTCTGCCGGGTATCGGACCGGCGCTAACCGTGGCGCTTCTCTTGCCGGTGACCTACAAGCTGGACCCGTCCGGCTCGCTCATCATGTTCGCCGGTATTTATTACGGCGGCATGTATGGCGGATCAACGACGTCGATCCTTCTCAATACGCCGGGTGAAAGCGCCTCCATCGTTACGGCGCTGGAAGGCAACAAAATGGCAAGGGCCGGGCGCGGCGGTCCCGCCTTGGCCACAGCGGCCATAGGCTCTTTCGTTGCCGGTCTCATCGCCACGCTGGCGCTCGCCTTCGTTGCCCCATGGGTGGTGAAATTCGCTCTGTCTTTCGGTCCCTCCGAATATTTCGCGCTGATGCTGCTGGCATTCATGACTGTTTCGGCGGCTTTCGGCGATTCAACCCTTCGCGGCCTCACATCGCTGTTTATCGGCCTTGCACTCGGCCTGATCGGTATCGATCAGTTGACCGGGCAGGCTCGCCTTGTCATGGGGACGCCGAACCTGCTCGACGGCATCAACGTCACGACGCTGGCGGTGGCGCTGTTTGCCATCGGTGAAACGCTGGCAGTCGTGTCCAAAAAGCTTGGTCCCGATGATGAAGTCATCGCGGTCAAGGGTTCAGTCTGGATGACCAAGAACGACTGGAAACGCTCATGGATGCCGTGGTTGCGTGGCACGGCCATCGGCTTCCCGATTGGCGCCATGCCTGCGGGCGGCGCTGATGTGTCGAGCTTCCTGTCCTATTCGGCGGAGCGCCAGTTCTCCAAACATCCGGAAGAGTTCGGCAAGGGTGCAATCGAAGGCGTTGCCGGGCCAGAGGCTGCCAACAATGCGTCAGCTGCCGGTACGCTTGTACCGCTTCTGACGCTCGGTCTGCCGACCACGGCGACAGCTGCGATCATGCTGGCTGGTTTCCAGCAGTTCGGTTTGCAGCCGGGGCCGCTTCTGTTTGTGACCAATGCCTCGCTGGTCTGGGGACTGGTGGCAAGCTTGCTCGTCGCCAATCTGATGCTGCTCATCTTGAACCTGCCGCTGATCGGCCTGTGGGTGAAGATGCTCACCATCCCGCGCCATTGGCTTTATGCGGGTATTCTGGTGTTCGCGACGCTCGGCACGATTGGCGCCAATGCCTCGACGTCGATGCTGTTCGGGCTGCCGGTCTCGTTCGAGCTGGGCCTGCTCTTGGCATTCGGTCTTCTGGGCTATGTGCTGCGGCGCTTTTCCTATCCGATTGCGCCGGTGGTCGTTGGCCTGATCCTCGGACCGATGGCAGAAAAGAGCTTGCGTCAGGCGTTGCAGATCAGCCAGGGCAACCCGATGGCGCTCGTCCATTCGTGGGTGTCGGTTGTGCTGATCGCGCTCGCAATCGCCGCGGTCGTCGTTCCGATGATCATGCGCCAGCGCGGCAAGGGTGCACTTCTGGCGCAGATGGCAACCGACGAGGACTGACAAAAAAAGGAGGCTCCGGGAACACTGGGGCCTCTTGATAGCTTCGATTGGGTGACACTGAATTGGACATGCAGGCGTCGGGGCAAGAAGCTAAAATTGATCTCTTTGTAACGGAGATCATTATGCATAAATATTTTGTATTTATCGTATTTGGCGCGACTTTTTTACTGAGTGCCGGCGCCTATGCCAGCATCCAGAGCAATCTTCACAATCCGTCTGCTACGACACACAGTGGCCCCGCTGGTGACGTAGTGCGAGTACATAAGCGGCATTATGGATAAATTACGGATTTAGCTGGATGGTAGGGTATCACTAAAATAACAAAACAGCCCCGGTTTTGCCGGGGCTGTCCATAACGCGGATACAAACTACTCTTTACGCAAACTTATCCGTGAATTTCGCGGAACTGCTTTGCATCGATGCCAAGCGTCTCAAGGTCTTTCGCAGCAGGCTGATGACCAACCCGCATAGCAGCAGAAGCGCGGACTGCGCTGCCGAATTGCACGAATGCACGACCGAAACGATTGTTAAAACGGGCAAACATTTTCATCTCCATTACGGACAGTTTCTTCGTCCGTGATTGTTAGATGGCGATGGAAAGGCCGGTTTTGAATAGAATTCCTTGCATGCCTGCCATGCAGCAAGCGCATGTGACAGCCATAGCAATCAGGCGATGGCCGTTTCATTTCCGATATCGGCTTTCATACGATTGCGGCCAATCGGCAGCATCATTGGTCGCCCGGAAGTGGGATCAGTGATGATGCGACTTTCCAGTCCAAAAACATCTGCAACTGTCTTTTCGGTCAGCACATCTTGCGGCGCGCCGGACACGTGCAGGCGACCGTCGTTCATTGCAACCAGAAAATCAGCATAGCGGGCGGCGAGATTGAGATCGTGCAGCACCATGACAATTGTGGTGCCGCGTTCCCGGTTCAGGTCGGTCAGAAGATCGAGAACCTCGACCTGATGGGCGATATCGAGAAAGGTTGTCGGCTCGTCAAGGAGCAGAACTTCCGTCTGCTGTGCCAATGCCATGGCGATCCAGACGCGCTGGCGCTGGCCGCCGGAAAGTTCGTCAACGGGCCGTTCGGCGAGCGATGCGGTTTGGGTCGCGTTCAGCGCCGCGGCGACAGCTTCATCGTCTTGTCGCGTCCAACGGGCAAACATTTTCTGATGTGGATTACGGCCACGACTAACAAGGTCGGCAACGGTGATGCCCTCTGGCGCAATAGGCGATTGCGGGAGCAGGCCCAGGGTTCGCGCCAGTTCGCGAGACGGGACTTTGTGAATGGATTTTCCGTCCAGAAGCACCTGTCCCTTTCGCGGCGCAAGCAATCGAGACATGGTGCGCAACAGAGTGGACTTGCCACAGGCATTCGCTCCGACGATCACCGTGATCTGCCCGGATGGGACTTCGAGATCGAGACCGTCGAGAATGAGCGTGTCGTCATAGCCCGACGAAAGCTGACTGACGGTGAGCGTATGGGTGGTCATAGCGAACCTCCGGTCCGGTTGACGCGTATGATGAGGAAGATCAGATAAGGAGCGCCGAGCGCGCCGGTGACGACGCCCACCGGATATCGGCTGGGCAGCAGGAATTGCCCGCAATAGTCACCGACCAGCACAAGCGTGGCCCCAACAAGTGCAGAGGGGATCAGCAGCGAGCCTTTATTACCGATGATGCGTGCTGCAATTGGTCCGGACAAAAAAGCGACGAATGAAATCGGTCCTGTTACGGCCGTTGCGAAGGAAATCATACCAACGGCTGCGATGATGACGATGATACGCGTCGTGGCCACGCTTGTGCCAAGTGCTGCGGCAGTATCGTCGCCAAGCCGGAGCGCTTCGAGATCACGACTGCGGCTCAGCAACAGGCCGCCGAACACGCAAAGCGCCAGAAGCAGCGGCAGTGTCTGGTCCAGACGGGCACCGTTGACGCTGCCTGTCAGCCAGCGCATCGCTTCCTGAAGGTTCCACGCTGGAGCACTGGAGAGGATATAGGCGATGAAGCTTTCCAGCATCGCCGAAACGCCGATGCCGACAAGGATCAACCGCGTGCCGGCAACACCGTTTCGAAACGACAGGCCGTAGACCAGCAAGGCGACACCCAATCCAGCGACAACGGCGAAGATGGAAACAGCCGGGCCGCTCATGGAAAGCACGACGATGGCGAAAACGGCAGCCGCACTCGCGCCTGAACTGATCCCGATAATGTCAGGGCTTGCCAACGGATTGCGCAGCATGATCTGAAAGGCAACACCACCTAGCCCGAAGCTCAACCCGGCCAAAACCGCCAGCACGGCGCGGGGCAGGCGGAGCTGGCCGACAGTGAAGCTTGCACCCTGAACGTGTTCGCCGAGCAATACGCGTATCACGTCGGAGGGTGGCGTGAAGGATTGGCCGAGTATCAGCGTCAGCGCGAAAAACGCAGCCAGCAGCACCAGCAATAGTGCAATGATGGCTGTGCGCTTGCGAGCGCGAAGTCGGCGGTTCTGCGCAATGGTGGCTGCGGTGGGCGATAACATGGTCACAGCTCCCGCACCCGCTGACGTCGCACGATCCAGATGAAGCACGGTGCGCCGACAAAAGCGGTGACAATGCCGACATCGAGTTCCGCCGGTCGGGCGATAAGGCGACCAACCACATCTGCGCCAACCAGCAGGCATGCGCCGATCAGGGCGGAAAAGGGCAGGAGCCAGCGGTGATCGACGCCGACAAGCAGACGACAAAGATGCGGGACAATAAGACCGACAAAGCCGATGGGGCCGCAAATGGCGGTTGTTGCGCCGCACAGAAGGATTGCGCCGAACGCCGCCATCGCGCGCGCGACAGCGACGTTTTCGCCAAGGCCTGCGGCAAGTTCGTCGCCGAGCGCCAGTGAATTCAGCTTGCGTGCCGAAAGAAGGCTGATGAGAAAGCCGACAGCGAGAAAGGGCAGCACATGCGAAATTCGGTCAAAGGTTGCTCCGCCGACGCCGCCGATCTGCCAGGAGCGGATACCGCCTGCTATATCGTTACGCGGGAGTACGACGGCAATTACCATTGACGAAAATGCGACGGACGTGGCCGCACCGGCGAGCGCAAGTTTGAGTGGTGTCGCGCCACCGCGACCGAGCGAGCCGATCGTATAAACAAAGGCCGCGGCACATCCCGCGCCGAGAATGGCCGCCCAGATAAAGGCCTGCGACGATGCGATGTTAAACCATGCGACACCAATGACCACGGCGAGGGAAGCCCCCATATTGACGCCCAATATGCCCGGATCGGCGAGCGGATTGCGTGTCACGCCCTGCATGACGGCCCCGGCAAGCCCAAGCGCCGCACCTGCCACGAGCGCAAGAAAGGTGCGCGGAATGCGCAGCGACACTGCCGCCTGACCGATTGAATCAACCTGACCGCCAAGCGCCGCTAGAATGTCGGCCCAGCTCACGTCGCGGGTGCCAAGCGAAACCGACAGGAAGCAAAGCAGCGCAAGACAGGCGATGACGACTGCCAGCCACAGCGCTCTTGTGCGATGTGATCTGCCGAATTGCGGTGTGTAAGGGGCGGTCTGGCTGCTGTCGGCTGTCATTTCGTCTTGTCAGCCGCCTGTGCAAGCAAGGCGACATAATCCTTCAGCACCCATGATATGGAGAGCGGGGTCGGGTTTGCAGCCGTGCCGAGCGGGTTTCTGCCCAGCATGACGATGGCATTATGGGTAACCACTGGCATCTTCGCCATTAGCGGATTGCTCTTCATGGCGTCGTACAGTTCCTGACTGCCATAGGTGACGACGATGTCCACATCGTCGAATGCATCGATATGTTCGGCGCTGATCGAGCCGGAAAACTGGCCGGGCTTGGATGCATCGACAACGCTCTTGGCGGATTTCAACCCGAGATCGTTGAAGAACCGTACCCGCGTATCGTTCGTCGTATAAAAATTGATCGTGCTGAGGTTCGTTGCGTCGAGATGGGTGACGAACATCGCCGACTTGCCCTTCAGATGTGGATAGGCGGCCACAGCATCGGCAATTTCACCGTCGATTTTCTTGATCAGCGCTTCACCCTCGGCAGCCATGCCCATGCCTGCACTGTTGAGGCGGATCATGTCGCGCCAGTCTGTGGACCATGGCGCTTCGGGATGGGCCACGACCGGAGCGATCTGGCTCAGCGTATCGTAATCCGACTGGCTCAGACCGGAATAGGAAGCGAGGATGACATCTGGTTTGGTTTCCGCCACGGCTTCGAAGTCGATGCCGTCGCCTTCATCGAACAGGACTGGCTTTTCCGCGCCCAGTTCTTTCAGTCGTTCTTCAACCCATGGTAACAGGCCATCGCCGTTGTCATCGCCAAAATTTGCGGCGGCGAAACCAACCGGCACCACGCCCAGAGCCAGCGGCACTTCATGGTTCGCCCAGGCGACTGTCGCTATCCGCTTCGGCTTTTCGGTAATGGTCGTCGTGCCAAAAGCGTGTTTGATCACAATGGGATAGGTCTGGCTATCGTCGGCGGAGGCCGAACCGGTTGCGGCTAATGCCACGCCCATTGCAAATAGCATCGATGCGACGAACATCAGCGGCGAACGAATGAACCACGACATGAGGCGCATTCTCCTTGCTTTCAGGTGCTTTAAAAGTGGCCTTTCACTCTCAGGTTAAATATACGCAGTCAAGTGCGATGCTGGGGGCTTGGCCGGAGCTGTATGAAATATCCGTGGCTTTTTACAAAAAAGCAGATTTCTACAATACTGGACAACTGCTCTCAAGTTAATGCGGTTTTTGAGGGTATTGAGGTTCAGATTCCCGGTCGGCTGAATGGGGACGTTTTCAACGGTTCAGCCAGGCAGAGCTTCTGACAACATCCCAAAATCTAAGCAACGCTGTCGGCCCTGGTGGCCGACGATTATCGCATAACCGGATTCTGGAACGTGAGCATGGACATCGCAAAGACACTTGATAACAGCAGGCAAACCAGAATCCTTTACCGCAATGCCGCCTTGTTGGGCTGTACGGCGCTGGCGCTCATCATGCCGGGCATGGCCTTCGCTCAGGATGCGGCCGAGACGTCGGGCTCTGCGACTGTTCTCCAGACCATTACCGTAGACGGCACGGGTGGAAGCGACGACGATTCCAAGTCCATCGTTGCACGCAAAACGACAATTGCCGGCAAGATCCCGGCTGAAATTCTCGATACGCCAGCTTCGGTTTCCGTGATCACGGCGAAGGAAATTCAGGACCGCAACGCACAGACCGTTGAGCAGGTGTTGCAATATACGTCTGGCGTCAACACCGACTTCTACGGTTCTGACGATCGCTTCGACTATTTCAAGATCCGAGGTTTCGACGCTTACACCTATCGCGATGGACTGGTTGTCGGCTCGCCATTCGGCGGTATCCGCGAGGAACCTTTCGCCTATGAACGTGTGGAAGTTCTGAAAGGATCGAACTCGTCCGGCTTTGGCGTTGCGCAGCCCGGTGGCGCGGTGAACTATGTGACCAAGCGCCCGAAAAGCGAACGTTTCGGGGAAGCCTACATCACCGGCGGTTCTTACGAACACAAGGAAGTCGGCCTCGATTTTGGCGACAACATCACCAAGGATGACACGCTTTCCTACCGCTTTACCGGCAAGTTGCAGGACGCCAATGCCGAGTATGACTATTCGCGCAATGACGATAAATTCGTCATGGGTGGACTGACCTGGCGGCCTGATGCTGCAACCAGCCTGACCGTGATTTATGATCATCTGTACAAGAACGGCACCCCCGGCAGCGGCGGACAACCCATTGGTACAGATTTCAGCCGGAGCCGCTTCTTTGGCGAACCGGACTATAGTTTCCGCGGCACGAAGCGAAACGCGCTGAGCGCCATGTTCGACCATGACTTCGGCAATGGTCTGAGTTTCAGCTCGAATGCACGCTACAGCAAGACGGATAGCGATTTCGGCTATGCCTATATCGGCGGTACGCCGACAGACGGTTCGACCGTCGCGGATCGCTATTTCTTCGGTAACGAAAGCTCCAACGAGCAGTTCATCATCGACTCGCATTTTCTTTATGAGGCCAATTTCGACAATGTCGAAAGCCGCACATTGGTTGGCCTTGAGTATAATAATTACAAGTCGAGCAACGCCACATCGTGGGGCGCGGCACCCGGCATCGACTGGACAAACCCCGTTTATACCGGCGGCCCGCTTTCAACCGCGCCCTATACGAGCACGCGGGACAAGCAGAAGACCACGGGGCTGTATCTTCAGCAGGATGTCGTCTTGTACGACAAGCTGATCTTCTCTGTGGGACTGCGCAATGACTGGCTCGACCTCACCGAAGAAAACCGGCTCACAAGCGTTACCGATAAAGGTGATCACAGCGATTTCAGCAAGCGCTTTGGCGTGACATACCGCATAACCGATGAAGTCGCGACCTATGCCAGCTATGCAGAGTCCGTTGCGCCTGCCGATGTTGGTGTCGAACCCACGACCGGCAAGCAGTATGAAATCGGCGTCAAATATCAGCCGGATGCTTTCCCTGCATTGTTCAGCGCGGCGATCTACGATCTGACCAAGGAAAACTTCACCGTCTATGACAACGTGACCTATCTGCCTTCGAGTGTCGAGAAAGTGCGGCATCGCGGCGTTGAACTTGAAGCGAAGGCGGAAGTCGCGCGCAACATCAACGTGATCGCAGCCTATAGCTATATCGACTCCAAGATCGAAGAGCCGGGCGGTATTTACGACGGCAATCGTCTTGCCATGGTTCCAGAGCACATGGCGTCCATCTGGGGCACCTATACGCTGGAAGGCGAAGGTGCGCGAGGCGACATGACCTTCGGTGTGGGCGCGCGTTACATCAGCTCGTATTATCTGGGCAATGCGAACAACCCGACACCAAAAATTGGCATGGGTGAGTCCAGCGTCGTGGTTGATGCGTCGTTCAGCTACAATATCAAGGAAAACACGACGCTTCAGGTAAATGCGAGCAATCTGTTCGATGAGAAACATGTCGCCAATGGCGGCTCCGGTGCCTATTTCTACAATCCGGGCCGCGAGATCACGGCAACGCTGCGTCAGACGTGGTAAAAATCAGGCCCCATCCGGTGATACTCCGGTGGGGCTTTTCACAGCGCTGATATGGTTTCAGTCAGACTGGCGCTGCTGCAAACGACGCCATGCGGCAGGCGTTTCGCCGACAATCTGCCGGAACGCCTTGGTGAGATGCGCCTGATCGGTAAAGCCAAGTTGCGCAGCAACGCCTGCAACCGTCACATCACCATTGCCGGTCAATAAATCCTGCGCCAGATCGATGCGTTTGCCGAGCTGCCATTGCAGCGGCGTCTTTCCGGTCGTCTGCTTGAAGACGTTGGAAAACCAGCTTTCGGAGAGGCCTACAGTTGCAGCCATTTCTGCAACGCTGAGCCGTCCGTCGCTGCAGGCATTAAAACGGGCGTGAAGCTTGTTCATCTGGGCCTGGGTCAGACGACCATAGCCCTGGCTGTTCTCGTCACCCTCAATGTCGAGAAGACCGGCCAGAATGCTGCCGACAAGGCTTTCTGCGAAAAGCGCATGTTTCGATGGGTTTGACGTCTCATCCACCAGCAGTCTGGCCAACGTCTCAACGGCCCCGATATCCTGAATTTCTGCAGGACTTCGCAACGCCGCCATTGCAGCCGACGTGCCGACCGCCGGTGTCAGGAATTTGAGCAGCCGGTCTTTGTGAAAATGCAGGTTCAGATGCGAGAAGCGATGCATCGAAACAGTCTTTGTCCAAAGCGGTAGTCCCGCAGGCAAATAGATCGCCCGC
>Ga0153948_1001482_pt1 | contig 11847 bp, 9 predicted proteins | sample TSNJ032MetaG_FD_104696 | JGI IMG/M metagenome (GOLD analysis project Ga0153948, IMG submission 104696) | Attine ant fungus gardens microbial communities from New Jersey, USA - TSNJ032 MetaG | ecosystem: Host-associated > Fungi > Mycelium > Unclassified | place: USA: New Jersey, Wharton State...
GATAATTTAATTTTATATTATTGCAACAGTTGCGTCAATAAAGCATCTTGTTATGCAGTGGTTACAAGTAAATATATGTCCCGCCCACACATAATAGTCCCTGCTAGTCCCTGCCGTTTAGCGCAAGCCGGTGGCTTTTTTTACTATGTTCATATATAATTTAATCCGGAAGTCATAAGGGACAGAAAGCTAAGGCATAATTTAATATTTGGAGGTAAATCAGATATGCAATCGTTTAGAATAAATTGGCGCCGAGTACCGGCGCTTTACAAGGAGCACCGTAAAATCGTGCTTTTTTTGTTGAGTCAGGCTATTACATTGTTTGGCTCGTCCCTGGTGCAGTATGCTATGATGTGGTATGTGGTGCGTGTTACGGATTCCGGCCGCATGATGGCCCTGTTCACCATTTGCGGGTTTATGCCCCAGGTGTTGGTTTCATTATTCTCAGGCGTTTGGGCAGACCGCTATGACCGGCGGAGGCTGATCATGTTAGCGGATGGAGGCATCGCCGTTTCCACTCTGGTTTTGTGTATCATGATGCGTATGGGGTATGAAGGAATGGGACCGGTTTTTATAATCTCCGCCATACGTTCACTGGGCAGCGGAGTGCAAAGCCCCGCGGTAAACGCTATAATTCCGCAAATTACGGAAGAAAAGCACCTGATGCGTGTCAACAGCGTCAATGGCGCAATTCAATCAATAGTCATGCTGGCAGCACCCATGGCTGGGGCAGGGATATTGATGCTAAGCTCAATGCCCGCTGTATTGATGGTGGATGTTGTGACCGCCGCCATTGGCATAAGCGTACTGCTTCAACTGCGCATACCGACTCATAAACGCGCGGGCGAGAAGGTGCAAACTCATCTGTGGCAGGATTTTAAAGAAGGGATACATTACGCCTGGAGTAGCTTTTTCCTTCGCAGAATGGCCATATATTATATAGCAACCAGTATCCTAATCGTTCCGGCAGCTATGTTTAATATACTGTTTGTCACACGTGTCTATGGTGATAGTTATTTGTATTTGGCTCTTAACGAAGCATCTTTTTTTATAGGTTCTCTGGTAAGCGGAATGGTTTTGGCAACCTGGGGAGGATTTAAAAACAGGCTGCATACTCTGGTAATTGGGTGTGCCGTATTTGGTTTAGCAACATTTCTCTTTGGCCTGACGCCGCCATTCTGGCTGTATCTGGTAATAATGCTGGTTGCAGGCTTGACCATGCCTACTTTCCAAGCGCCTATCATGGTTCTCATGCAGGAAAAGGTGGAAGGTGATATGCTTGGACGAATATTCAGTCTCACGCAGATTATATCTTCTTTGGTAATGATGACGTCCACAGCAATTACCGGCAGAATGACAGACGCAATATCCCTAGAGCTGATTATGATAGTTGATGGAATAATGTTGATTTTGCTGAGCATCGCCATCGTGATTGACAAGCCTTTTACCAAAGAAGGCTTGCCAAAAACACCGCTTTTGATTCCTCAAGAAGATGTGCGTTGAGTTTAGCCGCTGCTTAATACGTAGGAGAACCTCATTAGAAGGAGCGCATTATGTTCAAGCTAAAATTTCGTACGAAATTAATTATAATTTTTGTTATTGCTTTAATTACCCAAGGTATAGTAATTGGTTTTTTTTCAAATTATTACGCCAAGGAAATAGTTTTAAGAAACAAGCAAAAAGATATGGCAGGCATGATTAATCTGATAGACATTAATATCAATACAAGGGTTCGTTATATTACTAAGCTTATCGAAAACACAGCCAACAGCCGTATTGTCAGAGATTTTTTTTACGGTGAAGCAAATGAAAACAGCATATTTATCGCGGAATATTTTAAAAATCTTGACAGTGAGCTTGGCGCTATGGATACGATAATTATTTTGGACGAGGCAAATATAGTATTTAGTCAAAGCGCAAAGGAAGAATTATCGGATAACGCCTTAGGTAAAGCAAAATCGTCCGATGCTTATCAAAAAGCTGTTAGCAACCCCCAAAAGGTAAACTGGATTGGAGCATCCGACAGTATTGTAAATGATTTATCGGTAGTTACTGTTTCTTGTGCCGTTTTAGATAATAACCTTACAGATATTTTAGGCGTTTTAATAGTTGAATTAGATTCTGTGGCATTTAGCAATCTATTGCTTAACAACAACAATACCTTTCAAAAACAATATACTTATATTATTGACAAAAATAGAGAGATAGTGGGAAAAAACAAAATCGTTAATGAAGAATGGATAGATATTATCGCTGATAAATTCGATAACGGAACACGCAAATTTGAAATAGAGCTGGAAAACAATACATACTATGTGTGCGGTCAATATAACGGTATTACCGGCTGGGAAACATTTTCCGTGCTTTCCACGAATCACATATTTCCCCAGGCTGACATTCTGAAGAAGCTAATTATGCTTATTGTAGCATTTTGCACATGCTGTGTTTCCATTATTATTATGGCGGTTTCATATACAATGACCCGGCCGGTCAATAAGCTCTCAGACGCTATGAAATGCGTACAAAACGGAGATTTTACCATACGGCTCAACAGCAGGCGAAAAGATGAAATGGGTATGCTTATGACTTCCTTTGATTTTATGCTTGATAAGATCAATACGCTAATATGTGAAGTATATCAGGAAAAAATCGCTCAGAAAAATGCCGAAATGGAGGCTCTGGAGGCCAGAATAAACCCGCATTTTTTATATAACACCCTTGATTCAATTAATTGGATGCTTATAGATAAGGAAGAGTACGAAATAAGCGAGGTTATTGTTTCGCTTGGGGATTTGTTAAAATACTGCGTGGACAAAAGTAACAGTATCGTCAAGCTGGAGCAGGAAATTGATTATATCATCAGCTATTTATTAATTCAGAAAACCCGGCTGGAAGACAGGTTGGATTACCATATTCGTATTCCTGAATATTTGAAAGCACTTCATGTACCCAAGCTGATTTTGCAGCCTTTAGTAGAGAACGCTATTATTCATGGTATTGAACCGTTCAAGGAGGGAGGGGTTTTAGATATAACGGCATATGAATCAACCGATATCTTATATATAGAAGTAGAAGATAACGGGTGCGGAATGTACGCGGCGGATTTAGAAAGGATACGGGACGGACTGCGTCATAACGGCTACAATTTGAACAGTATAGGCATATACAATGTAGATAAACGCCTTCGGCTGTATTACGGAGAGGCTTATGGCTTGGAAATAGCCAGCCGCATTGGTCATGGTACGAAGCTCACCATAAGGATTCCCAAAGAAAGGCAGGTGAAGTCCTAATGAATTTAATTATTATTGATGATGAGCCTAAGGCCAGAAACGGACTGGCGAAGCTTTTAGGTTCAAATGCAAATTGGAAGGTTTTGAGGGTATTTGAACATGCCATTGACGCTATAAAATTTTTGTATGAAAACCCGGTGGATGTCATGATTACGGATATCCGAATGCCTGAAATCTCCGGACTGGAGCTTATTCAGCAGGCTCGTCAGATCGATAGGGAGCTGCAAATCATAATTATAAGCGGGTACAGTGATTTTTCATACGCGCAAAAAGCAATTGAATTGGGCGTAAGGAGGTATCTAACCAAGCCAACCAGGACAAAAGAGCTTATTTCTATTTTGACCGCAATAGAAAAAGAGCTCGACGAAAAGATAAAAGCGGAAACCGAAAAGCCAAATATGATAGCGTCTAATCTTATTGTAGCCAAAGCCATTGAATATATAGAAAAAAATTATTCGGATAAGATAACATTAAAAGCAATGGCTGATGAACTATACATATCTCCCAATTATCTGTGCCGTTTGTTTAAGCATCACACAAATAAAAACCTAATGGAATATATTACCGCCCACCGCATGAATAAAGCTAAGGAGTATCTAAAAGATATACAATATAAGGTATCTGAGGTCGCCAAAATGGTTGGCTTTACCGATACAAAATATTTCAGCAGTACCTTTAAAAAAACATTTAAAATGACTCCTTTGGAATATCGAAACGGAAAATTAGAGAGACAACCGGTTAATATTTTAAACTAAAGTATAATTTTTTATAATTGCATGTCGGTTTAACAAACATTATAATAAATTTACAAATAGTTTGAAGTATTTTAAAAAGGAGATGTTATTTATGAAAAAAATCACTAGCAAAGCAGCCGCTGTATTGATGATTTTGACAATGATATTATCAATAAGCGCCTGCGGAGGCGGAAACAATGCCAGTACAGCAAGCACGGGAAATAATGCGCAGCCAAATTCTTCCGAGAAAAGCGCCGCGGATTATAAAATTGTTTTGCTGCTTCCCGGCCCAATTAACGATCAGAGCTGGAACGCTACTAACTATGCCGGGTTAGAGGCATGTAACAGCACCTTGGGGACGAATATTGAGTATGTGGAAAATGTTCAGGCGTCGGATTTTGAATCCACCTTCCGAGAATACGCGGAAAGAGGATATGATTTGATTCTTGCCGCCGGTTCCCAATTTGACGAGCCGGTCGCCACTGTCGCTCCAAATTATCCTGATACGACTTTCTGCGCCGTTAATGGCACACAATGCGATGGAGACAATGTTGCGCCCATATTCCCTAAAGAATATGAGGCCAGCTACATAGCGTCTATTATCGCGGGTCATGTCACAGAGAATGGAAATTTCGCCACAATAGGCGGCTTTCCAAATGAGCCAATGGAGCACTTGATGGATGTTTATGAAAAAAACGCGATTGCCGTGGCGGAGAGCCGGGGTATAGCCGGCGGAAAGGCTACAAGGGCATATGCCAACAGCTGGAGCGACGTTGCGCTGGGTAAACAAATGGCGGAGCAGATGATTGATAACGGAGCGGATACATTATTTGTATACGCCAATGAAGTAGGACTGGGCTCCATTGAGGCGGCAAAGTCCAAAGGCGCGAAATTTATTGGATTTTCCAGCGACCAAACTACTGTAGACCCGGATACTGTCGTAGCGTCGGTGTTATTTGACTTTGAAGTATTTTATGTTTGGGCTGTTGAGCAATATATGGCCGGACAGCTTAGCGGCAATATGGTTCATGAAGCGGGAATCAATGAGGGTATATTTGTTCCGGTGTACACGGATAACATCACACAGGAAATTAAGGACGCCGTTGATTCCGGTATTGAGGATTTTAAAGCGGGAAAAGTAGATTTGACCGCGTTGTTCGAACAGTAGTGTCTGCCGAAGGCGGGAAACAACCCCTGCGGTCATTGCGGGTGTACCCTGCAATCCCCCCCTCCCAGCGGTCATTGCGGGCCCGACCCGCAATCCCCCCTCTTTTTCCGTCATTGCGGTACGCCCGCTGTGACGGCAGAGGAGAGGGGATTGCGGGACAAGCCCGCAATGACGGCAGGAAGAGGGATTGCGGGCGTACCCGCAATGACCGCAGGTAAAACTCTTCCGTGTTAGGAGGTAAGACAATGAGCGTACCCTTTTTTGAGCTGCAAGGTATATCAAAGTATTTTGCCAGGGTTATCGCCAATAAGGATATTTCTTTTTCAATCCGCCGCGGAGAGGTTTTGGCTCTGCTTGGGGAAAATGGCGCGGGTAAAAGCACGATTATGAAAATACTTTATGGTTTATACAAAGCGGACGAAGGCCGTATCCTTATGGATGGCAAGGAACAGAAAATCACAAGTCCGAAGGACGCCATGAAGCTGGGAGTCTCAATGATTCAACAGCATTTTTCTCTTGTGCCCGCACATACGGTAACGGAAAATATTATTCTCGGAAATGTCCGTGGAAAAATTGATTATAAAAAATGTGAAGAAGAAGTGGAACAGCTTGCTAAAATGTATGGCTTTGACATACCAGTCAGAGCTAAAGTCGGTGAATTGGATATTGGCGTACAGCAAAAGGCGGAAATATTAAAAGCATTATATCTGAAAGCTAACTTACTGATAATGGATGAGCCTACTGCCGTATTAACTCCTCAGGAATCAGATAAGTTAATGGAATTTATAAAAAACTTTACCGCACAGGGAAATTCCGTAGTTTTTATTACGCATAAGCTAAAGGAAGTAATGGAAGTGGCGGACCGGGTTATTGTTATGAGAAACGGCAGAGTATGCGGCGACCTAAAAGCAGAAGATACCAATGATATAGAGCTGTCCCGCCTTATGATAGGAAAAGATCTGGTTCAGCCGGAAAGAAATTTTGATAGCGCTAAGGAAAGAACGGTTTGCCTGTCCGTAAAAAATGTAACCGTGCAACACAAGAAAGAATCGCCCCTTATCAACAATATTTCGTTTGACATTTACCAAGGTGAGGTTTTCGGGATAGCGGGGGTCAGCGGTAATGGACAGGAAGAATTGTGCCAGGTTATATGCGGCGCTTTAGAAGCCGGCTCGGGCACAATATGTCTTAAAGGGAAGGACATCACAAAGGACAGCATTAAGGACAGGATCGCGCACGGGATTGGCTATGTACCTGTCAACCGCCATAGAGACGGAATGATTTCGAATATGACCTTGGCTGAAAATATGATGCTAAAAACAAGCTATGACAGACAATGGCTTAAAGGCGGACTAATTAATGAAAATAAGCTTGCCGGATACGCAAAGCAGGCAATTGACGACTACCAAATAAAGGCTCCGGGACCTGACGCGGAGGTTAAAGGCTTATCCGGCGGTAACCAGCAGAAGGTGATTTTAGCAAGAGAGGTAGATATCGGCAAGGAGCTGCTCATATTAAATCAGCCCACCAGAGGTCTTGATCTTGGAGCAATTAATCATATACATACAATAATTCTCCGTGAACGAATGAAGGGAAAGGCTATTCTTCTGGTATCTACTGAGCTCTCAGAAATATTCCGGTTATGCGACCGCATTGCGGTTATGTATAAAGGCTCGTTTATGGGGATATACAAAAGCGAGGAATTAAATACGGAAAGGATTGGACTGCTTATGGCAGGCTACTCGTATGATAAGGAGGCCGCCAACTGATGGACGCAAAAAGCCGGGATTTGATTATAACAAACCTTCTGGCAATATCCGCCGGATTAGTTTTAAGCGGTTTTGCCTTAATTTTCCTGGGTGTTGATCCGATTGCTGTTTTTGGAAACGCGCTTAAAACTATCTTCACTGATAAGTATACGCTGGGGGACGTGTTTTTAAAAGCGACGCCCTTGATTTTTACAGCCTTAGCTTTTGCTTTTACTTTTAAAGCGAATTTATTTAATATCGGCGCTCAGGGACAGTTTTACATGGGAGCGATTGTGGCTATTGCCGTGTCTTTAAAACTGGACGGTCTTATTCCTACGGGCTTGCTGTTAGCTGTTGTATGTCTTCTTACATTTATAGCCGGCGGTCTTGTGGGCGGTCTTATAGGCTTTCTGAAGGCGCGCTTCAACGCCAATGAGTTTTTGGTAAGCATGATGTCCACCTACGTTGTGCTTGCGTTAATGAACTATTTGCTGCGTACTTTTTTAAAAGAATCAAAGGGGGAGTATCCTCAGACGGACGCCCTTACGAGAGCGGCATGGATTCCCACTTTGGTCGGCGGAACAAGACTGCACATGGGATTTGTTTTAGCAGTGCTGGCGGCGGTGGGCGTCTGGGTTTTACTGTACAAGACCCCTTTAGGCTACAGAATACGCGCTGTCGGCAGCAACGCCCAGGCTGCGGAAATGTCCGGCATTAATTCAAAAAGAATTTATATTACAGCTTTTTTTATCAGCGGAGCCTTAGCCGGTTTGGCAGGCTTTACGGAGGTGAATGGAGTTCAGCATATGCTGATTCAGGGTTTTAACACCGGCATAGGTTCAGCCGGATTGGGTATTGCTATTCTAGCTAACGCGAATCCAATAGGTATTATTTTTGCTTCTATTCTATTTGGGGCTTTAAACGTTATCGGTAATTTAATGGGAAGGATGCCGGGAATAAATATACCCTCAAGCATCATTGAGCTTATGCAGGGATGCGTAATGATATTTGTTATCATATCATATTATGCCAGAAGCTATATGGATAATCGGAGAGAAAAGAGCAAATTAAAGAAGGTGGAGGAGTCATGATAATCAATTTATTAAACCGCGCGTTACTTATGAGCACTCCTCTTTTGTTTGGCGCTCTCGCGGAAGTAGTGGCCGAGCGTTCCGGTATGATGGTAACAGCTATTGAAGGTATTTTTCTTGTTGGAGCCTGGGGCGGATTTGTAGGCAGTTACCTAACGGGCAGTACGACTGTGGGGATATTAATGGCCATGTGCAGCGGTCTTGTCGTCGCCTGTATTTACGGAGGCATTACAATATTTATGAAGCAGCATCAGGTTGTGACAGGAACCGCGCTTAATATCCTGGCGGCAGGCTTTTGCACATATTTTCAGCGGGTGATTTTCGGTGTGCCCACATCTCCGCTAAAAATAACGCCCCTTGCAAATTTACCTATCCCTTTTTTATCCGGCATACCGGTTATTGGCCCGGTTATATTTAACCAGAATATTTTAACTTATATCGTCTATTTATTGATTCCGGCGGTATATTTTATGCTATACAGAACATCTATAGGATTAACTATCAGATCAACCGGCGAAAACCCGGAGGCGGTGGATGTAGCGGGGATCAGCGTGAACAAAATCCGGTTTATGACAGTGCTTTTGGCAGGAATTATGGGCGGACTGGCCGGATCATTTTATTCCGTGGGATATCTGGGGATGTTTACCTCGAATATTATCGGAGGCCGCGGCTGGATAGCCTTTGCCATCTGCTTTCTAGGGAATTGGAACCCAAGAGGCGCGGTCATTGGTACGTTGGTCTTTGGATTTGCCGAAGCTATTTCTATTTACATGCAAACTATTGGAGGCGGAGAATATTTCCCCAATGAATTTTTCATCGCGCTGCCGTATATTTTAACAATCGTATTAACCGTATCAAGGAAAAATTTCAATGTTCCCGCGAAACTGGGGATACCTTACAGCAAGGAGAATTAAGTTGTAAGCCTTACCTAGGATTAGATTTTTTTCTAAAAGTAGAATTTTATCTACTGGTCTGGTAGAAAAATTTAGATTTTCTTTGTGCTTAAATAGTGATACCATAGTGATATAAAATATATCTGTGGGGTGAGTTATGCTGCTGCATTCTGAGGATAAGACGGAACGGGAAAAAGTTTACAGGAAGATACTGGAAGCTTACCAGGGCAATATTTTGTGCCTGAACAAACAGGGACATATTGAGTTTGTCAACAGGCAGGGTGCGGCAACAGTCGGAAGAACCATCGAAAAGGTGGTTGAGGAGAACTTAACCATTGATGAGATTGAGGCAAAAAACATCCTCATAAATTCTGCTGCCGGACGGGCATTGCGGACTGGTGAGAAAACGATGGCCTACATCACTGGCAGCATCCGGGAAAACGTCACATCCTTCGGCGTTCCTGTTTTCAATGACAACGGCGAGATGGAATATGCCGTATCGTACAGCCTTGAAGAAGGGTTTTTCAAGGAAATGGCGATGATATTGCAGAAAAGCATCGAAGAAAAGTATCATGCCGAACAGTTGGTGTCCCATTTCAGCAATCAGGCTAAAGAAAACCAGGTGGTTGCCGAAAGTGCAAGAATCAAAGAAATACTGGAGATGTTCAGAAATATATCGTCTTTTAAAAGCACTGTCCTGCTGCTGGGTGAATCCGGCGTCGGCAAGGAAGTCTATGCCCGTTATATCTTCGATTACAGCCAAATCAACAAGTCCACCTATTTAACTGTCAACTGCGCCGCAATCCCTGAAAACCTGGTTGAATCGGAGCTTTTCGGCTATGAAGGCGGCGCGTTTACAGGCGCCAAAAAGCAGGGCCATATGGGGTTGTTTGAAATGGCCGACAAAGGCACGCTGTTCCTGGATGAAATCGGGGATATGCCTTTGCAAATCCAGTCTAAGCTGCTCCGTGTGCTGGAAACCGGCGAGGTCACAAGAATTAGCGGACGAACGCCAAAAAAAGTGGACGTACGAATCATTACGGCTACCAACAAGGATTTGGAACAGATGGTCCGGGAGAAGAAATTCCGGGAAGATTTGTATTATCGGATTAATGTATTTAATGTCCGCATCCCTCCAATCCGGGAGCGCACCGAAGACATCAGGCCGTTGATACATTTTTTTCTTGACAGGTATAATAAAAAGTATGGATTGCATCGATTTTTCAGCGAATGTACGATGGAACTCTTCGAGGCTTATGACTGGCCGGGCAATGTCAGGGAAATCAGAAACATTGTCGAACGCAGCGTCATATCGTCAAGGGGCAACAAAATGACGCTGGATGATTTGGATTTCAAAAAGACGCTGAACGGCAAGAACGAGGACCATTCACCCGTGACGCCGAACAAATCCGACAACATTGTGACCAGAGCCTTTAACGCACCGCTGAAAGAGGCGATGAAAGACTTTGAAAAGCAGTATATTGAAAGGGTCTACCGCGACTGCGGGCTCAATGTGACACTGACTGCCCAAAAGCTGGGCGTACACAAAACAGGGCTTTACAAAAAGCTGAAAGAATATGAACTTGTATAATAAAATAAAAGGGGTACAGGGCGTGGTGACACGCCCTGAAATCTTTCGAACGATCGCAGCCAAACAAGGCTGCGATTTTTTTATGCAAAAAAGTTGGCATGGTATTTGCTGTTGTATATAGACGCCGGTACTTATGGAGGTCATCATACCATCCAAAAAATATTTGAGAGGTGACATAAAATGATTTTTAAGCTTACGGAACAACAGGAGCTTTGCCAACAGATGGCTCGGGAATTTGCATCCCGTTATCTGGAGCCAAGAGTGGAGGAGATGGAAGAAAAACGTGCCATGCCCATGGACTTGTTTGAAAAAATGGTGGAAACGGGTTTTCTTGGCGTAGCGTTTGATGAAAAATACGGCGGGCTTGGCATGGACCAGACCTGTTATGTGCTGATGATTGAGGAACTTGCGAAAGTATCCAGCAGTGCGCCGGCCGTCATCATTACCAGTGTAATGTTCATGCAAGCCGTCAACATGTTCGGGACAGATGAGCAGAAAATGCATTATCTCCCCCGCTGTATCACCGGCGGAGACATAGGCTCCTTCGCGTTTACGGAACCATCTACAGGGTCGGATCCCAAGCAATTAACCAGCGTGTACTATGAAGACGGCGATCACTATATCCTTAACGGGGTCAAACGATTTATCACCAACGCCAGCTATAAAGGCCCCATTGTGGTTTTTGCCAATGACAAGAAAACCGGCGCGACAACAGGATTTATCTTTGAAAAGGAATGTGAGGGCTATTCTCTCTCGTCAAAGTGGGACACGATGGGTGGGAAAGCCAGTCCTGTATATGATATTTTCATTGATAATATCAAAGTACCCAAAGCGAATGTACTGGGCGGGATCGGGAATGGCTTTAAAGTGCTAAAAGGGCTGATTGCCTACAGCAAAATGGCTTTATGCGCAGGATTCGTAGGCAATTTGGGCCACGCTTACGGTCTGGCGGTTAAATACGCCAAAGAAAAACTGCACAGAAACGAACCGATAGCCAAATTTCCAACCATCCAAAATACAATTTCCACCGTCGCAGGCCGCTACTATAGCTGCAAATACCTCGTATACCACTTGGCGGAAAGCGCTTCAAACCTGACGGCGGAAACACTGCCTGCCATTGTGGCGGAGAGCGGTATGGTCAAAGCACATGTGTCGGATACAGTGGCGGAAGCCGCGCGGCTGTGTATGACCGTGCTGGGGGCATACGGCGTCTGTGAGGAATATACAGTGTCCAGGTGTGTCAGAGACGCCATGTGTGCCGCCCATATCGAAGGCGTATCCGATATGCAGCGGATTATATTTGGCGGATATGAATTATATAGTTAATCCTAA
>Ga0153948_1001483_pt1 | contig 11845 bp, 10 predicted proteins | sample TSNJ032MetaG_FD_104696 | JGI IMG/M metagenome (GOLD analysis project Ga0153948, IMG submission 104696) | Attine ant fungus gardens microbial communities from New Jersey, USA - TSNJ032 MetaG | ecosystem: Host-associated > Fungi > Mycelium > Unclassified | place: USA: New Jersey, Wharton State...
AATACCCTCTCCGTAACCTACCTAAATCATTGTAATTACCTGTCACATCATTAAAGCATCTATGATAGGAGTACTATATACCCAGAAAATACAAAAACGTATTCATCAAACTCTCACATTTGCGTTGATGAGTTGACAATTGTTTCTGTATTTATTTCTCACTCAAATTATATACCGCAATCTTCCATATGTCGACATGATTTTAACCACAAAAGATTATAGGCATAGGTAAATATAGCTACCCCTACATTAAAACACCCCTCCTCTGATGTATTCATTTCGACTAAGCCCCTCAAACCCGCACAAACACTGGATTTCTCTGGTTAGTCCTATTATAACTCCAGCCTTTGAGCCGGGAGCGACTACTCTGGAAAAGGAAGGTGTTGGTTATGTCGTAGCATCCTTAGGCGTTGATTCCGGATATGTGCCATATACGGCTTATTGTGCAAAAGGCAGCTATATCGAAAAGAACTCTGACATCATCCAGGGGTTCACCAATGCACTTCAAAAAGGTATGGAGTATGTGAATACACACACACTGGAAGAAATTGCCAAAGTAATAGCTCCACAATTTGAAGAAACCGACATTAATACGATTACTGCTATTGTAAAACGGTATTATGAAATAGATTGCATTTAATGTTCGGAAAGATGTTATGGAAACAATATCGATCTCGGATATGGCAGAAGAAATGTATGTTAGTACAAGTCATTTGTCGAGAGTTTTAAGCGGGAGATGGGAATGTCTATATGGACTATATTGTAAATGAAAAGTTGAAAATTGCAAAGAGAATGCTAAAGGAACCCGGTGCAAAAGTATACAATGTAGCCAACGCTTTAGGGTGTATCGGAATTTGCGCAAATACATTTGACACGCCTGTCTCCTTGGTATTATAATAAAAGTAATAATTGACAAGGAGATTTCCCTATGACTACGATAAATGACATTGCGAATATGGCAAATGTATCCACCTCAACAGTTTCACACGTGGTGAACAAGACACGGTATGTAAGCCCCGAATTAGCGGAGCGAGTCGAAAAAGCTATTCGCGAATTAGAGCATCCTCCTAATTTTGTTGTGAAAAAGGCAAATGTAATACCACCCAAGAAAACCACAAAATATATTTTACTTATTATTTCAAATAAAAAGAGTAATTTCCAAAAACAAATCGAACACAAAATTGAGCAGAACTTAAAAGGAAGCGGATATTCTCTCTTGACCTTTTCCTCTGGGGAGGAGCCCCAGTCCACGAAAACCTTTTTTCTAAATCTTCTTGGTACGGGTACCATATCCGGCGTCATTTTGTTTTCTGACGAACAGGATTTTTTCACACAAGAAGTCCTTTCCTCCCAACGGTTGCCAGCAGTTATTTTGGGAGATTCCTCCGCAGACTTCCTGGCGGATACGATAATTTCCGATACTGCCGACGGGGCCTATAAAGCAGTTAAGCATTTGGTGCAAAATGGCCATGAACACATTGCCTTTATCGGCAATTCTGGAGAAGCACAGTCTAAAAGACTGCAAGGATATCAGAAAGCATTGGAAGACTATGGAATTGAATACCGCCCTTCCTATGTCTATCCCGCTCTCCATAACGAATCGAAAATATTTAGTGCTTTGGATGCCCTTTTTTCTGGCTATACCACTCCATCTGCACTATTTGTGGCTAATTATTCCGTTATTATACCAATCCTAAAGTATATTGATTCCCACAACATCGCTTGCCCCAACGATGTTTCCATCGTAAGCTTTAATGATTTTGAATGGGCTCCTTTATTGACGCCGCCCATTACCACCATTGAGCAAAGAGCGGATGAATTTGGGAAGCTGGCTACAGAAACTATTATTTCCAGAATTGAACGGGGAGAACCAGCCAACTCTCCTGCTCTTCGCGACTCCTACAAAGAGTGGTCTTTGACTACCAAAATCAATGTGCGAGAATCTACCTGCGGCATTGGCCGTGGACCCTTCGGTGAAAAGGCTGAGTCTCCCAGTTCCTTGACTCTTTCTGATGCTGAAATGGCAGAAATACGTGGCAAAAAACTTACCGCCGCTATTTCTTTTCACTATGCTGGAAAGGCCTGGATGGAGCTTCATTTAAAAGGCATCAAGGAAATCTTTGATAACTTAGGTATTTCGCTAATTGCTACCACCGATGCACATTTTGACCCAGAACTTCAGTGCAAACAATTGGACAGCCTGCGAACTCTGGAGCCTGATATTATCATTGCTATGCCCACCGATAATGAAAAGACCTCCGAGGCCTTTCTTAGAATCGCTGCAAGTCCTTCCAAGCTTATTTTTATTTCCATTGTTCCCGATGGTCTTACTCCTGGAGATTACGTAACCTGTGTTTCCGTAAACGAGCGTTCTCATGGCAGAAATATGGGACATGGCTTGGGCGATTATATGCTGCGCCACGGTCTTAATCATCTGGCTTTGATTATGCATGATGCCAACTTTTACGCCACCCGCCAAAGGGATTCTGCTGCTGAACAAGTCATCAACGAAGAATATCCCGAATTTATAATTTGTGGCAAACTTTTATTCAAAGCAGAAGACGACGTATATAAAAAGACTCTGGCCCTCTTAAACCGCCATCCCGAAATCGAAGCTCTCTATGTTTCCTGGGACGGCCCGGCCGCTAAGGTAATGGCGGCGCTTTCCGAGCTGGGACGCACAGATGTCTGCATTGTTACCGGAGACTTGGACCACGCAGATGCCCTCAATATGGCAAAAGGCGGCATGATTAAAATGATTAGTGCTCAGTGTCCTTACGAGCAGGGGCAAGCCATTGCTATGGCTGCGGCCAATGCGAGTCTAGAAAAAACGACGCCTCCCTTCATTGGAATTGAACCCATCAGCGTCACTCCTGATAATTTACTCAAGTCCTGGAAGCGAGTATTCAAAGAAGAACCAAGTCCAGAACTTCGCCAAACCTTTCATGACAACCCTAATTATATTTTTATTGAAGGCGAAAAGTAAAAAACAAATATTTAGCAAAAAGCAGCAAGCTCACTTTACTTCTGAAAGTGAATTTACTGCTTTTTTATTTTATTATTTAATCTACTACTTTCTCCCAACTCTTAGACTGAGCTGATTTCGCTACCGCATCGCATACCTTCTCTACTCTGCATCCAACCTCAAACTTCGTAGATGGCTGCTCCCCTTTTGCAATGGCACTAACAAAATCGTACATCTCTATAGCCTTTAACTCTCCATATCCAATATTCATTCCAGGAATATTCCAGGTCGCTTCTCCATAGAAGTGAGCTGGTCCTGTATAGATTGTCTTAAATCCACGTCTGTCATCTGGATCGTTTGCCCAGCATACCTGCAGTTCATTCAGTCTTTCATAGTTAAAGCATACAGTTCCAAGACTTCCGTGAAGTTCCACTGTAATAAAGTTGTTTCTTCCCCATGCATTTCTGGTGGCTTCAATGCTTCCGATGGCTCCATTTTTAAATTTCACCAGGAAAGTATCCTCATCATCTACATCTACTGCTTGTCTCTTGGCATCTGCTCCAAGCTTTACTGTACCAAGGAGGTCTACTCCACCTTCCTGTACTGGTCTTTCTTTAATATAAGTACGCATCATGGAAACTACTTCGTCAATATCACCAGCCAAATACTGTGCAATATCAATTACATGAGATGCTATATCGCCGAGGGTTCCTGCTCCTGCAATGTCCTTTTGGAATCTCCAGGACAGAGGAGAATCCGGATCTGCTGACCAGCTCTGCAAATAAGTACAACGAATGTTTCTGATTTCTCCAAGAGATCCTTCGTCAATAAATTTCTTCGCCAATACCAAAGCTGGCACTCGGCGATATTGATATGCATTCATGCTGATAATGCCTTTTTCTTCTGCCTTCTTTGCGGCCTCTGCCATTTCCACTGCGTCTTCAAGGCTGGATGCAAGGGGTTTCTCGCAAATTACATGTTTTCCCACTTCTAAAGCTGCAATGGCAATAGGTGCATGACAGTTATTCGGAGTACATATACTTACCACATCGATTTCTGGATCATTGATAATATCACGCCAGTCTGTACAGCACTTTTCAAATCCAAATCTCAGCTTTGCATCTTCCGCAATTTCTGGTACGATATCACAAATCGTTTTCATCACAGGCATTGCTGGAGCAGGCCAAAAGAGCTTCTGCATATTTGAATAACCAACTACATGGGCTTTTCCCATAAATCCAGCGCCAACCAAACCAATATTTATTTTCTTCATCTTGATTTCCTCCAATTAATTTTTCTTCATTTTTTGAGCAACATTACTGATTGCCACGGCAAACAGAATAATCAAACCTTTTACAATGGTCTGCTGGGCCGAGCTTAAGCCCGCCAAGATCAGCGCATTGTTAATCATTCCCATCAAAATAGAACCAAAAAGTGCTCCAACCACTGAACCCGTTCCACCAGACATGGATGTTCCCCCAAGGACAACTGCCGCAATAACAGACATTTCATCCCCTTCTCCATAAGAGTAACGCCCGGCCTGCATCCTTGCTGCATACATGATTCCTGCAAATGCTGCAAATCCACCTGACATTACAAAGGCAATGATTTTTACTTTTGCTGTATTGACACCACTATATTTTGCGGCCATTTCATTTCCTCCAGTTGCCAGTGTATGACGTCCGAAAGAAGTCTTATTAAATAAAATAATTCCAACTACATAGAAGAGAATGGTCCAGAGTATCAGTACCGAAATTCCTCCTACGTTTCCAATTCCAAACATGGTGTTAAATAACACGTTGTCAATGGGCACAGCTGCCGTGTCGGTAATCCACATGGCACCGCCGCGAACCACTTGCATCATTCCCATGGTTGCCAGGAATGCTGGAAGCCCAAGCTTTGTAACCATTAAGCCATTGACAAGTCCTACCATACAGCCAAATCCCAAGCCTGATAATAATGCCAACACTATACTATTAACCGACGCCAGTATCAGAGATACAAACATAGCAGTCATTGCTGACACTGCGCCCACGGTCAGGTCAATCTGTCCTGCCGCCATAACAAAGGTTGCCGCCACTGCCATGACGGAAATCATAGCTGTCTGCCTTAGTATATTCATTAAATTGTTGGAATTTAAAAATCCCTGTCCACCAAGGAAAATTGCAAAGAGGACAAATACAATCATGAAGATAATATATACCATATATTTGTCCCACGGGATTTCATTTATCCTATGATTTTTTTTGGATTGCATACTGTAGATCCTCCTCTGCCTTTAGTTCTTTTCGTTCGATCTCGCCCGTTATTTTGCCATCATAAAGTACAATAATCCGATCACAGACAGCCATCAATTCCGTCAATTCCGAAGAAACAAAAAGGACTCCTTTTTTCTCCTCCGCAAACATTCTCATCAAATCTATAATTTCTGCTTTAGCTCCAATATCCACTCCAGCTGTAGGCTCGTCCAACATAATAATTTCTGGCTTCATATTCAGCCACTTGGCAATTACCACCTTTTGTTGGTTTCCGCCAGATAGCAGATTGATGCGCTTGTCGATACTGTCAGTTACGATACTTAAGCTTTCAACATTTCCCTTTACCATGGCATTTGCCGCTTTTTCATCCACCAGAAATTTACTTTTTACCATCTGCCTTACCTTCGGCAGAATTGCATTTTCCTTAAGAGAATGAATCAGTACCAATCCTTGCTTCCTTCGATCCTCCGGAACTAGTGCAAGACCCGCCTTTACTGCTTGTCTGGTACTTTTGATTTCTATATCCGCTCCATTTAGCCTTACTGTTCCGCCTAGCTTTTTACGTATGCCAAACAGAGTCTCCAAAATTTCTGTCCGTCCGCTTCCCATTAGACCCGCAAATCCTAGGATCTCTCCCTTTTTTAGCGAAAAGGAAATGTCTTTTATTTTTTCATTTACCTTCAGGTTCGAAACCTTCAGGATATCTTTTCCGTCTTTATCATAGGCGCGCTCTTTCCAATCAAACTTTTTATCACTTTCGCCGCCCCCTAGCATGTGTAGGATAATATCATCCAACTCCATGTTCTTGGTTTCTCCCGTATGAACCACTCCTCCATCCCGTAAAATAGTAATAGAATCAGCGATTTCCAAAATTTCGTTCATTCGGTGAGAAATATAGACCATAGACACACCCTTCGCCTGCAAGTCTCGAATCATTCTAAATAATTGTTTTGTTTCTGAGTCTGACAAAGATGCGGTTGGTTCATCCAATACCAATATCCTCGCCTCTTTGGCAACCGCCTTGGCGATTTCAATCATCTGACTCATGCCAACGCTTAAAGCGCCCACTTTTGTTTGTGGCTTCACATTGATTTCCAGCTTTTGCAAGACTTCCGAAGCCTTTTGATTCATATAGGCCGTCTGCCGCATTCCCGCTTTTGTTATTTCTTCTCCCAGAAAAATATTTTCCGCTACCGTCATAGTTGAGACCAAAGACAGCTCCTGAAAAATCATTGCTATTCCATTGTCTTTTGCATCATGGGTGCTGTTAATTTCTACTTTTGCATCATTTACATAGATGTCTCCCGCGTCTTTGGCATAGACACCCGTCATAATCTTCATCAAAGTAGACTTACCAGCCCCGTTGCCCCCAACCAATGCATGAACTTCCCCTTGTTTCAAGGGAAAATCCACTCCTTTTAATACCGGAACCGCAAAAGATTTTTTGATTCCCTTCATTTCCAAAATATACCCGCTCACTTTGATCACCTATTCTTTTTATAATGACGGGCTAGTAGCGATACTAGCCCGTTGTCTTAGTTTATTTTGCTGCTTCTACCAGCCAGCCTGGTGCTTCCATATGGTATACGTCCGTATATGCCTGAAGTATGTTTGATTTCTCTACTCGTTTTGCAGGTACTGCAACATAAGCTGGTGCTTCCTTTCCAAGAAGAGAATAAGCTGCTAACGTTGCTTCTGCTACACCCTGGTCATACGGCAACTGAGCTCCAAGTCCTACCACACTACCCTTAGCAATTTCTTTTGCAATGTTATTTCCAAGGTCAATGGTCGTTAGCTTTATATCATCCCTGCCAGCTGCTTTTACAGAAGAAAGTACGCCTTCACAAGGAATATCCCACAATGCAAAGATTCCTTGGATGTCGGGATGCTGTGTCAGCATGGCATCCGCTACTACGTCACAAGCATTTTCATCGGTAAATCCTTGCTTAGATACCACTTCAATATCTGGGTATTTCTCTTTCATCGTCGCTTCAAAAGCTTCCAGTCTTTGATTGGTTACAAAGAAATCTACATCAAAGAATACAATTCCAACCTTTCCTTTGCCGCCCAGTGACTCTGCCAGAAGGTCTGCTGCAATGGCACCATTCCCATAGTTGTCTGCCGAAACACAGCTTACGTAGTTTTCGACTGCTTTGAATCCTGCTGGAACATTATCCATAAATACAATCTTGGTTCCAGCATCTACTACTCTCTTATAGGCATTTGCGGTCGCTGTGGCATCTGTTGGAATACTTACCAGAACATCCGGCTTCTTTGCCATGATAGTCTCCAAGTCAGAAACCTGCTGCTCTGCTGAGAAATTCGCATCCGTAGTTGCTACCACTTCGATTCCCAGTTCTGCAAAGGTATCGGAAAGTCCCTTTAACTGTGAGGTAGACCAGTCATTTCCACCATAATGAAGACTGATTGCTGCTTTATAGCCACCCTCTTTAAGCTTTTGTTTTTCTTCGTCTGTTAAGGAGAGAGTCGTTGCGTTCGTTGCCACTTCTCCATTTGGGCCTTTAGAAAGGATCTCTTCCGTCGTGCTCACTGCTGCATCTGTTTCTTTTGCCTGAGTCTCTGCCGCTTTTGTTTCTGCCGCTATCGTTTCTGCTGCCTGGGTCGCCCGAGCCTGAGTTTCTTCTTTATTCGCTGCATTACCACAAGCTGCAAGGCTCATAACCATAAGACCTGCCATAAATAAACCAAGTACTTTTCTTTTCATTTTTTCTCCTCTACTTTAAATAAGTTTTCCCTTAAGATACTCATATGATACTTCACAAGCTTCCTCTGGATCCCCTGAGTAGCCGTCTACTTCCGCCAGCCAATCTCCTTGGTATCCCTTTTCCTTTAAGAAATTTATAATATGATCCAAGTCAAGGCGTCCTTTTCCCAATGGGAAAAACTCACCTTTTTCGCTCAAGTCTTTAAGATGTACGTAGTGAATTCTGTCATAATATTTCTCAACCATCGCCAGAGCATCACTGCCTCCTGCAACCAAATGAGCCATATCAGGGCAAAATGCAATCTTAGACAGCGAAAACAATCGGTCAATCTGCTCTGGACCTTCCGCCAATGCTCCAAGGTGAGGATGATAACTTGGAATTAATCCATATTTTTCGCAGACTGCTGCCGCTGCATCCACTCCCTTTGCTAGTTTTTCAAAGTCAGATTCCCTGATTCCAGTTCCGTGTATGGAACCTCCGCAAAAAACAATATGTCTTGCTCCAAATTTCGCAGCAAGAGAAGCCACTTTTTCTACTTTAAAGATTTCGTCTTCCCGAGCATCTTCATATATGAAATGACACCCCACACAAACTCCCAACAGCTGTACTCCATTTTTCTTGCAGAGTTCTTCGAATTCCTCTGGATGTTGTTCGTATTTTGTAATATTACCTTCCAATACTTCAATGTATCGAAATCCCTTCGATGCAATGGTGGCCATCGCCGCATCATCGTCGCACATTGTAATATATCCGACATCCTTCATGCAGGTAACGCCTCCCCCAGTGCCAACCAGAGGTCCAAATGCATTTGTCATATAGCCAATCCTCGCCATAACTTCCTCCTTACGTTTAATTATTGCTGATTTTATTAATTTGCGCAAATTTGTTTCATGTAATAATCATACTTGGATTTATGTGCAATGTCAATAGGATTATTATTATTTTTCTAAATATCTATACTAATTAACGAATCCTTTGCATTAAATATTTCTCATTCCTCAGAAAAATCATTTGACATCACGCCTATTTTGGCTCATAATACAAATATAGTAAAATTTGCGCAAATACATTTGAAAGGAGATTGCTATGAAACTTGGATTTATTACCTCCATATTAGAAAACCTCTCTTTAGAAGAGGTCTTACCCATTGCTGCGGATATTGGCTACGAATGCCTGGAGGTGGCTTGCTGGCCAAAAGAAAAAGCCACCAGACGCTATGCTGGTGTGACTCATATCGATATGGATACACTCACTGATGAAAGAGCTGCCAACATTCGTGCTTTATGTCAAAAGCACAAGATTGCGATTTCGGCTCTTGCTTATTATCCCAACACTCTTACAAAAGATTTAACTCTAAGATCGTACTATGTAGAGCATTTAAAAAAGCTGATTTTGGCGGCTCCTAAGCTGGGAGTTGATACCATAACTACTTTTATCGGCCGCATTCAAACCAAAACCGTAGAAGAAAATCTGGAAATTTTTCAGGAGGTTTGGACTCCTATTATTCGACTTGCCGAAGAACAGCAGGTAAAGATAGCCATCGAAAACTGCCCTATGCTCTTCGGACCAGACCAGTGGCCCGGAGGGCAGAATCTCATGACAACCCCGGCTATCTGGAGGAAAGCCTTTGCTTTGATTCCAAGTCCTAACTTCGGAATCAACTACGATCCTTCTCATTTCATATGGCAAAAGATAGATTATATTAAGCCTCTCTATGAATTTATGGATAAGATATTCCATGTGCATTACAAGGATATCAAAGTTTATCAGGACAAATTAGATGATGTGGGCATTATGGCCTACCCCTTGGAATATATATCACCAAAGCTTCCAGGTCTTGGAGATGTGGACTGGGGCAAGTATGTATCTGCTCTCACTGATATTGGTTATGATGGATATACCTGTGTAGAGATTGAAGACAAAACCTTCGAAGTATCCACCGAAAAAGTATTAGATTCATTGAAACTCAGCTACCGCTATATGCGCCAATTTGTAATCTAGGGAGGAAGTTATCATGGGAAAAATTAATATCGGACTAATAGGAGCCGGGTTTATGGCAAAAGCACATTCGGTAGCCTATGCCGGCATGCCTATGTTCTTTTGGCCCGCTCCTGCTATACCAGTAAAAAAAATGATTGTAGATGTGGAAGAAACCATAGCCGCCGATGCAGCTGCTAAATTTGGATTTGAATACTATTCCACTGATTGGCATGACATTATAAATGATCCAAATATCCAGGTCGTTGACATCTGTACTCCTAATAATGTCCATGCAGAAATCGCCATCGCTGCTGCCAAAGCAGGGAAACACATTCTCTGTGAAAAGCCCCTTTCCTTGACTTCTGGGGAGGCCAAGGAAATGTACCTGACAGCTCGGGATAATCACGTAATCACTATGGTTGCCTTTAATTACCGTAGAACCCCTGCAGTACAGCTTGCAAAGAAATATATTGAAGAGGGAGCAATTGGGCAAATTTTAGATTTCCGCGGAACTTATCTCCAAGATTGGTCCGCTAATCCCGACTCACCACTTTCCTGGCGGTTTCAAAAGGATATTTGCGGAAGCGGAGCTCTAGGAGATATCGGAACCCATGTAGTAGATATGCTGCGCTTTTTAGTGGGTGATTTTCACGCTGTCAATGCCAGAACCGCCACCTATATAAAGGAGCGCCCCATCCAGACTGGATTGATAGACAGCCTTGGAAATGCCAAAGGCAGAGATAATACCCCAAAGAAAGCCGTAGATGTAGACGACCAATGCTGCTTTATGATTGAATGCGAGAACGGTGCCTTCGGCACTATCGAGGCCACAAGAAATGCCTGGGGCCGCAATAATTATATAACTTTTGAAATTCACGGAACCGAAGGTTCTATTTTCTTCAATTACGAGAGACGAGACGAACTGCAGGTATGCTTTGCCAAAGATGACCATGACAAACGAGGCTTTCGCACCGTCTACACCGGTCCCAATCACCCTTACGGCGACGGGCTCTGGCCTATACCCGCACTTGGTATCGGATATACAGAAACTAAAATCATTGAGTCCTATGACTTTTTTAAAGCCATTACCGAAAATACCGAGTGCAGTCCCAATTTTCGGGATGGTTATGCTGTGGAACTAATTTCCGAAGCAATCCTAAAATCCGCTCAGACCCGCACTTGGGAAACCGTGGGTGCCCTGGAGGAAAAACAATAGTTTTATTTACAGAAAAGGTCGATTCCCCAACCGGAATCGACTTTTTAATTTCTACTTATATTTCTCATAAAATTCCATGGTCTCCTCATAGGACACTACTTTTTCATTACTGCCTTCCACTCCAAGAGAGCAGCAGCACAGGCGGGGACTGTGCTCCTCATAAGAGAAGATAGCGCATTCTCTAACCTTGAATCACCTTTATCATATCCTTGTTCATAGAGTATAATGGAATTTTATCGATCGGTGCATCTGCTATTATAGACTGTCCACCATCATACGATCTACCAGTCCAGAGATCATACCAAACCATTCCATCCGGAAGATATACCTGCCGTTGACTTACATTTGCATTCATAATCGGAGCCACCAGTATTTCCTCTCCGAATAAGTATTCATCCTCTACCTCCCAGCCGACTATATCCTCTGGAAAATCATAAAACAGCGGGCGAATAATTGGCGTTCCTTTTTTGTGTGCTTGCCACATCCCCTGACGGATATATGGTTTCAGCCTGTCCCGGATCAAAAGATACTTGGCACAAATCTCATAAGCTTCTTCACCGTAAGACCATACTTCATTTTCAGCTCCAGAAGGATAAAGATCTTTATCACTCATCGGCTCCTTATGCGGTTCACGATCTCCGTGCAGCCTCATAACCGGACAAAATGTACCATATGCAAACCATCTTAAAAATACTTCCCT
>Ga0153948_1001484_pt1 | contig 11845 bp, 10 predicted proteins | sample TSNJ032MetaG_FD_104696 | JGI IMG/M metagenome (GOLD analysis project Ga0153948, IMG submission 104696) | Attine ant fungus gardens microbial communities from New Jersey, USA - TSNJ032 MetaG | ecosystem: Host-associated > Fungi > Mycelium > Unclassified | place: USA: New Jersey, Wharton State...
ACCCCTGGCCCAAAGGAAGAAGTGTCCATGAATGGAGCATTGCCTTCCAAACATGTAATGACCTCGTTATATGAGCCCAGCTAAAAGACGATAACTCGCATGAGATCTCAGGGTTACTCCAGGTTTGGAAAGTCATGGATCACAGTGAATGCATATTTTCTCTAGACATTGACATCGACCCGTCCCCGCTCATTTTGCTGGCACCAGATGGATTGACCGTCATCATTAACAGCCCCACCTCATATTATTCATGGAATTGTGACACTGACCAGTTTGACTGTATCCACTTTGCTGATGAAGTGCGCCTTGGTCCTTCAACGGCATACGCACCTGACGGGAAGCTCTGTGCATGTCGTTCTTCGAAAGACAATAACGTCCGAGTCTGGGACGCACAAACTGGTCAACTCTGTGGCAAGCCCATCACAATGTCCTATTATTATTGTGGTACAATCAGAATCTATGACATAGTGGACCTCGCAACTATGCACCGAAATGTTACTGGCGGATATGCGCCTGTTTAGCGAGACATGAGGGATGGATGGATGATGGGCCAGGACAATGAGTTACTGTTTTGGGTCCCACTCGAGCACAGGGTTGTTCTATGCCTGCCTCACGTAGAAATGATCTGGGAGCGGCCGGTGAAGGTGGACGTCTTTAACTTCAAATTCTGCTTCGAATGGACAGAATGCATTGACCAAGAGTGGCTGAAAGGACTCAAGGAAAGGGGAAAGCGGGTAGGGAAGCTTCTTGGGTAGAAACTCCAAGCGTACAGTAGCACACCCTTGAGTACTTTTAAAATTTTACTTTAAATTTATTCAGTATCTATTACCATAGAAAGATCCTGCAGATAATATAGTCCTGCGGTAATAGACAGAGCCAATGATCACAATACAAACATTCACCATTGTCTTGACAGCATCACCTTTACTTACGCAACCCTTCCTGGTTAATATTACTGAAAGAAATGTTTTGATAATCCTAATCGCGTGTCAATCTTTGTCCTTACAACCCTCTCTCATCTTGCGGCTTACAAAAGGTTGAACTGGAAACTGGTTGATCAATTGCTGAGTAGCTTCATGCCGTATAGCTCATTGCTACACATTGATTCCAGAATATTCCAGGCTAACGGTCAACGTCAAGTCCATCACACGGTAGCCACATGATCATTGATAACGCCTTGTTTATGTGTGGGTACAATTTATAAAAGAGGTATCTTGCCTCAAAGCACTTGTCAATCGCCTGATTGTTGCTTCATCCTTGAACAGGCCACAATCACCACGTACAGAAATCTTATTCACCATCATTGCCTTTATCATCATGCCTAATACTAAATAACGTGCTGCTAAATTCAATAGCCATCATCCTGAGGAGGATTCGAATACAATATTGCACAGAAGCCGCCCAAGAAAATAGGAGAGGTAAATGATTTGATAGGGAGTATCCTGGAATCGGATGTGGGTATATTTTTCCAGAGTATAAATTTGACCTGACTAACAAGTTGTTCATCGGCAAGAGTGAGACTTGAGACAGGCAGTGCTATCAAGCTGGACAATTTGCAATTCCATCATTGTATACGACTACATGACTTGAACAACAGCAAATTAGTCTTGTATCACCTAATGTACGTCTTCCTCATGAGACCTGCTACAACGATTTACAACTGCTTTTCATCATCACATTTGCCTTGCTTCAATGATTTTTCAACTATGGGCCCAACACTATGACCTGTGTGAGTCACAAATGTATCTATGGACCACTTCGTATCTCCATCAATGAATACACTGGATAGTGCTTCCTCACTCGATACAAGCCCTTCGCTCATGGAATTTCATTGGCCTGTGACAAAGCGGGAGCTATCATTTCTTTCTCGCTTTTGATTCTGTGGAGTAGGTGTCAGCCCTTAGTTTCTATTTTTTGCTGCTGCTCGTCATAGTCTCCTTAGGTTGTAATGTTTTTGATGCCTTTGCTACTCGCAGATACTGTCCTCACTCAAGAGACTAAAGGAGTGAGGAAGTAAGAATTTAGTTTAGACCTCATCTCTCTTTAAGGACGGTGTAGGTCACATGTTACAATCATTCTTCTGCAGACCTTGCCTGCATCTCATGTTCCCTGCCTAAAAAAACCCTGATTTAGGTGCTCTACCAATGGTAGATGTTGTTAGGCATGGAATTCCAACTATAAGTAGGGTCAGAGGCATTGATACATTAAACAACAAATCCATCAATAGGAAAATTTATATATAAATTGTGACCTTGAGACATGTTAAAGCATGATCAAGGAACAATCAATTACGAGCTTTCTGCTTCATGGATAATATTAATTAAAGCCTTAGTTCTCCATACACTAGACGGTATCCCTTCTCTTTATTCTCATTATTAGGTATCTAAGTAATTACATATTTAAGTAGAGTCATCTACCACGGACTGCGATCGCGCACCGTGTAATAAATCGGTGATCGAAAAAAAGGAACAATCAATGATCGAGAAGCCAAGCATTGATCGGGAGACCAGGGTCCGAGACCGGTTAACAAAGTATGAACATTGTTTACATATGAAGAAAGTTTTTACAATGGCACTGAGCTCAAACTAATATAATCCTTCACGTATTGGTCTATCGAGGACAAGGATGCTGGAGTTTAGGACACAACCAAGCATGATGGATAGTATACATTGTGTTCGTAAATTCGCATATATCACATAGCAATTGCGACGTGGCTTTGAGTCCATTCCTGTGCCTATTTTTGACTACCTCATAGGCAGTCACATCACATTTATGCACATCTATCGGCAATACTCACTGCCACTGATCGAGGAATGATCATACTTTGTTTTGTTCCTGAAAAACAAAGTACCAGAAATGATCGATCAACAAGGCTTGTATGGCGTGACCTTGCCTGATTTTCCTCTAGCCTTTTATGGATAAATGGATGAAATCTCCATACCGTGTCATGATGGCGTCCTCTGTAGAATGGAGACCATAACATACTTTGCTGGCAATCTTCTGGTTGTAATAGATGCTCTGTCCTTAGAGTTTCTGCCATGAATTATGAGGATCGTTATCGTAGTACATAAAGGTGATGAGGTTTGTGCCTGAAGAGTAAAAACACACATGCAAAACGTAGTGATCTTACATCTCCCAGACCGGAATTCGAAATTTGCACTACATTCCTGAGTTTTCCCGTGGGAATCCATTCCTTCATATTTTTTGCCCATTCTTCCCACTTTTTTCGTCATTTCCTGAGTAGTTTTTCGGTTCCTCAATCGTTGTCGGCGTATTTCCCGGCCACCATCCATTCTATGCTCAATGTTTGTCTCTTATTTACACCTGTTATCTTTTCATTGGTAAGCTAGATGTGCTGCACTTGCAATGCTGCAGACAGATCAAACTCATCAAATTCTCGCTTGATTAGTTGGTCGAAAGTTCTTTTTACGCGCGTATGCTGTGAGGTGACTTGTTACATACAATCTTGAAGCTGATGCTTGATCTCTTTCACTGGCCCTCTGATCGTGAGACGTGAAGTGTCGTGTCCAGGCAGATCAAACGAGCTACCTTGCAAGCATTAACGTAATTTTTCAGACGGCTCCCAGCCCCTACAAGACGTTACCACGACACCAACTGTGAGTCCGAAGCTCAGGCACCTCCAAAATAATCCTCCGCTCAGTATTGCGCCGTATTATGACTACGTGTAGCCACTACCCTCGCACATAGCCATATACCGACCCTAATCTGGCTATCCTTCTGGTCAGTCAATGCCATCTCTACCTGCTCATCTAGGTCATTACAGATGTCCAGGATATTCACCATCTACCCCAATACCTTAAAGATCTTTGACTGCAAGAGTTTCGTCGCCTTCGAGCACTCCAGCCGCTATTCTGTCTATGTCAACTCCAGACACTTCTCAGCAACGAACCTCTGCAACGGCGACTTTGCCATCTCGAGCTCAATCGCCGGTAATTTCGCAGTCGTAAATGCAATCATAAGTGGGTTATTATCCCCCTCATGTACACCAACCTCATCTATACTATCCTTAACAACCTCATGCACGTCCGGCTTCCTTCAATATATACGTATTATCTGCACCCGCCCCCATTATCTTATGCCTTTCATTCCGAAGCTCTACCTCTGCCTCCATCAACTGTACACGCACTTTATGGTCCTTATCCTACACCTCTCCTGTATCAATCACCCCTTCCACCATCGTCGTCGCCTCAACACTATTCTTACCCAGCCATGTATCCCCATTATATTCCGCCTTCTCTGCAGTAGGTTCCTTCTTAAATCAGTCCATCCACATTCTGCTTGAGTTTGTTCGTATAATAGATGAAGCACAAGATATGGTACGTCGAGTTGTAGTGGAACATGTAGAACAGCCCACGATGCCGAAGAGAAGCTCAAAGAGCTAAAAGGATGGTTCTAAACCAGAAACAGTTAATATATGCCCATCGATCCTATTCCTCGTCTCCAGCGAATTACTTGAATGCGTTAATCACTCAAGTTTGAAGATAGTTCCAGTGTTTGGACCCACATTCAGCTGCTATGTCATGGTCACAAGTTATAAATCGCTGGTCACGTACAGATCTCAAATATGATATGAATTAACATTTCCATGAGTATTGACATTGACAAATTTCGCCAACTGTACGTGTAGTATTGTTGTGTGGGTGATTGTCATTGGCAGTCACATAAGGACCTTGTATTGCTTTCACTAGATGTTCCTCAACTTGTCATTACTAATTTCTACAAGTGCTTGTTCTATTGCAGATGCCGCTTCCATCATCCATGCCATCCTTCTTTACCAGTATTACGGCATTGTATAATGTAGTCTTTGGTATCTTGATATCGATAACAAAATGCAGTAATGTATAAATCATCACAGGATGGGTCCCTGATAGCATTGGCGATCAAGGTGACGGCTTTTACCCTGATATGCCGCGGTTTCCGCCGTCTTTTTACTTCGGCTCACTGTGCTTTATCAACAACCTTTAAATTCTGCCGACATCACAGCTTGTGGCTCATGAGCTCATTTATCCAGACGAAATAATGATACATTCTACTGGAAAAATAAGGAATGTTAACCACAACCTCTCATCGGGACCACTTTTTTTCCAACATACCACGATAGCAATTGATCATCCATAATCGTCGCCATCGTCATTATTTTTAGCAGATATTTGAACGCTGATTCTCTCTCAGGCCCTATTCTGAGATCTCGTGTCTATTTCTCAGTCACAAGAATATGGTCGAATGGCCCCAAGTACCAAAGATTCATCTCAGAGAAGAGTCGGAGTGGAAAAGCTCTTGTGTGCCCTCCTTTGTTCTTCCGAAGAACGGCGAGTAGCTGTAGCTGTATGATACAATGATATCTCTCTTGTCGCCATGATTATATTCATCATAATTCACTACAATACATCACATTGCAAGTTATTCCTCCATGGATCTCTATCGGCATGCACATGCGCACACTAGGTAGTGATGGTTCTGTCAATGTAAATTTTGTGATCTCCCTTGCGCTGTGGAATTCAGCCAGTGACTCTATTCAAGTATTCCAAGGTTGATGGAATGACAGAAGTGGGACAGCCATGCTCCTCCTCTTGCATATGTTGGGCAGGCCTCATCCCTCTTGTCCTTCTTTGTAGCAAAAAAATCTCGGCCCTTAGTGTTGTCTTCGGAGAATTTTGTGATCCATTCTTCAAGATGCATTCTGCTATCCTCTTAATTCAGTGTGTCATATGACGTTCGCATTCGTTCTTCGTCTGAGAAACAAGTGATCATTGATGGTACCTTGTTTCATTGACATCGATCCATGGTCGAAAGTACATCTTGTTTTTGAGCATTTTATTTGTTGTTACCATTGCTGACACTTTTGTGCGTTGTTGATATTTCCTTAGTCATTTTCACCACCATTAGCGACTCATAAAAAGTATCAGGACAACTAATTAGGCAAAAACACATATTTCCCCAGGTGCATGAACCTGTAAGGGTGCAATAGATAGTGATGATTTTTTAGACAGTTGTGTGAAATTAGATCTTTTACACAGTCAGTCTTCTCTGTGTATTGAATACGGCTGAGGTAAGGAAATAAGGAGACGGAGTATAAATGCTGTATGTCTAACTCCTTTGTGTTTCTGGTTAGCGAGCTTCAGAGATAAGTGGAGCAAATGCATAACGATGGAATGGAAGGGGTGGAACATTACATCATGTTCTTTTATGGTGATTGTGTCGTTCTCACAAGATCTTCCTGACGTTCCAGGAAACCATGGAAGCATGCTTTAGGGTTGCCAGAAAGGTAGTAACAGTAACGGACCCAGATTACTTCAGCAAGCTTCTACGTGGAGCCCGCTCGCGCAACATTGCAATTATCGAGGTGCACACTTGAGAGCCGTCGATAGTTATAATGTTATAAACACGTATCTGGCTGGGAAATCAAAACAATGATCGAGGAGCCAAGCGTTGATTGAGAAAACACGATTTGATCAAAAACCGAAAATGGTTGAGTAGCCAAGCATTGATCGAGTGACGATCTAGGAACCAAGAGATGATTCAGGAACCAAAACTTGTCAACAAAGTTCAAATGACTTGCACTGCCACCGGTGGTTCAATAAGCTCCTCAACAGTGTTAATCCCGCGGCCAATCACGACCGGCACTTTATCTTAAGAATATAGGCACCTGGGAATAAAGTACCTGCGATGATGGATCAATGATTCAAAATGACGGGGTCAAGTTTCGAATGGGAAATTCATCTCATATTGGTCTAATAAATACGTCATAGCCTGGCACATAACCAAGCGTGCTGCATAGTATCACAATTCACTCATATTGCAGCATGGCGTGATTCCTGCGTCTATTTTGGATCACCTCATTTCATATCATATCTAGACGTCTATCGGACACTGCCACTGATCAAGGAATGATCATCACGGTTTGCACATTGTTCTGTTCCTGAAAAACAAAGTCTCTGCAATGATCGATCAACAAGGCTTGGATGTTGTGACAGTGCCTGAATTCCTACTATGGATAAACGGATCAAATTTCCATGCCATGTTTTGATGGCGTGCCTTGTGGATTAGAGACAAATACCATAATATAATATATTTTACTGGTAATCCTCTGGTAATATTGCTGTGTTCTCTTGAATCTTCCAGTGATGATGAGGAACCAGAAGCAGCACCTGTTGTAAGAGATACAGGTGATGCGGCTCATGTAGTATCATAGATGACAAGCACCGAAACACGCAGTGATATCACATCTAGGGATTGCTACGGGAACCATACTTGTTCCATGACATTCGGTTTCTCAGTCATTTCCATTGTTGGTTTATACCAATGCTCATTGTTTGTCTATTGTTTGCAGTTGTTATCTTTTCATTGATAAGCTATCGATGGCCCTCGCAGGTTTCAGCTGATTGTCAAACATTTTCTAGTCGCATGCGTCTTCACGCCTTGCTGATCTGTTCAACTTCTGAATCAGTCATGCTTGTCTGTTCCTCGTTAATGCTATGAGGTGAAAACTTATATACAAATCTTGAAGCTGATGATGTGGACACTTGATCCCTTCTCACTCGTCCTGTGATCGGTTTGCCCCTTTACACTATGAGACGTGATGTGCTTAAAAGTGCTGCACCTAAGTGAACAAAACGTGCTATCTTCCAGACCTCAACGTAAAAGACCATTGACGAAGACTCTGCCCGAGTCTACAGATGGTTTTCAGCCCCAAGGAGACGTTGCCATGACACCAACTACAAGTCGATACCACCTCTACCTACTCATCCAGCTGGGATGTCTATCACCTGTCCTATATCTCAGACGTTGTCAACTGCAAGACATTTATCACCATCCAGGCCTATAGCCTCCATTCCGCCTATGTCAACTCCCGATGCGCAACTCTGACCTTGCTATCTCGAACTCGACCGCCAGGAATTTTGCAAATGCGGGTTACTACCCCCCTCATATATACCAGCGTCTTCCATACTATCCTCCACCATCTCGTGCACCACCAACTCCCTTCGATGTATGCGTGTTATCTGCCTCATGCCTCTCACCCTGGAACTCTACCTCTGTCTCCATTATGGCAAGATGACAAGCTGATTCTGGTGAGGGATGGGGATGAGGGCGTATTAGAGATTTCAGAAAACGTCCGCCTATGCTTGTTCTCAAAAGAACCGATATCGAATATTCGGGATACATTGTTTTTCAGTTGAATGTCTTCTCTCTTCATCGGTCGACCTAGCTGTCATTTAATGAAGGTCAAGCCAAGAAGGTATATAGATATTCGAATTATCTATTGCTGAGGGTCAGTGTCAAGTAGTGTATCGGGGATTTATAACATCTTGCTGTCATTGTTCGTGCATATGTTCTCTAACACAGTGACTACACAGTGACTTTGATGGTAATAATACGGACTGTGGCCTTTATCTGGCTGGATAGTTGATTCATGTGATGCTCACTTTTGGCGAAAATACATTTCCTGGTTCCGACTGTGGTCTAAGTAAAACAGGTTCAAGGGCACGTCAATTTCAATCAGCATCTAACACTCCACCCATTCGTTGTCATGAGTTGTGGCAGTAGAGGGAACAACGTAAGCTCAGGATGTCAAGTTTGCCTTTCAATCTACCCAGGTGGGGAAAGACAAGATAATAATTGATCCTATTGGGTGGGTTCTAAAAGAATCAGTGCTTTGAGAATCAACTGACTAATGGGTTTTAGAACAATAGCACTTACGACGGCTCCCACGCTCACAGCTTCTAACATGTCTAGATTCCCACCTGTCGCAGCTCACGAGGCAGTGGTAGCTGCTTCTATGAATGATAACACTGAGGGAGGGCACAGGATGCGGGACAGCAGAAGCTGGAGGGCTTTAGAAAGGTGAGCTGCATATGTTAGCTCGCCTGTAGCAGTACATGACGGGAAAAAACTCACTTGTTGAGTGGAATATGCCTTATCCGCATCTTAATGCACTCACGGCTGGCAGGAGGCTGATGTTCTCCATCTTCTGACATGAAATCAGGGCATCATTGTATGGAGTATTCGGATCATCCCTTACATCATTGTTGTCGAAGAATAGTGCGTCAGTGTATCAATTCGGAAAATGTGGAAGACGAGCATATTTGATTACTTAATTAGTGAATATTGTAAATTTGTCTTGCAGAAATTTTACGGTTGCTTTTTGACCTCGGATCTGCCTACCACACATTACATATACTACCTTATATTCACAAAATTTGTTTGATGTATAAAAAACCTCTGCCTCTGCTCATAATTGGTATCTGATCTCCGATATCAGGTACTTTGGCATTATTAGGGTCAATTTCTACATCTCTGTGGTTTGGATAACTACCTCGTGGGTTCTCTTGGCTTTTGGTGGTTCCATTCTTATACAGGGAGCATGGTAACATGGAGGATACAGGCAAGATGCTGTAAAATATCTCATATGTGATAGGTTTTGTATGACAATAACTGACATGGCAAAAATCGGGTTTTCAGCCTGTAAAACAAACAAACCCAGCAGAAGAGGATACAAGGAGGACATCTTCCTCTGCCACAATTCGACTGTTATATTTACAACCCTTGTCACACTGAGCACCTATCAACGGCGATGTCCATTCGCAGTGCCCTTTAAGGATCCAGAAAACCCTCAGGTACAGTTGATCCCCAAGACATTGGCACGGACCTTCAGCAGCCCATATCACATGACCACGGCTTTCTCGTCTCTCGCCTCTTGCTGCTGCGTTGTCTAAGTGTATGTAGGTGACCGCATGGGAATTCTCGTGATGATTTGTGGTGAAGCATGGGCTCTACCTCGTCGTCTTTAGTTCCATGATGTTGGTCCACATGGAACCATTATCTCAATTGACTAAACACACGGAACTCGGCAATAGTGTTCACGGCTCTTCTCAAGGCGGATGATCGAATTTAAGAAGACATCTCAGCTGATGCATGTCTTCTCCTGTCCACAAACACCCAAACACCAAGTCTCTGGCGGGCGAAAAATTCCAGGTAGGATATCATTCTTGCCATCACGTTCATGAGTACGTTTTCTATCCTCTATCGTTCTCACACCTGAAGCTGAGAACGGGTTCGTTGAGGAATATGTCCGTGCTGACATTCATCCACAGATTCAGTAAAGGAGGTTTTCGCTTTGATTTGTCCCTTTCAACATTTTGCATATACATCTTACACACGTATTCATCGTATGTCGCTGGTTGTACTGTAGCTAAATTGATGTTTGATCTGGGTGTGATGTCGACATATGCTGACTTTTTGTCATCAACATTTCATAGACAGGAACAGTCTGCCCAAATGAAAAAGAGTCGCTGGGACACCTCATGTGGACCGAGGCGAGAAGATATGATCGAAGACAATGCTCATCCTAATGTGTGAGTTGACTGTGCTTTGAAAATAACGGATGCAGTACGGCAATAATGGCTTCCAGATAAAACAACTTGCTCCCACATTTGCTTGACCGTGCTTTTCACATGCCTATACACTGATTGTCAGGTTCCCATCCGGTTCAGGTCGCAAGGCAGTGCCACAATCTTGTCCTTCTTATCATCCTGTACTCACAACATTTCTTCCTATCACTCTAGTTCAAACAATGGCGACACGATCTGAACCAGTTATGGCACGAACTATCCGAATTCTCGGTAAGTATGACACTATTTATTGATTCCATCCATCAGTAGGCTTAATTGCACTCAGGATTTATCGGAAGACTGGATGATATATTTTCACGTCGACTCATCATCAACTGCAAGACCAATTCTCCTTCTCAAAATATCAAGGAAAAACTTGACAATAAGAATAGAGGGGAACAAAGTCTGGAGCTGACGCAAGGATGGTGAGTCAACCTTTTGAATACCCAAGCAGCTTTATACATTTATGCGATGTAGGATTGTCAAGGAAGGAAGTGAACTGAATATTGAGATCCACAAAGAATCCCAACGGCGGAGAATCATCACTTTCGGGCGTGCTCCAGAGGGTGATCTCGTATGTAGTGCCAGGATCAAGTTTGATGTCTTATGGAAACACCTGGTTTTGGAATCACGAAAGGAAACAAAGTGTGAGTTTATTCTTGTCTCAATCGCTTACGATATGCTCAAGATCCCTCAGCAAACTTCACAGTGGAATTTGTGAATACAGTGCCAGGATTTCAGCTCTGGATCGTCGCTGAGGTACGCATTTGATAGCTGTCAATATGTAGATTCCTTATCCAAATATAATTGTAGGCATACGACAGCGATTTACGGGCTCTTGATGCACAAATCAGGAGTACAATAAAGCAGCTGGAGAATTTTAAGCCCGTTTTGAGTCATCCTCGTCCTGCAAGCACTGGCCATGGGACATTTATTGAATTGGAGAAGGCCATAAGCAGGTTAATTGCAGCTGCTAGGAAGGTAATTGAATCTTGTATAACATGCACACATGTTGTCTGACCTGAAACAGGTACATCCTATAACACAAAGTGCGGTCACTTGCATCGAAGTTGTCTACAAAGTTGGTCTATATTCTTTTTTTCGAGAATAGGGTGGCTGATTGATTTTGCAGCATCTCGAGGCGCAAGAAGAATCTCACAAAGAAATGCAAGGCCTTGCAGAGAGCATGACCCATTTAGCTGATCAGCTCGACAAGCTCAAGGACGTCCCAAATTCAAAAGAAATGTACCGCACTATCAGCAAATATCCTGAGATAATGGAAGAGGTGGTGGATTTTATTCACAACTGGCTCGAGAGCTGGCTTGGTGCGTATACATCTGCATGGGATGAGATTTCAACTGAACCATCTGTCCAGCCAAGTACATTCTCGCTGTCCCTCAGAAGAACAGGGTTATCGAGTTATGGAAGAAGGTAGA
>Ga0153948_1001492_pt1 | contig 11802 bp, 10 predicted proteins | sample TSNJ032MetaG_FD_104696 | JGI IMG/M metagenome (GOLD analysis project Ga0153948, IMG submission 104696) | Attine ant fungus gardens microbial communities from New Jersey, USA - TSNJ032 MetaG | ecosystem: Host-associated > Fungi > Mycelium > Unclassified | place: USA: New Jersey, Wharton State...
CATTCAATTTCATTAATAATTGCTTTTGAATGAATCATTTAATTCCCAATGGAATCCCCTCCTTATAAGTTAGCTTATAAATAAGGTGTTTGTTTCTGTGTTGTCATTATTATATATCAATTATTCTTATATGTCAACCTTAATTTATTATATTTTAATATTAATTTTTATATGTATTATTTGTTATAAATTATCTGAATTTTTCACTATTGATAATTCATCTACAATTCCAATTTATTGTTACAGTTCAGCCATCAAATTTACTCTGTAATAATTTATTTCAAGTAAGGATTGCATTTCCTAAATTGTAACTATATAATAACATCATATTTGACTTTAAAAAACCCAAAAAAATATATAAAGAGGTAGGATAGATGAAGAAAAAAGTTGTAGTAGCACTGGGACACAATGCACTTGGTACCACTTTCCCGGAACAAAAAATTGCGGTAAAAAGATCCGCTGCTGTTCTGGCAGAATTGACAGAAAACGGATACCAGCTGATCATCTCACACAGTAATGCACCGCAAGTAGGCATGATCCATACTGCCATGAATGAATTCGGAAAAGCACACCAGGATTATACGGTAGCACCTATGTCCGTCTGTTCAGCCATGAGTCAGGGCTACATCGGATACGACCTGCAGAATGCTATTCGTTCAGAATTACTCAAACGCGGTATTTATAAAACAGTCAGTACGATCCTGACCCAGGTACTGGTGGATCCATATGACGATGCATTTTATCATCCGGTGAAAGTCATTGGACGTTATATGACTGCCAAAGAAGCGGAAGAAGAAGAACAAAAAGGCAACCACGTAATCGAAGAGCCGGGGAAGGGCTTCCGCCGTACTGTATCTGCCCCGAGACCAAAGGATATTATCGAAATTGATGCCATCAGGGCACTGGTGGATGCCGGTCAGCTGGTAATTGCCTGCGGCGGCGGCGGAATCCCGGTGCTTGCGCAGGGCAGTGAATTAAAAGGAGCCAGCGCAATCATCGAAAAAGATTATGCCAGCGGTAAACTTGCGGAACTCATAGATGCAGATATACTGCTGATCCTGACCAATGACGATAAAGTATATATAAACCACATGTCAGACTCTCCTATTCCGCTTAATAAGATCACAACCGCTGATGCAAAAGCATATATTGCCGACAAACAGTTTGGAGAAACAGCCATGCTGCCAAAGATTCAGGCCTCTGTTGATTTTATAGAATCAGGCACAAACCGTAAAGCGATTATCACGAACCTGGAAAATGTGATGGATGCAGTTTCCGGTAAGGCGGGGACGGTTATTGTTGATTTTTAGGAGGTGTGAGTGTGGAAAAGAGTAGAACCACGGTCCTACTCTTTTCCACACGCCAAGTTTGTTGGCGATAATATACGTCACTATGTTTTTTACGATTGTAAAATCAAAGGATTCTTTCGCTGAAAGTAGTAGTTTTGAAGAATATAATTTCAGTCATAATACTTCCGAAGTCAGAACCAGCTTTGGTCGATAACCTTGGCTTGAGGGAAAGATTGGAACAATGGTGCCGGACTGCATAGAGCGAGGATAGAGTTTTCTTATTTCGCTGTTCCTGCGGTTAGGGAAAATGAGCCCTTGCGGCTCAAGCGAACATTGTCTGAGCGGCGTTTTCATCGGAAAACGGTGCGAGTTGTGAGCGGTTTTTCCGGTTCGAGCAGGGGCAGGGAAATTAGAAAACTCAGACGCAGCGGTAAAGCAGACCGGCGCCATTGTTCCAATCTTTCCCTCTTCCACGCCCCCATCCAAAGCGTCCGATTCCCCATCCCATTCATTCCACCAAAAGCTGCAAAACAAACGTCGCACCTCCTCCCAGCGTATCCCTGACCCGGATTTTACCTCTATGCAGCCTTACAATCTCTTCTGCAATACACAATCCCAGTCCAAAATGCTTCTTTTGCGTATGACTTTTATCACTGCGATAGAAACGCTCAAAAATATGTTCCTTGTCTTTATCCGGTATCCCTGGCCCATTATCAATGACGCTGATTGTAATTTTTCCGTTTTCTTCCCTTATCTTCATTACCACTGTTCCATATTCCGGCGTATAGCTGACTGCATTATCCAGCAAAATTGATAATACCTGTTCCATACGCACTCTGTCGCAAATGCATTTCGAGATCACACCCGGTGGTAAATCAACACTTAATTTGATTTTTTGTCTTTCTGCTATAGACTCAAACTTTTCATAGAGTTCTAAAAGCAAGGTATCCATTTCTACCTTTTCCAAATTCAAATTCCAGGAATGATTATCCGCACTGGCAAGCAGTAATAAATCATTCACCAGCCTGGACATTCGCAAGCCTTCAGACTGAATGGTCTGGGTGAAGCGTTCCTGTTCTTTTGCATCTGCTTTTTTAAGTGCAGATAAATTCGATAAAATAACGGCCAGCGGCGTTCGCAATTCATGGGAAGCAGATGCTATGAACTGATTTTGCTGTTCTCTGTTCTTTTTTATTGGTGTTATCATAATAGCTGTAAAAAAATAAGAAAATATACCAAGCAGAAGGACTGCAATTATATTAACGGTGCCGAATAATATCCGCTGTTGTGTAATCTGGGCTTTCTGTGGTGCCAATGGATAGACAATAAATACACCTATATAACCATCTGTCTTTGATATCTTAGAACAAAAGACATAATAATCATTTTTTTGCTCATCCGTCATAGAAAAATCATAGGACTGCGACAATACTTTAGATTTTATATTATTATCAAAAGAAAAATCATATAACTCCTGCGCCTTATTATAAGCAAGTTCTAGTAATGCCGTTTTACTCTCATCATTTTTTAAATGGTCTAATAAAATTTCCGTTCCATTATTTGATAAATGTATCAGATACTTCCCGCCATTTTCCATCCTGGAGATCCATTCATAGGATATTATGGACTGGTTTTCCAGGCTTGTCATCATAGTCCTGGATTCATTTAAAAAGGTAGCATATCCGTTCTCTTTTATCCTTGATTCAGAGATATATAAATAAGCAAAAGACATGATTACTAAAATAATACCTGTGATCAGTATACAAAAGAATGTCATCTGTCTATGCAGTTTATTAAACATATTAAAATGGCCCCCCATTTTCCAAACGGTAGCCAATTCCCCGTATTGTTTTAATAACCAGGCAGCTGTCTACTGTTTTTAACCGTCTTCTTAAAAAATGAATATAATTATCCAGATTTCCATCCTCTACATCTGTGCCGGGTCCCCATACACGTGACAGTATTACTTCTCTTGGTAAGACCTGATCAGGATTTCTTATAAATAACTCCATTAAATCAGCTTCTCTTTTAGAAAGCGTGCAGGACTTTTTTTCTTTTGTTAATTGCTTGTTTGCATCATAAAAAGAGATATCGCCAAAAGCAAGGGATTTGTTACCGTCCCATTGTTTCGGGCGCCTGTTGATGCATCGGATGCGTGCCATGAGTTCTTCAAAAGCAAAAGGCTTCACGATATAATCATCGGCTCCGGAATCTAACCCTTTAATTTTATCATTTAATCCGCCAAGGGCTGTGATTAATATAACAGGAGTGGAAATATGCTCCTGCCGCATTTTTTCTAACACCTGAATTCCATCTGTACCGGGCAGCATACGGTCCAGCAGGATCAGGTCATTTATCTGTTGCTCAGCCCAGTGCAGACCTTCATCTCCGTCAAAACAGGTATCTACGGTAAATCCCTCTTTCTCTAATTGAAACGCAAGGGAATCACTTAAATTCCTGTCATCTTCTACCAGTAAAATCCGCATATTCATTCATCCTCTCTGCAAAAAACATCTATTGATGATGACATTATAACAAAGCCCACTGTTTCAATCAAACTTTTTTCTAATAAAATAATACCAATGCTTAATTTTGTGAAAATCCTATGAACTTTTCGGGAATAGGTTAGTTTTAGAGATTATTTAGAGATTAGCATGATATTCTCAAAAAGAAATAGGAATTGTGGCGGAATCGTCATGAACAATCAAATACAAGGAGGAGCAAGATGAAACAATTAAAAATGATGGCAGCTTATGTACTTGTCTTTACGATATTGCTGACCGCATGTGCAAAAGGTGAGTCAAATGAAACAACAGAAGCTGCGAGTGCTAAAAATGGATTGACAGAAAATGCTACCGGCAGATATGTGGAAAAGGAATATGAACTGCCGCAGGATGTAGGAACCGTATTTAAAATCAAAAAATTCCCTGACAAAACGTTACGCCTGATCGGATACACGGCAGTGTATGAATCATCCGACAATGGCGCAACATGGGAGAAAGCTGCCGTGCAACCGGCTATTTATGAGGCATTGGCTGCTCATGAATCCAATTTTCTGCTGGCTGCAAATATGGATGAAAATGGAAATATGTTTTTTATCTATATGAACGAAACATCCGAAGTAACCTATCTGTATGTTGATTCTGACAACAATCAAAAAGAATTGAACATCACGCTGCCGGAACTTGACAATACCGGCAGTACAAGAACCATAGTAGTTGACGATATGGATACGGAAAATGCGAATGCTGATGAGGATCAGGATACACAGACAGAAACCGAGGCAATGGAAAACGATACATCAATCGGTAATATTCTTATGGAAGTAAAATTTACACAGGACGGAAAGCTTCTGGGAAAGGATACTAAAAATAGTATTTACCTGATCGATCCGGCTACCGGAGAAATCAACTATACTTTTGAAGATGAATCCTATAATTATAGCGGTAACTTTGCATCTGTTGGCAATAGGCTGCTTTTACCCCATCAGAAAGGGGTAGATATTTATGATTTAACGAATGGTCAATTACTGGATCCGGAAACGGCACTGAATGATTATTTTAGTACAGGGGACGAATCTGACAGTTCCATCAATACGGGTACTTATTTTTCATCAGGCAGCGGTGAATTTATAATGATTTCGTCCGGTGATAAAACGATTTATTTCTGTGACAGATCGGGACTGTATCGCTATACTTTAGAAACCAGCGCTGTAGAGTCTGTCATAAATGGCACCTTAACATCTATGTCTAATCAGGAATACTATTTTCAGGATATGATATACCAGGAGGATGATACGTTTTTAATAGTTTATACGGATATGAATAATAACCTGAAATTAATGCATTATGAGTATTCTGATCAGGTTGCTACCGTACCGACCGAAGAACTCACCATATACAGCCTGGAAGATAATCAGAATATCCGGCAGGCAATTTCTAAATTTCAGTCTGATAATCCGGATATTTATGTGAATTTTGAAATCGGAATGTCTGGTGAAGACGCAGCTACCGTATCTGATGCAATCACCGCATTGAATACCCGTATCATGGCAGGAAATGGACCGGATATCATTGTCCTGGATGGTATGCCGACAGATTCCTATACTGAAAAAGGCTTACTTGCTGATCTAAGTGATACAATCAAACAAACTTTGGAAGAAGATCAATTATTCAAAAAGATTATTTATTCCAAACAAACAGAGGATGGACTATATGCGATTCCAACCAGATTCGCCGTACCAGTCATATATGGTAAAAAAGAAACCCTTTCCGGTATTACCAGTTTATCTTCTCTTGCCGATACCGTAAAATCCATACGGGAAAGTAACTCCAAAATAAAAAGCATTTTAGGAACGTATTCGCCTGAGACTTTGACAAAGCTTCTATTGTATACCTCCTCTCCGGCAATTATGGCAGCAGATGGAACAATGAATGAACCGGTATTGAAAGAATTCCTTACACAGGTGAAAAGCATCTATGATGAAAACACTGCCGGCTCCGGCACAGATGGAGCGGAAACGTCGATCTCCGATGTCGACTTTCTCGGAACACTGATTTTCATGCTTTCTGAATACCAGAAGTTAGGCATTGGAAATGTAAGTAAAATAACCGATTTGAACTCCTTATTCTCTGCTTTGGAAGAAAAAGACCTGGATTACAGGTTACTAAACACGCTATCGGATCATGTCTATATTCCCATGGATACCGTTGGGATAAATGCAAAAAGCGAAATGATGGAGGAAAGTAAAGCATTTGTAAAAGCGCTGCTTTCCAAGGATTTTCAAAAAGTGGACCTGTCCGGCGGTTTCCCTGTGAATTTAACCGCATATGAAGAAAACTGCCGGGACTCAATAGAATCCGCTGATAAATCAGCAGCGATGCTTACCTATGATATTGAAGATGATGAGGGTAATGTAACCTCCTCCGGTAATCTGCGCATAAGGCCTGGTACAGAACAGGAATATGAAGCATTTAAGGAATCCTATTTATCACTGGAAACGGCAGCTGTAACTAAAGACATCATAATAGATGCCATCGTACAGGGCGCTGCAAAATGCCTCTCCGGCAGTTCCTCTGTAGAGGATGCCGTCAGCAGTATCATGCAGTCTGTAAACCTGTACTTATCAGAGTAAAACCAGAACAGGAAATATGAAATGAGATTGAAAAGAAAAAAAATATATCCATATACAGGCTTGCTGTTTATACTGCCCAGCCTGGCAGGCGTATCGGTCTTTGTATTGATTCCATTTGCAGATGTGGTACGGAGATCCTTTTTAGAAGCGGTAAGTGAACAATGGGTTGGTTTAAAAAATTATATGGCGGTATTTCAGAATCCGGCCTTTCAGTTGGCAGCAGTAAATACACTGCGTTTTATAGGGGTATGTATGCCTTTATTAATCCTGCTCTCCCTATTGATCAGCGTATTTCTGCATAAGCAGTTAAAATATGGATACTTCCTGAAAATGGCCTATTTGATACCCATGGCGATCCCGGTTGCCTCTGTAGTCCTTTTGTGGCAGATTTTGTTTCATGAGCAGGGCATGCTGAATGGGTTATTTGCAATGATCGGTATTTCACCCATTGACTGGATGCAATCGGAGTATGCCTTTGGTGTACTGGTGTTTAGTTATATATGGAAGAATGTGGGGTATGATATCGTTCTATGGATGGCAGGGCTTTCTTCCATCCCAGCCGACATTTATGAAGCTGCTAAAGTTGACGGCGCCGGTGAATGGAACATTTTTTGGAAGATCACTCTTCCCAATCTTCTGCCGATATCCGCTGTAATCACGGTTTTGTCCCTGCTGAATTCTTTTAAAGTATTCCGTGAAGCTTACCTGGTGGCGGGCAGTTACCCACATGAAAGCATGTATTTATTACAGCATTTATTTAATAACTGGTACCGGGAATTATCTTTGGATAAACTGGCCGCAGCGGCAGTCGTTATGGCACTTGTAATCACACTGTTTGTAATATGGCTGCAAAAGGGAAGTGAGGCGATGGACGAATGAGAAAGAAGCTTATTTTTGTTTTGCTTATAATCCTGGCTGTCATTGTCTGCTACCCTATTGTGTTCCTGCTCTCCGGCTCTGTCATGAGTATGGGCGAATTGAAAAATGCATTGCTGCCGATGATGACAGAAGGTTCTGAGGATTTTGTCGCCTGGAGGATCATCCCGATGTATCCCACGTTAAAATATTATGTGGAGTTGCTTTTGGATACTCCTGAATTTTTTACTATGTTCTGGAACTCGGTAAAGCTTACGTTTTGCATTTTAGTAATTCAGTTAGGGGTCGGTATACCGGCTGCCTGGGGATTTGCACGGTATGAATTTCCATGTAAGAAGTTATTGTTTACGGTTTATATCGTTCTTATGATGATGCCATTTCAGGTGACTATGCTGTCCAGCTATCTGGTTCTGGACCGTTTTCATCTTATGGATACACATCTTGCCGTTATTTTGCCGGCCGGCTTTTCCACTTTTCCGGTTTTTATCATGTATCGGTTTTTCAAGGGGATACCGAAGGCAATTATGGAAGCTGCGCAAATCGATGGAGCAAATGCAGTACAGAATTATATTTATATCGGACTGCCTCTTGGCAGTGCCGGTATCATATCTGCCATGGTACTTGGATTTTTGGAATATTGGAATTTAATTGAGCAGCCGCTCACATTTTTAAATACACAAACCCTTTGGCCGTTATCCCTGTATCTGCCGGAAATCTCCCTTGAAAATGCAGGAATTGCTTTTGTATCATCCGTAGTAACGCTGGTTCCGGCAGTGCTAGTATTTTTAAGCGGGCAGGATTACCTGGAACAGGGAATTGTGGCTGCTGCGGTGAAGGAATAGTCAAATACAAGCATGCGCCTGGCTCATTTCTCGCGGAAATGAGCAGGTTATGCAGAGATTGGAGGTATGACGGATGGAAGCAGTAATCGAAAAATTGATGAATTATAAATTTAAAAATAACAGTAAAATTTCTGTCAGGAAAACTGCCGTAAAAGGGATTGCAGGTTTCTTTGCGCTAATGCTGGTCTTTACTTTTCTTTCCAGGGCTGCAAACGCAATGACCCTTGCCCGGGTGACCACAGATTCTGTACAGAAAAGAACTCTTGACCATAGCGTTACCAGGCAGGGGACTATTTTGGAAAACGGCAAACAGGCAGTATATACCGTTTCAGGGCTGAAAATAAAATCAGTGAATGTAAATATAGGGGACAGCGTTATACAGGGTGATACATTGATGGAATTGGAAACAGATGATTTAGGGGAAAAGATAACGGAACTGAAAAATACCATTACATTACTGGAATTGGAGCTGGAAACGCTGCAGCATAATGCTTCCATATCGGACAGTGAAACAGCGAAAGATCTTGCCAGAGCCAAAGAGGATTATGAGAGTGCCGTGTCGCAGGGAAATACGGCGGTTACCAGGGCTTATGAAACTATGATCCGGGCAAAAGAAGATCTTGAGAATTTAAAAAACAGCAGATCCGCCGCCCAAGGTTCAAACAACGATGCCGTTTACAAAACACTTGAGTCTGCCTGTACGCAATGTAAAAAACAATTGAATACCGCCGAAACAGATCTGGAAAAACTAAAAACGGAACTGGAAGATGCCATTGCAGAAGCACAGGACAATGCGCAGATCAACTCGCAATCTCCCCTGTCAAACCGTGAATTAAAAGCAATTGAAAAGCAGACACAAGAGGCATATCAAATAAAATTAGAAAAAGCGAAACAGGCAGTCAGCAATGCGGAGAATGCCTTAGCAAAGGCAGAGGCAGCAATGGCGGAATATCAATCGGCACAGACTGAAAATACAAACACTGATCTGGATAATCAGGAAACAGAATTGCAGTCGGCATACAAGTCTGCCATAGAGGCTTATGAAGATGCAGTCCTTTCTATGAATAACGCGGTAGAAACAGCCGGCAGAAGCATTGAAGACAGCAGCGCCCCGGGTACGCTTACTACGGAAGAAGAAATGAAGAAAGCGGAAATCGATTCCAAATATAAAGAGTTAAAAAAATTAAAGATTTTAGATGGAAACGGCGGATTGGTAACTGCCCCGTCAGACGGAGTCGTGACTGATGTTACGGCGGCTACGGGAATGTTTACGGAAGAAAGTGAAGCATTTTTGCTTGCCGATACAAGTAAAGGAATGAGATTTACAGCCTCCATCACCAAAGACGAGCAGAAATATATCTCTAAGGGCGATACGGCAGTTCTGACTTTGAATAATGATACGGTTCTGGAAGGTTTAAAGATTTCTTCTATTGTCCAGAATGCACAGGACGGTGAGATGATGGATGTCACAATCCTGCTGGATTATAATGAAAACATAAGCTTTGGAGAATCAGCAGAAGTGAAGGTTAACAAGGCCTCCAAAAGTTATTCCACATGTGTTCCTCTTCAGGCTCTGAATCAGGATAATGCCACCTACTATGTACTGGCTATCAAAGAAAAGCAGTCCATATTGGGCACCATAATCGAGGTAGAGAGAATTGACGTCACCCTTCAGGTTAAAAACACGTCTTATGCTGCTCTGACTGACGGAGCACTCACGGGTGATACAAAAGTAGTGATTGACTCCAATAAAACATTACAGCCAGGTGACCGGGTGCGCCTGACCGAAGAATGAGGCGTATGAAAGAGCATATACGGAATCTCTTTATGCTGGGACTGATGATTTTCTGCTTTGGACTATCATTAATGTACAGCAGCCGGTTTCAGCAAAAGAATGAAGTCTATATGCTCTATAAAGAAAATGAGTTTATTAACGGGGTAAGGGCAATCCAAATGCAAACATCAGAACGTGAAGAAGAGGTACCAATTTCATTTACAACCTGGGGGGTGCAGGAAGGCATTGAACTGAGAAATAAGAATCTGGAAAGAACTACCCGGGCTGACGCAATCGTTATATGCGGAAGTCCTGCTCTTCTATTGGAATCAAGCGGATATTTAGATATCGATGACAAGAAAGGCTGTTTGATTTCCAGTGATACAGCCTTTGAACTATTTGGCAGCACGGATATCATTGGAAAAACAATCGAATACTCTGAAAGAGAATTTATAATACGTGGTATATTAAAAGACGGAAAGGATACGATCATTCATCAGGCAGACAGTAAAACAGAAGCTGTTATGGATGCCGCAGCCGTTCATATACCGGAAAATAAAACGGCGGAATCCATAATGCAGGTATTCCGGGAGCGGTATGGCATGAAAGGCAATGAAGTGGCAATAGATACTTTTAGCAGATCTGCCAAAACTGCTGCTATGGCACTTCCCCTCTTAATGGGCTGCTGTGTATGTTTTCCTTTATTGATAAGTGCATACCGACAAAAAAATTATCCGTTTCTCTGCGGTATCTGTCTTCTGGGAGCAATTCTTTATATGACTCTGTTTCTCTGGATCTGTGAATTCATGTTGGAAATACCGGCGGATATTGTTCCCACTAAATGGTCGGATTTTGACTTCTGGGGAGATTTGTTCAGCCGAAAAAAAGAGGAACTTATGACTCTCCTGCAAATGGAAATCAGAGAACCGGAAAGAGTGATCTTTGAACCGTTTTTAGAAACTGTTAGATATAGTTTGTTTAGCTGCACTATATATATGTTTTATGTAAGACGCATGAAGATTAATAGTGTTGCTGTGCTGTATGTTTATTCTATGGGCAGCCTGTTCTCTTCCTTTTTATGTGTCCTGGTAAACAGAGGGCAGGCAGAATTCTTAGTTCAAAAGAAAAGCTTATGGTTTTTAGTAATTATTTATCTAACGGGGATGTTTATTACAAATACAAATGTAAATACATATATGAAATATTCACCTGATAAATATTCGCCTGAAAAGTTGAAGTAAGAAAGGGGGCATATTTTAAAAGCGCGAGTTAATACATGTGGGTCTCAGGACGCCACTGTGGGAGGCGATATGCTTCACGCAAACAGGGCAACGCTCTGGCGAACTAACAGCTAACTACGACCAAATCAGTGCCCAGGAAAGCCTGGGCACCGAGGTCTGCGTAAGCAGTTATTTCTCCGCCGCTAAAAACGCCCTTTAATTGTTTGCTAAGAAGCATATCGCCTCCCACAGTGGCTGTTTTTTGCAGTATTTAAGATCTGTGCGAATCAAATCCGTACTTTATAAGCGTATGGTTGCTGTTCAGCGAGGAGGTTTATAGTCTGACAAGAATTAGCGCATTGCCAAAGCCGGGAACCATCCGCGCTATGAATGCCGCCATCTCAATAAAATCATTTTAATAAGTCCCTTTCATCAGCAGATTAATCTGTTGATTCACACGAAACATAAATACTGTCAAAAAACAGCCACCGTGGGAGGCGATATGCTTCTTAGCAAACAATCAAAGGGCGTTTTTAGCGGCGGCGAAATAACTGCTTACGCAGACCTCGGCGCCCGGGCTTTCCCGGGCGCTGACTTGGTCGTAGTTAGCAGTTAGTTCGCCAGAGCGTTGCCCTGTTTGCGTGAAGCATATCGCCTCCCACGGTGG
>Ga0153948_1001502_pt1 | contig 11763 bp, 10 predicted proteins | sample TSNJ032MetaG_FD_104696 | JGI IMG/M metagenome (GOLD analysis project Ga0153948, IMG submission 104696) | Attine ant fungus gardens microbial communities from New Jersey, USA - TSNJ032 MetaG | ecosystem: Host-associated > Fungi > Mycelium > Unclassified | place: USA: New Jersey, Wharton State...
CGAAAGAACAAAAGGCTGATCAACAACAGGCCTGAAAAACGCTGCGGCTAAACTGTCCGCGAATTAGCGAAGGACGTGTCCGCGATTTAATGAAATCGCTGTCCGCGTTTACTGAAATACGCAGGTTGGCTGTTGTGGTTATGTCATTGGCAACAATAGATTTTTTCTTTTATGATCGTTTCGAGTTCTGGCTTAAGACCGCCGGTCATCGAACAGGCTCAAAATACCGCGGCTGTCGGACAATCAAAAGTGGGCGTCCATTCTGGATTTTCTTTTTCATAGCTATAAAAGTCTGCCAATTGCATAGCTATCTGACGCCAATAGAGTTGCGATACAGGATATATGACGCAACCATGAAGATTATCGCAGCGAATATACGGTTTAAGATGTTCTTGTATGCACTCAATCGCGTGGCGAGCATCATTCCGAGTACCCCTCCTATGATACCACCTCCGATGAACTCACCAGCAAGCCACCAATCGACAAGACCGGAACTGGCATAATTCAGAGCCGTGGCCAGTCCGAAGGCCCCCACGGAGAGAAGAGATGTGCCGACTGCGTTGATCATCGGCATACCTGTTGCCAACATCAAGCCGGGCACAATCAGGAAGCCGCCGCCGATACCGAAGAATCCCGATGCCGCACCCGAAGCGAGAGCCACTGCGGCCGTTACGAGACACATTCTTAAATCGATCGGGCGGCGCTCCACGTCCAATCTCTTTTTGGGCTTCAACATGAACAGACCGACGACGATCATGAGGATACCGAACAAAAAGATCAGGCGATCACCGTCTAAAGCTTTTCCAAGACTAGAACCGATAATTGCCCCTATAACGCCTAGCGCGGAGAAGACAACACCACAACGCCACCAGACGTGCCCCTTTAGAGCATGGCTCGTAAAATTCGCGAACGCGTTGACTGAAACAGCAAGTGCACCCGTACCGATGGCGACATGGGGCTGGCTCACACCGACGACATAAAGGAGCAACGGTGTAGCGAGGATGGAGCCGCCGCCGCCAAGCAACCCCAGCATAAAGCCAACAACACTTCCGGAACCCACCGCCGTAAGGATGGAATTACTCAGCACCATAGGATCCTAACTCTCTCACGCACTGTCAGCGCTCATTTTGCCTTCTCCACGCAGAAGATGTCGTAAAGGGAGGCGACCAGTTGCGCTGCCTTTTCTTCTGTGAGGCGATAAAAAATCTGTTTCCCCTCCCGTCGCGTCTCGACTATTCCGGAACTGCGCAACACCGTTAGATGCTGCGACAGGTGCGGTTGATGAACCCCGATCTTTTCTTCCATCCTACCAACGGAATACTCGCCTTCCACCAGGCTGCAAACGATCATCAGACGCGCTGGATGGGACAGCGTCTTGAGCAGGTCTGCGACTTCGTTCGCGCGCAGAGATAATTCAACTGAAGATAGTCCAGCTTTCATCATCGTTATGCTGTTCACGGTCATTCCCATGCAGCCCCTTCCAGAGCATCCAGCGGAAACTTCAGATAGCGCTTACCGTTGGCTTCTGGCTCAGGTAGACGTCCACCACTTATGTTCACCTGCAACGCATGCAAGATGAGCCTTGGCATTGGCAGCGTTTTGTCGCGCTTGGTCCGTAAGGCAACGAAGGCTTCTTCCGATACGCCCGCCAGGTGCGGATTGTGCTTCTTTTGATCAGACACTGTACTTTCCCACCGCGGCTTACGACTGCTCGGTTGGTAATCATGTCCGGTGAATAGCCGCGTCTCATCGGGAAGTGCTATGATATTCTGGATTGACCCCCACAATGCTCGCGCATCGCCGCCGGGAAAATCGGCCCGTGCCGTACCGCTGTCGGGCATAAAAATTGTGTCGTGGACAAATGCCGCGTCGCCGACCACGTAAGTGATTGAAGCGAGCGTATGTCCCGGCGAGAACATAACTCTGGCATCGATGGAACCAACCTTAAACGCCTCACCATCGGCAAAGAGCCGATCCCATTGCGAGCCATCTGTAGCTAGTTCGGGCCAGTTGTAGATCTCCTTCCACAGCTTCTGGACTCTGATTACATGCTCGCCTATCGCCGTCTTTGCGCCCGTTTTCTCCTTGAGATACTGAGCTGCGGAAAAGTGGTCGGCGTGTGGATGAGTGTCGAGAATCCATTCGACCGTCAGGCCACTATTGCGGACGTAATCGAGAATTGCGTCTGCATTGATCGTCGCCGTGGCCCCCGACTTTTCATCAAAGTCGAGAACGGGATCTACAATGGCGCAAATACCGGTTGCCGGATCGGACACCACGTACTGAACACTGGAGGTTCGCTTATCGAAAAAGCCTTTTACCCGCGGTTGATGGTCAGCAAAGCGTTTAAGCCACGATACTGCGACACTGGTATCAAAGCCGAGCTGATGTCCGAATGGTACGACGTCTTCAACAGACATGCGTCCGTCCAATACCTCGCCGATCAGATAAAGGCTGAGCGAGCGCATACCCGTCTTGCAATGCGCAAGCACTGGGCCATCGGATTTTCTGACCGCCGCCTGAAACGCACGCACATCAGCTTCAGTGATCGTATTCATTGTGACCGGAATATACGCATAAGAGAGATCGGATTGGTGGGCTGCATCGCATTCAGCCTGGTTTCCAGGCTGGTCTGCGCTTTCATTATCGGGACGGTTGTTGATCAGCGTTTTGAAGCCGCTTCGATCGAGTACACTGAGTTTTTGCGCGTTTGGCTGCGAAGATACCGACAGCTTCTCAGATATTCTGGTGACGGGCATCGTTGCCTCCGACGTTAACATTATATAATATACTATAATGTATAATGTTAAACTTTTCAAGCCTCCCTCGAACAGGCAGATCCTCAAAACCTGCGCATAAACTCTAACGAAAAAGGTAAAAGCCCAATCGCTGGAGAAGAATTCTAAAACTTCAAACGTTCAGTCCACTGGCAAAGGGTCTCGATAGCGGTATGATGATATGAATCCAACGTCCGGAGGTAGCTCAATGAGCCGATTGCATACAGAAAACCACCTCGTATCTCGGATCGGATGGCTTCGCGCAGCGGTACTCGGCGCCAATGATGGCATTGTCTCAACGGCGAGCCTCATTATGGGCGTCGCATCTGCTTCAACGGGAACAACACAGATAATGGTCGCTGGCATCGCGGGCCTTGTCGCAGGCGCGATGTCCATGGCGGCGGGTGAGTATGTTTCCGTCAGCTCTCAATCCGATACGGAGTTGGCAGATCTTGCCAGAGAGCGCAGGGAACTCGAATCTCAGCCCGAAGCAGAGCTCGATGAATTGATGCAAGCCTATATTGATCGCGGCCTAACTTCGGAATTGGCGCGGGAGGTGGCAATACAGCTTACCTCACGCGATGCTCTGGAGGCACATGCCCGTGACGAACTGGGAATTGTCGAACACATGGAAGCACGGCCTGTGCAAGCAGCACTGACCTCAGCGGCCACGTTCTCGATTGGGGCCGCCCTACCCTTGCTGATGGCGTTCATCGCGCCTCCCTCGATCTTGCTTTATGCGGTTGCTATCTCTTCCTTGCTGTTTCTAGCGTTACTAGGCGCAATCGGCGCCAAGGCGGGAGGAGCTAATATGCTTAAGGCAACCGTTCGCGTCACTTTTTGGGGCGCATTGGCCATGGCAATCACGGCTGGTATTGGGGCCCTAGTCGGCACAGCGGTCTGACCGTCGATCTGAGTTTATAGGGAATACATATGTAAAGAAGAATTACTGTAGTCGGTCAGAGGCAGGGCTCTATAATTTGCTCATTCTATAGGTCGGGGAGACTATGAAGATGCGGTTCTCGGTTGAAGATCGATCAAAAACAATCCTGCTGATTTTTGCCTTATGCGGACTTGTGATGGGGCTCGGCTTGCACTTTTCCGGCTACTTCTCGGGAGCACGGATAATCTGGGCCATTGCCACTTTGCCTGTGCTGGGATCTTTGCTCGTCGAGATTCTCCGGAGTTTATGGCGAAAGGAGTTTGGGCTGGATATCGTCGCGGCGATGTCGATGACGGCCGCGCTGGCATTTGGGGAAATGCTGGCGGCTTCGATTGTCGCTCTCATGTATACTGGGGGAGCCTTTCTTGAAAGCTTTGCCGAGGGACGAGCACGCCGTGAGATGCATGCTTTGCTGTCCCGCGCACCGCGAACAACAATGCGATATGTCGATGACCATCTCGAAGAGATTGCCGTCGAAACTATTCGTCCGGGTGACCGCCTTCTGATCCGTCAGGGAGACGTCATCCCCGTCGACGGAAGTATCACTTCCGTAAAAGCTTTCGTAAACATGTCTGCTTTGACGGGAGAGTCACTTCCGATTTCGCTTACATCCGGAGCCGATGCTTTGAGCGGATCAGTAAATGCTGGCGATGCCTTCGATATTGTTGCCAGACACGAAGCAAAAGATAGCACCTACGCTGGCATTGTTCGGCTCGTGGAAGAGGCCCAGCATTCGAAAGCCCCGATGTCTAGGCTAGCAGACCAATGGTCTATCGGCTTTCTGATAGTGACCGTCTTAATCGCCTTCGGCGCGTGGTTTTTCACGGGAGACCCGATTAGGTCGGTCGCCGTTCTCGTCGTGGCGACACCATGTCCTCTCATCCTGGCGGTGCCAGTCGCTCTTGTTGCGGGACTATCGCGCGCCGCTCATTTCGGCGTGCTGGTAAAGGGTGCTCGTCCATTAGAGAACATGGCTCGTATCAACACGTTAGTGCTGGACAAGACTGGAACACTGACAGATGGCCGCCCACAAATTACTTCAATCAATGCGCAGCCAGGATTGAGCGAAAATGATCTACTGCGTTTCGCCGCCTCCCTTGACCAAGTGTCCAAACATCCGATGGCGCAGGCTCTTGTACTGGCCGCTCAGCGGCGCGGTATAGATCTTGTATTGCCGACCGATGTAAGCGAACTGGCCGGAGATGGCGTGGCGGGCTGGGTCGATCGCAAAAGCGTCGTTGTCGGCGGACATAGCTTCGTTGAGAGACAGGTCAATGCAAAACTGAGTGAACTCCCCCATAGAGAAGCTGGAGCGGCCCTGGTTGCAGTCGCAATAGACGCCAGGATTGCGGGCTATATCATCATGGCCGATCCCTTGCGCGGCGAAGTTGTCGATACGTTACGGGGATTGCGTAAGGACGGCGTAAAGCGAATAGTGCTGGCGACAGGTGATCGTGCTGCAGTGGCCAAACGCATCGCCAAGGGCTTGGGGCTCGATGCCGTCTACTCGGAGCTTTCACCCGATCAAAAGGTGCTGACCGTGCTCAGCGAGCGTAAGAACGGCCCCGTGATGATGGTCGGAGACGGGGTCAACGACGCGCCCGCACTTGCAGCGGCTGATGTTGGCGTTGCCATGGGTGCGAGGGGAGCGGCAGCCTCGGCAGAAGCTGCCGATGTCGTTCTCCTCGTAGATAGAATAGATAGACTCCGCGCCGGGATTGAAATTGCCAAGCGGTCAAGGCGCATTGCTGTCGAAAGTGTAGTGGTTGGGATTGGTCTTTCTGTAATCGCCATGATCGCAGCCGCGTTCGGTTATCTAAAACCTGTTCAGGGTGCATTGCTCCAGGAGCTGATTGACGTCGCTGTCATCCTCAATGCGCTTCGGGCGTTGAGAATCTCCCCCAAGATCGGCTAAAGGGCGTCGTGGTACACCAGAATTTGAACTGGTGAATAAGTCACCTACAGCTTCGCACCGAATTGTCGTTCCTGCAGCACGCAATAAGAACAGAACATTGAAGCTTAACCGCCTTGCCAGTACCGCGCCGGTCTTCGAACCAAGCACCATTAGCGCTGTTGCCCATGCATCCGCTTCGGCACAGGTACGTGTCACGATGGTGACTGACGCCGGAGGCTCCATCACGGGAGCACCGCGAAGTGGGTCCATGGTGTGCGACAGGCGGTAATCGTTGACATTAATCCAATGCCGATAATCGCCCGACGTGGCGACCGACGCATCCTGAAGAGCCAAAACCGAGTGGGCTGCGCGACGATCATAGTCAGGAGCCTCAACTGCAATCGACCAAGGACTCCCATCTGGCCGCAACCCGAGCGCCCGCATCTCCCCATCGATTCCGACGAGGCTGGACGAAATCCCGAAAGACAGCAATGCCTCCGCCAGACGATCCACGCCATATCCCTTGGCAATTCCATTGAGATCAAGCGTGATGGGAGCCGACTTTCGCACCATTCCCAGCTCGACGTCCAGTTCCAGAACGTCATGGGCTGGTCGGCGCTCGCGCTTAAGCGCTGCCTGTATCTGCTCAGGGACCGCCTCTGACGCCCCGAAACCCCAGGCGCTTACGGCATCCCCCATGCCGATATCAAACGCCCCGCCCGATGCACGGCCAATGTCGAGCGCAAGGCGCAAAACGTCCAGCAGTTGCTGCGGAACCTTTATCCAGTGTCCCACCGGCGCGGCGTTCACCTGCATTAGATTACTATCCGGCTTCCATGTTGACATCTGCTCGTCCACCGCGTCCACTGCCGCCTGAAGTGCGGCCCGAACGGATTGTGGATCGAACTCCGCTGCTTGGTAAAACAACGCTGACCAACGTGTACCCATGGTAGGCCCGCTCAAAGCGTGACGTTGCATCTCAGTAGACGTCTTCGACATAACGTCCCTCCGCCCTGAGTTTGGCCAATGCCAGCCCCGTGGAACCCAGAATATCGGCAAGAACCAACGAGACTCCGTTGGCCATATCGCGTCCGCCACATACCATGATCCGAGCCCCCTCCTGAATCAGCCGAGTGACGTCATCGGCTTCTTCCCGAAGAGCATGCTGCACATAGCGTGGCATTTTCCCGCGTGAACAACAGGAGTGAATCTGCGCAACTTGCCCCTTCTGCTTCCATTCACGGAGTTCGTCGCCAAAGAAAAAATCGCTATTCGTCCGGCGCATTCCAAAGAACAAATGAATCGGGCGATGTCGCGTATTGGCACGGATAAAACCCGCCAAAGGTGCGATTCCAGTTCCGGCGCCGATCAAAATCAGGGGCATGTGTGTCCGATCCTCCGCATGGAAACCGGGATTGCGGCGCAGGAAAGCGCTGATCGTATCCCCGGGCTCCAGTTCCAGGAGCTGGCAAGAGCATAGCCCACCCGGATGTTTTCTCACGACGATCTCGACAAAGCCGTCGTTGCGTCCAGTAGCCAGCGAGTAGAATCGGGGCACGGTCGATCCCGAAGGAACGATGGCGATGAGATCGCCGGCCACAAAGCGCCCGAGTCCGTGGCCAAGCACTTGCCGCCAGAAGGAAAGCTTTGGCAAGGCAAAGCGCAAGATTGCTGCGGGTGCCTGTACTGCCGCGCCATAATCACGGCGCGACACAAGCGTGAGCGGGACGGCGGGGGGGTTAACGACCTGATGCGTGAGTTCAAGATTTATGCCCAAAGCAGCACCGAGTGTCCGTCCCCATCGGGCAAAAGCCTGCGGCGACTGACGGTCCACCGTATCAAAGGGTATGAGCATTCTCCATCCGACGGCATGCGCCGTATCCGTCACCGCTCGCGCGAATCCACAATAGGCTGGAAAGCTACTATCGCCAAAACCGAGCACAACCAGCGGAATTGCCGAATCCGCTGCCTGAGGTGAGAGCCGTTCAAGGAACCCCTTGGCCGAAGCGGGCCCATCGCCATCGCCATAGGTAGCGGCCAAAATGATAATGCGCCGGGCCTGCCGATAACGGCCTGGATCAAAGGCTGACATTGGCGCAGCGTGAACCGTCTGGCCAGAATTGGACAGCGCCGCATGCAGCGTAGCGGCAAAGCCCCATGTGCTACCGCCTTCACTGCCGACGAGAATGATCGTCTCCGCCTTTCCTGCGGAAACATTGCCGCGAATACGTGGCCGTCCGCGACGCCCGTCGAACCAGAGAACAACGCCCGTGCCCGCCATGACTGGTACACCAAGAGCCGCCAGGCCAAGGATCAGCGCCAGAACAGAAGCCCCCCTTCCCGTATGGAGCATATAAATGGTTTCCGACAGACGTTGCCATCCGGTCAGGCCGCTCCAGCCGAGAAGAGCGCCCGTGCCCTGATCGATATAGCCGGTGCCCCGATCGGTCTTAAGGGTGAGAATCTCCATCGGGTTGGATGGATCGGCGAATGACAGGCTGCGCATTTCCGCAACCGGTATCTGCCGCAGCGGTTCCATCGTCGCCGGAAGCGCTCCAGTCTGGCCGCTTGCCTCAGTCTGCATGACCGGCGAAACCGCACTATCAGGCAACAGATCGAAGGTGGAGGCCATCATCCACAAAGCCGTGGCCGAGGAAAGCAGCAGGCCTGCGACGGCCAGTCGGGCGACCTCGACATGCAGACGCCCGGAGAGCGGGCCACGCAGGCGCGAGAACCAGTGCTGCCAACCCCCGGCCCGACGTGCGACAAGCGCCACCCCGGACAGGCTCAGCACCAGCATGGCGGCAGCGCCCGCAGCCATGACCATGCGACCGCTATCATCAAGAAAGAGCGAACGATGCAGACCTGTCAGCCAGCGTTCGACTGGATTCGGATCGGCAGAAGCGATAGCCTGACCGGTGGCGGGATCGATGACCGCCGCCTGAGGCGCACCATTATCGAACCAATAGGCCGTCATCCGGCCAGACGGCGCCCGCCGGATTTGCTCCACCTGCGGATAGACCGCTTGAACACGCGCCGCCAGATCGGCGATCGTAAGTGTCACATCTGCCTGTGGAGACGAAATACTTTCGACAGCGGGAAAAATCGACAGTGCTGCACCGCTGATACTGAGCACAATCAGTAGCAACGCGGCAAGAAGTCCCGGCCAACGATGGATAACGCGGAACATAGCAATCACCGTTTATAGTGAATAATCGGCTGTTGCGATGTAACGGTGTCCTTTGACTGGAGCTTTCGCACCGCCGGACGTCAACGGGATAACCACCTCATTGGGACTGTCGCGCATGTCTTCCACGGCAGCATCGACATGCAATGTATAGCCCGCATCAAAAAGCGCGTCGGCCAGATCGAGCGTGATTTCAAGGCTCCTGCCCGCACCGACGCTCGCGCCCGTGATACCATTGATTTCGCTCGTGTTGCCGCCCGTTGCGCGATACCACCCAGACAGGTGTTCGTAATACTTGGATTTGCCACCAGCCATCCAAAGACTACCAGCATATTTGCCCTGAGCATCGGTGACGTAATAGGCAAGATAAGCGCCGTCCCCGCCATAGCTGTTCAGCGTCGTGGTCAGAGTTACGGGTCGCGCCATGGCGATATCCGGAAGCGTAAGCGCCGTGGTCATTGCCAATGCTGCAAGAAGTGCTTTCATGTCAGACTACCTCTTTCAAAGAAACGGCACGCGGACCTCGATCGATCCGCGCTTATGCCCCTACTCTTGCAAGAAAAGCTGAACGCCGCCTGACACCGATGCCGTTTCTGCTTCAGCGCTTTGTCAGGAAAGAAGCGGTCCGATCTGCGATAAACGAAAGCGGCAGACCTGCCAGCAGATCCGCCGCGTCGAGCATTGACAATAATCCGGCAGCTATCGGTGCAGCGACATACGCTTAAGTGTACCGTCACGCAGAATGAACTGGTGCCATAATGCTATAGGCCGTGTTGACAAAGTGCGGCAGCCTTATTTTGACGGCGGCGATAGCTAGGAATGCCTCGAAAGATTTTCTGGTTTTGTCGTATCGAGTGGCAATGCGACGAAACTGCTTTAGCCTATTGAACATACGCTCGATGCGGTTGCGATCCTTGTAGGCCTGGAAGTCGCAAGCTGGAGGGCTTTTCTAGTTCGCTTTGGGCTGAATAAAGGGCTTTATGCCACTGCACAGAAGAGCGTTCCGAATGTTGTCGCCATCGTAGCCTTTATCGGCGAGCAACAATCTGGGCTTTTTCACAGGAATGGACATCAAGTCTTCAACTGCCTTGTAATCCGAAGTTTCTCCGCCTGTGAGGACGAAGCCAAGAGGGCGTCCCTGACCGTCTGTACGGGCGTGGACTTTTGTCGTAAAGCCGCCGCGTGATCGACCAAAAGCCTCCTTATAAGTCCCCCCCTTTATGGATGGCCCGCCCCTACCGCCGGCACCAGTGTATGATGCCAGTGTTCAAGAGAGGAAGGAGCGAACCATGCAAATAATGATCCTTGGTATTGATCTGGGCAAGAATAGCTGCAGCCTTGTTGGGCTGGACGAAAGCGGCTGCGGCGTGATGGAGTTATCGGTTTTGCTGCCAAACTGTCGCCATGTGTTATTGCGATGGAAGCTTGCTGTGGTGCCCATCATATGGGGCGGTCACTGGCGGCTCTGGGGCACGAGGTTAGACTCATGCCGCCGGAATATGTGCGGCCTTACGTCAAGGCTCAGAAAAACGATGACCGTGATGCAGAGGTGATCGCCGAAGCCGCAACTCGCCCCACCATGCGTTTTGTCGAACTCAAAAGTGAGGAACAACTAGACGTTCAGACGCTCCACCGCGTGCGCGACCGCCTGGTCGGTGAACGCACTTCGCTGACCAACCAGATCAGAAGCTTACTTTTGGAGCGCGGGCATGTCGTCGCACAAGGGCATGCTCGACTACGATTCTTGCTCGGCGAGTTGCTGGATACCGATGCGGTCGCACTGAGCCCGCGCATGGTGTTTCTGCTGGGTGACATGCGCACACGCTGGGAGGAGCTTGATCGGCCTATCGCAGCCTTTGATGCCGAGTTCGCAGCGATGGCCCGAGCCGATGTGCGGGCTCGGCGTTTAACAGAAATTCCCGGGATTGGGGCGCTGAACGCCACGGCATTGGTCGCTGCGGTCGGTGACGCAGCGACCTTCGCCAAGGGACGCGACCTCGCAGCTTGGTTGGGCCTCGTGCCTCGTCAAGCCACCACCGGTGGAAGACCAAAGCTCTTGGGCATTACGAAGCGCGTCAGCAGATACTTGCGCAAGATGATAATCCAGGGCGCGCGATCCGCAATGCCCACGTTGGCAAAGAGCGACACTGCAATTGGAGCGTGGCTGCGAGGACTTCTTGCGCGCAGTCATTCCAATGTCGCCGTTGTCGCATTGGCGGCAAAGATGGCGCGAACCGTGTGGTCCTTGCTCCATGCTCCACCACGAGCGAAGCAACAAGAGCATGCCGGTGCCGGTGAAAGCATAAGGCATATAAAACGCGCGCATGGCGAAACACCGTCGAGCGCGATGAACTGCGAGTGGTAAAAGGAAGATGGCCTGACAGTCGATCGGTGTCCCGAAAACCTCCGGCGCAAAATGGCCTTCGAGGCCGGCCCCTTTATGAGGATCAGGACGCGCGGATCTCCATCTTGGCGGTGGCCAGCGCGCCAACATGCCGGATACGTTTGTGCAAACTGTTCACACCATCATCCAATTGTCCCTTGCAACGGGGCGGGCCATACGTTTGCGCCCGCTGCCTGAGAATGACCACGAACAGTCGTGCTGTCGATCATATGTTGCCAGTCGTCAGTCAAGCCCAGTTCGACGAGCGTTTCCAAAGGCGCATCCCATACGCCTTGCTCTGCCCAGCGTCTAAATCGGACATAAACCGAATTCCATTTGCCATAGCGTTCATGCATGTCGCGCCAGGGGCAGCCAACTCGCAGAACATGAAGCATACCGTTGAGGTAACGGCGGCTATCCAAAGAAGGCCGGGACTTTCGGCCCCGCTCAGCAGGCAACAAGCCTTCAATCAGAACCCATTCCTGCTCGCTATGATCGCCGCGCGTCATAACTGCCTCCTAAAAAGCAGTCTTGAATCACGCTTTAGCTGATTTGGGAACTCACTTTGTCGACACGGCC
>Ga0153948_1001503_pt1 | contig 11762 bp, 11 predicted proteins | sample TSNJ032MetaG_FD_104696 | JGI IMG/M metagenome (GOLD analysis project Ga0153948, IMG submission 104696) | Attine ant fungus gardens microbial communities from New Jersey, USA - TSNJ032 MetaG | ecosystem: Host-associated > Fungi > Mycelium > Unclassified | place: USA: New Jersey, Wharton State...
CGCCGCGTACTCGGCGATGTTCAGCGCGAAGGTGGTCTTGCCCATTGCAGGGCGCGCCGCGAGGATGATCAGGTCGGTCGGCTGCAGGCCGGCGGTCATCGCATCGAAATCGTTGTAACCGGTCGGCAGGCCGGTGATGTTGCCGCCGTTCTCGAAGCGGTTGCGCAGCTCCTCGAAGGCATCCTTCAGCGCACCAGGCATGGCCACGAAATCGGTACGGCCACGCGCGCCCTGTTCGGCGATGGCGAACACGCTCTTTTCCGCCGAGGCCAGCAGCTCGCTGCTGTCGCGCCCTTCGGGCTGGAAACCGTCGTTGACGATGTCGGTGCCGACCTGGATCAGCTGCCGCAGCACCGCCTTGTCACGCACGATCTCGGCGTAGGCCACGATGTTGGCCGCCGACGGCGTGGTACTGGCCAGTTCGATCAGGTAGGCGCCGTCGCCCACCAGTTCCATCTTGCCCTGCGATTCAAACCACTCACCCAGCGTCACCGCATCGAACGGCCGTTCGCGCTCGGACAGCTCGCGGATCGCCCGGTAGATCATCTGGTGGTCGCGACGGTAGAAGTCACCTTCGGTCAGCTGGTCGTTGACCCGGTCATACGCCTCGGGCGCCAGCATCAGGCCACCCAGCACCGCCTGCTCGGCTTCCACCGAATGGGGCGGTACCCGCAACTGGTCGATGCGCGACTCGTCGCGATCGCGATCGAAGCCATCACCGCGCTCTCTGCGGTTGGAACGGAAGCCGGGACGAGCGGACATGCTGCGGTGTTTCCTGCAAAAGTGGGCCAGACGAGTGTAGGCATGCGCCGACCCCGGCGGCCATGGACAAGCCTGTGGATAAGCCGTGGAGAAACGGGGGATATCCGCCGGCGCCTGGCCAGACTGGCGTGGGGGCGTCGCACTGCCTGCGACAGGCGCCATTGCGGCGCCCGAGCAGAGCATTATCGCAGATCAGGCGACCAGGGTCGGATCCCGTGCAACGTACAGGCTCTGGCCCGCTCAGCTGGACGTGGGGTCGGATCCCTCTGCGAAGCAGAGGGCGCTGACCCCATCGGCCTCAATCGCCCTTCACGTGCACCGCGATCAGCGCCAGGAACCGGTCCACGTAGCCCTGCAGGAACTTCTGCGTGCCCTCGTTGTGGATCGTGCCGTCGGCATCGATCAGGCCATCCTTGAAGTGGATGAACGCCTCGGGCTGGCCCAGCACGTGCATGTCCAGGAAAGCCAGGCTGTTGCGCAGGTGCTGCTGGGCCACGGCGGTACCGATCTGGCCGATGGAGGCGCCTATCACCGCCGCCGGCTTGCCGGCAAACGCACTGTCACCGTAGGGGCGCGAGCCGATATCGATGGCGTTCTTGAGTACGCCCGGCACCGACCGGTTGTACTCGGGGGTCACGAACAGCACCGCGTCGGCGGCGCGCACCTGGTCCTTCAGCCGGGTACCCTGCGGCGGATAGTGCGCGTCGAAGTCCTGGTCGTACAGCGGCAGGTCGCCGATCTGCACGTACTGGAAGCGCGCGCGATCGCCGGCGATCTTCTCCAGCGCATGGGCCAGCTTGCGGTTGCAGGAGTCCTTGCGCAGGCTGCCGACGAACACGGCGATGGTGGGGACGGACATCGGGACATACTCCTCACGGTGCGGGAGGCCCAGCCTAGTCGCCGGGCCCGTGCAGGCCGGTGAAGATCAACCGCCCGCAACGCCTGCGCGCACCTGCCGCCAATGCGCCTGCCAGGCCTGGAACATCAGCACGTTCCACAGATGGGTATGCCACTTGCGCTGCCCTCCCAGGAACTGCTGCCACAACGGCTGCACCGCCGCCGCCGACAGCACGCCCTCACGCTCCAGCCGCGCCGGCTGCAGCAGGTCCTCGGCCCAGGGCCGCAGGTCACCCTTCAGCCAATCGCTGACCGGTGCGCCGAAGCCGCGCTTGGGACGATGCACCATCGAATGCGGCACATAACGGCCCAGCACGCGCTTGAGCAGCACCTTGCTGGTCGTCTCACTGCGCTTGAAGCCCAGCGGCAGCGACCACGCGAACTCGGCCACGCGCCAATCCAGCAGCGGCGCGCGTGCCTCCAGGCTGACCGCCATCGAGGTCCGGTCGACCTTGCACAACAGGTCGTCCGGCAGGTAGGTCACGAAATCGGCCAGCATCATCGCATCGGCCGGCGTACCCGCGCCGTGCAGTGGATCAGCCAGGTCGTAGAAGCTGCCGGCGGCCTGCGCGCCGGGCACCGCCGCGGCCGGGTCGCGCCAGCGCGAGATGCGGTTGCGGTAGACGTCGCCGATGCCACGTGCGCCGGTCTCGGCCAGCAGCGCGGCCAGGCCACCGGTCCGCGAGGCCTCGCCCTGCTGCTGCGCGCGTGCGCCCATCCAGCGCCGCAGCGGCCCCGGCACGCGGCCGAGCATCTGCCAGTTGCGCAGCGCGCGTACATACCGGGTGTAGCCGAAGAACAGCTCATCGCCACCGTCGCCGGACAGCGCCACGGTCACCCCCTGCCGTGCCAGCCGGGCGACCAGCGCGGTCGGCACCTGCGACGCATCGGCAAAAGGCTCATCGAACATCGCCGGCAACTGCGGCACCACCGCCAGCGCGTCGGCACCGCTGACGTACAGCTCGGTGTGATCACAGCCCAGGTGGGCCGCCAGCTCCCTCGCCAGCGGCGCTTCGTCATGCCCCGAGTCGGTGAAGCCGATGCTGAAGCTGTGCACCGGCTGCCCGCTCTGCGCCTGCATCAGCGCCGCCACCAGTGAAGAGTCGGTACCGCCGGACAGGAATACGCCGACCGGCACGTCGGCCACCATGCGCAGCGCCACTGCATCGCGCAGCAGCGTGTCCAGCTGCTCCTCGGCGTCCTCGATACGACCCTGGAACGGAGCGGCCAACGCCGCCTGCATGCGCGCGCGCGCATCCCAGTACGGGCGCTGTGCCTGTTCCGGGCGATGTGCTGCGGCACCTGCAGCCACAGCCGCCGCGTCCAGGCGCAGCACGCGGCCCGGCATCAGCTTGTAGCAGCGCTGGTGGATGCTGTGCGGCGCGGGAATGTAGTCGAGCCGCAGCAGCAATGTGAGCGCATCGCGGTCGATGTCGTTGTCGAACGCCGGGTGCTGCCAGAGCGCCTTCAGTTCCGAACCGAACACCAGCGTGTCGCCGGCCCAGCCGTAGTACAGCGGCTTCTTGCCGACGCGGTCGCGGGCCAGCCACAGGCAACGCTCGTGGCGGTCCCACAGCGCGATGGCGAACATGCCGTTGCAGCGCTGCAGGGTGTCTTCCACGCCCCATTGCAGGATCGCCGCCAGCAGTACTTCGGTGTCGGAATGGCCGCGGAAGGCATGCCCCAGCGGCTCCAGTTCCTCGCGCAGGGCGGCGAAGTTGTAGACCTCGCCGTTGTAGGCCATCACGTAGCGGCCGTCGGCCGAGGCCATCGGCTGGTGGCCCAGCGGGGACAGGTCGAGGATGCTCAGGCGCCGATGCGCCAGCGCGATGCCCGCCTCGGCATCGACCCAGCTGCCGCCATCATCCGGACCGCGGTGGTGCAGCGCCTGGCCCATGGCCAGGGCCTGCGCCTGCAGCGCCTCGGCCGACGCCAGCGGCGCCGGCAACAACATTCCCGCCAATCCACACATGCATCAGGGTTCCTGCGCCAGGTCGAGGGCGGCGCCAATCACCGCATTGTCGCTTGGAAGCCCGAACATTGCTGCCCCCGCCAGTGGCGTGTAGGTGTCGGCACCACAGACCCGGCGCAACGGCAGATGGCCAAACCCCGCCTCGACCAGCGCGGTGACCACGCCCTCCCCCACCCCGCCACTGTGGCGACCTTCGTCCAGCACCAGCACCCGCCGAGCGCTGGCAGCCTGGGCGGCGATGAAGCCGGCGTCCAGCGGCACCAGCCAGCGCAGGTCGACCACCCGTACCTGCCAACCCAACTGTTGCTCGATCGCCCGTGATGCGCGCAATGCCATCGGCACGCCGTTGCCATAGGTATAGATCACCAGGTCGCCGGCCTCCGGCGCATAGACCCGGCCCTCGCCCGGCACCAGCGCCTGGCCCTGTGCCGGGTAGTCGAACAGCCACTGGCCATCGCCCGCTTCGTGCAGGTCCTTGCTCATGTACAGCGCGATCGGCTCCAGGAACACCGCCACGCGTCCATCCACCCGCGCCAGTGCGGCCAGCGTGCGCAGCATCATCACCGCATCGTCGCCACGCGACGGGCAGCCCACCACCAGCCCGGGGATGTCGCGCAGCGCGGTGATCGAGTTGTCGTTGTGGAAGTGACCACCGAAGCCCTTCTGGTAGCCCAGCCCGGCCACCCGCACCAGCATCGGGTTGCGGTACTGGTCGTTGGAGAAGAACTGCAGCGAACACGCTTCGCCGCGCACCTGGTCGATGGCGTTGTGCAGGTAGGCTAGGTACTGGATCTCCGGAATCGGCAGCATTCCCAGGTTGGCCAGGCCCTGCGCCATGCCCAGGATCATGGTCTCGTCCAGCAGGGTGTTGAACACCCGGCGCGGCCCGAAGCGGCGCAGCAGATCCTTGGTGACAGTGTAGACACCGCCCTTCTGCGCGACGTCCTCGCCGAACAACAGGCTCTGCGGATACTTCGCCAGCAGTTCCTGCAGGGCATGGTTGATCTGGATCGCCAGGTGGCGTGGCGCCTGCCGTTCGGGCAGGGCCTCCGCACCGCCGTACAGCGCTTCACGCGTCCCGGCGGGCACCTCGCGCCGTGCTTCGGCCTGCACCGCAGCCGGCGTATAGGGCGCAAGCGGCTCCATCACCTCCCGCAGCGACTGCAGCTTGGGGCGTCCTTCGGCATCGGCGGCGGCGGCCATGCAGCGCGCGCGCATCGTCTCGTAGGCCACCTCGATGGCAGCCGCATCCATCCAGCCCGATTCCATCGCGATCTGTGCCGAGCGCAGCAGCGGATCCTGCGCCTCGGCCGCACACAGCTCCGGCAACGCGCGCCATTCCACCTCGAAGTCGGTGCCGGCGTGCCCCATCAAGCGCGTGGTACGCAGATGCAGGAAGGTCGGCCGCCGCGTGCGCCGGCAGTGTTCCACCGCAGCCTGCACCTGGGCGTGTCCGGTGGCCAGGTCCAGACCATCGGCGAAGAAATAGTCGAGCCCCGGCTGGCGGCTGAAGCGTTCGGCGATCCAGCCTTCAGGCGTTTTCACCGAGATGCCCAGCCCATTGTCCTCGCAGACGAACAGGACCGGTGCCGGCAGCTTCTGGTAGGCCGACCACATCGCGGTATTGAACGCGGTCTGCGCGGTGGCATGGTTGGCCGAGGCGTCGCCGAACGAGCACAGCACGATGCTGTCGGCCGGAATCGGCAGTTCGTGGCCCAGCCGCTTGCCACTTTCGATGGCCAGCGCGGTGCCCAGCGCTTTCGGCAGATGCGAGGCGATGGTCGAGGTCTGCGGCAGCACCCACAACGGTTTGCTGCCCCACACCTTGTGGCGCCCCCCGCTGGCCGGGTCATCGGCGCTGGCAGCAAAGGACAGCGCGGCATCGCGCAGCGGGTCGATCCCCGGCACCTGGCGCGAACGCTCGGCCATGAAGGCTCCGGAGCGATAGTGCAGGAATGCCGGGTCGGTATGCCGGCAGGCCCGCGCCAGCAGCGCATTGCCCTCGTGGCCAGACGAACCGATGGTGTAGAAGACCTTGTTCTGCACGCGCAGCACGCGCGCCATCAGGTCCAGCTGGCGGCTGGCCAGCTGCGAATCGAACAGCTCGCCAAACGCGGCGGCGGTGAGCGTGCTGCCCGGCAGGATCGGCGCATCCGGCGCCGGGCGCGGACGCGGGGTGCCGCGCCAGCCACGTACCGCGTCGAGGAAATTGGCGTCGCACACGTCGGCGCGGTTGAGCACGCGCATGCGTGCGGGAATCGGATCTGGAACCACAGCGAACATCGAACACCCTCCGTGTCGTTGCTGCATTCCGCCCAGCGTTGGCCAGGCGCTACCCTGTGGGGGTCACCCTGGTGAGCGGCACGCGGCCTCGAAGCGTGCGCGCACCTCGGCGGTCACCGCCGGCATCGGCAGGAAGCGCGGTTGCCCGCGCACCCGTTGCAGCCAGGCACGCACCTCCGGGAATGGCTGCAGGCTGATTCCACCCTCGCCTGCAACGTCGGTGTAGGCGAACAGCGCGATGTCGGCGATGCCGTACCCGCTGCCGGTGAACCATTGCGCTTCACGCAGATGCTGCTCCATCACCGCCAGCGCGGCGGCGGCGCGCTCGTGCAGGCGTGGCAGTTCGGCACGGCGCGGCGACTCAGGCGGGGTCCAGCCGCGGATGAAGCGCGCGACCGCCACGCACGGCTCGTGCGTGTACTGCTCGAAGAACATCCAGCTCAGTGCCTGCGCGCGCTCCCAGCCATCGGTGGGCAGGTAGGGCGTGCCCTCGGCCAGCCAGAACAGGATCGCGTTGGATTCAGTCAGCACCCGGCCATCGTCGCGGACGATCAGCGGCACCTTCGCATTGGGATTGAGCGCGAGGAACTCAGGGGTGTGGGTGTGGCCATGGGCACTGTCCACTTCCACCCAGCGGTAGCGGCTGCCGAGCTGCTCCAGCAGCAGGCGGACCTTGTGGCAATTGCCGGACACCGACATGCCGTGCACCGTCAACGGGACGCGCTCTTCCACCATTGCCTGCTCCCTCGGATCCGGCCGGCGGCCGGCTGCATGCAGTCTGGCAAGCACGCCGGTGAATGCCAAGCGCGGGTGCAGCATGGCTACACGGTGGTGCCGGCCGCTGGCCGGCACTCGCATGAATCCTGCTGCAAAGAAATTGCCGGCCAGCGGCCGGCACTACCGGGCAATGTTCAGCGTGTGCGCTGCCGCCACTGTTCGCGCGACTGGCCCCAGATCTGCATGGGCTTGTCGTTGTACGGCGCCGGCAACTCCCCCATGCGCAGCAGGGTGCTGCCGAGCTTGCGTGCCACGGCCCGCGAGTTGTCGTTGTTCTCGGCGATGGTGTGGATCACCTCCTCCCAGCCCAGCGTGTCGAAAGCCCAGTCGATCGCCGCGACCGCCGCCTCCGGCGCATAACCCCTGCCCCAACTGGCATGGCGGATGCCCCAACCGACCTCGGTACCCGGCCAGTCCTGCGGCTGCCACGGTCCCATCCGCCCGATCCAGTCGCCGCTGGATTTCTCGATCACGCTGAACATCGAGAAGCCGAACAGCTGCCAGGCGCCGGCCAGGCTGCAGAAACCGCGCCAGGCCACCGAGGGCGGCTGCACGCCACCGAGAGTGCGCATCGTGTCCTCGTCGGCGCAGAACGCCAGGTACGGTTCGTAGTCCTCGCGCAGCAGCGGGCGCAGGATCAGCCGCTCGGTTTCGATGCGCAGGTCGAAGATGCTCATGCCGGCTCCATGTCGAAGGGGCATCCATGATGGAGGATTGCTTCCCTGCGCGGATGAATATCGCCGGCCGCAACGAAACGGGCCGGCATGCGCCGGCCCGTCAGGTACTGCGTGCTGCGCCGGGATTACTGGCGCGTGGCTGCGGCAGTGGCACCGGCGGCAGCGGTCTGCGTGACCAGCTGGCCATCGACCACCGGCAGGCGATCGCTGGCCGGCTTGTTGTCCATGCGCACGGTCTTCTCGGCGCCGTCATAGCGGTAGGTCACGTTGTAGCCCTTGACCACATCGGTGTTGCCCATGGCGATGCGGTTGCCCGGCTTGCTGGCCATGCGCATGGTGCCGGTGGTGCCGTCCTCGTTGCGATAGGTCACGTTGTAGCCGGTGACGCGGCTCGACTCGGAGGTGGCGGTCTCGGTATGGCACTGACGCTCGGTACGGTTGACCACGCGGCCACCCACATGGCGCTTGTCGATCTCGTTGCCGATGAAGCCACCGGCGACGGCACCGGCGGCGGTTGCTGCCTTGCGGCCATTGCCACGACCCACCTGGTTGCCGAGCAGGCCACCGACCACAGCGCCAACCACGGTGCCGCCCACATTGCCATCACGCTCCGGCAGGCGTTCCTGCACCGTCACGTCCTCACAGACCTCATGCGGGGTCTGAGTGGTGGAGGTCTCACGCACCGGATCGGTGCCGATCACGGTGGCGTACGCCTTCTGCTTTTCGGTGATCGGATCGACCTTCAGCACATCGGCGTACTCCAGGCCGCGCGGCGCGGACGGGTCGAGCTTGTCACCACGCGCGCCATCGTCGGTGGCACTGCCATCGACCAGGCGCGACTCGCCATTGGGGGTTGCGGCGCTGATGGAATCGGGCGATTTGTCGCCACTCTTCATGAAGGCGGCGGTGGCGATGCCACCGACCAGCAGCGCGCCCGCTGCGACCAGGACAGTTGTAGTTGTGCTTTTCATGACCTCTCCTTGCGGACCATCCGCAACGTTCTCGGGCCAGATTGCAGCATGTGCTGCCTGAACGGAATCTCCACATTTCCTGCTCATTCCTGTAACCCATTCAGCATCGGGAAATGCTGGGCCCGTGGTAGCGTTTGCATATTCCCCACGAGGATTCCCGCCATGGCCAACCCGATGCTGCTGCCGGTACTGCAATGGGCCCGCCGGCTGCGCTACCCGACCCTGTTCAAGCTCACTGCCGGCCTGTTCGTGCTGACGCTGTTCATCCCGGACCCGATCCCGTTCGTCGATGAGCTGGTGCTGGGCTTCGGCACCCTGCTGCTGGCCAACTGGAAGAGCCGCAACGCCATCACGCCTCCGCCGCTGGAACAACGTTGAGCGTGCTGGTCGACAGCCACTGCCATCTGGACGCCAGCGAGTTCGACCATGACCGCGCCGCCGTGGTCGAGCGTGCGCAGGCGGCTGGTGTGCGCCTGCAGGTGGTACCGGCGGTGACCGCAGCCAGCTGGCCGAAGCTGCGCGAGGTCTGCTGGCAGGCGCCGGGGCTCTACCCGGCCTACGGCCTGCATCCGATGTTCCTGGCCGAGCACCAGCCTGGGCACCTGCCGCTGCTGCGCGCGTGGATCGAACGCGAGCGTCCCTGCGCGATCGGCGAATGCGGCCTGGACTTCTTCGTCGAAGGACTGGATGCCGAGGCTCAGCAGGCGTATTTCATCGGCCAGCTGGAACTGGCCTGTGAATTCGAGCTGCCGGTGATCGTGCACGCGCGACGCGCGGTGGATGCGGTGATCGCCGCCATCCGCCGCATTGGCGGCCTGCGCGGCGTGGTGCACAGCTTTTCCGGCAGCCCCGAACAGGCCGCGCAGCTGCACCGACAGGGCTTCCTGCTCGGCCTCGGTGGCCCGCTGACCTACGATCGCGCGCAGCGCCTGCAGCGGCTGGTGCGCGAAATGCCGCTGGAACAGCTGCTGCTGGAGACCGACGCACCGGACCAGCCCGATGCCGGCATCCGCGGCCAGCGCAACGAACCGGCGCGGCTGGCGACCATTGCCCGCCATGTGGCCGCGCTGCGCGGGATGGAGCTGGATGCCGTGGCCCAGGCCACGACGGAGAATGCGCGGCGGCTGTTCGCGCTGCCAGCAATGTAACGGTAGGCGCCGGCCGCTGGCCGGCATCTGCGCTGATTCATACATTCCGGCGTTGCCGGCCAGCGGCCGGCGCTACCGTCACGCGTCGGCGTGATCCTCGACCACGTCAGCCTTCACCTTCTTCGGCTCCAGCAGCATCTCCAGCGCCTTGCCCACCGCCGCGAAGGCGAACGCGCCGGTGATGTGGGTCGCCGCGCCCAGGCCAGCGCCACAGTCCAGCTTCAACGCCGCATCAGCGCCCAGGTTCGGACGGATGCCGCAGACGCTCCCATCGGCCTGCGGGTACTTCACATTCTCCAGCGAATACACCGCCGGCACACCGAAATAGCGCTTGGCGTTCTTCGGGAAGTTGAATTCGCTGCGCAGCTTCTTGCGGATCAGCGCCAGCATGGCGTCGTGCTCGGTGCGAGAGACATCGCGGATGCGCACCAGGGTCGGGTCGGTACGGCCACCGGCGGCGCCAACGGTCAGCAACGGCAGCTTGCGGCGGCGGCACCAGGCGATCGTCTCGACCTTGACCCGGAAGCTGTCGCAGGCATCGATCACCAGATCGAACCCCCGGTCCAGCAGCTCGGCCATGTTGGACACGGTCAGGAACGCCTGCACGGCGTCGACCTCGATGTCCGGATTGATCGCACGGCAGCGCTCGGCCATTGCTTCGGCCTTGTTGCGGCCGTAGTTGCCTTCCATCGCCGGCAGCTGCCGGTTGGTATTGGACACGCAGATATCGTCGGCATCGATCAGGGTAAGGTGGCCGACCGCCGAACGGGCCAGCGCCTCCCCCACCCACGAGCCGACGCCGCCAATGCCCACCACCGCCACGCGGCTGCCCTGCAGGCGCTCGAGCGCGCCCACGCCATACAGCCGTTCGATGCCGGCGAAGCGTTGTTTGACCTGTTCGTTCATCGGGCTATTTTAACGTGCAGGTGCCGGCGCCCGCAGTACGCCGGCATCGAACCCACCGTTGCATGCCCGGAGAGCCCGCATGAATGCCAGCCCACCCCGCCGCCTGTCCACCGCCCATCGTTACCTGTTCGTGCTCTGCCTGGGCCTGCTGATCGGCCTGATCGCCACGGTGATGGTCAGCCGTGCCCTGCAGGCCCGCCGTGACCCGTTCCCGGACAGCCTCATGCAGGTGATGCAACGGCAGTCGCAGCTGCTGCAGCAGGCCCAGCAGCAGAACCGTTGCAGCCTGGCCGACAGCGTGCCGCGGCTGCAGGCGTTGCGCCTGCTGTCCAATGATCTGGATCTGGCCTTTCCCGGGCTGAAGGACAGTGCGCAGTTCCAGCAGCACGCCAGCCAGCTGCGCGGCAACCTCAACAAGGCGCTGGCCTCACCGCCAGGCGACTGCAAGGCCCTCGCCCAGGTGGTGGAAACACTGCAGGCGGACTGCCGCGCCTGCCACCAGGATTTCCGCTGAGGCGCATTCATCCTGCAGCCGGGCATCGCGCGCACGGTTGGCGCGTTGTTCACGTTCGAAAGGAGAGGATTCCTCCACCCTGCTGCATGACGCAGTACCACCCAACACACCCGCCTTCACGGCCAGGAGACGCCCAATGAAGATCCAGCTCATCGCCGCCAGCGCCATCGCTGCCCTCGCCCTGGCCGGCTGTGCCACCTCGCCCGGTTACGGCGGCGGTGGTTACAACAACGGCTACAACAACGGCGGCTACGGCAACAATGGCGGTTACAACCAGGGCCGCTGCGCCGACTGCGGCATCGTCACCCGCATCAACACCGTGCCCTCGGGCCGCACCGCGCCCAGCGCGACCGGCGCGATCCTCGGCGGCATCGTCGGCGCCGTGGCCGGCCATGAAATCTCCGACCACACCGGTGGCAGCCGTGGCAACAAGAACATCGCCGCCGCTGCAGGCGCGGTCGGTGGCGCCCTGGCCGGCAACCAGATCCAGAAGAACGTCACCAGCGATACCTATGACATCAGCGTGCGCATGGATGATGGCCGTACCATCGTGGTCAACCAGCGCGACCTCGGCGGCATCCGCGAGAACACCTACGTGCGCGTGGTCAATGGCAAGGTCATCCTGCGCTGACCTGCACCGGGCCAACGGCAAAGAAAAAGGCCCGCTTGCGCGGGCCTTTTTCATGCCGACGGGCGGCAGGTATTACACCGGCTGCACCTTGTCAGCCTGCAGGCCCTTCTGGCCCTGCACGACTTCAAAGGTCACCGACTGGCCTTCCTTGAGGCTCTTGAAGCCCTGGGTCTCGATGGCGCGGAAGTGCACGAACACGTCCTCGCCATTCTGCCGGCTGATGA
>Ga0153948_1001504_pt1 | contig 11759 bp, 10 predicted proteins | sample TSNJ032MetaG_FD_104696 | JGI IMG/M metagenome (GOLD analysis project Ga0153948, IMG submission 104696) | Attine ant fungus gardens microbial communities from New Jersey, USA - TSNJ032 MetaG | ecosystem: Host-associated > Fungi > Mycelium > Unclassified | place: USA: New Jersey, Wharton State...
CCAAAACTGACACTTCTTCAGTGCATGATTTCTTTGAACCACAACCTATCCAGGGTGCTAGAGTATATTTCGTTCGAGTCGTGCTCCATGACTGGGATGATGACCATGCCATCAAAATTCTCAAAAATCTGCGTCATGTAGCTGAGCTGGAAAGTCGTCTAGTCATAGTCGACCACATCACACCTTTCGCCTCAAGGATCGAGTCACACCACGCCCGCGAGATCAGCATCGATCCTCCCATATCTGATCCCCCCATTCCTCTGTTACCTAACCTAGGTAAAGCGAGTGCTAATACATATTTTATGGATATAGCTGTTAGTCCTTGGCTTTGCCCCCCATTTATATCTAACGCCTGCCGATAGATGCAGCTACTCCTCAATGGCAAAGAAAGGACACTTCCTCAACATATTCATGTGATTAAGGGAGCAGGATGGCGCGTCGTCGAAGTGCGATTCACAGCCAATGGAAACCTTGGTTTCATTGTTGCTGAACCTGCCTGACGCTGTTCCCTGTTCCTTGCACCGCAACCATACGTCACCCGTCAAATGGCATCCTGACTACTGCCCTGTAACCTTTCTGAAAACCAGGAGTTCGAACTGATTCTTTCAGCTTAGCCGAGAATATGGACTCAAATGATTTCTCCGTCCAATTACAGAAATTGATTATTTATCTTGTGTTTTTGACCCCTTACCAGGCTCAACTGTTGAGCATATGCATATTGCATCAAAAAGCCCTAAGTTTGTTGACCAGTCTCACAATATTTCTCATTGGATGAGTTTCTCGTTTCTACGTGTTGCAAAGAATCCCACCTTGGGCCCTTCCCTCGCTGCTCCAGTCCGTGGTCTTCGATTTCTTGTCAAACACCGCAGGTGGAGCTGTAGCATGCACATCAATCGTTCTTAATGCTTTCGGGGATTTCAGCCCCGAAGGTCTATTGAATATGGTGTTCAAACCCCTCTACTGAGTTGTATCTCTATTCAACCATGGAACTCGAAGGCATGTATGGATATTTTTGATACCCCCAGTTTATCATCGATCCACAAGAGCTGCCAATATATGTCAAGCTCATCCTACATCTTCAGCATCCCCGGTGCCGCCGCCAGGATTAATTTCGGTCGCACCGTCTCCGCGGATCTCTCTACTTTTACACTTGTTACGAGATGTTTTCTTATCCCATAGGAACTTGTGACTCCTTTCTACAAGCTTTCCTCGGACATCCGCTGAAGGTTCTGGCTTGCCAGCGAGGGATGTTCGATAACCTTCAACTTTTGGCCTTACATGGAGATTGTCCTCGGTAACCGAACTTCAGTTCTGTACCGATGTTGGGCTGTGCTAACAATGTCAATGTAATTGACAGCTACACACAAACTCACAGTGTTGTGAGGCGTGTACATTGTACATCTCACTGAGGGGCTTCATTGAGAAGGGTACTATTCTCACATCACCAAAGCACCACCAAAGCACGGTAACAACAAACATTGCTATAAATTAGTTTTGGAGCTACCTTGAAAACTCACTACTTCAACTCCAGAGTAAAAGAAGTCCCAAACATCGTGCGAATGGGGTGGAACACCGGGATTAGATCGTGGTTCTGGAACTACAAAGTGCTGTAAACGGAAGGACGGAAGTATAGAACCGGGGGTATAATTAGCTGATGAGCTTTTTTTTGATTCAAGAGCCTCAGCCTTATGCAGGATGTGTTACTACCAAGCACTTCTAGTGCGCAAATATCCTCGTCCAGTTCAATCATCGACCAAATTCTATCCACTCGTCTCGGCAGGACGCACTTCTATCTTGCTCATGCCTAAAATTCCTTATATGCATCAAACTGGGACCGTGTGCTCAAGATCCATGAAAATGTCAGACAAATCAGTAGCGGATGCGTCAAAAGGTTGGATCGACGGTTCATAATCTTACCTGACAGGATGCTTGAGCATTCCCGTGACGGATGACGGACGATCTAAAATGACAAGTTCATGACTTCCGTTTAGGGAGACCACACCCACATCAGCATTATGTGGAAGGAGTCCATGGTGGTTCTACCGCACATTCAAACCATCCTCGTTACAGCGTCAAACGCTGCTATCTCCCTCTTGGATTTCAGTGGATGGAGATCCCAAGATGTTCACAGGGGTAATACGAGGCACACAATGGAGGTTCCATAATGAATGGTTACATCCTAAGTTTCTCCTCGGCTTGAACTCAAGACACAGATGCCATATTATCATTGATGTACACGTCTAATGAAAGGACCTTGGATGTGGAGTGCGAACAGAATTTAATGTACTCAATCAACGAACAGCGCGGGAGCTACTGTCCCTGCTGTCAATGTCACTGTCACAAGACAAGGGAAGCAAACTGGGAGGGTCCATGCTGGGTACACTTCTAACCGAGATACTGAACATCAGGTAACTAAACAACTTGCCGTACATCCAACCCTGGATGGAGTATGAATTCTACCAATCCCATCTCCGCAGTCTCCCAATGTTTCACAAATGAGAGTCCTGCCATTTCTCCAAGCCGAATGAAGTCCATCAGGGTCCGCTCTCTACCGTTCATGAGTGTCATTATATTGATATCCATTGCATACTGGCGAAGGCGACCATCCCCATAATTGGGTAATAGGGGTTCAGGAGCTTGAAGACATGTGGCTTCACTTTCTGGCACACGATATGCAGACTGGATGATGAACTCATCTGCCAAACGTTACTCAATGAGAAGTACACCGGCGAGGATCAAGACTCACGAATGAGTAGTCTACTTTGATTGGTCATAGCGGCTCTAACACTCTTCATGATGTTAACACAATCTTCGTCGTGCCAGTCATGCCTGACAAAGTAAAATGAGCAGCATTTTTTGGGTTCTGTGCGAGAAGAAGCTCACAGAACGTTCTTCAGCTGATTAATACTTGGTCAGGAATGAGGGAATTACTTGGAACGAATTGCACTCACGAAGTAAATATCACAGCCCTTTTTGGGAGATTCCTTGAAGAAATCCAGTGGTATGAAACTGATCCTTTTCTGCTGTATGACATTCGGACAATGTTGAGGCCATACATCATGCTTTGCAATTTCAAGCTGGCCAGGGAGGTCTTGCAGAATAAATTGAAGAGCGGGATAGCGTTCTGCTAACTGGATGGAGATATTACCAACGCCACCTCCAACATCACAGATCACTGAACCCTTCTTCAGTTCATTCCATGGGAAGTCTTAATTAAACGAGATTCGATTCAAAACCATCAAGGAACAAGAATTAAGCTTTACCATGAACAACGGCGTCTGCCTCAATTGCAACCCCTAATCCTATCATGCTGGACCCAAACTGCTTTCTCCGTCTGATCTGTTCTGGGGATGACTGCGGAGCAAAATCACTGATGATTAATAAGATATGACGATAGTGATAAGAGCGCACACCGGCAAAATAATCGAAAATGCTTCCATTAATATCAAAATATCTCGAGAAGGCAGAGTCTTGGGGTAGCGTGGAAGAACTTATCGCTGGATTATTAAGGTTGTCACTCAGGGTAGAAGCAGCTTTAAACGCTTCATCCGTTCTGTTATCATGAGTAAAGATTCCACAGTGCTGCACAGGGAAACGCACATGTGTAGACCAAAGTGAGTTAGAGGGTTTGTTGATAAGAGGCAGATACTCAGATGATTATTAGCAAATGTATCAGCACCAACTAGACCCATCAATTATCAGTGAATCGGTCAACAATCATTTACATACTTCTGACCTTCTGTAAAGACATGTCTGGTAGCAAGAAGGCGTAGGACCCGACCAAGCTTTTTGTGATCAACACCAGTCCGTCGTTCCAGATCTGAGATGTGCATTCCGGAAGGATGATCTGCAAGTATATCCGGGATTCTGTTGGATAAGACAACTTGAAGACATGCCGATTCGTAAAACTAGAAGCGGCAGATGTGTTTCGGATTATTGTAAGAAGAGTCTCAATGACCTACTGCCATGAATTTCTATTTCCTGAGAATGAGATGACAGCTTGAAGATATTAAAATAAATCGAAACTGACATTGACAAGAACATCACTAGGTCGGGCCACTTCACAGACGAGCTGTGTGCAGGCGGCTTCAATGATAAAGATTGAAGCACGAAGCTCTGGATCATTATGCCCATCTTGTGCTGAATATGAGGAGCCGGAAAGATGACGTTCAGCAACCTCGGTTGCATTGGTTATCAATGACAAAAGAGTTCGAAGCTGTCGGTTCTGAATAGCCATATTTTTGTGAGCGTAAGGAGTTGCGACCTACTGCTGGGTCTCAGATGTTATATATCCCATCCACCTAGCTTTGCTGGAATGTCCAGTGCTACACTAAAAATAAGTTAGGTTTCATCTCCTGATCAGATGTTCCATTTTATGATGGATGGTAGATAGAGATAAATGCAGATAGTTGAAAATCTGATTAGTCAATCGACGAGACAATTACTGTAGACGGGAATAGGATTCAGGGTCGTGGTTAATTATATTCGGCGAGTCAGCAGAATGCACTACATGACTCTCACTTTGTCACCCATTTCAAACTGATTTCAGACCCCGCAACTGTCATTTCGGCACCTGTATACAGTTACCATTAGAAGTCAGTATCTGTCAAGGAAGGCAGTATAAGCCTTTCTCTCCAAAACCTGGGAGATCCGAGATCCAACAGACACTACGTCGTACGCATGTCTTTCAATGGTGTCCACTTTCAGTCAAAGTGAATATCGGATATTTTTGGACCTCCCTTCCGGGCCTAGGATAAAAACTCAGCCATCCGGACCGAGTGCATGTGTCATGTCTTAACAAGATGACAGGAATGGAATAACACCAACTATCAAGGCAGCCTTCAGCGCGAGCTGACTTTGGCATTGTCATGTTGTCACACAAGCTGCGGCGGATGCAACCGAGCTATAATATTGGCGTAATAATTCTGGCAGATGTAAAAACACGTCACATCATGTTTAAGTTGATCCCGCAGTGACGACTGCAAGAAAAAGACTGATCACTTGCTACTCACAGTTTGTGGCGTAAAACTACTATACTGGATGATCGAGATGCATAAAATTTAAGCTAGCATGAGCATGATCAATTCTTTTGTTGAGTTGAGAATAGTGAAGCGTTGGCCAAGCTAGCTATTTCCGGCTGTGATGCAAGCCTAAATGTGTATCCAAAGATGGGTTGTTGATTGTTATTTCTATCTTTATCTACTACTTGATGAGACCGGTCCTTCATCTTCTAGTTGCCAGAAGTCTCAGCCTGTTTCCCCGCCAATAGGTTGTGCAGGTCATCTCATCATATAGCTGATAGGATAGTTTATCTTATTTATCAAAAGCAGGATGATAGGGACATTCTGTTTGGTGCTGGCACTACATTCACCTAATATGAATGACTTCCTGTAAGCAAGAGACTCTCAGATATTGTGATTTAGGGTACCTATTTTCCAGACTTCCTGTATATCTATACTTGCATCAAACAGATCAGAGCTGCATAAAAGCTATCTACAGAGCACATACCATATATAGATGTATAATTACCATAATATACACTATTAGTAGTATCACAAGTCATGCTTTACCTTAGCCTCAAATTTTACCATCCTTGACAATTATTGCTGTTTTCCTAAAAAAGCCCTGACATTATGTCACAAAGTATGACTGATTAAAAATACCCACACTTTGTCTCCAATGACACAAAGGTCAAGATAAGAGACTAGTATACAAGAATGAAGGGTGAACAGTACAGGATTACATGATGTATGTAAGGGTGACCAGAGCAGAGTAGACTCCAGGAGAATCCTTAGTCATATTATACTCCTAAGTTATGTTACAACTTACCTCCAGGAGAATCCTTAGAGTTTAGGATAAGGCTTCTGGGGGTGTACTCTACAATATATACTACTACAGTCTGTCCATCCCTGATCCTATGGTCTTATCAGCTAGGGTCAGGAGTTGCTGAGTTGAGCTAGAGACAATTAAATATTACATAGTAATATTTAATTAGGTGTAGGGTCACTCCAGGAGGTTGGTCTAGTATTCCAGGTGTGGTATTGGTAGAGTTCCCTTACAATGTAGTCATATAAGATAATATAGGGGAATGATAATATAAGAACAGTATGAACAAGGCTATCATTGTCAAGGCAAGTATAAGAGGACATCCTAGGATTGTACTTAGTAAGTACTGATGGATCTATTCTTATCTAGGGTCTGGATCTCTTAGTGCATGTTTAATCTCTCCTGTTTCTCTTTGGTCTAGTTTGTACTTGGTTGATAGCCTCTATGTTATGTGACTCAAGTCAAGTTGACTCAGTAGCTAAGTCTTTGAGGGTTATAAAGAGAACTCAATAGGGTTCTCACTCAATTGTGCTAGCTACTTATACAAGTATGCTATTTGCCCTCATTTACATTAATAGTATTCTACAACCAGCCAAGAGGCTGCTGGTTCAATTCCCTTGTCTATCATTCTATAAATATATATCTTTGGTCATAGTCAAGACAACTCATGACACTTTAACTATTTTAGGATATTTGGTATTGTTGTGTTAGTGCTCATGTAATTGTGCACAAACTGCCCTTGGTAGTATATATAGGAGCCTATACTGGTAGATCTACCCTTACTCAAATATCATCCTAGCTTTCAAGACTCTTACCTAGCTTTCCAGTATGACCTCTGTATTATGACATGGCCAAAATGGCTAAATCATTATTTATATTTCTTTTCTTTTCTTTTTCATTTAATCAAATAATCAGTGGACATGTGAGAGGGAATGACTCAAAAGAGATACATGGGACTTTATAAATAGAAGTAAACACAGAATATGTATAAGTAGTATACATATTATTGATAGACAGTGAATGTCCTTAGTGATCACCCTAGGTGGATGTTCAAGAAGAACTTGATGGGGTTCTTTGTTGGATTGGACTACTACTTATACTATTCTTATAGTAGCTGTACTACTATTAGTCCATGGTCACATGTTCTTCCAGAACATTCTATAATCACTTGACCTTGTCACATGATCTGATTACCTAAGTTCCCATTCTATTTATATCTTAACCCTTTGTATGATTAAGTGCTCAAGTGCATGGGAACTTATTTCCTTTTTGGGGCTCTCATAACAATACAGCAATCAAATAGGAATTCTATTGAGTTCTTTTTGTCAACTCAGACTAGGAGTAGTTCTAAGACATCTTAGTCTAAGTTCTTATATACTCTGGCTTTGAGTCTATTATTGCCTTTACAGCAAGCATAGGGCCTACCAAGGGTAATCCTTACTGTTATGAAATTACATTGGGATTATAATTATTATCAACCCTAGACTGATAATAAGTGGATGGTAGAAGAGATAATAGGAATAAGAGATAAGGGAGACAAAGATAATACAATAGATAATGTGTCAGTATATCAAGATTAGGTTAGAAGAAAGGACTTTGGACTTCATTGGATTGAATACAGATATTGGACTATAAAAGAAACATTGGATAAACCTTGAGGTAATTATGGACAAACCTTGTAGTAATTATGGACATTAGGATAAATAGGGAATCATTGGACTAACCTATTTATAGACTCTGACTCAACTAGTCACTTACTGTTATTTACTAGTACTTAGGATAGTAGCTTCTGTGACATTACATAGCAACTTAGCCTGAGATAACTTAACCACACTCCTGGTCTGAGTGTAAGGGGACCATACCAAACTCTATTCCTGATATACCAGTGGCAACAAGCTGGAGTAACTCTAACTACTAATTAAATAAGTGTTACTCTAGGTTTAATCAGTTGTCTACTCCTGAAACTCCTATCTCTGACAGCTGAGACATCTATAACCAAGAAAGCAGTATATATAGAGTAGATTACCCTTCAGGAGCCTCATTCTATTCTTTGAGGTTTCTCCTGGAGGTGAGTTGTAACATATCCCAGTATTATGGAATTACATTAGGATTATGACTATTATCAGTCCTAGACTGATAACGAGTGGATGGTAGAAGAGATAATAGTGATAAGAGATAAGGAAGACAAAAGATGATATAATAGATGATGTATCAGTACACCAAGGTTAGGACTTCAGACTTAATTGGACTAGTTATAGACATTGGACTGGAGAAAAAACATTGGATAAACCTTGGGGTAATTATAGACAAATATTATTATAGTTATGAACTTTAGGATAAATGGGGAAACCTTGGACTAACCTATTTATAGACTCTGGCTCAACTAGTCACTTACTGTTACTCACTAGTACTTAGGATAGTAGTTCTTGTGATATTACTAGTTAGAATAAATATAATCCAGAAAGAGAAGGGAATGGCAAGTTCTCTCTTTCTGTAGTTCATCTAAAAACCTACTTCTCTTGGAACCCTACATTCTCTCCAGTCTTTGGACTAACTTGTGAAGTGTGACTAAAAGCCTTGATATTCATCCCTTTGATATAACTCTTTTGAAAACCTTAACCAAACTCTTTGTAGAGGGGCAAAGAGATATCAAGTATTGACATAGGTTCAAGGTTAAAGTGTATATTCACCCTTGTAGTCTAGAGTCTTAACACCTGGAGTGTATTTATATATTAAGATTTCTCCTGGAGTCTGCTCTGGTTGCCCTTACAAAAGAATAGGATCTCCCAATGGAGCTTCAAGAAGTAACAATAGACAGCCATCCCCTAGTCACCCTCCTTTGCTCACCTTGACCCTCCATGCACTCTGCTTCTGATATATTGACACTATTGGAAAACCCCCTGGACTACCTCCACAAACGCTTGCAGTAGCTCTCAGAAAGGCAGAATAATGCCAAAAATAATATCAATACCACTCTGACTACCCTAACTACCCAACTGTAACAACTCATCCAGCTAGTTGGAAATCTGTACCCAGCTCCAGCAACTAATGTTCCCCTCCAGGCACTATCTCCCTTACCAACGCCTCCTTCTGTGCTTACTGCCACTTGATCTTGGGTTTAGCCCAAACTCTCTTTCCCTCTAGACTTCAACAGAGACTAGAGTTTTGGCTGAGCATTTCCCAACTCCTGCTCTCTCTACACGTACCTAGTACTAGAGCAGTTTGATTTGGACCTAGAAAGGATCCTCTGGGTACTCACATTCTTCAAGAGTAGATGAGTAGCCAAGTAGTCCAAAAACCTCTTCTATAGAGAAGCAAACACTGGCATTTTCCCCATTATATCTTGGTTAGTATGAGAGCAACCAGAGTGGAGCTTCTAGGAGAATCCTCAGTTTATAAATACACTCTGGAGTATGTTATAACTCACCTTTCAGAAGAATCCTCAAAGAATAGGATGAGACTCCTAGAAGGGTACTTTACACTATATATACAAGTCCCTCTAGCTACAGAATGTCCTAAGGGTCAGGGTTAGGAATGCAGGAGTAGGCAACTAATTAAATATTATGTAATTATTATTTAATTAGTACAGGGTCACTCTGGTAGACTACCACTAGTATGTCAGAAGTACAACTTAGTGTAGTCCTCTTACATTTACTCTCCCTCCAAGGTTGCTGTATCTTGAAGCAATGGGTCCAGGGTGGAAAAAGCACATTAAACTCAGTCCAGTGGATGTATTTGGGAGCTCCTGGGTATCTGCAATGGAAGTCCACTACAAGGTTGGGTATAGAAACTTTGGAGGTAGGCTCCCAGGAGTCGTATTCATGGCTATATTCCTTCTACTTGATAAGATATTGGAACTATCTCCAATGCCAGTGGCTGTTAAGGATCTCTTCCACTTCCCACTTCTCTTTTCCATTGATGAGTATAAATAGGAGGTATTCTTCTGGTTTGTGGCCTAGTATCAGATCTTCCAGGGTGATAGACAGTTTGACTACATTAAAGATGGGATAAAGCTGCCTTATCAAATATGGTAGTTTCAGTTTATAAGCCATGGGTCTGACTTGTTGTTCTATGGTGAATGGACCTAACCTTTGGTAAGAGAGCTTCTGAGAGGGTCAGGTAGTCCAAATGTCCAATGCATCTAGGAATATCTTATCTCTAGGCTTGAAGACAGGGGCCAGGGTCCTTTGTTGGTTGTAATACCTTACTATGTCTTCTTGGACCTTCTGTACTGTGGACTTGGCTTTCTCTGTAGTATTTCTCATTCTCTCTATAAACTTATTGACAGTCTTCAGGCTGGAAGGGTACTGTTGTAGTTTGAATTTCATATGAGAGGTTCTTCCAGTGTCTAGCAGAAACAGAGACTGTTGAGTGGAAGAGTAAACATGGTTGTTGTACTAGAACTCTGCCATTGGAAGGAGGTTGTACCAGTCATTCTGTTATTTGTTCACAAAGATACAAAGGTATTGGTCCAGCTCCTGGTTGACACACTCTGTTTGTTCATTCATTTGAGGGTACCAAGCAGTAGAGGAGGCCAACCTGATTCTGAGAAGCCTATAGAGTTCCTGAGTAAAGGGTGTGATGAACTGTGGACCTTTGTCTAAGACTACTCACCTAGGGAGTCTATGGAGTTTTCAGACATGGTGGAGGAACAGCCTGGCTGCTTCTTCTGTAGTTACTATTGTGTACATCAGAATGAAGTATGCCCTCTTTGATACTAAGTCTACTACCATTATTACTACATCATGTCCAGATGACTTAGGGAGTTCCACTATGAAGTCTATGCTCAGGGTATCCCACCATGTTTCCAGAACAGGAAGGGGATAGAGTTCGCCTACTAGGGGATGTCACATAGGCTTTGTCCTCAAGCACAGATCGTATGTGCTGATATACTATCCAATATACCAAGATATCTAAGACTACCAGTAGTTCCAGGATACAAGTTCTAGAGTTTTCCACTAGCTAGAGTGTTCTACAATCTTCATGTCATAGCACAGCAAAACAATACATCTATGAAGATCTAGGCTCTAGGAGACATATATCTTGTCTTGGAAGTAGAGTAAACTGTTAACATTTGACTACTCCATGGAGTGCATCATTTAGCTTGAGGACTGTTGGAGCTTGCAAGCTGCCCAGGCTACAGATTCTTCTTGGTCTCCATTGTAGTTGTCTTTGTGGATATCAGAAAGCACGTTTCTTTCTGCCCTCTCCAGTTGAACACCTTCCAAGACCTGGATAGCAAACATCTCCAGATAGAGGAGAGTAATGTCTTTGTTGTCAAAAGTCCCTGTACCATGGTCTATATTTCTACTAGGTACTTTGTTCCTTCTAAAAAGTATCTCTACTCTTTCAGTGCATGGATGATAGCCAACATCTCCTTATTGTGGATCTTGTAGCTCTGTTCTACCAGAGACAAGAACTTGCTATAAAATACAATGTGGTGCTACTTCTTGTCTCCAGGTAGCTATTGGGAGAGGACTGCTCCAGTAGCAAGATCCAAACTATTGGCCTCAATATAGAAAAACTCCGAGTCCTAAAGAGACATGAGGACTAGAGCACTAGTGACTGCTGTCTTAAGTGCTTCAAAGGCTCCATGTTCCTTCTTATTCCAGGACTAGAGCATGTCAGACTTTGTAAGGTCAAACAGGGGTTAGGCCAGTGTAGAGAAGTCACAGATAAACTAACAGTAGAAGTTGGCAAACCCCAAAAAGACTTGTATATCAGTCCAATTTTCCAGAGTAGGCCACTCTTGGACTCTAGAGACCTTGACAGGATCCATAGACATGTAAGAACTTAAACAGCAATGCCTTAGAACTACTCCTAGTCCAAGTTGACAAGGAAAACTCAACAGAGTCCTCATTTGATTGCTGTATACTACTTATACACATTCTGTATTTACTTCTATTTATAAAGTTCCATGCATCTCCTTTTGA
>Ga0153948_1001517_pt1 | contig 11702 bp, 10 predicted proteins | sample TSNJ032MetaG_FD_104696 | JGI IMG/M metagenome (GOLD analysis project Ga0153948, IMG submission 104696) | Attine ant fungus gardens microbial communities from New Jersey, USA - TSNJ032 MetaG | ecosystem: Host-associated > Fungi > Mycelium > Unclassified | place: USA: New Jersey, Wharton State...
GCCCTGCGTGGCCTGAAGACCCTGCCGCTGCGCATGAAGGCGCACTGCGCCAACGCGCTGGCGCTGGCCCAGTGGCTGGAAAAGCACCCGGCGGTGGAGAAGGTGATCTACCCGGGCCTGCCGTCTCACCCGCAGCATGAGCTGGCCGGCAAGCAGATGGCCGGCTACGGCGGCATCGTCTCGATCGTGCTCAAGGGCGGGTTCGAGGCGGCCAAGCGTTTCTGCGAGAAGACCGAACTGTTCACCCTGGCCGAGTCGCTGGGCGGCGTGGAAAGCCTGGTCAACCACCCGGCGGTGATGACCCATGCTTCGATTCCGGTGGCGCGTCGGGAGCAGCTGGGGATCAGTGATGCGCTGGTGCGGCTGAGCGTGGGTGTTGAAGAGTTGGGGGATCTGCAGGTGGATCTGGAGAGGGCGTTGCAGTGAGCAAGAATCTCTCTCCGGCGTCTGCCATTTCCAGCCTGTTCCGGCACCATCGACTGATTGTGCAGTTGGCCAAGCGGGAAGTGCTCGGGCGCTACCGCGGTTCGATCGCGGGCCTGACCTGGTCATTCTTCAATCCGTTGTTGATGCTCGCGGTGTATACGTTCGTCTTTTCGTACGTGTTCAACGCCCGCTGGGCGGGGGCCGTGGAAGGCAGTCGCGCCGAATTCGCCGTGATCCTGTTCGCAGGCATCATGGTCCATGCGTTCTTGACCGAATGCATCTCGAAGGCGCCGAATCTCATCATAGGCAACGCCAGCTACGTCAAGAAGGTGGTCTTCCCACTGGAGATCCTGACCTGGTCGGCGGTGGCTTCGGCCTTCTTCCATCTGCTGATCACGTTGACGGTTCTGTTGATCGCGCAGTACGCATTGCTCGGGCGCTTGCCATTGACGGTGCTGTACTTCCCGATCGTGATCTTCCCGCTGGTACTGGTTGCGCTCGGCGTGACCTGGTTCTTCGCGGCGCTGGGCGTCTACTACCGCGATATCGGCCAGATCACCGGCCTGCTGGCCACGGTGCTGCTGTTCATGAGCCCTGCGCTCTACCCGGTGACGTCCCTGCCAGAAGGGATGCGCAAGTACATCTATCTCAACCCGCTGTCCTTCATCATCGAACAATCGCGCAACGTCCTGATGTGGGGAATTGCACCCGATTGGATCTCGCTGCTGAAGTACACGATCGTCAGCCTGCTGATTGCCTACATCGGCTACTACTGGTTCCAGCTTGTCCGTCGAGGTTTCGCCGATGTTGTCTGAGCATCGCCTGCCCTCAGTGCTCCGTTCGAGGAAGAAAGCATGAGCGATATCGCCATCCGGGTAGAAGATGTCTCCAAGTGCTACCAGGTCTACGAGAAGCCGCACGATCGGGTGAAGCAGGCGCTGCTGCCCCGTATCCGGCGAGTCGCAGGGTTGGCCGAAAAGCGCTACTTCCGCGAATTCTGGGCCGTGCGCAGCCTGTCGTTTGAAGTTCGCCGTGGCGACACGGTGGGCATCATCGGTCGAAACGGCTCGGGCAAGTCCACGTTGCTGCAGATGATCTGCGGCACGCTGGCGCCGACAACGGGCAACGTTCACGTGCAGGGGCGGGTAGCCGCCCTGCTGGAACTGGGCGCCGGCTTCAACCCCGAGTTCACCGGCCGCGAGAATGTCTACCTCAGTGCGGCCATCCTGGGCCTCAGCCGCCAGGAAGTGGACCAGCGCATGGATCGCATCCTGGCCTTTGCCGATATCGGCGATTTCGTCAATCAGCCGGTCAAGGTCTATTCCAGCGGCATGTACGTCCGATTGGCGTTTGCCGTGATCGCACATGTAGACGCCGATGTCCTGGTCGTAGACGAGGCGCTGGCCGTGGGTGACGCGGTGTTCGTGCAGAAGTGCATGCGCTTCCTGCGCTCGTTCCGTGAGCGCGGCACCCTGCTGTTCGTCAGCCACGACACCGGTTCAGTGCTCAGCTTCTGCCAGTCTGCCATCTGGCTGGATCGCGGCGTCATGCGCAGCCATGGGACCGCGCAGGAAACCACCCAGTCCTACATCGAATACTGCGCGCAGGAGAGCTACGGCGACGAAGTGAAGCTGCAGGCGCTGGACGATCGCAAGGCCGCCGCAGCACGTGGCCCCAGCCGGGCACCGGCCAAGGTTGAAGAAGAGCTGCGGCTGGAGCTGTTCGACAACATCGCCCACTCCGATGGCTGGAAGTCGGGTGAAGCCTCCATCCTGGACGTGAAGCTCACCAATCTTGACGACCCGGGCCGGCCCTTCTTCCTCGGCGGGGAAGCGGTCAACCTGCGCATCCGCGCGCGCGTGGAACGCGACATGGTGAGCCCGATCCTGGGCTTCTTCGTGAAGGATGGCCTTGGCCAGTCCCTGTTCGGCGAACACACCTTCACCCATGTCCAGCCCGCCCTGACCGTGGCCGGTGGCCAGGAGATCGAAGCGGAGTTCGACTTCCATCTGCCCCTGCTGCCCAACGGCGACTACTCGATGACGGTGTCGGTTGCTGAAGGCGACCCGGTGACCAATACCCAGCACCACTGGCTGCACGATGCGCTGATCCTGCGCGTGTCTTCGCCGGTTCTCCGCTATGGCCTGGTCGGCATTCCGTTCGAGCGCGTGCAGATGCGAGTGATGGAGGCAGAATGAGCACCTATCAGTGCCAGATTGCCGAGCTCTCCAGCAGCGACCCGCGGATTTCCGTCGGCAGGTTCACCTACGGCAGCCCCCAGTTCAAGGTGTGGGAGGACGCCGAGTCGGTGACCATCGGTGCGTTCTGCTCCATCGCTGACGAGGTGGTGTTGTTTGGCGGTGGCGAGCACCGGCCGGAATGGGTGACCACCTATCCGCTGCGCATTGCCTTCGGTGATCCTCTCGCCGGCAAGGATGGTCATCCAGCAACGAAAGGGCCGACCCGCATTGGTAACGATGTATGGATCGGCTATGGCGCCACGGTGATGTCCGGCGTCACCGTGGGCGACGGTGCCATCATCGGTGCGCGCGCTGTGGTCACGCGTGACGTCCCGCCCTATGCCATCGTGACGGGCAACCCGGCGCGGGTGGCGCGCTATCGTTTCAGCGAAGAAGTCATCGCTGCGCTGCTGGACATCCGGTGGTGGGATTGGCCGATTGAAAAGATCCATGCCAACCAGGGCGCGCTGTGTGGAGGCAGCATCGACGAATTCGTCGCGCAGTTTCGATAACTTTCCCGGCCCGCCCCGTCTTGCCTTCCGCGCTGCCAGCCACTGGATTGAGAATGCCATGATTGACCTTCCCATCAACAACGCAATGTTCATCAAGCCCCGCAATACGCCTGAAAGCGCGTGGCTGGGTCACATCCCGTTTGCAGCCTGGATGATCCAGGTGCAGCGTCCGGATGTGTTCGTGGAGCTTGGAACGCACCGGGGTGCCTCGTTCTTCGCTGTCTGCCAGGCGGTGCTGGAAACCGGCGCGCCGACGCAGTGCTTTGCCGTTGATACCTGGGAAGGAGACGAACACGCAGGCAAGTACGGCGACGAGATCTTCGCGCCCGTCGCAGACTATCGACAGCGCAACTACGCGGACTTCTCCACGCTCATGCGCATGCGTTTCGAGGAAGCCGTAGAGTATTTCGAAGACGGCAGCGTGGATCTGCTTCATATCGACGGCCTGCACACCTACGAGGCTGTCCGCAGTGATTTCGAGACGTGGGAGCGCAAGCTGTCCCGTCGGGCCGTGGTCCTGTTCCACGACATCAACGTGCGGGAACGCGGCTTTGGCGTGTGGCGCTACTGGGCCGAGATCCAGGCGCGGTACCCGTCGTTCTCTTTCAGCCATACCCATGGCCTGGGTGTGCTGCTGGTAGGCCCGGAACAGCCCGAAGCACTGCTGTCCCTGTGCAACAGCGCGGGCACTGAAGAGGGCAGCGTCCTGGTCAACCGTCTGTTCGAGATGCTGGGCCGATTGATCGGCGCCAACGTGGACATCGGCACGCTGGCGCGCGAACAGGGCCGCCTTGCGGGCTTGCTGCATCAGCGTGAAGTGTCCGAGGCCGGTGCCTGCCAGCGCGTCGATCAGCTCCAGCTCGAGCTGGCCCAGGCCAATGACGCCTTGAGGGAGCAGCGTGAGCGCAACAGTGCGCTGGCCGCCTCGGTCAGCAATGCGGCGATCGCCGACGAACTGCGTGAGTTCGCCGCCCGCGCCGAATCCCGGGAATCGGAGCTGTCCGGCCAGACCCGCCAGTTGCAGGAGGCGTTGACTGCGACCCGTGACGCGTTGCAGCAGTCTCACCTGGAGCTGGAGAAGATGCGGACATCCACCAGCTGGAAGGCGATGGGGCCGTTCAGACGCATCCGCAGGTGGTTTGGTTGATCCACCATCGTTCTGACGTTGTTGTATGAAGTCGCCTGGAAACGGAAGCCGAAAATGACGCCTTGGCGTGTTGTAGTCCTCGATACAAAGAGGAGCAATCCAAATCACTATATCTATCTGGCCATCGTCAACGCGCTGCGCCAGAGTGACCGCGTCGAGTACGTCGCCGCGGCCGATTACCGCGCGGCATTGCATGAAGCGCAGCGCGGCAACTGCAACCTCTTCATCGCCTTCGATGGAGAGGAGCTTGATCGTTCGATTGTCGAGCGCATCGCTGGCCTGTGCGAACGCAGCGTGCTCTGGATCACTGAAGATCCTTACGAACGGCGAGTGAATCAGGCCAACGCCGACCTGTTCGATCTTGTGTTCAGCAATGACACCGGCAGCGTTGCTGCATACGGCGAGAAGGGGCGTTCGCTGGTGTTCGCCGCCGATCCGGAGTTCCACTTCCATCCGGTTCCGTCCAGCGACCACGGTCACTACCTGTATGACCTGTTCTTTGCCGGGACGGCGTGGCCCAACCGCGCCGAGTTCCTGGCAAGTCTGCAGCGTCAGCTTCCCGACATCCGTCTGAAGCTTGCGCTGCCATCGAATCCCTACATTCCCGCTCCGAAGCTGAACATGGAGCAGAGTGCGTACGACTGGCGCACGCCGAACACCGAGTTCGCGAAGTTCGCCAACCGCAGCCGCGCCGTGCTGACCCTGCACCGTGCCTTCTCGTCGTCCGGCAATGAGCCCGTCGCGCATACGCCCGGCCCGCGATTCTTCGAAGTCGCGCTGGCTGGAGGCTTCCAGCTGGTCGACATGTCTCTGCCAGAGATCCGGGTGCAGGATTTCTACGAAGAGAACAAGGAATTCATCGGCTTCCGCGATGTCGGTGAATGCATCGAGAAGCTGGCCTATTATCTTTCACACCCAGAAGAGCGCCTCGAGATCACCCGCAGGGCACAGGCAAAGACGCGCCAGATGCATCTGTATGCGCATCGTGTGACGCGCTTGCTTGCCGAGATCGACTCGCTGCCCCCGCGATCCATCCAGGACGTGGCGCCGCCGTCTGCGGTGATCGATCAGGCTGCTCCGCGCCAGCGCGTTCTGGTGGTATCGCACAACACCACCGGCGTGGCTCCCTACGGCGGCGTCGAGGTTTACCAGGAGTCGGTCCGGCTGGCGCTCGCAGGCCAGTTTGAATTCTGGTTCTACACCCCGGACCGCTCTGCCAAGCCGCTGGGCAAAGCCTACAGCCTGCGTGATGAGAACCTCCAGGTCGTTGAGACCGTCTCCTTCCCGGACGGGCTCAATCCTGACCTGTTGACCTGCCCGCAACGTGAGGCGGCGTTCTCCGATCTGCTGCGCAGGTACGGGATCGAACTGGTGCATTTCCAGCATCTGATCGGGCACCCATTGTCGCTGCCGCTGCTGACGCGGCCGCTGGGCATCCGCTCGCTGCTGAGTCTGCATGACTACTATGGAATCTGCGCGCGCTTCAATCTGGTGGACTACCGCGGTGTGTACTGCGGTATCGACAAGCTTCCGAAGGAAACCTGCGATGTCTGCCTGAACGCGGCGGATGGCGCGGGCGCAGGCAGCCAGGCGCGACGTCGCGCCTTCATGGGGCGCGTGCTTTCCGAGATCGACGTTCTGCATGCCAACACGCCTGGTGTGGCCGCGATGTTCACCAGCCTCTACCCGCAGCTCAGCGCGGCGGGGAAGATCGAGGTGAATGGCGTTCCCATGCCGCGCGCCGATGTCCTTGCCACCGAACGGAGGGAGGCATCGGTAGACGGCCCGTTGAGGATCGCGGTACCGGGCAACTTCACCCGCAACAAGGGCGGCAATGAACTTGTCCACGCGTTCAACCAGCTGCGCGACGACGATGTCCAGATCGATATTCTCGGCCCGGTTGCCGCCGAGTACGAGCCGATTCTGGATGTCCTGAAGATTCCCAATCTGCATGTACATGGTCCCTACGCCCCCGGTTCGCTGCCCAGGCTGTTGCGTGACCACGATGTCTCGATTCATTTCTCGATCTGGCCTGAAACCTACTGCATCAGCCTGTCCGAGGCCTGGGCTGCGGGCCTGGTTCCGATCGTGGCCGACATCGGTGCACTGGGCGAACGTGTGAACGACCGCGTCAATGGATTGAAGGTGCCGCTCTGTGAGGCCGGCGCGCTTGTCCATGCGGTACGTACGCTTGCAGCTGACCGCGCGCAGTTGCTGAACATGCGCTCCAATATCGGCCATGGCGAACTGTGCCAGCACGACGCCCATATGGCGTGGCTGTCTTCAACCTACTCGCGGCTGATGCCGCAGATGCGTATCGCGGCATCGCCGGGAACGCAGCGGAAGGGCAACACCATCGCCGATCTGGGCATCCTTCTGGTGGATCCGCGCTGGCTGCACCCGCCGGTCGGCTCGACGGTGGCCGGTGGAGGGAGCTCCCCATTGGCGCCCGTCGCGCCTGTCAGTCTGCCCAGACGTGCGTTGCGCTACCTGCGGACACATGGTTTGCGACGCACGCTGGGGCGCGTCATCCAGGCGATCGCTCGGCGGATGGAAGGTTGATCAATGAAGAATGAAAGCTTGAGCCGGGTGCTGGTGACGGGTGCTTGTCCCGACAATCACAATCGCAATACCGTGCTGCGTGATTATGTCGCTGAGGGATTTGGCCAGATTGATGCGGTGAATGCCGTCGCGACCTGCCCATTGGAGCGTGCTGCAGAGGTCGCAGCCGTGTTCAGCCCCGATGTCGTGCTGTGCTTCGGATCCTGCATGCCCGATGATGCCGACTACGCGCAGCTGCGGCAGTGGTGCAGCGAGTCGGGTGCGTGCATGGTGTTCTGGCTGCATGACGACCCCTACGAGTTCGACTACAACTACAAGCTCGATGGCGTAGCCGACATCGTTTTCAGCAACGACCGTTGGTGCGCGTCGCACTATGCGCACCCGTGGGCGCGGCATCTTCCGCTGGCGGCCAGCAAGGCCGCCCACTGGCGTGACAGCCAGGGCACGAAGAGCATCAACCTGTTCTTCTGTGGCGTTGCTTTCGACAACCGCAAGCGCCTGCTGAAGGATCTGCGAGACACGCTTGAACGGCATGATGCGCTGATCCTCGGAGATGGCTGGCCGAAGGACCTCCCGTTCTGCGAGAACCGCCGGCTGGGCAACTCCGAGCTCTCGGATCACTACGCGCGTGCCGCGCTCACGCTCAACATGGGGCGTGATTTCCATTACGCCAACGATCGCTTCAAGCTTGACCCCTCCACGCCGGGTCCACGCACGTTTGAAGCGGCCATGGCCGGCGCCGCCCAGTTGTTCTTCGTGGAGAGCCTGGAGATCATCGACTACTACGATCCTGCGAAGGAAATCGTGCTCTACAACTCGGGCCACGAATTCTCGCGTCTGGTGGATGATCTGCTTGCCTCGCCCGAGGCGTGCGGTCGGATCGGGCAGGCCGCGCAGGCGCGCACGCTGCGCGACCACACCTACGCGGTACGCGCGGCAACCATCATCGACGAAGTGGCACGCTGGAGGCAGCGGGCCTGAGGCCCGCTCCACGCTTTCATTCCATCGTTGCTGCCGGATCGCGCAGCAGTGTCCAGACGTCCTGCTGTGATCTCGGGCTGATTCGGATCGAAACCTCGCTGCCGGCGAGGTCTGCCAGCGGCAGGCGCAGCTGCGCCCAATCGTCCTGTTCGGCTGGCAGCTGCTCAACGACCGACCGCAGCACTCTTCCGTCGCTGCTGGTGGCCTCGACGACGAATTCGACCGGGACCAGGCTGTCTCGCGGCCACTGGGGGTGAACCCTCGCCTGTGCAATGAACGCCGAGTGCCGGGCCACGGGAACACGGTCGAACTGCAGCCACTGCCCTGCGTTGATCCACGATTCGTGGTGCGGTGTTCCGTCGACTTCGCGATTGATTCCCAGGTAGGCGCCGCCCTTCCGGAAGGCACTGATGTGTGTCCAGCTGCTCAGGTCGATGCTTTGGCGACGCTCGCTGAAGCCGCCATCCTTCAGCAGGCTCTGAACGGCAATGGGGGCTGCCAGCGCGCATGCGCCAACCAGCAGCAGCGTGGCCGCAAGCGCGGAATCGGGGGTCAGCCAGGCAGGCAAAGCTCTCATCGGATGCTCTCCGGGTCGTGCGCGCCGGGCAGAGGCATGAAACGGCTTGGAGCGCGCAGTATCAGAATGGCGGTGACCACACCGGTAACCAGGACGAGCGAAGAGAAGTAGTGGGTGAACTCACCTTCGTAGCTGGCAGGCGGCATTCTCCAGTAGAGAACGCCAACAAACTCGACGAGCATGGCCAGGGAAATCAGCTTGATCGTCTTCGCGCCCAGCTGCTGCATGCCAATGCAGAAATGCACCAGCACGGGAATGGCCGCGAACAGCATCACCGGCAGCAGGAAGTGATCGTCACGACGATACAGGCCCAGCCCGGGAATCAGCGGCAGCAGCAGCAGGCCGATCAGCAGAAGCCTGGGTGTCCAGCGGTGCGCTTCGGCGGAGAAGAAACCACGAAGGACCACCGCACCGCCAAGCAGACCGAGTGCGAACAGTGCGCGCAGGAACTGCAGTTGGAACAGCGATTCGGCCAGATCGCGCCAGCTGGGGGCCGGGTTGGCGAGGCTGGAGCCCATGACCAGCTGCAGCACTTCGGTCGGCAGCAATCCCTTGGCCATGTTCATCCAGGGCACCAGGCTCAGGCTCGCCGGCGAGGTGGTGGCATAGAAGGCCTGGGCGATCTCCGCGGCATCGTGATGGAAGCCTTCGGTAACCGGAACGTTGTACAGGTAGTACTGGCGGAGCGGGGATGCGCCGCCGAAGATGTGCTCCGCGGTGAACCACAATGCGGGCACCAGTGCGCAGAGCAGGAGCGAGCCGGCCAGCGCCGGCCAGGGGATCGCGCGCTGCCGCCATGCCTCTGCGAGGAGGTAGAAGGTGACCACGCCGCAGAATGCGATATGCGACCACAGGAACGAGCCGTGCGCATAGAACGCAATGCCGCTGAGCAGGCAGGCCAGCACCGGTCGCCGCTGCAGTGCCAGCAGGCATGCGGCCCACAACCAGGTCAATGCATAGAGCTTGGGCCACAGCCCGATGACATTGAGCAGGAAGAACGGGCTGACCAGTACCAGGATGCCGCAGAGGTAGGCCGCCCGCCCGCGTGCGAATCTGGAAACGATGGAAAGCAGTGCGATCGAGCAGATCGCGTTGATCGCGATCCAGAGGCTGGCGTAGGCCATCTGCAGCGCAGGGCTGTAATCATAGAAGCGATCGGAGAAGCCGAATCCGAACGCCTTGAGCGCGTCTGCGGTAATGATGCCGCCGAGGAACGGGCGGTCGAACAGGGAGAACTCGCCTCCCTCCTTGAGCGCGTGGCCCCACAGCAGGTACTGGGCCTGGAACGCGCCCTGCGGGGAATCGCCTGGGGTGATGCCGGTGAGGCCGTAAAGCGACCAGAACAGCGTAGGCCCTCTGGCCGGGCTGAAGTGATAGCTCACCATCAGCAGGTAGCACAGCGCGAACAGGGCGAGCAGGACCACGTGCGGCGCGCCGACCTGGAGCCGTTGGCGCTTTGCCAGCAACGTGCCAAGCGCGATGCCGGCACAGGTCCACAAGGCCGCGCCGACGTATGCCGGGCTAGCGGCAAGCACCAGGGCCGCCACCAGGGCATGGCTCAGCGTACCGGCCAGGAGGGTCAGCAGCGCACGGTCCCAGCGGCCTGGCAGGGTCTGGATCCACGAGGGGGCAACCGCCGTGCCGATGACCAGTACGGCCAGCAGATAGGCCGGACCCACGAGGCCAGCAAGAAGGACTGTCTGTAAGGTGGACATCACAAGGGAAAATGCCGGAGCAATGGAAAGAGTACAGGTTCCATGCACTACCTGTTTGCGGGGGCGGCGGCCGGTCGTGCGAACAGGTCTGCGAGGTTCCTCGCCACCAGCGCGTGGCCTTGCCTGTTTGGATGGTTGGACTGGGCCATGAGCCCGCTGCGGTCGCCCTTGAAATGCAGGAACGAGGCCAGGTTGTCGGCGACCGGAACCTGCAGCAGGGCCCCAAGGCCTGCGATCATGTCGGCCTGGATGCGGAGCGGATCGTCCTGCCGTTCGGGGTGCGCCTGCTCATCCCAGGTGGGTGTCATCAGCACCGGGCAGGCCCCTGCACTGCGTGCTCTGCCGATCATGTCGGTGAGGTTGCGCTCCGATTCGGCCAGCGGCAGCGAGCGATCATTCAAGCCATAGTCGATCAGCACAACACGCGGGTGATGATCCAGCGCGTCGCGCTGGAACCTGGCACGTCCCTGCGTGGAGTTTTCTCCGCCCACCCCCGCAGTGATGACATTGAGCACGGCATGGGGATATGCAGCGGCCAAGGCATCTTCCAGCAGACGGGGATAGGCGTCGGTCTTCTGGACCTGCGGCGTCCGGCCATAGCCGGCGGGTACGCTGTGGCCGAATGCGACAATGTTGATCGCATGGTTGTCCGGCCACGCCACCGTCAGATCGTCGATCACCCGGGCCAGGCATTGCGCCCCGACGGGCGCCGCCGTGGGGCGGATGTCCGGCGTGGCTGCGCTGGGTGAAGACGACGGCGGTGCGGCCGGTTGGCAACCGGAGGCAAGCACGAGTACCAGCAGGGTCCAGCGTGGGAGATTCATGTCCGGAATGAGAACCGCTTGTGGCCGAGGTAACTGGTGATCACCGGTACAGCGACGCCAACGGCATGGGCAATCGTCTCATTGTGGAAATCCACGCCCAATGCAGGCAGCAACCAGCGTGCCAGCAGAAGGCTGATGGCCACCGTCTGCAGCACCGCCGCCAGATTGATCAGGATGAACCAGAGCACCTGATGGTGCAGCCGGTTGCTGGCCTGGCCGAACACGAACACCTTGTTCAGGGTGAATGCGGTGATCATGCCCAGGCAGTAAGCGATCACAATGGCAGGGACGTAGTGCAACCACTGGCTGATGACAATACGTGAGCCGAAGTTGACGGCAGCCGCGAGGCCGCCTGCAACCAGGAACAGGATGAACTGTCGAGACAGGGCCGGTATCTTCACTGCTTGACCAGGCTCTGCGAGGCAAGCTCGGCCAGCGTCTGCCCGACCGCGATGCTCTCGTTGATCGAGCGGTCTTCCGGGTAGTAGTACGCGGTGTCGGCCATGTAGAAGCCGTGCAGCGGCGTCTTCATCGGCGGCAGCATGTCCTGGAACCCCGGCGGGCAGATCGTCTGTGCGTACTCGTAGCGGTTGCAGTGCGTCGCCTTGATCCACTCCGGCTTGAACGCCGGATTGATCATCGGCAGGTAGCTGATCACTTCGTCGATCAGCTGCTGGTTGCTCCACTGCCACTTGGGGTGGGTCTTGGGCATGTAGTA
>Ga0153948_1001518_pt1 | contig 11702 bp, 15 predicted proteins | sample TSNJ032MetaG_FD_104696 | JGI IMG/M metagenome (GOLD analysis project Ga0153948, IMG submission 104696) | Attine ant fungus gardens microbial communities from New Jersey, USA - TSNJ032 MetaG | ecosystem: Host-associated > Fungi > Mycelium > Unclassified | place: USA: New Jersey, Wharton State...
CACGTCTCGATCGCGACCACCGGTCAGGAGCTGAACCTGGTCGGGATGGCGGCCGAGGCGATCGGCCAATGGTACGACGTGAACGTCGCACAACCGGCCGCTGATTCGGGCAGCTGGGAGTGGCAGTTCCTGGCCGGGGTGGGCTCCGGGCTGGGGCAGGCACTCAATGAGGCCGCCCAGCTGAACGTCCACGAGATCGGCCTGAGCCTGCAATCACTGGTGCTGGACGAGGGCGCACGGTCAGCGTTGTGGAACCAACTGACCGGCACCGTCGGCCAGGTGTTCGCCGGAGACGCGTTCGTCATCGGACAAGTGGCCGGGAACGTGCTGCTGCCCGGCGCGGCGGCTACGAAGCTCTCCCGTGCGGGTTCCGTCTTGAACAAAGCGAGCAAACTTCCCGGGCTGGTCAAACAACCCCCGATCATCACCACCCCCAGCCTCGCCACCACCGCCCTCAACCTCGCCAAAGGATGGGCCGGGACCGCCGGGGCCAAGATCAGCAAAGAATTCACCCCCACGGCAAAACCTCTCGAGAAGGCCAACACGCCGGCCGCGACCCCTCCGAGTCGATTCCGCAGCGATGACCGCTCGCCTTCAGAAATCTTCGAGACTGGGTTTCGCCCATGGGATCCAAAGAACAACGATGTCCGGGAGTACGTGGCTTCCAATGCGAGATCAAACTTCGTTGGTACGACGAAGGACCCCACCCTGTATCAGAGGCCGGAGTTCGGTACCAAGTACAGATATGAAATCCAAGATCCCGGTCATGGAATTGATGTCAACCAGGTTATCGTTGGCAACCAGTACTGGGACGAGTTCGAGGTTGCATATCCGGGTGGAATCGACCGCGCTCATATCGTCGGTGCACACGAGATTGGTGCTGACGGAGTGAGCCTGGGTCCCTTCATTCCTAACCCCTATTTCAGAGATATTTCGAAGATGGAGAAACACTAATGGCATGGACGTATGAGATTGATCCGGCGTACAACGCTCATGGAGAGGTCCCCCCCGAGGCGATCATCGCGGGCGCGCCGTGCGATGATGACGGCAACATCGTGGGGCCTTGGCAACAAAACCCCGACTACCGGCCATCTGTCCTAGCAAAGCTCTTGAAGAAACTGCCATCTGACGAATTCCTTCTCGCCTTCGGTGAATACCTGCGGGGTGAAATGCCCACAGACCGGTTCACTGACCTGTTCCACCGAACAGAGTTCGAAGTTCTTTCCAATAATGCAAGGAATGCGCTCTTGCAGGTGGATGAAGGCTCGGGTGCCACCTACTCGATCTATACGACGTTGGAGCTGTTCCAGGGGCAAGCTCCACCTTCGACCGTTCGGCTGAGCGGTTCGAAGATCGCAACTCTCGCGCAAGGGTGCGAAGGGCTGCTGGTCAATCGTTTCGAGGGCGGCGCACTTTGGTTACCGCTCGCCGACGTCCGGCGTGGGTCGTAGGAACTGCCTGATGTCCGGCGAGGCCGGACCCCTCCACAACCCTAGGACCCGATCGCGAACCGACCAGTACGTTTGGGAATTGAGTTGCTGAGTACTTTTGTGACCCCATCTGGGTCGTCGGGCAAGACGTTATGGAAGATTCGGATGGCAGCGCTCTAGGACTCAGCGAGCAACTGGTAGATGACCTGCGTGCTTGGTCCGAGGCCTACAATGCGACCTACAACGATGACGATCCGCATGAGAGCGCTCCGCTCCCGCGAGACCACTTTCTGCGCGGGCTCGAACTGGCTCAACGCGTGCGCGCCGAGACACCTCCCCTATGGAAAGTGACTACCAAAGACGCGGAAAACGGGCAGGATGTTGAAGTTTCCTAGCCGACCGCGTCCCGATCTGAGTAATGAAGCCTGCGGTCAACTCCCTCGAAGGGCCGTACTATTCGTACCGCTTGGCGGACACCTGGCCACCCGGCACCGAGAACTGGACGATCGAATACTCGAAAAACGCTCCCGCGTTCGGCCGCCGGTCACCGACATCAACAGGCGCACCTTCGATCTCGTCTCCAACCGGAAGCCCGGGCCGCACGGGATGGCCTATAGCAAGCTCGAGCACGACGACGGTTCGCCCTCCCCAAAACCGATCCGGGAACCGGCAAGCACTGGGATGACTATCCGCCGAACGATGGTGCCGGAGCCCATTACCTCCGCATGGGAAACCAACCTTATGACCAGAGAAGAAATCGCGCGCGAGATCATCGACCTTCTCGACGAGGATTGTTTCGGACTATGGGAGATCGGGTGGCGTTTGACCGGCACCTTGGGAATGAGCTCGACAGAGATCCAGTCTGAGGTCGCGGAAGTGACCTACTCTCTTGTCCGGAGCGGCGCTGTAGAGGCCTACACTGTCGATCAACCCGGTGGAAGCATGAAGCCGCTTATGGCGCTGGATCAAGCAATTGACCTACGCGAACGTGCCGCATGGGATGTTCCTGCACCAGGAAACCCTCAGATCTGGCTAGCGCTTCCCGCAGACGGAGAGGGCTAACTCGGCTCTACCCCGTCATTGACTCGGCCGCGACAGGGGCAGCGATGCTGGACCCCGTTCATGAATCCTGGCTCGAGGGATTGCGTCTGGGTGATCGCGTCTATCTGCCAACCAGCGCCAGCAACAAGACCGGTTCCACAAAGGTGTTCGATACCACAGGACTGTCGCCGAGCGAACTCGAAAACCTGGTGCGGGATCTCGTGGATAGGCTGGCCGGAGGCCGCCCCCTGCAACCCGTCGGCGTCTACGACCCTCAAGAGTATGGAACGTGAAACTCGACGACGGAACAAGCATCAACCTCCGAAACGTGTCAAGCTCGCCGGTCGCCGGCAGTGCCAACAAAGCAACCTGGACCATCGACATCCTCAACAAGTCTCAGTACGAAGCATGGGGGTGGCCAAAGGGTGGCTTTGAGATCAAATTCGAGTAGCGAGGAAGCCGGTATGAATCCGATCACGGCGGAACAGCTTGGACAGATCGCTGCTGAATGCGAGGACCGCGACCTCAACTCTCTGTGGCTCTATTTCGAGACACCCGGTGGCGATCCCGGGTTCCCGCACTCGTTGGTGAGTTTCGAGGAGCGGCGTGAGGGGTTCTTGTGGACGGTGAAGCAATTGTTCGAGCACGGGTTCATCGAGTTGAACCGGAATGGTGGGGTGCCGTTCCCGGGCACGATCGATGAGAAGCTGGCGGCCCTTCGCGAGGCGTTTCCGGCGAATGATGAGGGGATGCGGGACGGGTTGTGGTTCTTCTTCCCCGAATGCCCAATGGGGTCGAGTTGGTGGTGGCCGAACCGGGCGGAACCGGTCCCGTTCGTTGCCCCTGGTGCAGAGTCGTCGTCTCCGAAGGGGCGGGATCCGATGCGGAGGCTTCTGAGAGTTCCGGGCGTTGGCCGAGTCGAGCCGGGTTCGACGGATGTGTTGGCGCCGGAACACCTCACATACCTGATAGCTGCCGTCGGTGGGTGGGGGCTGGCGGAGATCTGGGGCTATTTTTGCGCCCAGGCGGGTATCCAGAGGTCCCGCACTGGTGTGAGAGCTACCAGGAACGGATTGATGGGTTCTGTTGGGTGGTGCGGAAGCTGATCGAGGACGGTCACGTGTGGCTGAGGCGTCGGGATGCGAGTGATGCCGACGAAAGCGCCGATGGGCTGATCGGGGAACTGCGAGCGTCCTTCCCGGCGGACGAACGGGATTTGGGAGATGGCAACTACTTCTTCTACCGGACGTGCCCGATCGTGATCGAGTGGGCCACACACTGATGGCGTGGACGTATGAGATCGATCGGCGTACAAGGCTCGCGGAGAAGTTCCGCCCGAGGCTGTCGTAGCGGGTGCGCCGAGCAACGATGAGGACAACATCCGCGGCTCTGGTGCCAGAACCGAAATAATGGCCATCGCTCCTGGCGACGCGGTGACGACGTCAACCTCGTTGAGTTCTCGCATTGTGTTGCCCTCAGCCCGGGAGGAGATAGCGCTCACGAGGATGACCGGTGCGCGGGAGCCAAGTCCTCTTCGACTCGGTGTAGCGATAAGGCTGGCGCTTGGCTGTTCCCGGTTCGGCGATGACCGCATGCGGTTCGCCATCCTCGGGTGACTGCCTTCGCTATATGTCAGGGCAACTCACGGCGCAGAGAGCCGGGGAAGCTGCTCGCCCATGGCGCAGGAGCTTTCGGCCGACAAGGCCATTCCGTCCACGGCTTCAGCCGTATGTCTCGCGATCTGCGTTCCAATTGCGGATCATCCACCGAAGGAACGATTGCGAGCCGACACTCACTCCCAACGCGATGTAACCGACGACGGCGGCAGAGTAGTAGTCGATCAGCGTGAATTCGCCTTCGAAGTTCGATGGGCGGAGCACGTCGAGGATCGCTAACGCCAAGCCCAGAAACACAAGTCTCGAACCGATCATGAATGCCCGCCACCACTTCGCGGAACTGAGGTACTCCTCCGGATACTGCCGGATCCATCCCCGGAGATTGTGGCCGGCGAGCAAACTGTCACCTGGCCGGTAGTTCGCCCGGACGTGTTTGCGCACGAACTCGCTGACGAACCACTCGCGCGCAATGTCGAGAAGGTCGATCAAACGAACTTCGGAAGAGGCTGCTCGTCCGACCGATCGGAGTGCTCGTTCCTGCTTTCGCTCGGACCGCTTCCTCGACGTGATGCCACTTCGTGGCGCGACCGTCGGGGCATTCCAGTTGCGCGCCATCCAGCGGATCCACGAGTGCGATTTCAGTGCACTCCACGTGAAGCTGCAGCCGAGGAGCAGGAAGACGACGACGAGGATCACGCCGAACGTCTGGTTATCGGTGGCGCTCCCTTCGATCGCGTCCCGCAGACCGAGCGCACCCAACCCGCCGACGCTGATGGCCGCCACGCTGCTGTTCACGAAGGCCAGCACCCTGTTGCCGATGAATCTGCTGCGCCCTGCCTTGGCCTGCCGCAAATACAGTCTCGCATTGTGATAGCGATCGCGTACTCCGAAAACCGGTCCGAACAGAGGGTCGTCGAGCCAGTAGTCGGCGTGGATCATCTTTCGTGCGAACGTCGCCCGGAGGTTCTTGTCCATCGAAGCACCGTTTCGTTGCTGGTCGTGAGCGAAAGCAGGTGAGCCGCCGTTGCACCGACGGGGTGCGCCTCGGTCCGCGAAAAGACCGGCCGGTCCGTCCGGATGATGCGACGTGCGTCAGCAGGGGGGGCGTCCCTCTGTCCTCCCGCTTCGCTGTGAAGACTGACGGTCACAACTCCGCCCCGCCGAGCCCCCAGGAGCCCTACGCCCGCTTCCTGCGGCGGAACGCACGCCCGAGCATGGTGACCAGCGCACCGGCGAGCAGACCGCCCGCGAAGATCGCCATCCACCGCAGATCGAGGGTGCTGGGAACGGCGACGCGCTCGGGGGTGATGTTCTTGGCGGCGATGGGGGCGGAGAAGAAGTCATGGATCTTGCCGGTGTCGGCGCCCTGCGTCCTCGTGTTCGCCAGCACGGTTGAGAAGCCCTGGTAGTACTGCTGGTTCTTGCGCAGGTCGGCGCTTCCCGTGGACAGCAGGCCGCTCACCCCGTTGTGGACGGTCTCGGCGCCCTGGAAGGTCGCATCGGCGCTTCTCAGGAGCGCGTCGAACAGCGGGGAGTTGTCCGGGACGGTCGTGCTGCCGGCGGCGATGGAGCTGCTGGCTTGCGCGGTCTGGGTCACCAGGCCGGAGATGGTCCGATGCAGGTCGTCGCTGTTGTCGATGTACAGGCCGAGATGGTCGGGGTCGAAGCGTGTCCAGTCCGAGACCTCAAGGGTGTTGACCGCGCTCGTCGTCAGCGTGGAACCGGTGAGGACTGTCAGCGTGCGGAGGTACCACGCGTCGAGGCTCGAGAGCGGGACCTCGAAGTGCGGAGCGGGCGGAGTGGTCACGCTGAGGGCATCCATGGAGGCCTGGAGTGCGTCGATCTCCGCATTCAGGATCTCGAGCACGGCGGGATCGAGCGTCGGGATGATCGGCGCCGGCCCCGGCTCGCCGGAACCGCCGGACTCGTCGGAACCGCCGGATTCTCCAGACCCGGCGGACCCGCCAGACCCGGCGGACCCGCCAGACCCGGCGGACCCGCCAGACCCGCTGGACCCGCCAGATTCTCCAGACCCGCCCGACCCACCCGATTCGCCGGGTTGGCCAGGTTGGGCCGGGATGACGTGAGGCTCGAGGATCGCCGCAAGAGCCTTCAGGGCGGCGATCCTTTCGTCGAGGCTGGTTCGAGTGCGTTCGATGGTGGTCTGGAGGGCGTCGACGGCGCCGGTGTATTCGGTGGCGTAGTCGGCGATCGACTGCCGCAGGGAGGCGAGTTCTCCGGCGAGGTACGGCGGAATCGTGCCGTCTGGACGCGCGCACGGGGCGGCGAGTTCGGTGGGATCGACGCCGTTCAGCGCGCACACCATGCTGGTCTTGAGCGCGTCGAACTGACTGCCGTAGAAGGTTCGGTCGGAGTCGGCCTGGGTGGCGATCCCCTCGTTGCTGTTCGCCGCGTTGATCTGCGCGATGTCCTTCTGCCGGTTCGCGTACTCGTCGATCTCGGGCAGCGTGCCCGAGAACGTCTCGCTCGTCCTGGTGAGCGTGTCGGTGACGGACCCGGTGAAGGTGTTCTGGGCCTCGACGGTCGACGCGTTCACGTCCTTGAGGCCGCTCGCGCTCGAGAGGAATCCCTCGAAGTTCGGCATCGTGCCGGAGAACGGCTCCTCGACGTCCGAGGTCAACGCCGCGATGAGGGCGCCCTGGTTGTCGAGCGCAGCGTGCATGGAGCCGTCAGCCTCCGCGACGTTGTCGGCGATGGAGGCGTAGTACATCTTGACGACGCTCTGGTTGAACACGGTCACGATGTCGACGATCCGGCTCTGCAGCACCCGATCGGATGTCTCGTCCGGCTGCGGGCGCAGCTTGTACTCGATCGTCGCTTTGGTCGGGTCGATGTTCTGGAGGGTCAGGATGTCGTGCGAGAACGATTGCGGCAGGGTGACGATGGCGTCGACGGATCCGTCCTTGTATGCCTTCTCCGCGATCGGCCGCGAGAGCACCGTCCAGTTGTAGTCGGAGTCCTTCGAGACCCGGTCGACGAAGTTCGTGCCGAACGTGTAGGAGGCGTCGTTGAAGTCGGCGGGGAGATCCTCGTTCACCAGGGCCACCGTGGGATTGAACACCCGGGCCCGTCGGTTGAGGTCGTTGTTCACGATGGCGAAGCCGACGACCAGCACCGCTGCCAGCAGGACTGCGGACGCGAAGCGCAGACCCTTCGATCTCCTGCGCGAGCCACGGTGCGGGCGTGCCATGTGATTGATCTCCTCGATTGACTGTATTTCTACATCAAGGCATGATCGTAGTACACCTGAGGCTTGTATATCATACGGCAGCATGAAGGACCGGTGCGCAGAATCGGGGGATGAGGGCGCGCTGCTGAGCGCACGCGCGAGACGATCGAGTGGGCCTTGTCGAGAGGTATGCGAATAAATCCTTCGACACGCCCCACCTCCGAAAGCTCGCGAACCTCAAGCCAGAACGTCGCCCGGTGCGGCGGGCGGTTCCAAAGAAAGCGCGTCGCCTGAACACCTCTGAGCTGGCACTGTTTGCATCCCGCTACCGCACGGGTGCCACCGTCATGCAGCTCGCCGAGGAGTTTGAAATCCACCGCACTACGGTGATGCACCTGACGGCGAAGCTGGACATCAAGCGGCTGCCGCGCCGGCTCTCTGGCATCGACGTCCAATTGGCCGCGGAGCAATACCGGCAGGGCGAGACTCTTGCCGTTGTGGCGAAGCAGTTTGGTGTCGGCGTGGAGAACATGCGCACGCAGTTGCTTGCGGCAGGGGAGGAGATCCGTCCGAGAGGGCGCCCGGCCCGACACTAGCGGTTAGTGCTTTGACTTCCCCGTCGCGATGTTCTGTTTCGCTACGTCGAGGAGTACGCGCGCTAGTTTGTCGAAATCCGGCTTCGCCCGCACCAGTCCGGCGGTTCGAACGGTGTACGGACCTTTGCGCCGACGAAGCTGCACTGGCGCCTTCGGATGAGGCAGGTCCCGTGTTCGAGTCTCCACAATCTCAACGAGATGCGCGAAGGCGCGGCCGGCTTGTTGGGGGAGCTCGGGATGCCGTGCTGTGACAGCGCGCCGGTAGGCGAGGGCTTCGACATCAGTGAAAGCTTCTGCTGGGTGGTAGTAGTCAAGGAGCTCTTGTTGTTCGACAATCTGGAGGTAGGCGAAATCCTCCTCGACCCAGGCTTCGGTGAGAAGTTGTCGGTGGTGAAGGTAATCAGAATCGGTGAGGCGCGGCATGGGTGCGCTTACTATGGGCGCTCAGCCAACTCTGGTCAAGCGCAAGCTATTTCAGGCCTCGTCGTGCGGATAGCAGTCCCAAGTCGCGATTTCGGTCCGGACGCTCGAGTTTTCCAAGTACGGCGCGTTGGGTCTCTGGGGTCCAAAAGATTTGAAGCTTTTCGCGGGCTCGAGTTACCGCTGTGTAGAAGATGCTGTGTGAGATTTCGTCTTCGTTCGCATCCGTGATGACGACCTTGACTGAGTCATACTCGAGACCTTGAGCCTTGTGAATTGATACTGCGTAGGCAATTTGGAAGGGGACGCTCGAAGCCAACGCTTCGTCGTCTTCGTCGGTGCTTCCGCGTTCATAGACGGCGAAGCGTACGGTCGAATCGCCGAGCCATTCAAGTTCGGTTCCCCACACGTCGAGTTCCGTGATCACTCGGTCCAGGAAGACGTCGAATTCGATCTTGCCGGGCGACCGCTTGATGCCAACGAGTGTTTCTTTGAGATTGTTGTAGATCACTCCTCGGAATCGGTCGGTGTCGCCGAAGAGGATGGGATCGCCGACTCTGTAAGTACTCACGCCCCACGTTGCAGCCTTGCCTGGGTTGCCACTTTGGAGGAATCGATTGATGTTGTTGATCCCGTAGAGGCCGTCGTAGTTCAGGCAAAGGATGATCTCGTTCTTGCCCTGCGGCGCCAAAGCGTCGGTCACAATGAGCTACCAGGTCATCACCGACAGCTGCGCGAACGAAGGGTTCACCCAACCGTCGGAATACACAGACCTCGGGTTCCCGGTGCCTGGATTCGTCTATCGAGAATGCGACGGCCAGCACATCGTGAACGTCAGCTTCACGAATGCCGACACCGCGACCTTTACGCACCAGACCTCGCAGGACGAACTTCGCTCGCTCCTGCAGAGCTTCCACTGGCACGACTATGCATTCTTCGACGCCATCCAACAGCAAGCCGCAGCCTATCTTGAGGCGTGTAGGCAGACCCAGACCTGTGGCGAATAGAAGCATCCGGCAAGTCAGAGCTCGCAGAGGGTCATATCCGATTCTGGAGAATCCGCCGCCTATGCCGTTCCCGCGTCGAGGGACCGGGGGTGCGAGCTATTGCAGATCCAAGTCCGAGGCGTTGGTGATGCGGGAGTCGGGAAGAGGGCTTCCGTTTGCGTGCGTGTCTGGCGTCACTGGAAGTAGGGCCCTTCATTGTCCGCCGCAATGTCAGGATGGCTGTTCCTGGTCGTCTGATCCTTGTCCGGCGGCCGGTGACAGGCCGACTACGCTCGCACTTTGCGACTAAATGGGGAGTCTCTCGACAGTGCGCGCACCGCCGACTATCGCGGTTGCGGCAGCATGGGCCAGCTGGCCTGCGCGACCAATACTTGTGTTCGCGCACCCGTCCGCGATCCACAACGCCGAGACCGCAGGCAGTCTGCTCTAACTTCGTCGCGTCGCGCGAGTCGGCAGGATCATCGATAATTAGCATCCTCGTGTGCAGAAGCTGCGTGTGCAGAGCTGACCTTGGGTGTCACGCCAATCATGGATCATGCGTTGCCTCGCCAGTTTCGTGATGCTTGTTGCCGACGGCGTCGGAGCCGCGATCTTTATCACCGCGACTCGTCGGTCTCGCCGGCCAGGCGCATACGATGCGTTCCCAATCGAAAAGTACCGGCCGGTAGTCTTACAGTCGTCTTGTTCTTTGGAGGGGCATCGGTGCGCGACACGGGGGACCTACCTGATTCTGTGCTGTGGCTAGAAGCCTCCTCGGGAACCGAGAGCTCGTTTGCGGTCCTTTTCGATCGACACCGCGTGCGCGTGTTTCGCAAGGCATATGCAGATGTGCGAAACGTGGCGGACGCCGAAGACATCGTTGCCCTCGTCTTCTTGGAAGCATGGCGCGGCCGGGACAAAGTGAGAATTGTCGATGGCTCGTTGGTGCCCTGGCTTCTCACGGTAACCAACTACGTTCTGATGAACCAGAGCAGGACGGCACGACGCTATCGAAGATTGCTAGCCGCCCTGCCGCTCGCTGATCAGGAGCCCGACCACGCCGAGGAGGTGCTGGGTCAAATCGAACGCAGCGCCCAGGTTCGTGCGGTTCGTGATGCGATGAAGAAGTTGAGTGCAATGGAACGCTCGATTATCGACCTTTGCATTGTCGAGTCATTACCCCTAGCGGCGGTCGCCTCATTGCTCAACATGCCGGAGGGTACTGTGAAGTCAAAGTTGCACCGTGCCCGAGAAAAGGTGCGTAGACGTATTCCGCCTCATCTGGCGGCGACCGAACTTGTTACTCGAGCGGACGGGGCATCACTGTGAGTTCTCGCTACGATGACGAGGGCTTTCCGGAGATGACCGAGAAGCGAACAGACGCTATCCGTGAAGCCCTCACCGAGCACCTCAAGATAGGGCCGGCGGCGCGACGACGGAAGCGCCGACTATGGCTCGCCTTTGGCGGCGGCGTGGGCGTTGTTGTGCTTGGTGGTGCTGCGATCGCAGCTGCAGCCATCGTCTCGTCTCAAAGAATTACGAATAGGGACAGCGTCTACTGCTTTGCGTCGGCGGAACGGGGTGCAAACGGAGAATTCGAGATGTCCGGTGCCACGCTCTACAGCCCCAGCGGGCGCGGGCGGGTTGAGGATGCGGTCGATCTCTGCCGCACGATGTGGCGACAGGGTGTGTTCAACAAGGATTCCGACCCATTGGCTCAAACGAATCCACCCGGCGACGTGCCCGGAGAGCTCCAAGTCTGTGTCATGGAGGACGGCGCGGCGGCCGTTGTGCCGGGGCGGCCCGGAGTCTGTCAAGCAGTCGGGCTCGCCCCGGAACGATCTGACTAGCGTTAGCCCAGCGTGCCGCTGGGACGGAACACTATTGACTTGGTCCGATCATTCAATACGCCCACCGAAGCGCAGTTCGGAGTGCAGTTGTAGCGTTGCCCTGCGTAAGACGCAGAGTCATACAATGTGACCCAGCACGACGCAAACGCCTTGGCGCTGCTAATCGTGTTCTGCCAGGAGGCATCGAGGCTCGGGAACCCGTACGTTGCGCCGGCACAGGAACCGGTGCCGTAGAAGGTGTAGCTTCCACCCCCATAGTTGGCATCCTTGTAGACCGTGCCGAGAAGTGTCGTAGTGGCAGCGGCAGCAGCGCGAGAAGTCGACCCCTTGCTTACGAGCGCACCGAGGAACGCATCGACGCCCTCTTGGCTCGTGAAACAGGACGGAGCCGCTGGCGGGGCCTCCGAATCAATTGGCTGAACCTGGACGGCACAGTATTCGTTTGATGTACTCGGTGTAGCAGCGGCGGTCGTCGAAAGAGATATTCCTCCGGCAAACGCGATGGCTGCGGTGATTGCAAGGAAACGGCGCATGGGCCACCTCTTGTCTTGAAGTTGGGACGTTGATGCCCGG
>Ga0153948_1001523_pt1 | contig 11690 bp, 11 predicted proteins | sample TSNJ032MetaG_FD_104696 | JGI IMG/M metagenome (GOLD analysis project Ga0153948, IMG submission 104696) | Attine ant fungus gardens microbial communities from New Jersey, USA - TSNJ032 MetaG | ecosystem: Host-associated > Fungi > Mycelium > Unclassified | place: USA: New Jersey, Wharton State...
CGCCAGCTTCAGGTCATCGGTGGCGACGTAGGCCTGGGTGCCTTCGAACTTCATCTGCTAATCCTCGAACGGTAACGCCGACCTGCACGGGCAGGGCGGGGGCGAAAAAATCGGATGCCCCCGACTATAACGCGCAGCCCGGTCGACTGTGAACGCAGACGGCTTATTCAGTCTCTGAATGGGGCGTCACATGTTGACTCGGTTTCGGCTGATGGCCAGCATTCAGGCCTTGCCCATTTAACGATAGCCTTCAGGATGTTTACAAAATCTGTGGCGAGGGAGCTTGCTCCCGCTGGGCTGCGAAGCAGCCCAATCATCTGATGGAGGACTTGCACTGATGTTACGGATGAAACGCCCCCGCCTGTCGGCGGTTCGTGTCTGGTCTGATTTTTGTCTGGAACTGACCTTTATCGATGATCAGCGATGGGTGGTCGATTTGAGTCAAGATCTTCAAGACGCTCCAGGGCTCCAGCCGTTGCTGGATCCTGAGATATTCGCCTCTGTAATCCTGGGCGATCACGGCTGGAGTGTGGAATGGCCGGAGCCGGATATTCAGATCGGCGCTGATACACTCTATTTGGAAATGCTGGCGCAGCGCTCTAGCCCGCATCCGGCTTCGGCCGCTCATACCGCGCATTGAAAGCCTGAATGAAGCCATTGCGCAAAATCTGCAAAAACGCTTCGAACGCGCTGATGTTTTGCTGATGCACGTTGCCACTGAGTTCGACCTTGGTGGCGAACTGGTTTTTGGCCTGGTTCTTCAGTACGGTTTCCGTGCCGCCGACGATAGCCTCCCAGACTGAGCGGAAGATGCTCTTGTCCTTGTTCTCCACGTCCTGCTGCCAGTTGAACACCTCGACATCGCGCAAAAGCGGTTTGATGTAGCCGCTGACCTGGGCTTTTTTCGCCTGGGCTTCGATCACTACGTCTCCATGCCCGGCGTTGAAGTCGAACTTGCCGTAGGCCGAGGCGAAGTCGTTCATGCTCTTGAGTTCGATGTCGCGGGCGCGCAGGCGGAACTGGAAGTCCTCGAAGTTGCTCAGCGGATCGAAAGTGGCCGTGGTTTCCAGCGGTGCGTGGCCGAGCAGTCTGGCCTTGCCTTCGAAACGGGCGTCGCGTTTGCCCTGTTTGTCGACCACGTTGGTCAGGTTGTAGATGCTCGCCTCGACGTTGCTGGCGTTCATGTTGACCGGCGGCTTGGAGTTGAAATTGCGGAAACTGATCTTGCCGTCATGGATCTGCACTTCATCAAGGGTGATCGGCAGCAACTTGCCCAGTTGCGCCCGCCAGTCGGTGCCTTTACCGGTCTGGGAATTCTGCTTGTTGGCTCCGCCGTCGACGAAGTTGATCTCGGGATTGAAGAACTGCACCTGTGCCACTACGGCATGGTCGTACCACAGCGAGTGCCAACTGACCGCCAGATCGATCACGGGTGCGTTGACGAACGGCACCGGCACCTTGCCGTCGACCTTGACGATTTTCAGCCCGTTGATCTTGTAGGCGCCGCGCCACAAGGCCAGATCGACATCGGTGATCTGGCCGCGGTAATCACCCATGTCGGCCAGTTTGCCGTTCAGGTAATCGCGCACCACGTAGGGCAGGGCAATGTGCAGGGCGATCAGCAGCACAACGACGACGACAAAGATCCCTATTGGCCAGCTATAGCGACGCTTCATGGCAAAAATTCCCTGACGATGTAAGCGATTGACTGTGGCGCGGCGCAGACGTTCGACCCGACTGGACTGCGCCCGGCAACAGGCATACCTTGAAAGGCTGAATTCAACGCTGCATAAGGACCCAGCCATGAGCCGTATTTTTGCTGACAACGCCCATTCCATCGGCAACACGCCGCTGGTGCAGATCAACCGCATCGCGCCGCGTGGCATGACCATCCTGGCCAAGATCGAGGGGCGCAACCCCGGTTATTCGGTCAAGTGCCGGATCGGCGCGAACATGATCTGGGACGCCGAAAGCAGCGGCAAACTCAAGCCGGGCATGACCATTGTCGAGCCGACTTCCGGCAATACCGGCATTGGTCTGGCTTTCGTTGCGGCGGCCCGTGGTTATAAATTGATGCTGACCATGCCGGCCTCAATGAGCATCGAACGGCGCAAAGTCTTGAAAGCACTGGGCGCGGAACTGGTTCTGACCGAACCGGCCAAGGGCATGAAAGGCGCGATCGAGAAGGCTGCCGAAATAGTTGCCAGCGACGCCGACAAATACTTTATGCCGTCGCAGTTCGATAACCCGGCCAACCCGGCGATTCATGAAAAGACCACCGGTCCGGAAATCTGGAACGACACCGATGGTGCGGTGGATGTGCTGGTGGCCGGCGTCGGAACCGGTGGCACCATCACCGGCGTGTCGCGCTATATCAAGAATACCCAGGGCAAACCGATCCTGTCGGTGGCGGTGGAGCCGGTGTCTTCGCCGGTGATCAGCCAGGCGCTGGCGGGTGAAGAGATCAAGCCGAGCCCACACAAGATTCAGGGGATTGGCGCCGGTTTCGTGCCGAAGAACCTCGATTTGTCGATGGTCGATCGCGTGGAACAGGTCACCGATGACGAGTCCAAGGCCATGGCGCTGCGCCTGATGCAGGAGGAAGGGATTTTGTGCGGTATCTCGTGCGGCGCGGCCATGGCCGTAGCGGTGCGCCTGGCCGAGAAGCCGGAAATGCAGGGCAAGACCATCGTGGTGATTCTGCCGGACTCCGGTGAGCGCTATTTGTCGAGCATGTTGTTCAGCGATCTGTTCACCGAACAGGAGAATCAGCAGTAGTCGAATTGACTCAGATCAGCCGGGGTTCAGGATCGTTATGCTAATAAATGCTTTGTTGCGCAATTCTTAACACTGAATCTTGGGTTGGGCGGGTTTTTCCCGAGGCCGGTAGTGTTTATCATGGCCGGCTGCCAGCCTGGGTATTAGGCATTGCGCAGCGTTGTCTTTATTCAAGGAGTCGTTGATGACCTTTTCGTTAGCCGCCAAGGTGTTGGTGTTGCTGCTGTTTGTGGGCAGCATCCTCTATGTGCATTTGCGCGGCAAGGCGCGTCTGCCGGTCCTGCGTCAGTTCGTCAACCACTCGGCGCTGTTCGCTCCGTACAATGCGCTGATGTACCTGTTCTCCGGTGTGCCGTCCAAGCCGTATCTGGATCGCAGCAAGTTTCCGGAACTGGATGTGCTGCGCGATAACTGGGAAACCATTCGCGACGAAGCCATGCACTTGTTCGACGAGGGCTATATCCGCGCCGCCGAAAAGAACAATGACGCCGGTTTCGGCTCGTTCTTCAAGAAAGGCTGGAAGCGTTTCTACCTCAAGTGGTACGACAAACCGCTGCCGTCGGCCGAAACCCTGTGCCCGAAAACCGTGGCGCTGGTCAGTGCGATCCCTAACGTCAAGGGCGCCATGTTCGCGCTGTTGCCCGGTGGCAGCCATCTGAACCCGCACCGTGACCCGTTTGCCGGCTCGCTGCGTTATCACCTGGGCCTGTCGACGCCGAACTCCGACGATTGCCGGATCTTCGTCGACGGTCAGGTTTACGCCTGGCGCGACGGTGAAGACGTGATGTTCGACGAGACCTACGTGCACTGGGTCAAGAACGAAACCGAACAGACTCGCGTCATCCTGTTCTGCGACGTCGAACGCCCGTTGAGCAACCGTCTGATGACCCGCATCAACCGCGCCATCAGTGCTTGGCTGGGCCGTGCCACTGCGCCGCAGAACCTTGATGACGAACGTGTCGGCGGCATCAACCAGGCCTACGCCTGGAGCAAGAACTTCAGCGACCGGTTCAGCGGCGTGGTCAAACAGTGGAAGCGCCGCAATCCCAAGGCTTACCGCATCCTGCGTCCGATTCTGGCGGTGTTGGTGCTGACGTTGCTGGGGTATTGGCTGTTTGGTTGAGGCCGGATGTTGAAATAAAAAAACCGCTCCTTGTGAGCGGTTTTTTATTGTCTGTGAGTCAGCGGCGTCCAGCGAGAACGTTGGGTTCGTCTTCTATGCCTGTAATCAGTAGTTGCAGAAAACGCTGCTGATTGGCAGATAGCTTGGAGGAGACAATCGTTCCTTCCGTTTTGGTTGATCTTTTCCTGGTGGGGGATTTCTTGACTGATTTGCGCATGTTCCCTCCCTCATTGATCATTACTTGAGCTGTTTTCACCATACGATACTCTCCACTGCGAGGACAAGACGACCTTCCAAATCAAATTTGAAGCCGAGCTTTGTATAAACAGGAATTGCTCCTTGCATCGGCTCCTGGACTTCTATGAAATTGCTACCGATTATTTGGGCGAACTCGTCGATGACCATCATCGCCAAGGTCCCGATACGATTTTTCAGCGGGTGAGAATCCCCGGGTCGCCCTTCTAATCGTACGATTCGAATACGTTGGCGGCTTTTGTTTGGATTGACGAAACACAGTCCGCAAAGCTGTTCTTCAAACCAGATCGCGATATCCAGGGACAGGGGTTCTCGTGACTTCCATGCGGCAACCTCTCGCCAGCAAAAAAGTGGATTCTCCCAAAGCTCGAACGCGCTAAGTGCTATGGCATCAATGGGTTCGAATCGTACTTTCGACAAGTCTTGCCCTGCTGGAAGCTGTAATAGAGCTTTAGCGATGCTTGCCTGTTTTCTGGCCTGCGATTTGTACAACTGATACCGCAAATATGTCCGTTCCCTTGGCATGTGATCCCGAGCATTCCCTGTCTCCCCATCAATGGGCCTATCCGTTGCTCATCAGCCTATGCGCCCGCCATCGAGCTGTCCCTGCTGGCCCTTTGTCCAAATCGTTGCAATCCATGTCCCGCGCTGGTTATAGTCGGCGCTCGTGAATCAGCTGATTCACGTTTCAAACCCTTCAAAAAAGATCAGTCCCAATGCCTGCATCCCTCATCAGCGCGGTAGTCGATTCAGCGGTCAACGCTGGCGTCGTGCCGTGCGGGAATCAGCAGCCCGGGCAGATCAGTCATTACCCTCCACCTGTCAGTAGCACGCCGGTGTGCGCAGTCGTATCACCGCCGGGCGTTGGCGTTTCGGGCTGATCGGCATTCTCTGCTGACCCCTGCGCCCGCCAGAACAACTACTGAATTTCAGCTACGGCTGAGTTGGCTATTTGCCTGACTACAGGTGGTATTCATGTTTGTCCTTTCGAAAAAGTCCGCGCTCGCGGCGACGTCCACGAGCCTGTTCGTTCTGCTGTGGAGCAGCGGGGCGATCTTCTCCAAATGGGGGTTGTCCCACGCTTCGCCCTTTGCCTTTCTGCTGATTCGCTTTGTGATCGCCCTGTGCGGGCTGCTGTTGTTGGTGCCGCTGCTCAAGTTGAAGCTGCCCAAGGGCGGTCGGCCGATGCTGTTTGCGATTGCAACGGGCGTGGTGTTGTTGGGGGCGTATCAGATTTTCTATCTGCTGGCCCTCAACACCAAAGTCACGCCGGGGGTGATGGCGACCATCATGGGCGTACAGCCGATCCTCACTGTGGTGTTGATGGAGCGCCAGCGCTCGGCGAGCCGGATGTTCGGTCTGGCTCTGGGGCTGGCCGGGCTGATCATGGTGGTTTATCAGGGGATCGGACTGGCGGGGATGTCCTGGGCGGGCATGCTGTTCGGTCTATTGGCGCTGGCGAGCATGACGGTGGGCTCGATCATGCAGAAGCGCATCACCGACAATCCCCTCGGCACATTGCCGGTGCAGTACCTGGCCGGGCTGTTGTTGTGCGCGATGTTCGTGCCGTTTCAGCCGTTCCACTTTGAACAGAGCACGGGTTTCATCGTGCCGGTGTTGTGGATGGGGCTGGTGGTGTCGGTACTGGCGACGTTATTGCTGTACCGCCTGATCGCCCGGGGCAATCTGGTGAATGTCACCAGTCTGTTCTATCTGGTGCCGGCGGTGACGGCAGTGATGGATTACCTGATTTTCGGCAATCGTCTGGCGGCGTTGAGTGTGTTGGGGATGCTATTGATCATTGTTGGGCTGGCGTTTGTGTTCCGGAAAACCAGCTGATCCGTAAACCGATGGCGGCTGTTCGGCCGCCATTGCGGGCAAACCCGCTCCCACAGGGTTTTGTGTTGAACACCATGATATGGACGACATCAATCACTGTGGGAGCGGGCTTGCCCGCGAAGACTGACTTGTTAACGCAGCAAAATCAGCGGACTGTTGCGGCAGCAGGCTTCACCACCGCCGGCTTCAACACCAGCCACAGCGCCAGCGCAATCAACACCCCGCCATACAGGTGCGCCATCGACAACGGCTCATCCAGCAGCAACGCGCCCCACAACACGCCGAACGCCGGAATCATGAAGGTCACGGTCATCGATTTGACCGGGCCGATGGAGCTGAGCAGGCGGAAATAGATGATGTAGGCAAATGCCGTGCAACCCAGACCCAGGCCCAGCAGCGACAGCCAGACATTCCACCCGCCCCAGCTTGCCGGTGGCGCGGTGATCACGCTGTAGCCGAACAGCGGCAACAGAAACAGCGAGGCGCCGAGCATGCTGCCCACCGCCGAAAGGCGACTGTCGAGCCCGCCGCTATGGTCCAGCCAGCGACGGGTGAGGAATCCGGCGAAACCGTAGCAAGTGGTGGCGAGCAGGCAGGCGAGGGCGCCCATCAGCAATTGCAGATCGAAAGCCACGGGACCTGCGCGCGTCAGCACGCCGACACCGAACAGGCCGAGAAACACACCCGTCAGCTTCGCGACAGTGAGTTTTTCGCTGAAAAACAGCCCGCCAATCAATACGCCCATCAACGGTGTGGTGGCGTTGAAGATCGCCGAGTAACCGGCCGGCAGCACTTGCGCCGCCACCGAATACAGCGTCGCCGGAATCCCCGAGTTGATCACCCCGAGCAACATCACGGTTTTCAGTTTGCCCTTGAAATCCCAGCTGATGCGCATCAGCCCGAGAATCACCAGCAGACCGACGGCAGCAATCGACACCCGAAAGAACGCGGTCGGAATGGTGCCGATCACCGGCGCAATGATGCGCATGAACAGGAAGCTCGCGCCCCAGATGGCTGCCAGCGACAGCATGCGGAAAATATCGACAGCGCTCACGATGGCACTCCTTCCTTGATCGGGACGAGAGTGTTGCCGAGCGCCCCGTCGATGGCAACCGTCAATCGGGCATTTAATTTTTCATTCAGAGCACGAAGCGCGTGACCAGGCCGTTGAGGTCGATCGCCAGGCGCGACAGTTCCTGACTGGCAGCGGACGTTTGGGTAGCGCCGGCGGCAGTCTGGGTCGAGAGGTCACGGATGGTCACCAGATTCTGGTCAACCTCGCGCGCCACCAGCGCCTGTTGTTCGGCGGCACTGGCGATCACCAGGTTGCGCTGGTTGATCTGCGCAATCGACGCGGTGATTTTCTCCAGCGCCTGACCGGCACTGTTGGCCCGGCGCAACGTGTGGCTGGCCTGCTCGGCACTGCTTTGCAGCGCACCGACGGTGGCACCGGTGCCTTGCTGGATGCTGCTGATCATCAGCTCGATTTCTTCGGTGGAGTTCTGCGTGCGTTGCGCCAGGGAGCGCACTTCATCGGCGACCACCGCAAAACCGCGTCCGGCCTCACCGGCGCGGGCCGCTTCGATGGCGGCGTTGAGCGCCAGCAGGTTGGTCTGCCCGGCGATGCCGCGAATCACCTCCAGCACCTTGCTGATGTCCTGGGCCTGGCTGGCGAGGCCTTCGGCCTGTTCCGAGGCGCCGAGTACCGCATCGACCAGTTCCTGAATCGAGCTGATGGTCTCGCTGACCTGCACATGGCCGTGCTTGCTGTCCTCGTTCGAGGCCTCGGAGGCCTCGGCGCTGGACACTGCATTGGCGGCAACTTCATCCACCGCCGTGCTCATCTCGGTGACGGCGGTGGCGGCCTGTTCGATCTGATCGTTCTGCTGTTGCAGGCCACGGGTGCTTTGCTCCATCACCGAGCTCATTTCTTCGGCGGCGGAGGCCAGTTGCTGCGCCGATTCGCTGATGCCCCGGATGGTCGAGCGCAGGTTGTTTTGCATCCCGGCGAGGGCGCTGAGCAACTGCGCCGCCTCATCGCGACCGTGATCGGCAATCTGGCCGCTGAGGTCGCCGGCGGCAATTTTTTGCGCGACGGACAGGGCCTGATTGATCGGTGCGGTGATGCTGCGGGTCAGCAGCCAGGCCAGCAGCAGGGTAGCGATCAGGGCGACCACGATGATCGTCGCGACAATCCACAGCGCCTGCTGATAAACCCCGGCAGCAGCTTCGGCGGCGCTGTCGGCGCCTTGCTGGTTGAGGCTGATCATCTGCTCCAGCGCCTTGTCGAGGGTCCGGCCCTGTGGCGCCAGTTCATTGTTCAAGCGGGCATAGGCCTGTTCACTTTGCCCGGCGTCGATCTGAGCGATGATCTGGTCCAGGATGCTCATGTACTTGGCGACGTCGCTATTCAAACCGTCGAGCATCGCCCGTTCCGCATCGCTGGCCAGCAGAGCGGTATGATCCTTCAGGCGCTTCGACAATTCTTCGCGCTGCACCTTGATGATGCCTTTGCTTGTGTCGCGTACCGCCGGCTGGGTGCTGGTGATCAGGCGCAGGGATTCGAGGCGTATGTTGGCGATGTTCGCCGCCGCATCGTGAATGCTCTCGATACTGGGCATCCACGATTCCTCGATCACCGTTGCGCTCTCACGCAGGTTTTTCATCTGGCCCAGGCCGAACAGGCCGACCACCACCAGCAGGCCGGCCAATACGGCAAAACTTAAACTGGCGCGCAAACCGATGCGCAGATTGCGGATAGACATCAATGTGCTCCTTGATCTATTGGGGGGAGGTCGTCCTCGTGGGCCGAGGATCTTGTTGTGAGGCGGGTGCTGGCGGGCTGTATATCAAAGTGCCACTATTTTGGTAAGACCAATCTGTGAGCAGTTCATGTCTTCCATCGACAGGCAGGAACTCAGCGGTAAAACCGCGAGCCAGAGCGGTGGGGCAGTGATTGGATCCGAATCCCAGAGAATTCGCGGGCTGGCGTGGGACGGCAGGTGAGACTGAGCGGGCGATTAACTGACCGAACGGTCGACTCAAAAAACTTTGCTAAAAACTGTGTCGCTGTACAACCCTGCCGCGCTTTTGGCAGAAATTGCACTTCTCCTGCGCGTGCATCCGTGGCTAAGCTCAGGCACAGATTTCCACTTGCACGCCGAGGTCTCATCTATGCCGCAGCAATGGCCAGCCACCGACATCGCCCGCATGATCCTCGATGGCTTTGACGATTACCGCGAGCATTTCCGGCGCATTACCGACGGTGCGCGCGAGCGCTTCGAGCAGGCGCGCTGGCAGGAGACGCAGACCGCGTCGGCGGCGCGGATCAATCTCTACGAAGAAAAGGTCGGCGAAACCATCGCCCGCCTGCGCGAGCATTTCGACGACGAGACGCTGATGAATGTCAGTTGCTGGCCGTTGGTCAAAAGCGCCTACATCAGCGTGATCGACTTGCGCTTCGACGATGAGCTGTCCGAGACCTGGTACAACTCGATCTTCTGCGGGCTGTTCAGCCACGACCTGATCAGCGACGGTTGCATGTTCATCCACACCACGCGGCCGAGCCTGCGCCGCGCCCGGGCTGCGCAAACCCGCACCTACAAGCCGCAAGGGCAACTGTCGTCGATGCTCGCCAGCATCTTTGCTGACTATCGCTTCAGCGAGGATTACGCCGATCTGCCCGGCGACCTGCAGCGCCTCGAGTCGCAACTGCGCGAGAACCTGCCGGACTGGGTGTGCAAGGATCCGGAGCTGAGCGTCGAGCTGTTTTCTTCGGTGCTGTACCGCAACAAGGGCGCGTATCTGATCGGGCGCATCTACACCCGTGACGAGCAGTGGCCGCTGGTGATTCCATTGCTGCACCGCGAGGGTCGGGGAATTCAGATCGACGCGCTGATCACCGACGAAGCCGACGTGTCGATCATTTTCTCTTTTACCCGTTCGTATTTCATGGTCGATGTGCCGGTGCCGGCGGAGTTCATCGGCTTCCTGCGGCGCATCCTGCCGGGCAAGCACATCGCCGAGCTGTACACCTCGATCGGTTTCTACAAGCACGGCAAATCCGAGTTCTACCGTGCGCTGATCAATCACCTGGCCAACACCGACGACCAGTTCATCATGGCTCCCGGCGTGCGCGGCATGGTCATGAGTGTGTTTACCCTGCCGGGCTTCAATACCGTGTTCAAGATCATCAAGGACCGTTTCTCGCCGTCGAAAAATGTCGACCGCGCAACGGTCATCGAAAAGTACCGGCTAGTGAAAAGCGTCGACCGGGTCGGACGCATGGCCGATACCCAGGAGTTCGCCGATTTCCGCTTTCCCCTGAGCAAGTTCGATCCGGCGTGCCTGGAAGAACTGCTGGAAGTCGCGCCGTCGACGGTTTCGGTCGAAGGCGACACGGTGCTGATCCGCCACTGCTGGACCGAGCGCCGCATGACCCCGCTCAACCTCTATCTGGACAACGCCAACGAAGCCCAGGTGCGCGAGGCACTGGAGGATTACGGCCTGGCGATCAAGCAACTGGCGGCGGCCAACATCTTTCCCGGTGACATGCTGCTGAAGAACTTTGGCGTCACCCGTCATGGTCGGGTGGTGTTCTACGACTACGACGAGATCTGCTTCCTGACCGAAGCCAACTTCCGCCACATCCCCGCGCCGCGTACGCCCGAGGACGAAATGGCCTCCGAACCCTGGTACTCGATCGGGCCGCTGGATGTATTCCCGGAGGAATTCCCGCCGTTTCTGTTCGCCGATGCCGGGCAGCGCAAGCTGTTCGATCAACTGCATGGCGAGCTGTACAACGCCGATTACTGGAAGGGCCTGCAGGAGGCGATCCGCGCCGGCAAAGTCATCGACGTCTTCCCCTACCGCCGCAAGGGCCTCGATAACGAATAATCCCGGAGCATGACGAATTTGTGGCGAGGGAGCTTGCTCCCGCTGGGCTGCGAAGCGGCCCCGAAACCATCCGCCGCGTCCTGTCAGTGACCTCCCGACAACCGGATTACGATTGCTGCGCAACCGAGCGGGAGCAAGCTCCCTCGCCACAGTAGGAGGCAAATCTGCGACAATCGCCCCCCTGCATAAACAGACGACCGAATTGCGTACCCGATGACCGACGAATCGCCCTCCATCGACAAATTGCTGAAAAACCTCGATCACGCCATGCTCGCCGACCGTCACCGGCTGCGGCGGCAGTTGCTTGAGCTGCGCAAGAAACCCGACGAGGCCAAACTGGCCCAGTGGGTGGCGCGCATGCAGGCGTCCTGCGATCAGGTGCTGGCGCGCAAGGCCAGCCTGCCGGTGATTCGTTACGACGACAGCCTGCCGATTGCCGCCAAGCGCGATGAAATCAAGGCAGCGCTGGAGAAACATCAGGTGCTGATCATCGCCGGCGAAACCGGCTCGGGTAAAACCACCCAGTTGCCGAAAATCTGCCTGGAAATCGGTCGCGGCCAGCATGGTCTGATCGGCCACACTCAGCCGCGCCGAATCGCTGCGCGCAGTGTCGCCAGCCGGGTGGCCGAAGAACTCGGTACAACGCTCGGCTCGCTGGTCGGCTATCAGGTGCGCTTCGAAGATCAGAGCGATTCCAACACCCTGATCAAACTGATGACCGACGGCATCCTGCTGGCGGAAACCCAGAACGACCGCTACCTCGAGCGCTACGACACGATCATCGTCGACGAAGCCCACG
>Ga0153948_1001524_pt1 | contig 11687 bp, 9 predicted proteins | sample TSNJ032MetaG_FD_104696 | JGI IMG/M metagenome (GOLD analysis project Ga0153948, IMG submission 104696) | Attine ant fungus gardens microbial communities from New Jersey, USA - TSNJ032 MetaG | ecosystem: Host-associated > Fungi > Mycelium > Unclassified | place: USA: New Jersey, Wharton State...
GATACGCTAAAAGGCGAAAGCGGGATCAATCTCATTGCTCTCGGTGGGGTTTTCTCAACCAAGTTCAACGCTTTTTTCGGCCTTCTGACGGAAGAAGCCCTGTCGCATCTGAGCGCCGATATCGCCTTTATTTCAACGCCCGCCGTCAATGGCAGGCTCGTCTATCACATGGACGAGAATGTCGTGCGCACAAAACGTGCAATGACCGCTTCGGCGACACGCACCTGTCTTCTGGTCAATCACCAGCGCTTCGGGCGTCCCGCCTTGCATGTCATGGCCGATCTTGGCGACTTCGATGCGATCATCACCGATACATCGCCCGGCCGCGAGATTATGGCCGAGTTGGATCAGGCTGGGATCAAACTGACAATAGCAGACTAAGAAAGAGCATTTTGGCATGGCCAGATTTTGGGTTGGAACGAGCTGGAAAATGAACAAGACGCTGGCGGAAGCGCGGCAGTTTGCCGATGCGCTGAAGGCAGCCGACGGCGACCGGTCCGCCGATATTCAGCGTTTCATCATTCCGCCCTTCACCGCGGTGCGCGAAGTGAAGGAAATTCTGTCCGACACATCGGTGAAGGTAGGCGCACAGAACATGCACTGGGCTGACAAGGGCGCATGGACCGGTGAAATCTCACCTGTGATGCTCAAAGACTGCAATCTTGACATCGTAGAGCTTGGTCACTCCGAACGTCGCGCACATTTCGGCGAAACCAACGAGACTGTGGGCCTTAAGGTTGAAGCTGCGGTGCGCCACGGGCTGATCCCGTTGATCTGCATCGGTGAGACACTGGAAGACCGTGAAAGCGGTCGGGCTGCGGAGGTCCTCGCAGAGGAAGTACGTGGTGCGCTTTCCAAGTTGTCCGACGAGCAGAAGCAGTCCGTCATCCTGTTCGCTTACGAGCCCGTTTGGGCCATCGGCGAAAACGGTATTCCCGCGTCCGCGGATTATGCTGATGCCCGGCAGGCAGAAATTATCGCTGTCGCTAAAGGTATTCTCGGTCGCCGCGTTCCTTGCCTTTATGGTGGCTCGGTCAATCCCGGCAACTGCGAGGAACTGATCGCTTGCCCGCATATTGACGGCCTGTTTATCGGACGCTCCGCGTGGAACGTCGAAGGCTACCTCGATATTCTCGCGAAATGCGCGGCAAAAATTCAAGAAAATTAAAAGTTCAGACAGGTTAAGGAGTGAAATCATGAAAGTTGCAGTAGCAGGAGACAGCGCCGGCGAAGGTCTGGCCAAGGTTCTGGCCGACCATCTCAAGGACCGTTTCGAGGTTTCCGAAGTCTCGCGCACCGATGCTGGCGCCGACGCATTCTACGCCAATCTTTCCGACCGCGTCGCATCCGCCGTTCTGGATGGCACCTATGACCGCGCCATTCTCGTCTGTGGTACCGGCATCGGCGTCTGCATCGCGGCCAACAAGGTTCCAGGCATTCGCGCCGCACTGACACACGACACCTACTCTGCCGAACGCGCCGCCTTGTCGAACAACGCCCAGATCATCACCATGGGTGCTCGCGTTATCGGCCCGGAAGTCGCCAAGACCATCGCTGATGCTTTCCTCGCCCAGACGTTCGACGAAAACGGTCGCTCGGCTGGAAACGTCAACGCCATCAACGACGTCGACGCCAAGTACAACAAGGGCTGATTTTGCCGCTTAGAGCTGGTGCTCTAAACGTTACGCGCATTTCGGAATGGCGCAGCTCTAAAATTGAGGAAGCGGACGGTTTCCCGTCCGCTTTTATTTTTACAAAAAGCTGGGTGCTTAATTGAACTTTGGATCGAGCGATCCATCGAGATAACGCTTTGCCATATCGGCAAGCGGGATCGGACGGATGGACGATGCATGGCCAGCCGTGCCGAACTGCTCGAAACGGTCCTTGCAAAGCTTGGTCATCGCCGCCATCGCAGGCTTCAGATACTTGCGCGGATCGAATTCGCTTGGATCTTCCTGCAGGATGCGGCGGATCTGACCGGTCATTGCCATGCGATTATCCGTATCGATATTGATCTTGCGCACACCATGCTTGATCCCGCGTTGAATTTCTTCAACTGGCACACCCCAGGTCGGCTTCATCTGTCCGCCGAACTTGTTGATGATTTCCTGAAGATCTTCCGGCACCGATGACGAACCGTGCATGACAAGATGCGTGTTCGGCAGCTTACGATGAATTTCTTCGATCACATGCATGGCAAGAACCGAGCCGTCCGGCTTGCGGCTGAACTTGTAGGCGCCATGTGACGTGCCCATGGCAATCGCCAATGCATCGACCTTGGTTTCACGGACAAACTTCACCGCTTCATCCGGATCGGTCAGAAGCTGGTCGTGCGAAAGCACACCTTCTGCACCATGACCGTCTTCCGCATCACCCATGCCGGTTTCGAGCGAACCCAGAACACCCAATTCACCTTCGACAGAAATGCCGCCAAGATGCGACATCTCGCTGACACGGCGCGTGACCGAAACATTATAGTCCCAATCGGCGGGCGTCTTGCCGTCAGCCTTGAGCGAGCCATCCATCATGACAGAGGTGAAACCGGCCTGGATAGCCGTCATGCAGGTTGCAGCTTCGTTGCCATGATCCAGATGCACGCAAACGGGAATATGCGGATAGATCTCCGTCACTGCATCCATCATGTGGCGGAGCATAATATCATTGGCATAAGAACGCGCGCCGCGCGATGCCTGCAGAATAACCGGCGCATCAACGGCGTTAGCCGCTTCCATGATCGCCAGAGCCTGCTCCATATTGTTGATGTTGAATGCCGGTACGCCGTAGCCTTTTTCAGCTGCGTGATCGAGCAATTGCCGCAGTGTGATGCGTGCCATTTATCAGTCTCCCTACCAGTCTTAGTCAGATGCGCTCACGCGCGTAATATTCGCCCAAAACATCGACTTCTTCCGCCACGCCAAACACAAGCGCGCTGCGTTCGTGATAGGCCTGCGGCACAATATCGAGGATGGGGGTTGAACCGTTTGTCGCCTTCCCGTCTGCTTCCCGGCAAAGGAAAGCAATCGGATTTGCTTCGTAAACGAGCCTCAGACGGCCCTTTTCGTAACCGGGGCGGCGATCATCGACATAAAAGAAGAGGCCGCCGCGCTGCATGATGCGATGCATGTCGCCAACGGCAGCGCCGAGCCAGCGCATATTGAAATTGCGCCCGCGCGGACCGTCTTTGCCAAGGAAAGCATCGTTCACATAGGCCTGCATGCCAGCCGACAGATGCCGCTGAACGGATGCATTGAAGGCCAGATCCGATGTGCGGTCGGGCAAGGTCACATTGCGACGCGTGATCTGGAATGTGCTGCTTGCGGGATCGAAGGTGGCGAAAACAACGCCATCGCCCACCGAAAAACACAGATCAACGGAATTGCCGTAAGATACGTAACCGGCAGCAATCTGCCGATTGCCCGGCTGAAGGAACGGTTCCGCCGTATCGGCTGGAAAGAACGAGAAGATCGTACCGAGCGGCGCTCCCAGACCGACATTGCCGGAGCCGTCCAGTGGATCGATTGCAACGGCAATCAGACCGTCTGCCTTACCGGCAACCGGCAAATCGGCTTCTTCGGACAGGACGGATGCCACGCCAGCGGCGATCAGCAAATCGACGAACAGATTATGCGAGCCGACATCGATGCTCTTCTGTTGATCCTGATCGCTGTTGACGCCGACAAGCTTACCCGGATCGCCAGGCAGCGAGCCACGTGCGACGCGCCCGGCAAGCCTGCTCGACCCCGCCAGAATGGCTTTGATAGCATTGGCGGTCGCAAGACGCATGGCATCCTGTCCTGCCCAACCATCGAGATAATCTGCGACGGTTTCAGCCTCAACGCGGTCACTATCACCCGCCAGAACGAGCGGCGCAAAATTGCTGGCCATAGTCATTCACCTTGCTCCAGAAGAAACTTTGCCCGCGCGACAACGCCATCGACGGTGATACCGAATTTTTCATAAAGCACGTCGGCAGGTGCAGAGGCCCCGAAGCCGTTCATGCCAATCACGTCGTCTTCGCTGTCGACATAACGCGTCCAGCCAAACTTACCGGCAGCCTCGATTGCAATGCGCGGCGCGGCGCCAAGAACGCCATCACGATAGGTTTTGCTCTGTTTCTCAAACAGATCCCAGCTCGGCATCGAAACGACGGCTGTCGGGATGCCCTGTGCACCAAGTGCCTCGGCAGCCTTTACTGCCAGCGACACTTCAGTGCCTGTCGCCAGCAACGTGATCTGACGTTCACCCTGTGCCTCGCGCAGCACGTAAGCGCCCCGTGCAGAGAGATTTTCACCATTGTCGGTGCGCAATTGCGGTACATTTTGACGCGAAAGCGCCAATGCAGAAGGGGTATGCGGATCGGAAACGGCGATCGCCCAGCACTCAAGGGTTTCAATCGTATCTGCAGGACGGAAGACATGAAGGTTGGGCATGGCGCGCAAGCTTGCCAGATGCTCGACCGGTTGATGGGTTGGGCCATCTTCGCCAAGACCGATGGAATCATGCGTCAAAACATGGATGACGCGAACGCCCATCAGCGCTGAAAGACGGATGGCATTGCGCGCATAATCCGAAAACACCATGAAAGTGCCGCCATAAGGGATGAATCCGCCATGCACGGCCAAGCCGTTCATCGCTGCACCCATTGCGAATTCACGCACACCATAACTCACATAACGACCACTCTTTTCCGGCGTGAAATCGCTGTCGACAGCGGGGACGCGGGTCAGATTGGAATGCGTCAGGTCGGCGGAGCCGCCGATCATTTCTGGCAGCGCTGCCGTCAGGCTTTCCAGCGCAATCTGGCTTGCCTTGCGGGTTGCAACATTCTGCGGCTTGTCGATCAGGCGCTGCTTGGCGTCGCTGACTGCCTGTTCAAAGCCTTCCGGCAAAATGCCAGCCATACGGCGGTTGAATTCCGCACGCTGGGCTTCCGGCAACGCATCGACGCGTTTTTGCCAGGTTTCCCGCTCGGCAGCACCGCGCGAACCGGCCGCACGCCATTGATCGAGCAAGGGAGCCGGAATTTCAAAGGCTTCGGCAGCCCAACCGAGCGCCGCCTTGGTCGCCGCATTTTCGGCAGATCCCAACGGCGCACCGTGAACACCGCTGGTTCCCGCACGGTTCGGAGAGCCGTAACCGATAACCGTTTTGAGCGCGATGAGCGTCGGACGTTCCGACTGCGCCTTGGCGCGGGTCAACGCTGCATCGATAGCATCATGATCGTGACCATCGACCTTTTCGACATTCCAGCCGCATGCCTTGAACTTGGCCGGAATATCGTCGGTAAATGCAATGTCAGTGCTGCCGTCTATGGTGATGCCATTGTCATCATAGAGCAGGATCAGCTTGCCCAGCCGCAGGTGACCGGCAAGCGAGATCGCTTCTTGCCCGACGCCTTCCATCAGGCAACCATCGCCACAAAAGACATAGGTACGGTGATCGACAACGTCTTTGCCGAACTGGTCAGCCAGTGCGCGTTCAGCAATCGCCATACCAACGGAACTCGCCAGTCCCTGACCCAAAGGTCCGGTGGTCAACTCAACGCCGGGCGTGTGCCCATATTCGGGATGGCCAGCGGTTTTTGAACCCCACTGACGGAAGTTCTTCAATTCCTCAATCGTCACACCCGCGTAACCGGTGAGGTAGAGTGCGCTGTAAAGCAGCATCGAACCATGACCGTTCGACAACACGAAACGGTCGCGATCAGCCCAGTTGGGATTGGCCGCATCGAATTTCATATGCTTCGAGAACAGGACCGCCGCGGCATCGGCCATACCGAGCGGCATGCCTGGATGGCCTGAATTCGCTGCGTCAACGGCGTCTATTGAAAGCGCACGGATGCAGTTTGCCAGTTGCAGCATGTCGGATACGGGCGAGGCGAAATTCATGGCGGCAACCTCCTTGCCAAGCACTGATTTTTTGCCTGCAGCACGCGTATTCGTAAGAAAGGTCAGCAGGCATCAGCCCACTAACATCATCCTGAGATATTAACAACGTCGCTTATAACATTATAACGATTTAAATGTTATTTTGTGTGCAACTTTTTTATTTCGTGATTTTCGGTCTTTTTATCATCCCTTTGTAAATATTACATATTCTAGGCCCGGCACCATTTTGGTGAATCCGGGCCAAACTATGTTATAAAGCAGATCAGCGCATCATCGCGGCCACATTTCCTCCGTCTACCGTCATCACAGCACCCGTTGACGTGCGCACTTGCACCAGATGCAGCACAGCCTCCGCAACGTCTTCGCCTGTGACCTCACGATTGAGCAGATTGCCCCGCATGTAAACTTCCGGTGTGACACCACGCGCACGAGCACGCTCTTCCACCATGGCATCCGTCATCAGCCCTGTCCTGATCCGGTCCGGATTGATTGCATTAACCGTTATGCCGTCGCTCGCATGTTCCAGAGAATATTGCCGCATCAGCGCCATGAGCGCCGCTTTCGACGTTCCGTAAGGTCCAAAATCAGGGCCTGGATTGACGGCCTGCTTGCTCACATTGAAGACGATGGAACCTCCGGTGCCCTGACGCTGCATCACCTTGACTGCGGCACGCGCAATATAATGATGGCTCCAGAAATTGAGATCGAAGGCCGCCTTGAACAGCCCGTCATCCACTGCAGTCAACGCGCCCTGAAACGCTGCCCCTGCATTGGAAACCAGAATATCGACGCCGCCCAAGGCTTCCACAACACGCGAGATCGCCATTTCGGCAGCGTCGGCGTCAGTGAGATCGCAGGCAACAGCGAGACCGCCCAATCGTTTCGCTTCTGCGCAAACACGATCCGCATCGACATCGATCAGCGCTATTTCCGCGCCCTGACTTTTGAGAAGTTCCGCGACTGCGAGACCGAGGCCGCCTGCACCGCCCGTTATAACGGCCACCTGCCGGGTGAGCGGCTTTTCTGTCTGCTTGGCGAGCTTGGCTTGCTCCAATGACCAGTATTCAATATCAAAAAGGTCTTCTTCCGAGAGAGCCTCGAACCGGTCGATACCTTCTGCGCCGCGAATGACCTCAATCGTCGCTTCCGCGACGTCAGCACAGATACGCGCGGATTTCTGCGTTGAACCGGCAGCGAAAAGACCAACACCTTCGACATAGAAAACACGCGGCATCGGGTCGAGCATTTTCTTGCCGCCGCCAACACGGGCATTGTTGCGCTCGAAATAGGCCTTGTAGTCGGCAGCATAAGCGGCCACCGCGTCCTTGACCATCTTTGCCCAACCGTCGACATCGTCGGCGTGCGGGCCAGGAAGGGCGATGCCATACCGCTTGATATGAATGACATGCTCCGGCGTAGCATTCCCACGTCGCACGAGATCGGCAACATTGGACGCTCCGCAGAAGTCGAGAATGTCATCGTTGGAACGATGCTCAATGACAAAGCGACGCGGACGCCCCTCGCCCGCACCAGGCAAAGCTATCGCGCCACGCAGTATCGGTGCGATATCGGCAACAGAGGCCAAAGCCGCAGCGGGCTTTTTTGTGCTTGCGCTGCCGAACGGACGCGGATTGCCTTTCGCAATACGCTTCTCGGCGCGGTCGATGGCAGCAATCATATTTTCATAAGCAATGCGTGGGTCTTCGGACCATGTAAAAATACCATGTTTGAGCAAGATCATGCCGGGAGCGTCCGGCTGCGCCGTAAACGCCTTGAGACAGGCTTTCGACAAGTCGAAGCCTGGCATAACATAGGGAACGATGATCATTTCCGGAAACGCTTCGCGGATGATTTCCTCGCCATGCGGCTGGTTTGTCAGTGCGACTATCGCATTGGCATGGGTGTGGTCTACGTGCTTGAATGGCAAGATTGCATGAAGAATGGCTTCGACAGAGGGATTGGGCGCAGCCGGATCGAGCAATAATCGTCGCTGCAACATGACCATATCATCATCCGAAAGCCGCTCGTAATTCACCATCGCTTTCAACGGTTCCAGATGCAGCGCCGGCAGACCCGCCGGTTCGATCTTGCCCATATCCCAGCCGCTGCCTTTGACGCAAAGCACGTCAACCGGGCTACCATCATGATCGGTCAGGACGGTCTTGACGGAGGTATTGCCGCCGCCATGCAAAACCAGATTCGGCTCCGAACCGAGCAGCCGCGTCGTATAAGTACGGATAGCGATGTCGCGATTCACTCCCGCCTTCACATATGCGCCGACGATTGTGTCGAATTCCGCCTCAGACCATGTCGATTTCATCTGCTGTTTTCCTAACTGTCGGTCCGCAGCCTGCAGCTGAAGACACGCCGTTGCACCCACGGAAAACGACGGTTTTCCACGACGCAACAAAGACTTCTGGAGATTACTCCTCACTTCATATACAATTGACACCATAGACTGACATTCGTCAACTCGAATAAGCATCTTGTTGATTAAAAGCATTTTCTATGCAACTCAGGCACACAGCAGACGTCGGGACGACATCAGTCAACTAACAGGGCAAAGTCAGGAATTGAGTATGACATCGGACGATTTGACGCCGACGACGCATGCCATCCCCGCCGAGTTCGACGACGCCATCGTCTGGGCCGCCTGGCTTTACTACGAAAACCAGCTCACCCAGAACGACATCGCCAAGATCGTTGGTGTATCGCGTGCGACAATCGTCAATTATCTGCAAGAAGCGCGGCAAAGAGGTGTGGTGCGGATTCTCATGAATTCCGAAATCCTCACCCGCACCAACATCGCTCGCAAACTGGCCGCCAAATATGGGCTGGCAGAAGCGCTCGTCATTCCAACCGACAAGTCTGTCACCACGCAAGAACGGCTGAATGCTTTGGGCGCCGGCGGCGCTCGCCTGATCGAACGGATGCTCACGCCCAGCGAGACTATCTGTGTGTCCTGGGGACGCACTGTTCTGGCTATTGCCGATGCTATTTCGCTGCCGCGTCCCGTTGAAGGCCTGACCGTGGTTCAGGTGACGGGCTCGTCGATCGGCAAACGTGAATTCTCAGCAGAGCTTTGCACATCGATCCTGGCACGCAATATCGGCGCGACAAGCATCAATATGCTTGCTCCTGCGGTTCTCAGCACTGCTGCACTCCGTGATGCGCTCATGGGCGAACCCATTCTCCAGCGCCAGTTTGAACTGATCGCCCAGTCAGACATGATCGTGTTTGGCGTCGGCGGACTAGCGGCAGAGAGCACAATGCGCGTGGCTGACGTAACCAGCGATGAGGAAATCGATGCCTATGCCAAAGAAGGCGCGGTTGCCGTTTTGATCTGCCGGTTTCTCGACCGGGACGGCAAACAGATCGTGCGCGATCTCGACCGACGGGTCATCGGCATTGAACTCGATGAACTGCGCAGCGTGCCGAGCAGACTTTGCGTGGCGGGCGGCAAACAGAAGGTCGAAGCCATACGCGCTGTTCTTGCAGGCGGCTACGCCACCCATCTGGTAACCGATGTCGAAGCTGCGGAATTGCTGTTAGCCAGTTGAACGAAGATGAAGCGAGCTGGCTACCCAGCTCGCCTGTTTTGAATCAGTGCTTGATCGGCGCACTGTTCATGAATGCCAGCGTCTCTTCGAACGAACGAATGCCTGCATCCGAACCAAGTCCGGTGGCCACCAGAGCGGCCGAAGCCTGCGCGAAGTTCAGTGCTGTTTTCAGGTCCATCTTGCGATGAAGCGCGGTGATAAACCCGGCATCGAAAGCATCGCCGCAACCCGTGGTATCGACGACTTCAATCTGGAATGCCGGCTGGCTCAGCGTCTCACCCGATGCACCCATAAAGCACACGCCGTCGCCGCCAAGCGTGAACACGCAATGTTTCACACCACGGTCGAGGAAAAAGCGGCCCGCCCCTTCAACATCCGATGCCCCGGAAATCTGACGTGCTTCTTCTATGGAGGGCATGAAATAATCGATATGGGGAAATAAAGGCGCAATAAGATCAAGTGTGCCTTCATTCGCGCCCAGCAGATCAAAAGTGGTGGTCCGTCCGCGAGCCTTGGCTTCAGCGAGCAGTTTGCGGCTTGGCTCTCCATCGAGTTTAGCCAGCAGGCCGGTGCCCCCCAGATGAACAATGGGCGGTGCCAGAACCGCATCGAGAGCGCTGTCGGCAATTTCAAAATGATCGGATGCACCGCGCGCGTGCAAGGCAGGCCGGTCTCCGTTGCGCCGGATGTTCAAAATGGTCGAAGATGTCGGCACACCTTTCAGGCGCTGCATTTCGGTTGTATCCACACCGAAGCGCTGGAGCGTTGCAATGACGAAGTCTGCCTTTTCGTCATCACCCACAGCGCCAACGGCAAGACAGTTCAAACCGAGCTTCGCGAGGTCCACAACCGTTCCCCCCGCAGTACCAGCGACCGTCAATCTGATTTCGTCAATGAACTCCACATTGCCGCCGGGCGGAATGGCATCGACCGGTCGTCCGAGGACATCAAGAATGTAGAGCCCAACGACAGAAACATCATGAGACATGAAAACCCTCCCAGATAATAACGCAAGGCCAACCCAGCGCCGCCCGGCGGCACAGGGTTGGCTTGAAGACAGTTAGCCGCGATTGCGCAGCGCAAAGATCGTACCAGCGAGCAGAATGAAGAACCCCACCACGGCCAGCTGCAAGGTGCTGGGAATGCCAACGAAGATCAGCACATTGCTAACGAGTGTTATCAGCAACACACCGAGCAGCGTCCCAACGACGGAACCCGAGCCGCCAGTGATACGCGCGCCACCCAAAACCACAGCAGCAATGATTTCCAGTTCCATTCCCGCCAGATCGAACGGATTAGCGAGCCGGTTGCTCGATACGTGAACGACACCAGCAATCCCTGCCAGCAGCCCGGCATAGGCAAAGACGAATACCCGTACACGAAAAAGGTTGATACCGAGCCGCTCGGCAATGGATGGATTGCCACCCACGGCGAAGATAGCGCGACCCATCAGCGTGCGTTCAAGGATAAACCATGTCGCTACGGCCGCGACCAACAGAACCAGCACGGTTGCGGGTAGCACCGACACCACGCCGTTTGATGCGTGGTGGGTGAAAAGAGAAGCTTTTCCAAAGGCGTCCATTGCCGCTGGAATATTCATGAACAGGGCCGTGCCAACGAAAGTCAGCAGAAAACTACGGATTACATATTGGGTGCCAATGGTAACGATCAGCGATGGAGCTTGAAGTTTCTGCACCATCACGCCGTTGAGTGCCCCAAATGCCGCTCCACCCAAGGCGGCGAGGATCAAAATGATCGTCATCGGCATCTCGGGGAACCAGTTGGTGACGATCATCGTCAGCGCATACATGACGAATGCAGCAATGGCAGTGAATGACACATCAATGCCGCCGGACGCCAGAACTACGAGAACACCCATCGCACACAGCCCGCGCACAACAGATGCGCGCAGGATATCGACGATATTGCTCATTTGGAGAAAATCGGGATTTGCGGCTATCACGATCAGGCAAGTGGCGACCGTCAGAAGAAGCGTGAAAATTTCCGGCCTGCGCCCCATCAAATCCCACAGCCGTGTCGCAAAGCCTCGAGGTTGTGTCTGGGAAGTGGTCGCCGATACGATCTCGGTCATTGTACAACTTCCTTTGCGTTCCCAACTGCTGATGTGCTGGCCATGGATTGATAGATCGCATCCTCTGTAAGCCCGTCCGCATTATGCGTCGCAACGATGCGTCCCTGACGCATAACAATGATGCGGTCGCAGTTTTGCAGCAGTTCC
>Ga0153948_1001529_pt1 | contig 11672 bp, 22 predicted proteins | sample TSNJ032MetaG_FD_104696 | JGI IMG/M metagenome (GOLD analysis project Ga0153948, IMG submission 104696) | Attine ant fungus gardens microbial communities from New Jersey, USA - TSNJ032 MetaG | ecosystem: Host-associated > Fungi > Mycelium > Unclassified | place: USA: New Jersey, Wharton State...
ACCGATTAGAGGCAGGTTTGCTCTGCTCCATGAGCAATAAATCAATTACTCATCCCTTAAGCACCTCGCTATTTGCGTTGCAGCAAATCTACTATATGTCTACCTATTCCACCACCGCATCAATTAAGACAAGCTAACGCCATAACCTGCCCTGCCTATATGTTTTTAAAACTCCCCAATTGACAATCATCAGAAGCAGGCATTTCAGATTGAAAATAAGCGAATTTTCTTTTGTCCATTTAAAGGATATATCATATCCAATGTTTCGCACGCTGAGATAATCGCATATTTCCTTGAATATATAAATAAACTGCCATGGCTCCCCATAATTCCCCAAGCCTGCCATTTCATCTATTTTCCCAATAACATGCCGGATTTTGATATGATCTTCAAGGGCAGTTTCCAATTTGATATTGAAGTTGCCGTATCCGATGCCGTGGAGACCTTCGATATCTTCAAGTTGTTTTGAAAATGTCATTTCCTTTATATCACCTTTTCGCATCAGCATTTTATTGTGTTTCTCAGCTTTTATTATGATTCTTCGTATATTTCATACTCCGAATTTAATGTGTCATATGATGCAATGATTTTTTTGGCTTGTTTTTTATTAATAAGTTCATTTTGAGTCATGCCGCCGCCATATTCAAATGTCAAATCAAGCATTTTGGCTTTTGGCTTAGACAGAAAGCTTTTTAATTCTGCTATTAACTCACTTGCTGAATCAATATCAATTGAGGAGAAGCTATTATATTTTCCGTGCAGTCCGACACTTAGACGATAATCTAATATCTTCTCCCCATCTTTGCAATAAATAAATTGTGGATGAAGATTTACGTAGCCATCAAAAAAATCATGGTATTCTTTTAAAATATTTTTGACAACCTTCTTGATGCCGCGCGTTTTTAAAATTAAAACAATATAATAAATCGCACAAAATGGAAATGTGATTATCTTAAAAATAATGCAGAGGATTTTTTCAAAAGTAATTTGTAAAAAATAGGACATTTTAATTATACCTCCATTTCTTCCCACCTTTTCGAGCGTAATCCTACAGTAGGACGGGTGCGACTATTCTATTGGCGGCTTTGGAAGAGGCATCCAATAATCAGAATCATCTACTCTCCGACATCCATTATCATTATCAATCCAGCCACCATCATATTGAGCAATAACATGTTTGTGCATTTCATTGTAATATAATATTTTTTCAAAATCTTTTGGATGTTTTTCCTTAAAACTAATCCATTTCATTTATATTCCTCACCCTTCTGCTTCCTCTCTAACGGCTCAAATCCTATCGAACCACATATTTTACATGGCGCAGGATTTTCTATTTCATGTTCATTCTTAACAATGTCTCCGCATAAGCTGCATTTCCATTTCTTCGCCATCCACGGCGCAGGATTTATTGCATCTGGGAATCTACCCATGAATTTGATTACATCATGTTCATTCATTAATTCACCTTTCAGAGTATTAAAATAGACGCTTTATGCGCCTTGGTTGTTATTGTTCTATGAGTGGCAAGATTCCTTTTTGAGTTTTGAGCAACTCATATATGAAGAGACGGCCTTTTTGTGTCCATTGGGTGTGGAGTCTTGTATCCGGTGTGCCATCTTTACGTTCAAAATCAATAGTTTGGCTATGGGTATAACCTTTCCCTTGATGTTTTGCGTATAACAGCCATTGTCCATCTTGATAATACTGCACGCCCAGCTCATGAAGTATTTTGTTCATGCCTCTGGCGCTCATACCATAGTCTTTGGCGATTGCATTAATATTCATGGTGCTTTTACTTTTGAGTATTTTGTCAGTATAATCAGCCTTGGGTTTCATTTCGCCTATGAGCTGATCTTTTATCTTGACATCCAGTTGTAGGGATTTAATTTTTTCAAGAGCTTTACCATATCCAATAAGAATAATCTCATCATCTGTCTTTTGGATTTGCATTTCCTTTGCTTTAAAATATGTTTCTTCCAGATTATCAAACTGTTCCCAAGATTTATCTGTATCAAGAATTTTGCAATGTCTATTTGCGCCACGCTCTGTCCATAGATAAAGATGGGAAGCGTTTTTTGGAACCAACCCACTATTAGTTACCTGGTTCTTAAAATCCTTTAATTCATCACCTTCAAGCAAATAATAATGTTTTCCACTCACGAAATTTTCTTTATTTCGACTGAAATTCATTTGTATATTTTTCACATCGGTCTCATATGCTTCTGCAAGTAATTCGGTTGTTATAATCCTTTCGCTTTTGTATTCTACAACTTTTAATTCATTCATACTTTTATCTCCTCTTTTTTTTATTTCTCCTCTATTTTAAAGCATGAAAAAAGGGCAGGAGAGGAGTTCCGCCCTAGCAGCTTGCAATCTGCTTCATGCTATATAAAAAGCCTTTTGGCTAATTATCAGTTTCTTGGTTTTCCCTTTTTTTCTGTTCTTGATACTCTTGCCGTTTGCGTTCTTCTTCGCGCCTTTGTCTTGTATTATTCATATTAACAACATTTGCCGCCACCCAATTAATGGTAGGTATAAATCCCATAACATAATTCCCTCTCTTCTATTTCTTCTCTATTTATCAACAAAGAGCAGGGATTCAAACTATGCTAATCCCTCTATTAATACCTTGCAGTTATTCCAGTATCCCAAGATGTATTTATCAAGGATTTGTTTTGCCCCTGTGGTTAATACTGGAAAGGTTATTCACTGGCATTGTTTATTTTGCTCCTTGTTGGCAAGACAGATATCTTGCGTGTGTTAGAAAGTGTCAAATAAGATAATTTTGTCAACTCTACGCGAAACATCTCTTTTGCGCATAGGTAAGTGCCCCATATCATGTGTTTTTGGTAATTATTACTAATAAACCGCAAATTTCAAAAGTCTTAATCCGCGTTATCGAGATACCGTTATGGCATATTACACAAAGCCTTTCCTATTGAATAAACCTATTGATCTGCTTGGTAAATGTGTATTCAAATGCGTCCAAATCATCAATCGGTGTTGTTCCATCATCTAGCCTCACATCATCATTCTTATCATCCCACAGAGCCTCTTCCAGAGCTTCTTTTAATGTTTCGCAATCTTCTGTATATTTGAATCTGTCCAATCCAAGAAGCCTTATTTCTAAATCAATTCTGTCATTAATCTCGCCCTTATAGCAAGGCCTAACGCTTACTTGCGGAAATTTTCTTTCTACAGCTTCCTTAATTCCTCTACCAAGTACACTTGCTTCGTTGTCGTAATATAAATAATCCAACCTTCCATAATCTTTTATAACTCTTTCAACAAAATTACAAGCTAATTTATCCAAATGGCTAGGGACCGTTCCTTCTGCTTCGTGTCTTTCGCTTCTCAGGGCAATCAATTGTCTGTAATTTGGAGTTATTCCACTTGCAACAAATGCATGTTTGCTTTTTGTTCCGCCTGGGTCAAACGCCGCATTGATTTCTATAAATAATGGAAGCTTATCTTTTTCTATAAAATATCGCTTTGGATTATCGGAAAATATTCGGTAAATTAATCCTTCAGCTGCCATCCATATGCCTTTTATATAACGATAATAATAAACCGTTCCTGCATATTCTTTTTTTAATTCTTCAACTACCTTAGGGTCTAAAAAAGGATTATCGTCTATTTCCCATGTTTGACAATAAACATCTGCGTCACTATCAATGAATTTTTTTACATAATGTTTGGGATGTTTCGGGTTTCCTGTAAAATCACATACTGAATACGATAAAGAAAGTCTTGATTTAAGCAACGCAAAAACTTCTTCGTTGCAATCAACAAGTTCGTCTATGTAAACATATTTGAATTTTGCACCTCTTAGTTTTGATACCTGACTTACTTTTTCAGCGCCCAAGCAATATATTTTTTCTCCGAACAATATAGCAATATTCCGATTATTGATTGTCCCAATCAGGTTTTCTCCCCAGAAATCACGCATTGGTTCAAGGACATTTCTTTCTATTGTCTCTTTTGTAACACCCAAAATCAGATTCAGTCCGGCTTTTCCCCTTCGCTCCAGTATTCTATCAGGAATTACAAAGGAAATATCAATAAAAGTTTTTCCACATTGAGTAGCTCCAATTTTTCCGTTGAACCTGTGCGTTGCATTATTTATGAATTCACATTGCTTTGGACTTAATTCAATATTCATGAATCATCCTTTTTATTTAATGATTTAGCTGTTTTTTTAATTGAAATTAATACATTTTCAACATTTTTGATCTCTTTTGAATCCTCTTCATCATTTGCTTTGGCTTTCAATATGGCAATTTCTGCCCGTTGTTTTTCATCAGCCAAATCTATATGTTCACCAAGCCACTGCATGGCTTTCATTTTATCTGCAAACTTAATTTTGATACCATCTTTCCCCTGAGATACCTCTGATATGATTGTCCCATCCAGATTATCGCTATTATTCAAATCAACAAAGTTCACAGTTTTTGCTTGCTCATTGCCTTTTTTATCCGTATATTTGATTTCTCTTTGCCCGAAAGCAACATAATCATTAATATCTGCTCTGGCAATATCAAGATACCATTGAAATAAGTCCTTAATATCCAATCCGATTTCTGCTCTGTATTCAGATAGAAGTCTATCAATTTCTTTTCTAATTCCCACGTTATCCCACAACTCATAGGCGTGAGCATTGGCTGTTTCCCATGATGCACCATAGGCTTTTTGATAAGCCTTAGTCTTGTTTCTATATTTGACATATAGAATACAAAAAAGTCTTTGCTTGTCAGTCAAATCAGGATTATCAATCACCTGTTCAACTTCCGTTGCAACGACTTCTCTTTTCCTATTTGAAACGCTTTTCTTTTTTGCAACGTTGCGTTTCTTATTATCCGTTGCGTTGCAGTTCTCGTTGCGTTGCCATTTCCCCCTGTTCTTCCATGACCTGATAGTTCCCTCTGGAATGTTTAAATGATTGGCAATTTCAATTAGCGCGGTTCCGCTCTCATACATTTCCTTTGCAATTGTTATTCTTTCATCTGGTGCTCTTGCCAATTATCACCACCTCATTATCTAATATAATTATTTAAACCAATCATATTGTTTTGAATAATTTTAATCAAAAAGACAGCGCCGGGGGATATACCCTGTGCCGGCGCCGTCCTCTCTTGAAGGGGAAGGATTGAAATCATTCATATGAATCACATTAACCAATATCACTATACCACGGAATTTAGGGTTTTTGTTCCGCACTTTTTCCACGCTTATAAATCTGTTATTCCATAGAGTGCAATTGTGAAGTTATAAAGCGCATCGTCTTTTATTTCGTATATCTTTGATTTTTCATACATTAGTTCTTCCTGAAGCCGTTTCATTGAATAATTTTGAGGGTCAAGGTAGAATCGTTCGATTACCTTTCTTTCATCTCTCGTTAATGCTCCCAATGCCCTTTCAACCCGGTTAACATGTCTTTCAACAGCAGCCAATTGCATTCCAAGTCTTTTTTGTAAACTAATAATATCAACTAATTTTGAATCTTGCTTATTTATGTCTCCCCCCATTACCGGTGTGCTGTCACTAATTCCCTTTGCCGAAATCTTTTCGCATTCTAATGCCTCTATTTCATCTCTTAGATTCTGTACACTTATAATTCTTTTCCCATGCAATTTCAAATCTTCCATTGCCATTGTTTTATAAATCATATTAATCTCTCCTGTCATTATTTTATGCTGCCGCTATTTTCTTATCTCTGGTAATTCGATATAAACAATAATAGCTTTTATCCAAGGTAATTTTTCATAGGCCTGATAAATTTCTTCATCTGTCATTTTCTCAAATTCTTCTGTAGATAACATTTCCTCCATGAGTTGTTCCGGATCGTCATTGCCCTTGTATGTTATTCTTTCTCCGACTATAAGATATTTTTCAATACTGGATTCTCCCCAGCTTCCACCCCAATATGTAGGACAGTCCTCTGCTGCAATCTCGTATGATACCATTGGCAGTATTGGTAGTTCTGGATTATCCTTGATTAACTGTATAAATGAATTATCTTTCATTTCTAAATCTCCTCCATTGATTAATTAGCATTATGTAATTATCTCACCACAGTAAGCACATTCTTTTCCAACAAAGTATTTCTTGCTAAAACTCCAAGTCTCACACTCATCTCTATCTTCTTCTGTCATTGGTATATAACCATCTCCTAAACATTTACCGTTAATATCATAGTAATTGTCTTTGTATCTGATAATAATATGTTGCTTATCTAGTGAAATATAAAATTCACTGAGAGGGTAATAGAGATTCACAAATTTTGCAAACTTGTAACAGGCTCCCTGTGTACATATTGTTTTTACTTCTGGATCAATATTACGAATACTTTCGATAAATTTATCAATAATTACCATATGAACTCATCCTTTCAATTTTAAGCAAAAATTTTTATTTCCATATTTTCCTTGCATATCCGTGACAATGTGCCCTATCCTTATTGGCTCTTGTCCTTGTCCAATATTTCCGGCACCATACTGAAAATGGGTGTATACGAAAACTTTCCGATTCAGAATATATACATTTGTTGCAGTCTTTTCTCATATATACCTTCTTTCTTTGATTGATTGTACATCAATCCATTTCAGGGAGTATTTCCACTCCTGTTACCAGTTTCAAAAACAAACGTCCGTCATCTGTAACCCAGTAAATATTATGAATGTGCTGTCCAAAGGAATATTCATTGCGTTTAAAAGACATAAAGCCTATTTCAACAAGTTTTTCCAAGTGCTCCGGATTATCGTTTCCAGCATCATAATAATTTCTGTAAGGCTCATATGTCCTATGCTTTATTCCTCGTATTTTTCCTTTGTCAAATCCGATCGCATGTTTCATATCTGATATTTGTTTGTATGTAACATTTTCATATACTGTACTGTTTACCATATTTCCCTCCATATTTTTTAATTTAATTCACTGAAATCCTTCAAATAATTGTCAAGTTTCTGATTTACACGCTCTAATTCCTGTCGAATTGCAAACCTCATTGATTCAGGATTTACTAAAATATCATATGTTTCTCCGCCATCAAGAATAGTTAACATGAATCGTCTTCCCCTCACATCACCAGTATTTCCCCAACACAATTTGTCTTGTTCTTCAAGCTCATTTTTTCTTTTCTGAGCCTTTTCTATTTCTTTTTTTATAAATATCGCCTTATTAAGTGTACTCTCTGTCATTTTGGTCCTCCAATTTTAATTAAGAATCAGTATATATCTACTGTTTTACCATCGCATTCAGCCATTTCAGCAGGTATTAGCATTTCACTATCAAAACGGTAAACCGTAAGATAATCTAAATCTTCCCCGGCCATTTTTAGATTCTGCAAAAACACTAGTAATTCATTTGCTGTTAAATTCATATTATTTAATTCCTCCTAACTTTTAATTGTAAGTGTTATTCCACCTCTTCCCAATATGCATCAAGATTCTCCCAGCACCAATCATGGAAACATTCATCAATCACTTCTTTCGTTGCATCATCTTCAAATTCTTCGATTTCCTCATGTGTTGCACCTACAAAGCCCGTTCCGCAATAAAACTTTATTTTCTTCATAATCCACCTTTCCCGACATCCAACCATTAAAATTCAAATCAGTTGCCTTATTTTTTCTGACAGGTCTGTTTCACTACCATGCAGATTTTCAATTTCTTCTGCTGCTTGTTCCAAAAGTTTGATTAATCTTGCCAGCTCATGCCTATAGTTCCATGCCTTTATAATTTCTTCAATTTCGCAACAACCGATAGAAAAGTGTAATCCGCAATTACAATCTACATAATGTGGGTCACCACCACTATCCGGACCAAAGAAGGTTGGGCTCCATTCTTCGGGACCACCGTGGATTTCTACAGGTTTTCCACAAAAGGGACAGTGCATCAAATTAGGCTTTCCATCAACAAATAATTCTTTGTTTTCCATATATCTTTCTTTCCTCCTAAATTTTAATTTACTAAACTTCATTCCCCCAACAATCCCACCCTATGCGTTCATTTCTTGCAAATATTTCAAGCCTTTTCGCATTGGGAAACATATCCTCCAACATTTCATAGGCACATACAGGCTTTTTACTATGCTTTGTTGATGGTTCTCTTAAGACTGTAGTATACTTCCCCTTTTGTTCATCACAAGGCATTAAAATATTTCCTTTTCGATAAAACCATAATAAATATTCATGCGAAAAGCGCACCGTAAATGCCGGGGCAATGCCGTTTTCCTTATCCCAAATCATTCTTGCGTGTAATTCATATCCTAGTTCTTTCATCATTTGCTCTGACTGATGTAAATATTTATCTATCGTCCACATAAAAATATTGTGTTTTTGGTTACATAATACACTTACTTGCCTATGTATTTCACTGATTTCATTAAGACTACAAGTCCTATAATCCAGTTCTTTTCCCTGCTTCGGTCTGCATTTCCTCGCATTTCCTTTTGTCTGTGCCCAAGCAGGGTCTGTGTAAATTATGTCGTATTTATTACTAGTATTAGAAATGTCTGTTATCATATTTTTGAAAGGAACCCGGCGCGCCATTTTTCCGGAAGGGTTCCGGCTCCTTTCTTTGATTTGCTAAATTTGATTTTTTTTGGTCTGGATAAATTAGAAAGATTCCAGCAATTCTTTTGCTGTTTCCAATTCTCTAAAAAACATTGTGTTGATTTCTTCCCAATCATCCACACTTAATTTAATTACAGTTCCCGTATATTTGTTCTTAAGTTCCCACTCATCATCATAACCCGACTTCATGGATTCCATTGCCTGTTCATACCTTGAAATCTTTTCATACACAATAGATACTGCTTGTGCGTTTTCTATTTTCATATCAATTCCTCCTTATATTATTATTTTACTTATATCCCATTCCTTCATATTTCAAAAATCTTTCTCCGTTTTGCTTACCGCATTTAGTACATACTCTTATATTTGACTCACCAGAAATTACAACAAGTTGAGAATTTGAAGGCTTTTGGAACCATCGATAATTATGTTTGCATAACAACCGTTGTAACCAGTTTTTTCTTGTTATTATCATGATTCTTCTTTCACAAAATAAGATTCTTCTTTGTTTATAAACAGTTGTGTATCTTCATAATCTTTATCGCTTGGATTAAGCTTCCCTAAGATAAAACCGTCTGAAATACGTAATGATACGGATTCCTTGCTATATTTTTTACACCACGCATATAGCATTTCACCTATGTCAATCAGTTCTTCTTTCATGGCATTTTTTGACTGACAATCAAGTACAGAGTCTAATACTTCTAAAAGCGTCAGATACCTTTGTCGGCACATCCTTGTTTTTTCATCACGTGTACCGTACCTAACTTCTGCACAATCTAACACAACTTTTGCAAACTCTGCCTTTGCCCGAATAGTATCAATTATTTCATCCATATTTGTCTGCTTTCTCCCCGGATGTCGCCGGGGACGGTTGATTTATAAATAACTCATTTCTATGTCTGCAATAGCCCTAAATACTGGGTAGAACTGTTGAGGTACTACGGCGTTACCTAGACACTTATTTCTGTCCATCGCTCCGGAAAACCCATCATCGCTTCTACAAATAAGGGGTTTAATAAGTTTTGTCCCTCCCATTGGTAGTACTGTAATAATTCCTTCTCGTTGTTTAATCCACTTCCTATCATGGCTCCAGAATCCCGGTGTTTTATTCCGTTCTGTTTCTTCTTCGCACTTCCGGGAGAATATCCTTTCTCCAGATTTGCCGTTGGAGTTGGTAAGAGTTTCAAGGTTCTTGTCAATCCCAGGCTTCCATTCGTTCCTTGTTGATTGAATTTTCTCATTTTCCCACTCTTTGTCATTTTGAAAGTGTCGTTCTTCCCAATTACTGCTCCGACCGTTGCATCGCTCGCTAACGACGTGGGCAATAATTGCAATACGCTCTCTGGCGTGAATTGCTCCGACATCGGCAGCTCTGTAACAACACCATCCAACATCATACCCCAGGTCGGAAAAATCTCTGAGTATTCCTCGAAAAAACCCTCCAGATTCGCTTGAAAGTAATCCCCGTACATTTTCAACCACAACCCATTTTGGTCTAATTTCGCTAACGATTCGCCGGTACTCCGGCCATAGATCACGTTCATCACAAGACGCTTTACGACTTCCTGCAACGCTGTGAGGCTGGCAGGGGAAGCCCCCTGAAATGCATGTAAGTTCTCCTTGTCTGATTCCTGTTCGTCGAATAAACTCATCTGCTGATAATCCATGTATGTCCCTCCATCTTGGAACGTCTGGCCAATGTTTTTCTAATATTCTAGTTGGATAGTCTGCAAATTCACACTGACCAACTGTTCTGAATCCGGTCCACTCTGCTGCAATATCCAGTCCTCCAATACCTGTAAATAGTGACAAGTGTGTTGATTCATTATTTGTCATGGCCTTTGATTCCTTTCCTGTTTTCAGTTAATTATTTTTAAAATACACGCATTCCAACCCCTGGCAAAAGCTTCTTGTTCTTTGTTACATGGTATGATCGCTTCCGGCAGCGCGTGCAAAGGGCAATTATCAAGCTTGTTAAGTCTATCATTGATTTTTGACATCCTATGAGGTAGTACACTACATCTGCTCACTGGTTCATAGTTGATAAATCTGCACAATTCGCAACAATCCGGAGTTTCTACTAATAATACTGATATACTCATTCTTTTTCTCCTTCATTCAGCCAATCACAATATTTTTGGCATTCTTCTTTTGAAGTAAAAGCTATTTTCTCACCATACTTCTTGTCATTATGTAATATCTTTGTTTCTTCACAAAATATAGTTACTACATGGCCAATCGATAACTCACCATGCGAATAATCATTGCTACTATCACTTGGTATAAAGGTTTTTGTCAAGAAGAAATTTCTGTCACTACGATAATACGAGTCCTTTTTTGCGATTTTTATTTTTTTCACCTGTGATATTTCCGGTTCATACGAATATAGACGATTTGAGCATTCACATTTTTTAGATACTTCACTAAAATCTGGAAATAAAGCTATTAGTTTGCGCTCATTGTTGCATAATCCGCATTTATCTTGTTGATGTCCTACACTTTCTGCATACCAAACAATGCATTCATCAACAATCCTGTCTATTACATCATTAATAGTAAGTGCCCAAAATTCGCTTTCAACTTCTGATTTTAAATTCTTTTTTTTGCGCTCAATATTTATTAATTCGCGATCAAGCAGATCCATTTTTTTCTTCATTTCACTTTCAATAGCGGATAGTCTTGCATTCTCATTATATAGACGCACAATTTCGTCTTGATGCTCTTTTTTTACCGCAATAAGAAGTGAGGTTTTAAATTCTTCTATTTGATATTCAAATTCATTTAGTTCTTCAAAGTAATCATCTTGATGCATGTATAAATCCTCCATATTCTTTAAGTATTCATGTTTCTAATAATAATATTTTCTATTGCCGTCAACCTTCTCCTGGATATTCTATCGCGACACAATCCAATTCTTTCTGATATTTCTTTGTCTTGTAATCCATCTATATATTTCATTTCTAAGATTAAAATATCCGTCTGGTCTGTTAACGAGTGAATGGCATCTTTTATTTCCTCAAGTTTTTTAAAGCATTCCTCTCGATCGGTTTCATATTCGTCAAGCTTTGCGGCATATAAGGATAAATCTTTTACATCA
>Ga0153948_1001533_pt1 | contig 11659 bp, 14 predicted proteins | sample TSNJ032MetaG_FD_104696 | JGI IMG/M metagenome (GOLD analysis project Ga0153948, IMG submission 104696) | Attine ant fungus gardens microbial communities from New Jersey, USA - TSNJ032 MetaG | ecosystem: Host-associated > Fungi > Mycelium > Unclassified | place: USA: New Jersey, Wharton State...
CACCGCCAAGACCGGCACCAGAAACACATTTTGCAGCATGATGGCAAAGGCCGCGCCGGTGGCGAACAGCAGCAGGGAGCAGGCGCAAATCAGAGAAAAGCGCCCGCTCCTGCCGGTCAGCGCGAGAATGTCCTGCGCCTCCATGATCTCTCGCCGGAGAAAGGAGGGCTTTTTGCGCTGAGTCGCCTCGCCTATCTCATCCTTGAGGCTTTTCGGTCGGCTGGTCAGCCGCCCCATGACGGCATCGGTGAATTCAATGGGCTTCAGCCGCAGCAGTATAAAACAGCCCACAATCATGCCGATGCAGGCGAACAGTTGCAGGGTGGTCATGCGATGATTCCCCCTCTCGTAATATTATTGAGGACGCTCTCCGGCATGCCGTTTTCGAGGAAGCGCTTGCGCAGCCCCTTGGAGATACCGCTGACTTGCTCATGGCTGCCGTTGATAATAAATTCATCGCCCTCCATGCGGTTCTCGGTGATGTTGAAGCGGAACAGGGTGCGAAATTCACGGCTGCCATCGGGCAATATCTCGCATTCCATGACCTCCATCATCCGGCGCTGCTTGTTTTCGAGCTGCTTGGTGAACACCACAATGGGGAACGCCTCGGTCACCAGATCCATGAGGGTATCGTCCGCGATGTCGTATTTGCGCTTGCACAGGGTGACCATGCGCCGGTAGGTGGATTCGCAGGAGTTTGAGTGGATCGTTGTCAAAACGGTATGTCCTGTGCGGGCGGCCTCCTGCGCGGTGTAGGCTTCGCTGGAGCGCATCTCGCCCACGCAGATGATTTCGGGATTGAAGCGCAGCGCCATATCCAGCAGCACATCTTGGTCAATGTTCTGCTTCTCGTTCTCGCTGGCGCGAGTGAGCGTGTGGATCACGCTGTTGGTTACTTTGCCGTTTTTCTCTCTGACCAGCGCCAGCTCGCGGGAGCCGTTCTCTATGGTAAAGATACGCTTGGAGTCGGGGATGGTGGTCAGCAGCCAGCCCGCCACGGTGGTTTTGCCGGAGCTGGTGGCTCCGGCTACGCAGATGCTGATGCCGTACCGCAGACACTCGGCGAGGAAGTCCAGCATTTCCTCTGTCGCCGTGCCGCCGTTTATGAAATCCTGCTTTTGCAGGCTCTGCGGGTTGACGATACGGATGGAGGCCGATATGCCTACATCCTCGTCTACCAGCGGCGCTTTCAGTACAGCGATGCGGATGTTTTTGGAGAGGTGTCCGAGGACGGCGGGGCTGGCGTTATCCAGCACCATGCCGGACACATGGAGCATCCGACGCACCACATTGATGGCGTGTTCGGGTGACTCAAAGCGTTCCTCCAGCTTGACGCAGTCGCCGTTTGCGTACTGCACCTCAATGTCTTTCCATGAGTTGACATTGATTTCCTCAATGCCGGTGCCGAAGATGTATTTTGTTAAAAAGCTGAACTCAGCCATCTCGGTGTAGAGGGCATCCACAAGCTGTTGGCTGCTCATGCCGGTTACAGCGATACGATAATCCTGCAGATATTTGCCGATGTAGCGCTTGATCTGCTCCCTGACCTCGTCTGTGCCGCCGTCCACGATGAGGGTGGAATATTTGCCGGAGATATATTCCTGCACATCGCGCAGGACTACCGAGAAATCTTTGGCTGCGTCCTCCGGCGCGAAAAACAGGTCATGGGCGCGGGGCGCGTCCGTTTTCAGCCTTGGTCTTTCTTCAGCCGATTGGAGGGATTCCTCTGCCGGAGGCGGGTCGGCAACAGGTTCCATATCCACAATATCCGGTTCTATGGTCACAATCGCTCCCCCGACCGGCACCACTGGCTGCTGTTCGGCAGCGAACAGGGATTGTCCGCGTCTTTCTCCTAACATCCGAACACCTCCTTGGAGATTTTCTCAATCTCAGACCGGAAGCCTCGACTGTCCTTGAGGGATAAATCCTTGAACAGATCGCCCGCGAGGATTTGGTTCTCCAACTCATCGGAATGAGGAATTTTAAACGCCACGCTGCCGAGCATCTGATCGATCTGCTCGCTGGCCTGCTGCGGCCTGATGTTGCTGGCCACCTTGTACTGCTTATCCGCATCCCATTTGTTGTCTTTGAGGAGCGGGAGCTGAGAGGACAAATAGCTGATGGATTTGAGGTCGCAGTTTACCAGCCGCAGCACAGCGTCCGCTTCCATCAGCGCCACCGCCGACAGAATATCGTTGGCGATGTAGCTGCCGCAGTCGATGATCACATAGGGCGCGATGTTCTGCAGATGGTCGATCAGTTCGGCGGCCTGCACCGCGCTGTGAGGCGGGTAGGTGTATTCATTTTCGCCCTTTAGCATGCCGATCATGGTCAGATAGCTGTGGCGTTTATGCATGATGCAATTCTGTTTGATGAGGTTGTCGGACACATGGGTCGCCGCCAGAATACTGCCGAGGGAGTGCTCACTCTCCAAATCCGAGGGCGGGCAGATGCAGGGCAGCATGGGCGCGGTCATATCGCAGAGCAGCAGCGCCACATTCTTCTTTTGGTCGGCAATGTGCTTGGCCAGCTTGACGGCCACAGTGGTTTTGCCGCTGGAGGGGCTGCCCCAAACAGCAAGGACGCCGCCTCCGGCATCGGGCTGGCGGTCATCCTCATCCCCGCCGCCGCTGCGGGTGAAGATGCCGCCTTTCTTGAAGTTAAACATCTACTCGGCCTCCTTGTCCGGCTCGGCGGGCGGCACCGATTGGTCATCCTCCGATCCTGCGGATTCTGTTTTTTCCTCTGCCGGTGCCTCGTCCTCCGGTGGGTACAGCGCGGCGATCACCTCGTCCTGCGCGGCGGTAAACTTGGCGGCGTTTTCCGGTGCGCCGCGATAAACGAGGGACAGGTGCAGCTTGCCGTCAGCCTCCAGCTCCGCGAGGATTTTGCTCTGCTCCGGCGATACCAGCAGGGTGACGGTAGCAGGCAAAGCTTTTTCGTCATCCTCGGTTTTCTCCCCTGTATTGGCATCATAGCCGGTGCTGGCGGTGACCGCGATGACCTCCACATACTGCAGCTCGGCGGGGATGACGGTTGCTCCCTGCTTTTTGTAGTCGGGGGCGATGACCGACACAATATCGCCGGAAATCAGCTTACCGGACAGCCCGTTGGCAAAGGTTTTGACCGTCACCGAAATCGCCTGCTTGTCGCCGTTTAGGTTGTATAAATAGGCGTTTTCGGCGGCTGGCGTGTCGGAGAGCTTGGCGGCGAGGATGTAATCTCCCGCCAGTAAATCCGCAACGGCATATTTCCCGATGGCGGTGTCGAGGTTCTTGACCACATTGTCCGGCAGATTGAAGCCGCCTACCTCCACCGTCTGCACCATGTCCTTGGTGATTATCTCGCCGGTTTTCACATCCCTCATCACGCGGACGATCTCGGTCTTTTGGGATACGCTGGCGTTAAACAGCGGCGTGACGGCAAAACAAATCACCAGCGATACCACAATGCAAATAATGCCGAGGACGGTTCTGTTTTTGAGAAAGCTCATAAATTAGCACCTCCAGTTTTTAGAAGCAGTTTCTTTGCCTGCGTATACGCATGACGCGGGGGATAGCCACGGCAGGCGCCAGAAGCGGAGCCACGATACAGGCAACCTTGAGAACAGCTTTTTTGTTCAGATTCAGATTTTTCATAAGATAAAACCTCCGATTTTTAAGATGTAGGCTGCCATGCAGCCGATTGACAGAAAGGGCGCGAGGGGGAATGCTTTGACACATTCCCTCCCGCAAGCCTTTGTGATTGCCTTGTAAACGGCATAAAAAAGCAGCATAGCGGTCAGTCCGATCACGGTCGCCGCGATGCCGTATTGAAAGCCGAGGACGATGCCTGCCGCCGCCATCAGTTTGATATCCCCGCCGCCCATACCGCCGCACAGTACGGCGGCCATGAGAAACGGCAGGGCGCAGAACATCCCCAACAGCTTGACCGGCGCAAAGGCGATCAGTCCTGTCAGCGCGATGGCGAGGCAGATACTGTCGGGGATGACGCGCTTTTTGATGTCGGTAACCGAGGCCGCCAGCAACAGGGCGAAAAAAACACCGCCCTGTAAAAAGAGCGGCGCGTTATCCGGCATAGTTGAACATGTCCTTGATCCGCTGCGTCAGCGTGGGCAGCACCGTTCCGCTGAACAGGGCGTAGAGTCCGGCCAGCACCAAAGCGCCGATCACGACCGCCATCAAAATCTTAATCGCGGTATCCACGAAGCCCTCCCCGCAGCGGTTATCCAGCGCGGCTTTGGCTCTTATTTTGGTAAAATAGATTTTGCTGCACAGGTTGTTGATATGCTTTTTCATAGACATTTCCCTCCATAAATTTAGATTGTGGTCGACAGTTACATCTGCTGCGACAGCTCCTGCTGCGGCGCTTCCAGTTCGGGTGCGGTCTGATCCTGCGCTTCCGGCTGCGGAATGCCCTGCAGCGCCGTCTGCTGGCTTTGGGCGAGCGCCTGCTGGTAGGCTCCGATCACGGCGCTGTTGAGCTGATCACGGAACTCCTTGGTGACAGGAAAGCAATGCTCCTTATACTCGCCGGTGGTGGGCGATTTGTAGCTCGGCATGGACACGAACCTGCCGTTCTTGCCGTCCATGACCTTGATGTTTTTGACGGCGAAGCAGTCGTTCATATTGACCGAGGCGGTGGCGCGGATGCTGCCGTTGGGTTTGATGGAGTTGATGCGCACATCCAGCTTCATGGGCAGCGGCTGCGCCTCGGTCGGAATAACGGTGGCGGCCTGCGCCTCGGTGTTTTCGGGTGTTGACGGAGCCGGTGCTTTTGCTCTTGGCATGATTTTTCCTCCTGTTCTTGTTTAGAATTGTATGGTCTGATCGTTTATCTGTTCCTGCTGCGGACTCTCAAAGCCGATCTCCTTGAAACCGAAGCGGTCGACATAGTGAAACTCACTGCCGCTTCCATCGTACAGCTCGATCACATCGGACATGGACAGCGAATGCCCCTCGAAGCCCTGCGGATGGTCGATGTTGAACTTGGTATAGATTTCTTCGAGATCATTGGTGTCGGGCTGTCCGTCATAGACCACGCGGTAATTGTCGGGATCGGGTTCGCCGTAGCCGCCCCCGATGAGATCGTCATAGCCGACAAAGCGGATCATGAGGTCGGCATCCGGCTTGAGCTGCCAGATGCGCACATCCTTGAGCCGCTGCAGCTCGCCGGTTTCCATGTCCGTTTTGCTGCCGGTGGCCAGCCGGTCGAACACGCCGCTTCGCCACTCCACCGCGAGGTTTTGTTTCTCTGTCAGATAGGCTGCCAGCTCATCGTTTTGGAACATGAGGTCAACGATGGCTGTGCCGTTCTCCACATAGCCTGCGGTATTGCCGTAGTAGCTGACGAGGCCGTTCTTAATTTCTATCCTGCTCATGGAACCACTCCTTTCCTCAAATCATCTGCAGCCCTCCTTATCCAGCAGCGCCAGCAGGCGGGAGGCAAGGGAGAGCTGCGTGTCTTTGCCCATCGTTTTGACGGCGGCGAACACATAGGCTTCTACAGCTTCCGGCGATTGGTCGCCAACCTCGATGATGTCCACCTTTTGGGCGGTGACGGTGTTTTTCTGGATTCCCAGCTTGATGATGTCGCCGCAGCGCATGTCGGCGGCCTCCCGCAGCTCCTTGGGGATGAGGACGCGGCCTTTATCGTCCAGCAGCTTGTAGAGCGGCCTCTGCTTATTCATCCTCATCGCCTCCCATAAAACTCACGCGGACATTTTCGGGATCGATCCCCAAATCGTCCAGCAGCGCCGACAGCTCATCGGGCAGCGCGAACAGCTCCGCTTCGCCGATGATGATCGCGCCGTCTACACAGGTGATGGTGATGTCGCTGTCGGGTGAGATATGCGCCGCCTCCAGCAGCTCGGCGGGGATGCTGAACTCGCCCGCATCCGGCTCACACTCGTCCAAGGCGGCGGCGATGCCGCTTGGGGTGACCATAAACTCGCGGTAGGTATTGCGGCTGTCACAGGCTTCGCTGCCGCTCAGATAGGCCAGCCGGACGCTGTCGCCGGATGTAATGCCCATTTCTCTGAGGATATGGGCGGGGATTTTTAGGCCGCCCTGCTTGTTGACCGTACAGGTCAGTTCAATGATTTTCATGGAAATATGTCCTCCTTTATTCGGTAGATTCTTCATCGTTTTGCCTTGGCAGATCAAACAAGCCCATCTGCATGGGCATATCCCGCGCCCTCTCACCCATATCGTAGTTGGCGATCAGCAGCTCATGGTATTCGCTGCCGCCGTCATACCGCTGCTTGATGTTGTTGAGCCGTGTGAATTCCTCCAGATAAAGCCCATCCCTGTCGTACAGCTCGCGGATGAAGTTGCAATCGTTGTAACTGAGGAGCCACTTGCCTTTGACGGCCAGCAGCGCATCCCGCAGGCGGATGTGATCTTCTTCGGTGAAGCCCACATTGTCGTAGTAGTCCTCGGTTTCGAAGTACGGCGGGTCGCAATAGAAAAAGCTCACCGGCCTGTCGTACTGGCGGATGAGCTTTGCGAAGTCCTTGTTTTCGATGATCACCTTGCGCAGCCTGCTGTGCGCCTGCTGGATCAGCGGGAAGCTCGCCCAGATGTCGTGGGGCTGGCAGCTATAGCTGTCGCAGCCGGAGGCGTAGCTGTAGCGGATGAGCTGATAGAACTTGGCGGCGCGGTCGATATCGGTCAGCTCCGCGCCTATCTTGAACAGGTCGAGGAGGATGCCGAAATCCTCGCGGGAATTGAGCACATACCGCAGGGCTTCCCGCAGTTCATCCGGCCTCTCCCGCACACAGCGGTACAGGGTGGCGAGGTTGGAATTATAGTCGTTGTAGACCTCGAAGTCATTCTGTGGCGGCTTGTGGAACAGTACCCAACCCGCGCCGCCGAACACTTCGATGTAACGCTCGTAATAAACGGGAAAGCGGTCGAGGATCACATCCCGCAGCGCTTTTTTGCCGCCCACCCAGCTCATAAAGCTGTTCAATAGGCTCTCACCTCCGTTCCAATAAAAAAAGGGCGGCATGTGCTTTTTACTTCACATACCGCCCATCGTTTGTGTTTGCTCCTGCTCCGGTTCATAGGCCAGCGTCTGATCCAAGCCGTTGCCTCGGATCATGCCATAAGATGTGGAAATCACGCCGGTCGCTTGCATGTGTTCTTTGCCGAAAGCCGCATAGTTGAAGTGCTCCATGCCCTCGTCATCATGGTGTAGACCATGAATGGCGAAGAATTCCTGCTCGCCGTAGTCTGCGGCGGTCACCGCGCTTGGGTAATAATCATAGGCGCTTAGATTGTCGGCCAGCCTCACGCAGTCTGACAAATCCTCACACATCGTAAGCTCCAGCGCGGCCTTGTACTTGGGCAGCTCGCCGTTTGCCTTGATCTCCGATAACCTTTGGGCGAGAGCGTTCAGCTCACCGATATCCTCATAACCGGAGAATGCCGCGTTTAGCTGCGGGATTTCGCTGACGCATTCGGTGAAAAAATAATCACCGGCAACGGATTGCTCGTCCAACCGGTGCTCTGCCTGTGCCAGCGCATCCTCATCCAACGGAAGCTCCAGCCACATGCCGCTGGCAGCCGCTTGATTTGGATTGATGGCGTACAGCCGGAAGATGTATTCCGGCTCGGCTTCCGGCTTGGGCGGGTTGCCGTCATAGGGGAACACCAGATTCTGCTCCGCTACCGGCTGCACTACATAGCAGTTCTTTAGGAACACGCCGTTCTCAGCTTCTCGCATCGAGCGACCAAGCTTTCCAAAATCAATTAGCGCGAACACTTTGTCGGATACATCGTCCAGAAATTCAACAAAATCGTTCTCCGCATAGAACCTGCCCAGCTCGGCATCGTTTCTGGCCTCCGCGATCTGGCAGTCATCAAGATTGTATGTGAGGTTGATGAGCCTTGCCGGATCGGGCGGTTCCTTTTCCATCTGAACCACTCCTTCGAAGCAGACGGCCTCAAAATCATTCAGCTCCGAGAGGCGCTCGGCGAGGTAGTTCAGCTCGTACAGGGAGGGGTTCTCCGGCATCAGCGGGCAGAGGTACTCCCGATGAACATCGCGGATTTCCACGGTGTATTTCTGCCCATCCCGCACACGCGCCCGATCCATCGCGTCCAGTATCTCCGGCTGTGTCGCCGGAAGATCCAAATAGCCCACACTTGGCGCGTAGTTGTAGTCGGCGGCTTTCAGCGCTACGGAGAATTCCTTGGGCTGTTCCACGACCGGCACCGGCAGATTTTTCAGCTTGCTTTCCGGTTGTATGGAGAAGCCCTCGCTATCCCAAAAGCTGACATAAATCTCGCCATCGTCTGTTTTGATAGGATGTTGCTCTAGTGATTCACCCCAACCGTCACTGTACTGTCCGGTGATAAAATCGGTCAAAACCTCAGTTTCGGCCTCTGTCAGCCTGCCGCGCAGCTTCACCTCCATCACGCCCCACAGTTCGCCCTCGTATTCCTCCACGGTCGGATGGGCGCTGTAGACCTTTTGCGCCACCGCTTGATCGCCGTGAAAGTACACCATCAGCCCTCGGTCGCGCTCATCGGGGAGATTCATTTTTTCAATGGCGGCGAGGATTTCGTCCTTGTAATAGACCGCCTCCGAGGAGGGAATGTCCACATATTCGTGCATGTCGATGTACTCGCCGCCGTAATTCTCGCCGAGGGTGGAGTCCGGCTCGCATCGGACGGTCAGGGGGGTGTAAAACTTGATTGTCTGCATGTCTTTTCCTCCCATCTAAGCCTTGATTGCTTTAAGGCCGTATCTGCGCACCACAAAAGAATTAACAATCAGCCGGAGCAGCTTGTCGCCGATGAGGTCGGGATCGGTCAGCTCCGAAAGACGGATGTGGCGCTCGCCGCCGTACAGCTCCTTGGCGGTTTTGAATATGGCGTAGCCGTCTGTGTCTATGCCTCGGATGTCGATCTCCGCGAAGCTGATTTTGCCGCCCGACACATGGTACTTGGCTCTGTTCCAGAGGAATTCATCGGCAGTCAGCAGGAACAGGGCAGCGGCAAAGGCGGAGGATACCCTGTCCGGCAGCAGCCCTTTTTTGACGAGGCTGTTCCAGCGGTTTTTGTGGCGGACATTTCTGAATAGCAATTCCATCACCTCTTTCTCTTGCAGCAGCGTTTGGACGCGCATGGTAAAGGCCGCCACGCTCACTTCGGCAGCCATGCGGCTGACCAGCTCGGAATAGGGGACGCAGCCTGCTCCGAGCCTTTCGGGGAAACAGACGCAGCTTTCGGCTCGACACCCCTTTTCTTTCTCTGCCCTGTGCAGGCAGTACCGGCAGTCGCAGTCCTCGGCGCTGTACTTAAGCACCCGAATGCCGCCGCCCCTCGGACGGAAGCCTGCGGGTATTTGCATGGTTCTCTCGGTACCGCCGAGGGGAGTGTCGCGCAAAAAATATCTTGTCGGCATGATTCTCAGTCCTTTCGTTTTGGTTTGGGGGAAATAAAAAAAGCGGCAGCATCTTCGTTTGTTACGAAAAATGCCGCCGCTGATTTTTGTTGTGTCTGATTGTTGCATATGATATAATAAATTATGGTAAATATACCATGCAGGAGGGATGATATTGGAGACAGTTGTGGTTGAAGGTGCAAAATTAATACAATTTGAGGATGATTTTATTTATCGGAACTGTCGGTCAATTACCTCAACACCAGATATTGCCTTAACAGAACTGGTTGCGAATGCGTGGGATGCCGGAGCATTAAATATACACATAACTATTCCTTCTGAAATGGGAGATATGATATCAATTGAAGATGATGGAGTAGGGATGAATGATCAAGAGTTTCACCAGCGATGGATGACTCTGAATTACGACCGGCAAAAGCGGCAAGGTGGAACTGTGGAATTTCCTCCAGACGTAGAAGCTTACAAACGGATTGCTTATGGCAGAAACGGTGTGGGACGTCACGGAATGTTGTGTTTCTCAAATAATTATTTAGTTGAAACATGGAAAGATGGCACATGCTACAAATATGCCATTGCGGTTACATCTGGAGATGCTCCGTTCAGAATTACGCACCAAGAAAATTATAAAAAAGAGGGTCATGGGACAAAAATAAGTACCTATGTACACCAGCATTTACCTAATGCCGAAAATATGACTGATATTATTTCAGCAAGGTTTTTATATGATCCGCGTTTCGTTGTTATGATTAATGGAAAGGCAGTTGATCTATTACAACACAAAGGGTTATTTGAGCAAAAAGATATTATTTTAGAAAATGGTATTAAGCTGCACTTGACAGTAATCGACTCAACTAAAACTGCTCGTAAATCACAGCAACATGGTATTGCTTTTTGGGTAAGTGGGAGATTAGTCGGAAGTCCCTCATGGACTTATGGAAATTATCAATTTTTAGATGGTCGAGTCAAAGTTGCTAAAAGATATACTATGGTGGTTCAAACGGATGACTTAATGGATGAAGTTTTACCAGATTGGACTGGCTTCATTGATTCGCCTCGCATAAAAGAGGTATATGCTCAGTTTAAGAAACATGTAGATGCATTCATTAATAATGTAATGGCGGAACAAATAAAGGATGTGCAATTATCTGTCATTCAAGAAACGCGAGACCAACTTGAAACGCTACAACTCTCCGAACAGCGGGAAGTTTCTGCTTTTATTGAGGAAATCACGGAAAAGAACCCCGTAATATCACAAGATTTCTTAAAATTGGCAGTTGAGGCCGTAATTTCTATTGAGAATTCTCGTAAGGGTGAGCAGTTACTTGCACAGCTTGGTAAAATGTCGCCGGAGGATTTAGATAAGCTGTCCGATCTATTAACCAGTTGGGATATCGATGATATATTAATCGTATTAGATGAAATTGACAGGCGCATTGTAGTTGTGGAAGCAATCAATAGACTTCAAAGTGATAAAACTGTTGACGAATTGCACACATTGCATCCATTGGTTCTAAATGCCCGATGGCTGTTCGGCGCAGAATTTGATTCACCCATGTTTGTGTCTAATTCTGCGTTAAGCACTGTTATCAAAACCCTCTTTAAAGATAAGGAATATGATTCAAGTTACATATCCAATCCTCGTAAACGCCCAGATATAGTAGCCTTGAAGAATTACTCTCTGAAAGCAGTATGCACAGATAGGGTTGATGCTGATAGCAATGGCATCATGAAGCCAGATCAAATATTAATTGTTGAACTAAAGCGTGGGGGTTTTGAAATTACATCAGATGAGGTGGCTCAAGCTGAAAACTATGTGCGACAGATAAAAAAGTCTGGTTCCTTGCATAAAGACGCAACAATCCATGCTTATATTGTAGGTTGCTCTATAGGTGATGTCGATACTCATAAGGAGACATCCAGTGGTATATTGGATGTAGTAACCTTTGGCCAACTTGTCGAAACAGCAAATATAAAGCTTTTTCGCCTTAAAGACCAGTTGCAAGATCATTACAGCCATATAGGGAATGAGAGTATTGTAGAACAGGCACTTAAAAGTCCTAAGCAGTTAAAATTCTAATATTCTAATTCGGTTTCAAATTTCTATTAATATAAAAAACTGCCGAGATGTTAATTTCGACAGTTTTGTTTTTTAATTGTTTGGAAAACCATATTGCTCTAAACCCGCATGGTTGCTGGATTTATTGGTGCTTTTCTCTACCCCTCTCTAAAAAACCATTACTAACGA
>Ga0153948_1001535_pt1 | contig 11650 bp, 10 predicted proteins | sample TSNJ032MetaG_FD_104696 | JGI IMG/M metagenome (GOLD analysis project Ga0153948, IMG submission 104696) | Attine ant fungus gardens microbial communities from New Jersey, USA - TSNJ032 MetaG | ecosystem: Host-associated > Fungi > Mycelium > Unclassified | place: USA: New Jersey, Wharton State...
CATGATAATAAGGAAATGAGGAGACAGAATATGAGAGCAGGAAAGAAAAAATTCGCAGTAATTTTTGCAGCAGTATTGGTAGCCATGGGAACCATCACCGCTATTGGTGCCGGAAAAGTCACCGGCCTGGTCAGCCGTGTCGGTGTTGAAGATGAGATTTATTCGATGGCAGAATTCAAGGCCGAAGCAAAGAAACAGATGGGCGCAGACATCAAAGTGCCAGAGACATTAAGGGGTAAGACTTTTGAGCATGGAACCGTCATCAGTGTTGATGCCCTGGATGAACAAGGGAATAAAGTGCGCAGTTACCCCGATGCATCTGCTTACTATGAGGGCAGCGATGGAATCGTCCTGGGTGTAATGAGAACAGCAGACCGCACCTCGGAAAATGAATCCTCCGCTCAGGTACAGCAGGATTATCAGGGCATCACCCTGCGGGGAAAAGAAGATGCATATCTGTTCCTGCCGCCGGATGCACAGCCAAGCGAAGCAGATCTGCAGCTTCAGGAAGAGGGAAAACTGATGATCAGCTATGGCAGCGATACCGAACAGCGAGAGGTTTTCAAACATGTTAGCTGGACAGATGGTGAACTGGATTATCTGCTTTATACGTTTGGTGATGTGGAGATGACAGAACTGATGGAGATGGCAAAGGAAGTAATTGGCAGCTAAGTAAAACATTATAAAAAGGATCCGTCTGTCAAAAAACATTGGCAGGCGGATCCTTTTTATAGTTCTGCAGTTACAATTTCAGCAACTTCATTAAGGTCTTTAATAATATTGTTAATTGGATTTTCGAATATTGTTCTTGTCTGGCCTGAGAGGCTGATAGAAGCTATAATATTTTTGGCAGAATCTAAAATAGGCACAGCAAGACATGTTTTTCCTTCCTCTTCCTCATCTGTGTCAAGTGCATAACCTCTTGAGCAAATAGTTGAAAGCTCTGCCTTCAAGGTATCCCAGTCAGTAATCGTCTTTTCTGTTAATTTGACTAATGGATGTTCGCTGTACTGTTGAATAAGGTTCTCAGGATAATAAGCCATCATACATTTTCCGGTAGCTGCAGCATGTGCTAAAGAAATGGTTCCCACGGTTGCTTCATTTCGCAGTAGCACAGGGCTATGGCTTTTACGATAGATGATAGCCTGCTGTGCATAGACATCTGAAGAATAGTCCGGTATCACGATAAAGATTGTCTGGCTATATTTTTTTGCCACTTGCTCTGCGTGAGATTCTAAAATGCTGACAATAGGAAGATTATGTTTTACGAGGTTACCGATGGCATAAAAGCGCAGACCAAGCCAATATTTTGAATTTTTTGGGTTTTGATAGATAAATCCCCTTTCTTTCAATGTACTTAGTTGGCGGTAAATGGTACTTCCGACCATTCCGGTGCCGGTGCTTATTTCACTAATACTAGCCTCTTGTCCCCAATTATAAAGGAATTCGATAACATCAATAGCACGGTTCACTGAATGGATGTTCTTTATATCTGTCATTAGTTCCTCCTGAAAAAGCTATAAATATTAAATTTATTCTATCATTTTATACATGCCGTGTCAATTTTTATGTGGAAGAACATGTAAAATCTTGTCCTAATTTCTGAATCTCCTGAAAAAGTTTGGTGGCTGTATCAGGATTGTAAAGATAAGTAAAAAAAACATCAAACAGGTAAGGGGAAAAAGAAAGCCCTAACAGCTTTTTGGCAAACGCCATAGCAGTGATTTCGCTCAAAACGGCTAATCGGGATGTATGACAATAAGGACCTACTCTCCATAAAGAAATACGATGATTCAGAGAGAATATAGAGTTTTTGTTTGTCATTTCTACATAATGGAATAATTCATGGGCAACCAAAATTTCTTCAATGTCAATGTTAAGGAAGAAATTTTCCAACTGGTTTTCGCTGATAACTGCCGCTGCTTTTGATAATACACTTTGGTGAATACGGATTGTTGACGGCTCTTCAAATTCTGCAAATAGAACACGTCCATCTCCGGTGGGAACAGACGGCCGTTCAATCACAAGATCAAGTTCTTTTGCGATTTCAGTTGGTGAGCAGGCGGCATAATCACGCTTGATTTTTTCGGCATAGTTAATTCCTTCCTGCATGCAGCGATATAGTAATGTATCGCGCTCTGCATCATTGATTCTAAAACACAGAGGTTCATGCAGAAAGGCATAGAGGCCATATACATAATCGGGGAGAAGTGACAGGTAAGCAATCATTTCATTCAATGGTGGCAAGTTTTTTGCCTTATTATAGCCGGTCATTTTTTGATATCGCTGAGAATAAAATAATATTATGCTTTGGCTTAAGTTTTTTCTGCTCATTAGTTTCCTCCCAGTAATTTTTTATAATTGGTTTTTTGCACAAATAACTATAATTTGATCGTCTGGGGCGACCTGCGATATTTCAATTTCCATCAGCATTAAAATATGAGATAAATCGCCGGTTCCATCCACATCTACAATTCTGGCGCCGATACAGAGATAATAATCTGGCCGGAGAATACTGTCAGCATTATAGGTGGCCATTTCTTCATGTAAACGCATTATAACATTTGTATATTCTATCGCTGCACAGATTTCCGCATAGCCATTTGTACGCTGCACTCGAATAAAACCTTTCTTATCAATAATCCGTATTGGTGTTTGTTGGCCTTTGGAAACCGAGTAAACATAAAAAAAGCTGTTTTGGGCGATTAGACTGCATGTGGCAGCAGCTTGGGAACCAAAGTCACATTGGGCGATTTCACGAGCCTCTGCCTCTGTACATTCGCTAAGCAAATCGGTGGTTTTAACCTCCGAGGAACCCAGCGCAATAGCCGTTACCTTTGAAGTCTGCGAATCGATTTCGATATGAACTTCAACACTGTCAGGCACGGCGCCGCTTTCAATAGCTTTATTGATCGCTTCCTGGCGGATGCTTTGAATTTCCTCTTTGCTGGGGTTTGGTATTATCCGTTCGACAACATCTCTTACCATTGCAAGCGCAACTCCTATTGATGAAATCACTTCTGCGTTCTCGGGGATATTGTACCGAACATCCATTTTTTTGGCAAAATAGACTATAAGTGAGGCGGCACCGCCGCCAACCCCTACTAATGAAATCTGATCATGCTCGACTTTATATTTTTCAGTCAACTCAATTACGATTGGGGCAATTTTTGCATAGGCACGTTCCATAATCTGGGTGGCTAATTCTTCTATTGTTATATTTAGGTAATCAGCAACAGGCTTCATAGCTTTTCTGGCAGAGGCGGCATTACCATAAGAAAATAGTTCAGGACTTACCAGTCCAAGGACATTAGCAGCACAGGAATTTGTGAGGGTGATGCGTTTTCCGCTTTTTAGCCGGAGAGCAACATAGTCAGCCGGATCGCCAGGTTTTGGTGAAAACAGTTCCAGCTGTGGTTCAATTATTTCCTCTTCGGGAGTATAGACAGAATAATCAAGGCCGGCAATATGCGCACTTCTGGGACCAACATCTGTGACCCTGCTCTTGTCGATGCGAATCATACTTCCTCCGGCACATCCAACGACTTGTACATCTAAGGAACTGATATAAGTCCGATGTCCACCGACAATTGAGTAGTCGATAGCAGGGCGGCCATTTTTTATGACCCCAATGTTGGTAGTGGTACCACCAACTTCAAAATAAATACCATTAGAGGCGCGCAGATACATCAAAGACCCCATAACTGAGGCGGCTGGTCCTGAAAGCATGGTAAGAACCGGCCGCTTTTTCATTTCTGAAATCTCCATGACACCGCCATCCCCTCGCATAATCATCAATGGCACGGTAACACCAGCGGCACGGACGCTATTTTCCGTACTGGCAGCGGTATTGAGCATTTTGGGAAGGATGCTTGCGTTGATAGCAGCAGTTCTTGTCCGGCGGGTAAGACCATATAATTTAGTAATATCAGCCGCCATCGTGGCAGGCATTCCGGCTTCATTGGAGAATTTCTGAATTCGCTGTTCTTCTTCGATTGAGTCAACGCCAAAAGCCATTGATGCGACTATAACCTGTGCACCCTCTTGTTTGAGTTTTTCCAGTTCCGCCTGTATTCGTTGATCGGTCAGTTCTTTTTTCTTGATAAAGCTATTTAGAATTTTAATCATTTTCCCTTCGGCAATTTCGATATCTTTAATATGGACCTGTTTTTTTGCCAAAAACCCCTCTAGCCCACCGTTAGCAACTCCGATGATGCCCACATTGGCGACATCACCCTCAACAAGAGCATTTGTTGCCTGGGTTGTAGAGTGGGCAACAAAAATCACATCTTCCGGTTTAATAGAATTTTCTCTTAGAACATTTTGAAATGTTTTTACAACGCCTGCGGCAACACCGGCAGGGTCATCATGCGTGGTCTTGACGGAAGATTTTCCGATGATTTCGTGAGTTACATTATCTATGGCAACGGCTTTTGTATAGGTTCCTCCCACATCAATGCCAACACGCACTTGTCTTTGAGTCATGATATAATTCCCCTTTGCTGTTTGTTGGATTTATAAAGTCAACAGATATTGGGCAGCCAATAGAATATAACAGCTGCCCATTCTGAGAGGCAAATTCCCGGCAGATGAATTAGAAGGCCATCTGTCCAAAGAATATATAGGTACATATTGCTAGAATGATGCAAATTATCCAACCGCAAGGTATGCTGTGTCTCATATATTCTTTTGTTTCATTTTTCGTGTAGTTCAGACCCCAGATAATCCAGGATTGTGTAATACAGCATGAAATATTCATTGTCATAGTGGTGGCATAGAAAAGAGGATATAGTAATGTTGTGCTGAAACCTAGTCCGGAAAGGATGCCCAGCATGGCAGCACCAGAACCAGCCAGAGTCAATGGTCCCCTAAATAATGCTAATGGAGCAAACAGGGCAAAGATGACACAAATTAACAGCGCACTTTTTGGTATGATTCCTCCTAACACAGCGTTAAAATAAGGTACACAAAGACCTGCAGCTTTGTTGAACGATTGAATAAACATCATGAAGCAGAGCAGAGGAGCTGTATCGATAACACCGTCAGCAAAGTTTTTTGTAATCGTACGAGCGGCTTCATTAAAGCTGGTAAGCTTACCGCAAATGGTCAGAGCAAATAAGCCAGCAATTAAAAATGCAAAGCATATAGGCAGGTTAAACAGGACAACCATTGCAACAGGAAGAAAAGGTGTTATTAAAGCGATACCTGGTACATGCTTTGATTCGGATTGTGCCGAAGCGGGAGCGGCCCAGGCAGAAACACGCTTCTTTTTGACGCTGCTAATGATTGTGTAGGCGATGGTAATTGCTAACTGTACAGCCATAGCTGTGATGCCAAATTTAAGGTATGAGCCATTAAATAAATAGTCGCTGCCATCTGCATAATAAATTTGGTATTGCGCAAAAGGCAGAGCATTCATGTAAAGACCTGCACCGATTGCCAGCATAAAAGAAGTCAAAGCCACTTTTTTATTGATACCGAGCGATAATAGAATTGGCAGTACAATAACACCCATAGCAATAACAGCACCAGTTCCGAACATAGAGGTAAAAATGCCGGCTACTACTATGTTCAGCAGAATCGTGGTAATTACTGGGCGATCGCCTCCAAGTTCTACTGTTTTTCGGATAAGTGCAGGTGCAATACCTGTATCCATAAGAATGCGGCCGAAAAAAGCACCAAAAAAGAATAAAACAGTGTTTGCTCCATTGTTGGTAAATGCATCCTGAAATACGCTGGTAATCGCGGACATAATGGTTAGATTACCGGCAACAGGATTTTCTGCAAGGAAATCCGAACTGCAGGTGTAGCGTCCAATGATAGCGAACAAAGTCCAAAGAGAACCCATAATGATAACCCCAAGAGCCATATTGCCACCTTTGACTGCATAGATAACAAGTCCAAAAAAAGTAACTAAAAGTAATATGCCAATAATTGTTTGCATAGAATTACCCTCCCTTTTATTTTGAAATTACCATTGCTTTTTTAATGAAACATTGTATTCATTCACTTTATCTTGGCAGGCTCTGAAATATCTTGCCAAAATTTCATCTTCATTCCCCAGATTAATCATTCGGAAACCTCGTGCGATAACATCCGGCACAGATTCCGGATATTCGGCATATGCACAGCAAATGCCGGTACGGTCGATGATATGCCGGACAGCATCTCCGTTGAGATTTTCTATTTCCGGATGTTCTGCATGGCCGGGATGGCCGTAAGCACTTGCTAAATCCCACATGCCAGTATGTACTACGTCGATTTGCTCCAAATCAAGGATTGCATCCAGATCGTCGATCGCAGATTTGGTTTCCACGTCCACCATAATAATAGTATTGTCGTTACACCATCTGAAATAATCTTCTTTTGTCATACCATGCATACCATAAAGAGCCGCACGGGAGTTGAAACATACACCGCGTTCTCCACCGGGTTCCCCGCCGGGAAGTTTAAATTTCACTCCATTTATGACTTCTTGAGCGGCTTTAGCATCACGAATCATGGTGATAAAAACGCCGCTTATGCCCGTATCCATCAGATGTGCAAGTGCATTTTTTTCATAAATGGTAGTGCGGACAATGGCTGCTTTACCTAAAGCAGTGACAGCTCGGGCGGTATTTGTAATTTGCTCTGTGGTAAATGCCCCATGCTCATTGTCTATTACAATCATATCAACCCCGGATAATGCGATGGCCTCTGCAGTGCCAGGATGTGTAGATTGCAAAAAGACTAAGCTTACAGCTTCTTTGTTTTTTAATTTTCTTTTTACCTCGCTGTCTCTCATCATTATTAACTTCCCCCTTCATTTTTTAACGACAGTGTGCAAAATAGAATAGCTGTTTCGTATAACAGAATATCACTATTTTGTTATACATGTCAATACTTGAAGGAGAATTAAGACAATATTGTTAAAAATAAACAGTAATAATTTTGATTTTTGTATATAATAACTATAAAAATACTATTTACATTCGAGAATGAGTCAATTATAATATGTTCATATATATTTCACACAACGAATGATCATTTCGCACAAAGGAATATACAAATGCAGAATGGAGGGATTTTATGGGTGTAGGATATAAAATAGCGCATCAAATGTATATGGACATCGGAGTAGATACGGAAAAGGTTCTACAGGCTGTACAAAATATTCCGGTCAGTATTCATTGCTGGCAGATTGATGATTTGTCAGGATTTGAGAATCCGGACAGGGGTTTAAGCGGAGGAATTGCTGCTATGGGGAATGCTCCCGGAAAACCACGTAATAGGGATGAATTTATGAGAAACCTGACTTGTGCACTGTCTTTGATTCCGGGTGCCAATAAACTGGCATTGCATGCTATTTATTTAAACAATGGGAATTCGTTTGTTGACCGGGACTCTATTGAACCCAAACATTTTCAGGACTGGGTAGATTATGCAAAACTTCAGAAAATAGGTCTGGATTTTAACCCGACCTATTTTAGTCATGATAAGGTGGATAATAACTTTACGTTAGCCAGTTCAGACGAGGCTATCCGTGCTTTTTGGATTGAACATGGGAAACGATGCCGCAGGATCGGAGCCTATTTCGGCAAAGAACTGGGGCAAAGATGCATTACGAATCATTGGATTCCTGACGGGTATAAAGATTATACGGTAGATAAAATGGCACCTCGTCTTAGATTGATTGACTCTCTGGATCAGATATTAAGTGAATCCTTCCCGGCTCAATATAATATTGATTCTTTGGAGAGTAAACTTTTTGGCCTGGGGATAGAAAGCTATACAGTAGGCTCACATGAATTTTATTCGAATTATTGTGCAATTAGAAATAACAGTATTGTTTGCATGGACATGGGGCATTTTCATCCCACAGAGGAGGTTTCGGCAAAATTATCCAGTTATCTGGCATTTGATCGCGAGGTAATGCTTCATATAAGTCGTCCGGTAAGATGGGACAGTGATCATGTTGTAGTGCTTGATGATGAAGTGAAAGAGGTTATGCTGGAAATCAGCCGTCATAATGCTTTTGGTAAAATCCATATCGGTTCCGATTACTTTGATGCTTCTGTTAACCGCATTGCAGCGACAGTCATTGGTGCGCGCAATATTAAAAAGGCGCTAATATATGCACTGCTGGAACCCTCTGATCGACTAAAAAAAATGGAGTGTGCTGGTGATCTGACTGGTCGTCTTATCAATACCGAAGAAATCAAAACAATGCCGTTTGGTTTAGTTTGGGAAGAATTTTGTGAGAGAAATAATGTGTCTGCATGGAGATGGGATGAAAAAACATGACAACAATGGAGTATGGTATTTGAAATTTTCGATGAGGAGGAAAAAAGATTGAAGCAAGACGTGCTTTTAAAAGGAACGAATATGTATATCAGTCCGATTGCATTCGGAACAGTCAGAGCCGGTCTTGATTGGGATGGCAAGGACGCAGATCGAATGCTAGATGCCTATGTAGATTATGGAGGTAATCTGATTGATTCGGCAAGAGTATACTATGACTGGGTTGGCACCGAAATTGGTCGCAGTGAACGCGTTCTTGGCGACTGGCTGCGAAGAAGCAAAAGACGCAGCAAGGTAATACTGATGACAAAGGGCGGTCATCCGAATAAGGATAAGATGCATGTTAGCCGTTTGGGACAAAATGATATGATATACGATATTGAACATAGTTTGAAAACTTTAGGAGTGGAGTATATTGATATTTATTTTTATCATAGGGATGATCCCCAGCGTACGGTTGGGGAACTGTTAGAGCGTATGGAAGAGTTCCGGAAAGAAGGAAAGATATGTTATTATGGCTGCTCAAACTGGAGAACGGAGCGTATGCGTGAAGCGGATATATATGCGGAAAAACATGGCTTAACGGGATTTGTCGCAAATCAAAATCTATTTAATATCGGATCAAGGTATATGAAGCCTTTTGCGGATGAGACGATGGTAACGGTAGATGATGAAGCTATTGAATTTTACCGGTGCAGTAATAATACACCTATGCCGTATTTTGGTATCTGCAGTGGATTTTTTCATTTACTAAAAAGCAAGGGAGAGCAGGCAGTGAGTGACAGTTGTTATTATACAAAAGAAAACTTAGGTGTTGCGGCAAAAGTTGAGACTATCTGCAAAAAATATAATTGTTCGATTACACAAGCGTTAATGGGATTTTTCTTTACACAGAATTTTGCAGTGATTCCACTTGTTGGCTCTTCGGATATGGAACAGCTGGAGGACGTGATGAACAGTGTTGAGATACCGTTTCTAAAAGAAGATTATGAGATCTAGTACAGGAGGGATAGAATGAAAGTGTATTCTGCTGAAATGGGGGGGCGTGTTATAGTGATTCGCTTAAACCGCGGAGATTTGCTTCGTGAATCGATCGAAGAGGCAATAAGGGAAGCGGGAATTGCAGATGGAACTTTGGTGTGTGGATATGGAACTTTGGATAACTGTACACTGCATATGATTAATACTACAAAGGTTTTTCCGGCGGCGGAAGATTTTCCGCATTGGGATGACTATCCGCTGGAACTGGTTTCAATGACGGGAGTTATTGCAGATGGTATTCCTCATATTCATGCGGTTGTCTCGGATAAGGGCAAAGCAGTGGGGGGACATCTGGAGTTGGGATGTACAGTTGTTTATTTGGCAGAAATCGTAATATATGAACATAAGAATCTACAGTTAACCCGTAAAGCTACGGGGTGGGGTCCGCTTGCACTGGAACGGAGGGATATTAGATGATTTATGAATTTTATACCGTGGGGGGACTTACAAAAGAGGTAGGAAGGAGTATTTTATGCGCTATTTAATGGGCATTGATAATGGTGGGACTTTTTCAAAAGCGGCAATCTTTGATGAAAATGGGGTACAGATTTCAGTGGCCATAATTCCGACAGTGACGATTACACCCAAACCGGGATTTGCAGAACGAGATATGGATAAGCTTTGGGAAGCTAACGTTCAGGCCATACGTGAAGCAATTGATAAAAGTGGTATTAACCCTGACGATATAGCCGGTGTTTCGTTTTCCGGGCATGGAAAAGGTTTGTATTTGGTGGGGTATGATGGGAAACCCAGTTATAATGGTATTGTATCTACAGATGCCAGAGCATGGGAGTATATAGAACTTTGGGAGGCAGACGGAACAGGGGAGAAGATTTATCCTATGTCATATCAGGCAATATTGGCAAGTCAGCCGGTGGCATTACTGGCCTGGATACGGGATCATGAACCGCAGGTTTTAGAAAAAACAAAATATATCTTTCATGTTAAGGATTATATACGCTATATGCTTACTGGAGAAGCTTATTCAGAATATACGGATTCTACAGGTGGAAATCTGGTTAATCTGAATACGGGAAATTATGATAAAGTATTATTGGATTGCTTTGGATTGGGAATGATTATTGATAAGCTGCCGCCACTTAAAAACTCTGCGGATGTCTGCGGTTATATAACTGCGGAGATGAGTGCGCGGACAGGGTTGCCGGCAGGGCTGCCGGCGGCAGCTGGCATGTTTGACGTAGATGCCTGTGGATTGGCCTCGGGTCTGGTAGAAGAACAACAGATGTGTATGATTGCAGGGACGTGGAGTATCAATGAATTTATTGCCAGGCGGCCGATTGCTAATGGAACGGTACAACTGAATTCCATATATTGTATTCCAGGATATTTTCTGGTAGAGGAGAGCAGTCCCACCTCAGCCGGAAATATGGAGTGGTTTATTCGCAAGTTGATGAGTTATGAAAAAGAAGAGGCAAGGGAACAGGGGGATTCTATTTATAATATAACCAATGAATGGGTAGCCTCAATTGAACCGCAGGACAGTAACGTGTGTTTTCTGCCGTTTTTAAATGGCTCAAATGAAGATGCATTGGCGAAAGGAACATTTATCGGTTTGACATCATATCATAATAAAAGACATATGTTGCGTGCTGTTTATGAAGGTGTTGTATTTTCGCACCTGACACATGTGAAAAAGTTGCTGCGTAATTGTGATACACCAAAAAGTATTCGGTTATCTGGCGGTGCTTCTAAATCAGAGGTATGGGGGCAAATTTTTGCAGATGCCCTGCAGATACCAATTGACATAATTGAGGATAAAGAGATTGGTGCGCAGGGGGCAGCTATTGCGGCTGGTATTGCAGCCGGTGTATATACTGATTATCTGGATGCAGTTAAAAAAACCGTTAAAATAACTAAGACAATTTTGCCAAGGCCAGAGTATGCAGAAGCCTATGCTCGAAAATATACTACATATCTGACGGTTATTAAAGCATTGGGACAAGCTGATGTATGGAAACTTTTTATAAACTAGGAGTTTGGTTTGATATGAAAGAAGAAGTCTGTCAGTTCCCCCAATATCCTTCCAAACCATTGACAATATAATGCACAAAGTGTATAAAGTGTATAAACCCATCTATAGGGCGGAACACCCGACATGAATAATTTGGCGGTCTGTAATTTTAGAAAATTTAAAATTTATCATCCGCCAGAGTTTTTCGAAGGTTCAAGGTAAGATAAAGGGAGATTTTAATATGACAACCATCAGACAATCAATACCCACAGACATCAATCAAATCATGGAATTATTCCGGCAGGCACGAGCCCATCTAAAACGCCTGGGCATAGACCAGTGGCAGGGAGAATATCC
>Ga0153948_1001537_pt1 | contig 11648 bp, 5 predicted proteins | sample TSNJ032MetaG_FD_104696 | JGI IMG/M metagenome (GOLD analysis project Ga0153948, IMG submission 104696) | Attine ant fungus gardens microbial communities from New Jersey, USA - TSNJ032 MetaG | ecosystem: Host-associated > Fungi > Mycelium > Unclassified | place: USA: New Jersey, Wharton State...
GCCGACCATGGAGATGCCCTTGCCTGCCATGGCGGACATTTTGATAAGCGTTCTTATCTGCCGGAGGAGGTTCTTCGAATTCCCATGGCTATGGCATATCCGGGCGTACTCCCTGAAGGGAAACGCAGTTCCCGGATCGTGAGTAATATAGATATTCCGGTTACCATTCTGGCTGCTGCCGGAACAGGGTTTGACACTTCCGTTGACGGACGTAATATGCTGGAAGCGGCAGATGACACCATACCCTGGGATAATTATACAGTTTGTGAAACACATGGACATGGAGAAGATGTTATAGGCCGTGCTTTGCCCTGCGGCAGGTACAAGTATGTCTGCACTGTCGGACAGATGCGGGAGCTTTATGATCTGGAAAAAGACCCCTATGAACTTGATAACCTGGCTCTTGACAAGGCTTATGAAGACCTGATCAGCGAGATGCACGAAATGCTTCTTGAAGAATGCAGGCGTTCGGGAGATACCGGGTTTATTACGGCTTACCAAAATGATATATCTGATATATCCAAAATATCCGCTTTCATTGATATGCCATAGAAAAGGAGAGATTTCATGGCTGATTATAAGGCAATTTTCTCTGAACCGACGAATAAATGGTTTCAGAAAACGTTCAAAGAACCTACGGAAGTTCAAAAAAATGCATGGCCGGCTATAGCCGATGGCAATCATACCCTGGTCAGTGCGCCAACAGGAACCGGTAAGACGCTGTCAGCATTTTTATATTTTATAGACCATTTAAAGCTTAAGTCCAGAGAAGGAAAATTGAAGGAAGAATTATACCTGATCTATGTATCACCCCTGAAATCCCTTGCAGGAGATATCAGAGAGAATTTAAACAGGCCCCTTAAGGGAATATCGGACCAAGAGGAGCAGTCTGAGATTACAGTGGCGATCCGAACCGGAGATACCCCGGGACGGGACAGGCAGAGGATGATCAAGCACCCGCCCAATATTCTGATTATCACACCGGAATCTCTGTTTTTAATGCTGACCAGCAAAAACGGACGAAACATACTTGCAACAGCCAGGGCGATTATCCTGGATGAACTCCATGCCATGATTGATACGAAGAGAGGGGCTCATCTGATGCTTTCCATTGCCAGACTGGACAAGCTCTGCCAGGCACCTTTGCAAAGAATCGGTTTATCCGCAACCATAGAGCCGCTTACCCTGGCAGCAGAATATCTGGCACCGGAACCGGTTACCATAGTAGCACCGGCAATGGAGAAGAAGGTGAAGATACTGATAAACGGTGCAATGTCCACAGGCGGCAACCGGCGGAAGGACCCGGTCTGGGAGGATTTGGCCAAAGCGGTTTATAAGCAGTGTCTGCAGTCTAAAAGCGTAATGGCTTTTTGTGAAGCGCGCAGATTTGCGGAAAAGCTGGCTAACTATGTGAATGAGCTTGGCGGAGAAGGCTTTGCCAGGGTACATCATGGAAGTCTGGCAAAGGAACAGCGTTTGGAAGCGGAGCAGGATCTGCGGGACGGAAAGCTGCGCCTTTTGTGTGCCACTTCCTCTATGGAGCTTGGCATTGACGTTGGAGATATTGACCAGGTACTGCAGATCGGATGCCCCCGGACCATTTCAAGCACCATGCAGCGTCTGGGCCGGGCCGGTCATAATCCCAACCGGGTCAGTATCATGCATATGTATCCCCGGACAGCACCGGAAAGCCTTTTCTGCGGCATGACAGCCCAGGTGGCCAGAGCCGGAGGAGTGGAACTGGCGGCACCGCCCAGGCTGTGTCTGGATGTGCTTGCTCAGCATCTGGTTTCCATGGCGGCGGTTTCTGTCTATACGGTGGAGGACGTATTGGAAATTACAGGAAGAGCCTATTCTTTTCTGGAGATAACAAAAGAGGATATAAAGGATTTGCTTGTCATGCTGGCAGGTGATTATGAACACAAGCAGGAAATACCGGTGCGTCCCAGACTTTTATATGACAGAATCCATGAAACAGTAATGGGAGATACATACAGCAGATTATTGGCAGTGGCAGCAGGCGGCACCATACCGGATAAAGGGCTGTACGGCGTGAAGACAGAAGACGGTGTGCTCCTGGGAGAGCTGGATGAGGAATTTGTCTATGAAACCAGGCTGGGAGATACCTTTTTACTGGGAGCTTTTGCCTGGCGGATTACAGGCCAGAATAAAGATACTGTTATTGTAAAACAGGCCCCCATAGAAGGTGCCAGACTGCCTTTCTGGAAAGGGGAGATCAAAGGAAGAGATGTAAGAACCAGCCGCGCCTTCGGCCGTATTCTACGCAAGCTTTCTGATGCACTTAATCAGGACAGCCTGCTGACCGAGCTTATGGAAATGGGGCTGGATCAGGATGCCGCAGACAGTGCGGCTGATTTTATACAGCGGCAGATAAGTGTAACAGAAGTCCTGCCGGATGACCGGAGAATCATCATTGAGCGGTTTCGGGACCAGTCAGGAACCCATCAGCTCATGGTACATTCCCTGTTTGGACGACGGGTTAATACACCTTTGGCACTTCTGGTACAGCAGGCAGCCATACGCATTTGCGGCACCAATATCGGTTGTGTGGACGAAGAGGACGGTTTTTTGCTCTATCCCTATGGAGAGGAAATCCTGCCGGAAGGACTGCTTTATCAGATCAATCAAAGTACGGTACGGGAGATGCTGGAAGCCATTTTGCCGGAAACACCGGTTTTCAGTATGACCTTCCGTTATAATGCGGCCAGGGCATTGATGATGGGTATGAAACAAAACGGCAGGACGCCATTATGGCTGCAGAGGCTGCGCAGTACGCAGATGATGGACAGGCTGCTTGCTTATCCGGATCATCCGCTGGTCAGGGAAACCCGGAAGGAATGCATGGAAGAGTTATGGGATATCCGCGGGGTAATGGAAGTTCTTGACGGCATCCGTACAGGAGGAATCGAAGTACGGGAGATGTGGGTAGAAACGCCGTCCCCCATGTCTTTGCCTCTGCAGTGGCAGATTGAAGCGGCGGAAATGTACACCTACACCCCCACCACACAGGGAATCCGTCAGACAGTCTATGAGGAGCTGAAAGCGATTGACCAGCTGAAACCGTCACCAGAGGAACTGGAACGCCTGAAAGAACGTAAAAAGCTGCCGGAGAATGAAGAACAGCTTCACGGACTTTTAATGATGGAAGGAGATTTGATTGCCGGAGAGCTGGAGCTGCCCATAGAATGGCTGGAAACACTGGCGGTACAGGAGCGGGTATTGTATATCGAACCGGGATTATGGATTGCGGCGGAACAAGAGGAAGAGTATGTTGAGACACTGCAGAATCAGAATGGAAATGCCGCCCGGGATGTGATCAGGAGAATGCTTTATTACCGTGGGGCACAAAGTGCGCAGCAGATTAGTGAGCGTTATTTTCTTCCTCTTACATTTGTGGAAGATTTGCTTATGGAGCTTACAATAGATGAGAGTCTGGTGGAGGATGAAGGCGTTTATTACCATGGCAGACTTTATTCCCGGGCACAGAAAGCGACCATAAACAATATGCGTACCCAGGCAGTCACCCAGCCTGCTGAGCGGTACGCCGCGCTTATGGCCAGGCGGATCACCAGACAGGCTGCTGAATTTCAGATGAAACAGATTATGGAGGGATATGCGGGGAAGGTTTTTACACCCCAGATCTGGGAAGGGGTAATCCTGCCCAGAAGAGTGCGGAATTATAAGGAACTGATGTTGGATAAATTACTTGCTTCCGGTGAGTTCTTCTGGCAAATGTTGCCGGGAGGTACGGTTCGTTTCTGTCGTTATGAAGATGTGGACTGGGATGGAGAGTCAGTATATTTAACAGAAGAACTGGAGGAAGATGAAACGCGTTTATATCAGGAGCTGCAAAAGAGGGGCGCCAGCTTTCTTCAGACTTTGTCAAGAGTGTTTCCTGAGGGTGATGTGCAGGAGATTTTATTCAGACTGGTGAAAAAAGGCCTTGTTTGCGCAGACAGCTTTGGACCGGTGCGTAAGCTTTTGAGTAAGGATAAGCTAAAGAAGGCAACCGTAAGGCAGAGGGTGAATGTACGTGTCATGATGCTTTCCGACGGCAGATGGGATATTGTCAGACCGCTTAAGAGGAAGAGCCTGGAAGATTTGCTGCAGCAGTTTATAGGAGAAAATGTGATCCTCTGCCGTGAAACCTTCCGAAAATCCATGGCAGAATACGAAAATGAACCAGAGGAAGATTTTACCTGGATGGAGGCTCTTCAGATATTAAGGATTTGGGAATATACAGGAAAAGTCAGACGGGGATATTTTGTGAAGGGAATGTCAGGAGCACAATTTATCCGCAGTGAAGACTATCATAGTGTGGTCAGGGAGCTTGATCTTAAGGATCCGGAAGGAAGCAGAGAAAAAGAGATATTCTGGCTGAATGCGGCAGACCCCGGGCAAATATGGGGAAAGGTATTGGAACAGATGGAAGGGTCTTCCTTTATCAATGTGCCGGGAACACTGGTTGCCCTGCAAGACGGCATCCCTGCTGTCATCCTGGAACGCCAGGGGAAAACCCTGCGTGTATTGGAATATGAGAATCTGAACCGGATAATGAAACAGTTTGCGGCTGAGTTTCAGAGCAAGATTCTGTTCCCGGGCCAGAAACGGCTGATTATAAAGGAATACCCCCAGGAGGCGGCGGAATCACTGCGCAGTGCAGGATTTATGAAGGAAATGCAGGATTATGTACTATACAGATAAGAAATTCATAAGAATATCATTATAAAATTATAATGAATTCTTAAGTGCAAGGCAATAAAGAGTATATCCTTTTCTGATACAATGTTTTTATATCATGAAATAAAGTTTTATATCATGGTATTGTCGGGGAAGGGATACTCTTTAGCTTTGCCATTCTTCCGTTAATGCAGATTGTATCTGAAAGGAAACGAAACCATCATGGAAGAAAATAAAGCATATACTGGCATTGATTATTTTAGATTGATTGCATCATTTCTTATCATAGCGAACCATACCTCTCCCCTCACAACATACAGTGAGGAGGCAGACTTTATATTAACACGGATTATTGCACGTACAGCCGTACCTTTTTTCATCATGACTTCAGGGTTTTTCCTGATAGCAAGGTACAATTGCAATACTCATAAGCTGACAGCCTTTCTGAAGAGGATGGGCTGCCTGTATGCAGCAGCAATCATACTTTTTCTGCCGTTAAATGTATATAATGGATATTTTTCCATGGAATATCTCTTACCCAATATGATTAAAGATATGGTATTTGACGGAACGCTGTATCATTTGTGGTATTTTCCGGCAGCCATGACCGGTGGAGCGATTGCCTGGTTCCTTGTGAGAAAGCTTGGGTTCAGAAGAGCATTTATCATTACGATATTCCTCTATCTTGCAGGCATGTTCGGTGACAGTTATTACGGTATTTCCAGTCAGTTATACCCAGTCAGGCGTTTCTATGAGTATTTGTTTGATGTGATGGACTATACCCGGAACGGTATTTTTTATACGCCTGTATTTTTTGTATTGGGCGGATATCTGGCTGACCAAAGACACTCGCGTGTGCCCTTAAAAATGTGTACAGCCGGTTTTATCCTGTCGTTTTTCCTTATGATCGGAGAAGGCATGATACTGCACTATTATGACTTACAACGCCATGACAGCATGTATATTATGCTTGTTCCCTGCATATACTTTCTATTTTCGGTACTGACATATTTTAAGGGACCCAGGGTTCTTGCTGTTCGGACATCTGCGCTTATCATTTACATTATACATCCAATGGTAATCGTCATAGTCCGGATGATTGCCAAGATATCAGGGACACAGTGGCTTTTTATTGAAAATTCCCTGGTGCATTACCTGGCGGTAAGTATTCTGTCCGCTGCTGTTTCCTTCTCAGTGGCTTTCATATATCATGGTATCAAAACATCAGCATACCATGGTATAATGTACCACGGTATATTATGTAATGGCATATTATGCCATATGTTCAGGAAGCATGGGAAAAGCCGGATTGACCAGCAAGGTACGGAGCGTGCCTTTATTGAGATCAATCAGGAGAATCTGAAACATAATGTTACGGTTTTGCAAGAGGCCATGCCGCCGGGATGCAAGATAATGGCAATTGTAAAGGCAGATGCCTATGGCCATGGAGCATATGAGATATCTTCCTATATAAACCGTATGGGTGTGAATGCATTTGGGGTGGCTACAATAGAAGAAGGGATTACACTGCGCGGTTTTGGCATTCAGGGTGATATCCTCATTTTGGGATATACAAATCCCTTACGGGCAAAGGATATCCGTAAGTATGACCTGACTCAGACAGTAATTGACTATCCTCATGCTGTCAGCCTGAACAAGCAAGGTATTCCTGTAAAGGTGCATGTAAAAATTGATACCGGGATGCACCGCCTCGGATTCGATTGGCTGGATATTGCAGAAATAGAAGATGTGTTTAGAGCAAGATATCTGAAAGTGTGCGGCATATACACACATTTGTGCGCGGCAGACAGTCATGCTGCGAAGGATGAGGATTTTACCAGGATACAGATAAACCGCTTTTATCAGACCCTGGATTCCCTGACAGAGGCAGCAGTCAAACTGCCAAAGATCCATATACAAAGCAGTTACGGACTGTTAAATTATCCGGATCTTAGATGTGACTATGTCAGGGCAGGCATATCCCTGTATGGAACCTTAAGCTCTCCTGACACACACACCAGAGTGAAACTCGACCTGCGGCCTGTTCTGTCCCTGAAATCACAAATCGTCCTGATCAGAAAGGTCAAATGCGGAGAAAGCATCGGATATGGCAGAAGTTTTATTATGGAAAGAGACAGCCTGATTGCAATGCTTCCCTTAGGTTATGCAGATGGAGTCCCCAGGAATTTATCCGGCAGGAATATGGAAGTGCTCATCCGCGGTTTGTTGGCACCGGTAGCCGGCCGGATCTGTATGGATCAGATTGCTGTGGACATAACGGATATTCCTGATGCAGCTGTAGGTGACATTGTAACCCTGATCGGAAAGGAAGATGAAAATGAATTAACAGCACTGGAAATGGCAGCACATTCAGACAGTATCACAAATGAAATACTGAGCAGAATGGGAAAACGGCTTGGAATAACAGCTAATAGGTAATATTTTAGGATTAATTATAAAAATCCGCCGGACAGGTAATGTCCGGCGGGTTTTTGCGTTGGGAAAAATAACGATATTTAAAGGATAACAGCATAATCATATGGAACTATTTGGAAATGATACTAAAGTGACCAAGTATATGCAAAAAAGAGCAATCTGGTTAAATGACTTTTGTACCATTAGTGGTTAAAATATACAATATAAAGAGGGAGCGGAATATAAAAAAAGGCAAAATCAACACCCGTTCATTTCAAGGGATTAGGAGAGGTAGGCAAAATGAACAAAGAAAAATCAAAGGCAAAGAAAGGTACGATAGGATTTGCCAGCAGGAGGAAGACGCTGCTGCTTCTGAGTATGGTGATGCCAGGGGCAATATGGCTGTTATTGATCAGGTATCTTCCCATGTTCGGTATTGTGATTGCTTTCAAGGATTATAAGGTATACACACCAGCACCAACCATGATTAACAACGTCTTACATAGCGATTGGGTAGGAATTGACAATTTCCGGTTTATATTTGCAACCAGTGATTCAGCCAGAATGATAAGGAATACACTTGTTTACAACATAATATTTATTGTTCTTGGTCTGGTGATTTCGGTGTTATTTGCCGTTATGCTGAATGAAATCACCAGAAAATTTTTGGCAAAAGCTTACCAGACATTGATGTTTTTTCCGTATTTCCTGAGCTGGGTAGTAGCGAGTTACTTCCTTTTTGCTTTTTTGGATTCTTCAAGGGGGCTGATTCCTAATTTGCAGCAGAGCCTGGGTATGACACCCACCAACTGGTACGGAGATGCAGGACCGTGGCCTGTGCTGCTGGTAATAGCCAATGTATGGAAGAATACAGGATATTCTACGATTTTATATCTGGCAGCCATTACCGGTATTGACAAGTCCCAGTATGAAGCAGCCAGTATCGACGGAGCAACCAAGCTGCAGCAGGTACGTTTCATAACCCTTCCTCATCTGCGGACGATGATTATTATCCTGTTCATCATGAATGTAGGCAGAATTGTTAATTCGGATTTCGGGCTTTTCTACAGTGTGCCTATGAATCAGGGTCCCCTTTATCCGGCAACCCAGGTTATTGATACGTATATCTACAATGTTATGAATACCACCAGGAACATGGGTATGAGTACAGCAGCAGGCTTCCTGCAGAATGTGATCGGATTCGTTTGTATCATGACGGCCAATACGATTGTTCGGAAGGTCGATCCGGACAGCAGCTTATTCTAAGGAAGGAGGGTAGAAATATGAGTAAATCGGTTTCAATTACAGCCAAAAAACGAAAAAGGAACCTGAATGCGGTCAGTGTACCGGCGGAAACTATTATTAATATTATATTCCTGTTATTTTGCGGTTTATGTATCATTCCTTTCATTTTCGTAATCATTATATCCTTTACTTCTACGGAAAGCTTAAGGCAGGTTGGATATTCCTTTATACCGAAATCATGGTCACTGGAAGCATACCAATATGTATTGGATCTGGGACAACAGCTTTGGCTGTCCTATTTCAACAGCTTCTTTGTAACCATAGTAGGAACCATTGTCAGTGTAATCATATGTATATTGTATTCCTACGCATTGTTTCGGAAGGATTTCAAATATCGTAAGTTTTTTACCTTCTTCAGCTTTTTCACCATGCTGTTCGGAGGTGGTCTGGCACCTACATATATGGTCTGCAATAATTTACTGGGTTTAAGTGACAGCTATGCGGCGATTATTATTCCCATGCTGGTAAATCCTTTTAACATTATCGTTATGAGGACCTTCTTCCAAAGCTCGGTACCTGAAGAGCTGATAGAATCCGCGTCCATAGACGGCAGCGGTGAGTACAACACGCTGATTAAGATTATTGTTCCCATATCAAAGCCGGGCATTGCCACCATAGCCCTGCTGAATGCATTGGCCTACTGGAATGAATGGTTTATCCCTATGCTCTATATCCGAGACAACCGTTATATTCCGCTGCAATATCTGCTGCAGCAGATGCAGAGAAATGTGGAATACCTGGCAAGAAATGCAGCCATGCTTGGAGCTGAAGCATCTAAGATTGCCACTACCCTGCCTAAGGATAGCCTGAGAATGGCATTGGTGGTGTTGATTGTCCTACCTATTGCTTGTGCCTACCCTTTCTTCCAGAGATATATTGTCTCCGGGCTGACCATCGGATCAGTGAAGGGCTAGAAAAGAGCATTTTATAATTGGTAAGAACGTCTGTTTAAAGAGACGCTTACAGGATACATTAATTTAACTACACTATACTAGGAGGTAAGTCTATGAAAAAGAAAATTTTTGCTGTACTATTGTCACTGGCAATGACGGCGGGAGCACTGTCTGGATGCGGTAGCAATACGAATCAGCCTGCAGCCGTTACTGACTCATCCGCTCCTGCGGAAAAAGACACAACAGAGAAAGCACCTGAGGAATCATCTGGAGCAGTTGATACTGCTGACATTTCTGAACATGTAACCCTGAAATGGATATTGTGTGGAAACGATGTAAAGGATGATGCAGCGGTACTTGAAGCGGTCAACAAATACCTGAATGAAAAACTCAACATGACCATTGAACCGATCTGGAGAGGATGGGGAGACTTTGATGATAACGCAGTGTTGTCACTGCAGGGTGGTGAAGCGATAGATATCTACTTTACCAGTTCCTGGACCGGCAATGCGTACAATAAGTTTTCCAGAGATGGTTACTGGGTGCAGCTGGATGATCCGAATAACAACCTTTTGGAAAAGTACGCGAAAGAAACCTGGGATATGCTTCCTAACGTGCTGAAGGAAACTGTAACTGTCAACGGCAGCAACGGAGAAGGGGTATATGCGATTCCGGGTTGGAAGGATTATGCAACACAGAACTGCTGGGATATTAATGTGCCATTACTTGAGAAGTACGGATATTCCCTGGATGATATCAGAAACACAGATTACTATGGGTTTGGCGAAATTCTTGCAAAAGTAAAAGAAGGTGAAGGAGATGATTTTTATCCTCTGCTGGTTGAAGGCATGGTTCTGGAGAGAATGGTAACCAACTCTATCATGGTAACCGGAGATTCCACTGATTGTGCAGTGTTATCTTATTATCTGGATCCCACAGACGTATCTAAGCCAGGATCTGTAGGGCTTACCATTGTAAACAAATTTGCAACTGAGGAATATAAGAAGTTTGTGGAAACAACCTATGAATATTATCAGAAAGGTTACATTGATCCTGCAATGGCAAATGCACTTCAGGCGAATGACGCCCGTACCAATATACAGAATGAAGGCGCATATCTGATTGGAACACAGGTTTATTCCAATGGTTATGAAATTCAGGCTTCTGCTGAAAGAGGCTATGAAGTGGCTATGATTCCTTGTACAGAGCCGTACTCTGATACCACATCTGCACAGGGAGCGCTGATGGCAGTTTCCACCGCAAGCAAGAATCCTGAAAGAGCAGTGATGTTCCTGAATCTGCTGAATACAGATCCGTATCTGATGTCATTGTTTGCATACGGCGTGGAAGGTGTTCATTATGAATTAAACAGTGAAGGTGAAGTTGCTTTCTTACCTGATAGAGACAATTATAAACCTTGGGTTAATGGATTAGGTAACGTTACCCAGCTTACTGGTATGGAAGGACAGGGTGCCAATTTCTACGACGAATTCAAAGCTTATTATGCACAGGCAACCGCGATTCCAATCCTGGGTTACGCTTTTGATCCGACAGCAGTACAAACAGAATTAGGCGCATTGGCAAATGTGGGAAGCGAATATGCGTTGGCTCTTAACACTGGTTTCGTGGATCCGGCTGTAAAACTGCCCGAATTCCTTGAAAAATTAGAACAGAACGGTATGCAGAAGGTTCTGGACGAAGCAAATGCACAGATTCAAGAGTTTCTGGAATAAAATAATAATTAAATAACTCATTTCTTCATTTTTTAATCCTCTTTATGAAGTTAGGCGGCAGGGCATAAGCCCTGCCGCCACTTTTTAAAAGTAAATATAATATAACCTCTTGACTATAACCCAAGGTGTTGGCTTATAATTATTTTGAGGTGATAAGTTTGAAAGAAGGTCACTTTCAAATATTGAATTGATGTCCGCTGAAGCTCAGCTCGCTGAGCATGCGGACAAGGGGTGTAATTATGTTGATTAATGAAGCAGGTAAGAAAGCAAATTTAACGAAAAAGGCAATTGAATATTATACACAACATGAATTGATATTTCCGGCGGTATTGGATAACGGATATAGAGATTTCAGTGAAAGCGATGTGGAGCGTTTGACCCGGATATCTGTTCTTCGCAAACTTGGACTTGATATACAAGAGATAAAGTCAGTACTTGCGGATGATACAGGTAACACTTTACAAGGAATTTCCGTCCGAAAAGAATTGAATCTGCAAAGAGAAAAGGCAAAGAAAATTATCCTTGATAAACTTAGCTGCGGAGCAAGCTATTCCGAAATTGGTGCTGATCTGAATGCAATAGAGCAAAACGCGACGGTTAC
>Ga0153948_1001538_pt1 | contig 11643 bp, 10 predicted proteins | sample TSNJ032MetaG_FD_104696 | JGI IMG/M metagenome (GOLD analysis project Ga0153948, IMG submission 104696) | Attine ant fungus gardens microbial communities from New Jersey, USA - TSNJ032 MetaG | ecosystem: Host-associated > Fungi > Mycelium > Unclassified | place: USA: New Jersey, Wharton State...
AACATGTCAGCCATGGCTTCTTCGCTGGGTTCTTCCTGCATTTGCACGCTGACGGCGCGGCTGACTAACTGATGACGGCGCGGCAGATGCAGATCATCCGGAATCCGTGGGCCATCGGTCAGGTACGCGACCGGCAGTTCATGACTGATCGCCAGGCTCAACACTTCGCCAAGGCTGGCCGTCTCATCCAGTTTAGTCAGGATGCAGCCGGCTAGCCCGCAACGCTTGTAACTGTGATAAGCGGCGGTTAGAACCTGTTTCTGGCTGGTGGTTGCCAGCACCAGATAATTTTTTGAACGGATACCACGCCCGGCCAGACTTTCCAGTTGCATGCGCAGGGCCGGATCACTGGCCTGCAGGCCGGCGGTATCGATCAGCACCACACGTTTGCGCAGCAGCGGGTCGAGCGCCTGCACCAGCGACTGGCCCGGATCGACGTGGGTCACCGGCACGTTGAGAATCCGCCCCAGGGTCTTGAGCTGTTCCTGGGCGCCGATGCGGAAGCTGTCCATGCTCACCAGCGCGACATTTTGCGCGCCGTACTTGAGCACGTAGCGCGCAGCGAGTTTGGCCAGGGTGGTGGTCTTGCCCATGCCGGCCGGGCCGACCATGGCAATCACCCCGCCCTCTTCCAGCGGCTCGACTTCCGGTACGGCAATCATCCGCGCCAGATGCGCGAGCAGCATGCGCCAGGCCTGACGCGGCTCTTCGATGTCGGTGATCATCGCCAGCAGATCGCGCGACAACGGCCCGGACAGACCGATGCGTTGCAGACGGCGATACAGATTGGCTTGGGCCGGACGGCTGCCTTGCAGCTGATTCCAGGCCAGCGTGCCGAGCTGCACTTCCATCAGCTCACGCAGACTGTTCAATTCGAAACGCATCGAATCCAGCGCACGCGGATCGACACCAGCGGCCGCCGGTGCAGGTGCCGGAGCCGGACGCGCCGGGGCGGCGTAAGTCGGTTCGCTCAACGGTTCGGCAGCGGTCAGCGGCAGGCCGGCCGTCAACGGCAGCCCGGCGAACAACTGGCGATTGGTGTTGCCGTCGGCTTCGCCACGCAGGCTCAGCTCGGCCTGGGCGGTCACGATGCGCGACTGGGTCTTGCGCAGCTCGTCCTCGAGCTCCATGTTCGGAACCCGTGGCGCCAGCGCCGACAATTTGTAATCCAGCGCCGCCGTCAGCTCGACGCCGCCGGCAATGCGGCGGTTGCCAATGATGGCGGCATCAGCGCCCAGCTCATCACGAACCAGCTTCATGGCCTGACGCATATCGGCGGCAAAGAAACGCTTAACTTGCATAAACCACTACCTCAGCCGTTGGGCCCTACTGTCGCAACGATGGTCACTTGCTTGTTGTCCGGTATTTCCTGGTAGGCCAGCACGTGCAGCCCTGGAACTGCGAGGCGACCGAAGCGCGAGAGCATCGCGCGGATCGGGCCTGCTACCAACAGGATCACCGGTTGACCTTGCATTTCCTGGCGCTGCGCCGCTTCGATGAGCGAACGCTGCAGCTTCTCGGCCATGCTTGGCTCCAGCAGAACACCCTCTTCAGAGCCTTGTCCTGCCTTCTGCAGACTATTGAGCAATATTTGTTCCAACCTTGGTTCCAAGGTGATCACAGGCAGCTCGGAGTCAGTGCCTACAATGCTTTGGACGATGGCGCGGGATACGCCGACGCGCACTGCGGCCACCAAGGCGGCGGTATCTTGACTCTTGGCGGCGTTGTTGGCGATAGCCTCGGCAATGCTGCGGATATCGCGTACCGGTACGTGTTCGGCGAGCAACGCCTGCAGCACTTTGAGCAACTGCGACAGCGAAACCACCCCCGGCACCAGCTCTTCAGCCAGTTTCGGCGAGCTTTTGGCCAGCAATTGCATGAGTTGCTGCACTTCCTCGTGGCCGATCAGCTCACTGGAGTGCTTGTACAGAATCTGGTTCAAGTGAGTTGCGACCACGGTACTGGCGTCGACCACGGTGTAACCGAGCGATTGTGCCTGCGCACGCTGGCTGACTTCGATCCACACCGCCTCGAGGCCGAAAGCCGGATCTTTGGCGGTAATGCCGTTGAGCGTGCCGTAGACCTGCCCCGGGTTGATCGCCAGTTCGCGATCCGGGTAGATCTCGGCTTCGGCCAAGATCACCCCCATCAGCGTCAGGCGATAGGCGCTCGGCGCCAGATCGAGGTTGTCGCGGATGTGCACGGTCGGCATCAGGAAGCCCAGATCCTGCGAGAGCTTCTTGCGCACGCCCTTGATCCGCGCCAGCAACTGCCCGCCCTGATTGCGATCCACCAGCGGGATCAGGCGGTAACCGACTTCCAGACCGATCATGTCGATCGGCGTCACGTCATCCCAGCCCAGCTCCTTGGTTTCCATGGCGCGGGCCGGCGACGGCAGCAGTTCCTGCTGACGCTGAACCTCTTGCAGCGCCTGCACCTTGGCGACGTTCTGCTTTTTCCAGAACAGGTACGCGCCACCGGCAGCCAGCGCGGCCATGCTCAGGAACGAGAAGTGCGGCATGCCCGGGACAAGGCCCATGACCGCCATCAAACCAGCGGCCACCGCCAGGGCTTTTGGCGAGGCGAACATCTGCCGGTTGATCTGTTTGCCCATGTCTTCCGAACCGGAAGCACGGGTCACCATGATCGCTGCCGCTGTCGATAACAACAGTGATGGCAATTGCGCCACCAAACCGTCACCGATGGTCAGCAAGGCGTACACCTTGCCCGCGTCGGCGAAGGTCATGTTGTGCTGGAAGATACCGACGGCCATACCGCCGATGAGGTTGATGAACAGAATCAGCAGGCCGGCGATGGCGTCACCACGGACGAACTTGCTGGCACCGTCCATCGAACCGTAGAACTCGGCCTCTTGGGCGACTTCCTGACGGCGAGCCTTGGCCTGGTTCTGGTCGATCAGCCCGGCGTTGAGGTCGGCGTCGATCGCCATTTGCTTGCCGGGCATCGCATCAAGGGTGAAGCGCGCGCTCACCTCGGAAATCCGCCCGGCACCCTTGGTCACCACGACGAAGTTGATGATCATCAGGATCGCGAACACCACGATACCGACCACGTAGTTACCGCCGATCACCACTTCACCGAAGGCCTGGATCACCTTGCCGGCAGCGGCGTGGCCGTCCTGACCGTGGAGCATCACCACCCGCGTCGAGGCCACGTTCAACGCCAGCCGCAGCAGCGTCGCCACCAGCAGAATGGTCGGGAACACCGCGAAATCCAGCGGCCGCAGCGCGTACACGCAGACCAGCAGGACGACAATCGACAGCGCAATGTTGAAGGTGAAGAACACGTCCAGCAGGAACGGCGGCACCGGCAACATCATCATCGCCAGCATGACCAGCAGCAACAACGGCACGCCCAGATTGCCTCGACTGAGGTCGGCAACATTCGAGCGAGCAGTGTTGAATAACTGAGAGCGATCCACCGGTTTTCCCCGTTCCTTTAAAGCAAACTTTTGACGCCCAAAGCAGGCGCACGGCGGCTACTGCAAGAAGCCTTCCAACTTTTGCCGGGGATTGAAATTGAGGTTTATTTCGGGGAATTGTCTCGCCTGAAGCCGGGCGCCATGGAGCCGACCGCAAAACAGACGCAGGACGGCTATCACCCTTAGCGCAAGTGAACAAAAATCAGAAAAACTCGCGTATTGGCGAATTTATCCGGCAATCAAAATTTGCTTTGGATTAATTTCACCAAGACGCAAATCGCGGCCCACCAGATAGCGCGCCCCCTTACGGATCTGCCTGCCTTCCACCTCGACATACTCTTCCTCAGAATAGCCAAATCTCACGATTTCATCAGGCTCATGAAAAGGATCATCGGGGCGTGCCTTCAGCACACTCAGTGCCCAGGTAAAGTGAATGTTCGGCACATCCTGCGGCTTTATCTCCCGCTCGTCCTCCCATCGATAGTCCCGCCCACCGGTGATTTTTATCTGATCACCGACCGTGTCGAATTGGGGCTTTTGATAACGCATCTGTAGACCATTGCCACTCCATATATCGAAGTAGTTATCAGGAGAGGAGAACACTCTGACCAACGCCTCAACGGTGCCAATGTTGCCAGCTGCACTGTTGAATCTGTTGTAGAGACCATGGTAGGCCACCCCTTCCAACTCTGGCTTGATCGCATTAGTACTCGAATCGAGATAACCCGGCACATACGTATTACTCATGTACTTGAAATGCGTTAAGTCCAACGTCGCCATAAAAGTGACCGTGCAAGCGATATGCACAGACTCTTTCACCACCGACCCGGAAACGAACTCGTACCTCATTCCTTCAAGCTTTCTGTAGTTTTCCTGCATGATCTTCTCCTTGGCGAATGTTAGACACAGGTCAGAAGGCGACTTGCCCGGGAAACCTGCCAAGGAACATGGGATAGCTGAATGCCCTTTGTGTCCACTGTCAGAACTAACAGGTTGAGGTCTTTTTCAGACAGGCGGAAGGTCGCGATCTTTTGATTTATCAGGAATCGCGCCGCAATGAACACAGATTGGAGGTATCACACAGATCACCTGTGGGAGCGGGCTTGCCCGCGAAGAGGCCAGCAGCCACACCGCAAGAGCCACAGCGCCTTTTAAACGCAAATGTTTAAAAGACACTTAAAGACACGCCTTGCGGGCTACACATCCTTGCGCCATTGCCTACAGCCAAGCCAGAATCCGCCGGCTTGTGCGCCTTGGGGTCGGGTTCTATTGTGGATCGGTCGCTGACGAATCAGCGATCGGGTTTAGCGACTCGGACTATCTCAGTGCATCAGCGTTCGTTGCTTCGTTGCGGGACTCTTCGCCCGCAATTATGTTATGGCGGCTGTATGCGGGAGACCTTTGGGTCTACCGGGGTGCCTGAGACCGGTTCGCTAACCTGCGTACAGCTGCCACCTTCACTTGTTTAGCGACAGGGGAAGAGTGGCTCCATAACTCAGGAGCTTCACAATGATCAAACCAACACCCAACCCACCCGAATCCGACGCCACCTCCCCCTACGAATCCCTCGATTCAAAAAAGCTCCACGAAGCGGCCGATCGTGCCCTCGACCATTACCTCTGCTCCCCCGGCGCCACGCCCATTCAACGTAAAACCCGCTCGATGTACGCCGTGACCGCCGACTTCAAAAACGAAGAACTGCTGGCCGATGCCTGCGAAACCCTCGCCTCAGCCAGAACCATCGCCAATGACTTCGCCCATCTCATACCCGTATCGCAGCGCAGGACGCTGCTGGGCATCGCGCAATTGATCATGCTTGGGGAACTGGCGGTGAATCGGGCGCTGGATAATCTGGAGTTGCCGACCTAAGAAGGCAGGCAAGAACCTGTGGCGAGGGAGCTTGCTCCCGCTCGGCTGCGCAGCAGTCGTAAACCCTGAACTCGCGGTATTTCTGAAAGATCGCAGTGACAGGTTTTAGGGCCGCTGCGCAGCCCAGCGGGAGCAAGCTCCCTCGCCACAATGACTGCGGCAGGAGTCGAAGTTTCATTGGGTCAGGTGGGGAGCTGGCGGTGAATCGCGCGCTGAATGATCTGGAATTGCCGGGCCAAGAAGGCACGCAAGAACCTGTGGCGAGGGAGCTTGTCGAATCGTCGCACCGTCCCGCTCGGCTGCGCAGCAGTCGTAAAACCTGCGCTCGCGGTATTTCTGAAAGATCGAAGCGTTAGGTTTTAGGGCCGCTGCGCAACCCATCGGGGCGGTGCGACGTCTCGCTGAATCCCCTCACCACAATGACCTCGGCAAGAGCGGGTCATCATTGGGTCAGGCATAAAAAACCGCCGCCCCGCTCAATCGGGACGGCGTTTTTTTATCGGTAAGTTCAGATATCGCGGCGCAGATCCGATGAAATCGGCAAAACTTTTCAACACACCAAATTATTTAGAAACGGATACTTTTCACTTCCATTGACCCCTCTTTCACAAGTTCAAACTCAACACTCGCACCCTCTGTGATTTTAAACATGCGCCTATGCCCCTCAGGAACGATGAGGTAGTAACTTTCCTCACCTCTAGTTTTTGAGCTGCCGCTTAAATCGACTGCGCACTCTGCCTCATACCTGAACTTGTAAAAACTCGGGGAAAAGGTGGGATCTATGGAAGAAGAGTCGACTTGAGTGTCCGCCTCAATGAGGACCTTACCCGTGCTTTCGTCATAGCTTTTGAATTTACCCTTCATTGTCTTTCTCCCTGCTTTCACAGAAGTGCGCGCACCGACTGTGCAGCGCCATCCAGCCAGCAAACCGCAAACGCACTTGTTCCACACCTGTAAAACCTGACAGGTGCGACATGTTTCCAGACGAAAGGTAATATTTGAATTGCGCCGATAACCCGGCGCCGTCAGCAAGTCGTCCTTGAGATCCTTTCAGCGACAAACCAGATACTCAGCATGGCCGTTGCTCGCTCAGTCGCCCTTTAAACTTCGGTGTTTAAAAGACACCTTCAGACACGCCTTTCAGGCTACAAATCCTTGCGCCATTGCCTACAACCAAGCCAGAATCCGCCGGCTTGTGCGCTTTGGGGGCGGGTTCTATTGTGGATCGGTCGCTGACGAATCAGCGATCGGGTCTCGCAGCCCGCTGATTTCTAGACGCACAACTTCCGTCCTCGCTTTATGGCGGCTGTACGTGGGAGACCTTTGGGTCTGCCGGTTCTAGAGTCCCGGTCTGCGACCCGCGTATAGCTGCCACCTCCCTTTCGTATCGCAGCGAAATGTGGCAGCTCCGTCGACTCTAGGAGCTTTACCATGATCAAACCAACACCCAACCCACCCGAATCCGACGCCACCTCCCCCTACGAATCCCTCGATTCAAAAAAGCTCCACGAAGCGGCCGATCGTGCCCTCGACCATTACCTCTGCTCGCCCGGCGCCACGCCCATTCAACGTAAAACCCGCTCGATGTACGCCGTGACCGCCGACTTCAAAAACGAGGAACTGCTGGCCGATGCCTGCGAAACACTCGCCTCAGCCAGAACCATCGCCAATGACTTCGCCCACCTCATACCGGCGTCGCAGCGAAGGACGCTGCTGGGCATCGCGCAACTGATCATGCTCGGCGAACTGGCGGTGAATCGGGTGATGGATAATCTGGAGTTGCCGACCTAAGAAGGGAGGCAAGAACTGTGGTGAGGGGATTCATCCCCGATCGGCTGCGCAGCAGTCGCGAAACCAGAGCACGCGGTATTCCTGAAAGATCGAAGTCTCAGGTTTTAGGGCCGCTGCGCAGCCCATCGGGGATAAATCCCCTCACCACACAATGACTGCGGCAGGAGCCGAAGTATCATTGGGTCAGGCATAAAAAACCGCCGCCCCGTTAAATCGGGGCGGCGGTTTTTTTGATCACGGCAAACGTCAGGAATCGCGACGCAGATCCGGCGGGATCGGCAAATCGTCCTTGAGCGGATCCGGGCGTTTGCCCTTGCCGGCGCGGTACTGGCGGATCTGGTAGACGTAGGCCAGTACCTGGGCGACCGCCAGGTACAGGCCGCCGGGGATTTCCTGCTCCAGCTCGGTGGAGTAGTAGATCGAGCGCGCCAGCCCCGGTGACTCCAACAGCATGACGTTGTTGGCGACGGCGATTTCGCGGATCTTCAGCGCGAGGAAGTCGCTGCCCTTGGCCAGCAGCACCGGCGCGCCGCCCTTCTCCGAGTCGTACTTGAGCGCGACGGCGTAGTGAGTCGGGTTGGTGATGACCACGTCGGCGTCGGGAATCGCTGCCATCATCCGCCGCTGCGACATTTCGCGCTGGGTCTGGCGGATGCGCTGCTTGACCTCCGGGCGGCCTTCCTGATCCTTGTGCTCGTCGCGCACTTCCTGCTTGGTCATCAGCAGTTTCTTGTGCGCTTCCCAGAGCTGCACCGGGACATCGACGGCGGCGATGATGATCAGGCCGCAGGCCAGCCACAATGTGCTCCAGCCGACCAGCGTGACGCTGTGAATGATCGCCATCTCGAGCGGTTCATGAGCGATACGCAACAAATCGTCGACATCGGATGACAACACCACCAGCGCCACAGACAAGGTGATCAGAAACTTCGCCAGCGCCTTGAGCAGTTCGACCACCGCCTTGAACGAAAACATCCGTTTCAGCCCCGAGGCCGGGTTCATCCGGCTGAACTTGGGCGCCATGGAGCCGGCTGCAAACAGCCAGCCACCGAGGGAGATCGGCCCGATCAACGCCGCCAGCAACAGGGTGATCATGATCGGCTGGATTGCCAGCAGCGCCATCTGGCCCGACTGCAACAGAAACCTGCCCATGGCCCCCTGATCCATGATCACTTCGCGCGAGAGGGTGAAGTTCAGGCGCATCAGCTCCATCAGGTCTTCGGCCAGCATGCCGCCGAACACCAGCAGCGCACCGGCGCCGGCCATCATCACGGCGAGGGTGTTGAGCTCTTTGGAGCGGGCAATCTCGCCCTTCTCCCGGGAGTCCTTTTTCCGTTTGTCCGTGGGGTCTTCTGTTTTGTCCTGACCGCTTTCGCTCTCAGCCATGACTCAGCGCGCCCGTGCCAGTTCGCGTAACAGCTGCAAGGCCTCGCTGGCCAGCGGCTGATACTGATTGAGGATGTCCGCCAACCCGACCCAGACGATGAACAGGCCCAGCACCAGGGTCAGCGGGAAACCGATGGAGAAGATGTTCAGTTGCGGCGCGGCGCGGGTCATCACGCCGAATGCGATGTTGATCACCAACAGCGCGGTGACCGCCGGCAGCACCAGCAACAACGCGGCCCCCAGAACCCAGCCGAGCTTGCCGGCCAGCTCCCAATACTGCGCCGTCATCAACCCGCCGCCAACCGGCAGCGTGGTGAAACTCTCGGTGAGCACTTCGAAGACCACCAGGTGGCCGTTCATCGACAGGAACAGCAAGGTCACGAGCATGGTGAAGAACTGCCCGATCACCGCCACCGAGACGCCGTTGGCCGGGTCAACCATCGAGGCGAAGCCCATGCCCATCTGGATCGCGACAATCTGCCCGGCCACGGCGAACGCCTGAAAAAACAGTTGCAGGGAAAACCCCAGCACCGCACCGACCAGAATCTGCTCGGCAATCAGCAACCAGCCGCTGAGCGCAAGCGGACTGACCTCCGGCATCGGCGGCAGCCCCGGGGCAATGCACACGGTAATGGCCACGGCGAAATACAGGCGTATCCGCCGCGACACCAGCGTGGTGCCGAACACCGGCATGACCATCAGCATCGAGGCAACGCGAAACAGTGGCAACATGAACGACGCCACCCAGGTACTGATCTGGGTGTCGGTCAGCTGAAGCAGCGACTGCATGGCTTAGCCGATGACCATCGGAATGTTTTTGTACAACTGGATGATGTATTCCATGAACGTCTGCACAATCCACGGACCGGCGACGATCAGCGTCACCAGCATCACCAGCAGACGCGGCAGGAAGCTCAGGGTCTGTTCGTTGATCTGCGTCGCCGCCTGAAACATCGCCACCAGCAAACCGACCAACAGGCTCGGCACTACCAGAATCGCGACCATCAGAGTGGTCAGCCACAGCGCTTCACGAAAGATATCGACCGCGACTTCCGGCGTCATGGCGAAACACCTCCGAAACTGCTGGCCAGGGTGCCGATGATCAGCGCCCAGCCATCCACCAGTACGAACAGCATGATCTTGAACGGCAGCGAAATGATCAGCGGCGAGAGCATCATCATCCCCATCGCCATCAGCACACTGGCCACGACCAGGTCGATGATCAGGAACGGAATGAAGATCATGAAGCCGATCTGGAACGCGGTTTTAAGCTCGGAAGTGACAAACGCCGGCACCAGAATGGTCAGCGGCGCCTGATCCGGGGTGGCGATGTCGGTGCGCTTGGAGAGGCGCATGAACAGCTCCAGATCGCTGGTGCGGGTCTGGGCGAGCATGAAGTCCTTGATCGGCACCTGGGCTTTTTCCACCGCTTGCTGCGCGGTGAGTTTTTCCGCCAGGTACGGCTGCAGCGCATCGTTGTTCACCCGGTCGAACACCGGGGCCATGATGAACATGGTGAGGAACAGCGCCATGCCGGTGAGGATCTGGTTCGACGGTGTCTGCTGCAGGCCGAGGGCCTGACGCAGGATCGAGAAGACGATGATGATTCGGGTGAAACTGGTCATCAGAATCACGGCCGCCGGAATGAAGCTCAGGGCGGTCATGATCAGCAGGATCTGCAGGCTGACCGAATACTCCTGCGCCCCGTCGGCGTTGGTGCCCAGCGTGATCGCCGGAATCGACAACGGGTCGGCAGCGAATGCCAGCGGCGCGGCCAGCATCAAGGCCAGCGTCAAGACGATGCGTAGCGCACCCATTACTTCTTATCCTTCTGATCCTTGCCGAGAATCTTCAGCAGATGCTGGGCAAATTCCGGGGTCGCTTTTTCGCTGCTGCTCGGCACTTGCACCGGCTCCTTGAGCACGTGCAGCGCAGTGATGGTGCCGGGGCTGAGGCCGAGCAGAATCTGCTCGTTGCCGACCTGCACCAGCATCAACCGGTCACGCGGACCGAGGGCTCGGGAGCCGATCAGTTCGATCACCTGGCCCTTGCCCGCCGGCCCTGCCTGTTGCACCCGGCGCAGCAGCCAGGCGAGGAAGAAGATCAACCCCAGCACCAGCAACAGGCCGAACACCAGTTGTGTCAGTTGCCCGGCCACGCCGCTGTTGACCATCGGCGCGGTGGCAGCAGGCACGGTCGTCGCCGTCGACGGCTCGGCGGCCAGCACGCTCAATGGCAATGCCAGCAATGCCCAGAGAAACCGTTTCACTCAGCGCAGCTTCTTGATGCGTTCGCTTGGGCTGATCACGTCGGTCAGGCGGATGCCGAACTTCTCGTTGACCACCACCACTTCGCCGTGCGCGATCAGCGTGCCGTTGACCAGCACGTCCAGCGGCTCGCCGGCCAGACGATCGAGCTCGATCACCGAACCCTGGTTCAGTTGCAGCAGGTTGCGGATGTTGATGTCGGTGCTGCCCACTTCCATCGAGATCGACACCGGGATGTCGAGGATCACGTCCAGGTTCGGACCATCCAGGGTCACCGGATCGTTGTTCTTCGGCACGCTGCCGAACTCTTCCATCGGCAGACGGTTGGAGCTTGCAGCGCCAGCGTCGGCGGCCAGCAGTGCGTCGATGTCAGCCTGGCTGCCATCACCGGTCTCTTCCAGGGCCGCAGCCCATTCGTCGGCCAGTGCCTGATCGTCCTGGGCGTTCATTTCGTCGTTCATCATGTGTCCTCGGCGGGCAACAATTCAGTTAAATGCGTGGGGGGTGAGAGCGACGCTTCAGCGCCGCTCGATCGGCTCGATCACCTGCAACGCGAGGTTGCCTTTGTGCGAGCCCATCTTGACCTTGAAGGCCGGTACGCCGTTGGCGCGCATGATCATGTCTTCCGGCATTTCGACCGGGATCACATCCCCCGGCTGCATGTGCAGGATGTCGCGCAGCTTCAACTGGCGGCGGGCCACGGTGGCGCCGATCGGTACGTCGACATCGAGCACGTCCTGACGCAGGGCGTTGACCCAGCGCTCGTCCTGATCGTCGAGGTCCGACTGGAAACCGGCGTCGAGCATTTCGCGTACCGGCTCGATCATCGAGTACGGCATGGTCACGTGCAGGTCACCGCCACCGCCATCGAGTTCGATGTGGAAGGTG
>Ga0153948_1001541_pt1 | contig 11641 bp, 8 predicted proteins | sample TSNJ032MetaG_FD_104696 | JGI IMG/M metagenome (GOLD analysis project Ga0153948, IMG submission 104696) | Attine ant fungus gardens microbial communities from New Jersey, USA - TSNJ032 MetaG | ecosystem: Host-associated > Fungi > Mycelium > Unclassified | place: USA: New Jersey, Wharton State...
AATCATGTATTTAAGGACTGTATGTCTGAGGATAAACCTTAGACTTAACAATATCTTTTGCTACTATCTAAACTTCACTTTTTTAAGCCTTTTAATTATTAAATCATCAACTCACAAATCAGTAAGTGGCCATTTGTGATACTAGGGTTAAGTATACCCATGGTCTTCTTGTTGTAAGGTGACTTCAAACCAGTCCTGTATAACACTGGATAAATAGGTCATTGCAAAATTGATTTTTGATTTATCTGAAGGAAACTGTTGAGAGTTGGTCTAGAAGTAGAGTCAACATTGGAACAAGAAATAATTAAGCTTGTGGGGATCCAAGCCATTGAAGGTATCTAGAATATAGATCTTTACTTGATGGGGTTTTGGTATAGCTGAAGTTCCTTATCTAAGATTTTCAGATAGTTGAAGAAGGACATAAGCTAGCTAATTGTCAAAAGGATTGTGATCAGTAGATACAATAGGTAACGGAGTATAAAAAGATGGAGCTGGAATAGGAGCTGGAGCATTAATCCATTCTGGGTTGTTGTTAGTATGAGAAATGGAGAATGGTTCTACATTGTAGAAGTTCTGTAGATCTACTGGTAGTAGATTGAGAGGAAAACATCCTGGAGTTTAGGGCATTCTAGAATAGAGGTATCTCAATCTCCTAAGGAGACCAGGAGCAAAATGGCTGGAAACCTGGTTTATTAAAGAGATAGCATTACTCCCAGAAGAAGAAGCAGCTGAATGACAAGATATAATAATATAAAACAGAAAAATAAAATAAATAGTGATAGGAACTGGTATGAGTTTGTAGATTCTGTTAGTAATGTAAAGAATGAAGTAGTAATTAGCTAATAGAATAACTCCAAGATAGTGTAAATCATAGAAAAGGAGTACTAGCTAGTATAGAAAAGGAATATACTTATATTCTGAGATATATATCAAGGAGTAGGAGTTCAAAGATAACAAGAGAAAACAATCTTGGCTTTAATATATGTATTGTGTCCCAATCTCCTATTACAAGTGATTGTTGATTTTGGAGAGGAAGAGATGTTATCAGATATAAAGTAAGAATCCAAAGTCTAAGTTAAAAATTATATAAAGAAGAAGAGGAATGTGAACAAAGAATGAGTTAACATTAATCTACAAACTAGATTGCTATCATGTATTTACTCTGTATATATATTATACTAGAATAGGAGAGGCCCAGTCTGCACTATAATCCTACATAACTGGAAGTAATTATTTTAGAAAAAAATAATAAAGAAAAGAAAAGAAATAATTAAAATATAACTAAAAATTCAGTATATGACAATATATATCTTTGGTTATAGTTAAGATAACTCATGACAAGTGGTTTGTAGGTCTATACAAAGTAAAAGGAATTGTCTCCACTAATGCTATAGAGTTAGATTTACCAAGTTCTATTAAAATACACTCTATAGTTAATATAAGTAGAGTACAATTGTATAAGCTTTAGGTAGAAGAACAGAAGAAGACCCTACCAAAACCAGTTATCATTAAAGAGAAGGAGAAATTTGAGATGAAAAGAATACTGAATAAGAGGACAATCAGAGAAAAAGAGAAATTTTTGGTACAATGGAAAGAGTATACAGTAGGGGGAGATACTTGGAAAAGTAAGGAAAATTTGAAGAATGCAAGAAAACTGGTTAAAGAGTTTAAGAGGGAGTATGGAGAAGAGGTTGAAGAAATAAAATAACAGGAAGAAGAAAACAATAAAAAAAAGTTCTTAAGAGAATTACCAGGGAGATTCACAGTAAAGGTATTATAGAAATAGTCAAATAAGAAATATAAGAGATAAAGAAAGAAAAGATAAAGGGAAAACTGGAGATATTAGAAAAATTCCTTGGAACAAGAAAATTTGAAGGAAGAACCATATTATAAGATGGCTCTTCAAGAAGAAACTATTTTCTATGTATTCATTAATCTAATGGAAAATATCCAGGAATATAATGCAAGAAAGATATAAATAGTATGGGAAAGATTATGTAAGATATGTATAGTTATTAGTAAGGGTCATGTGATTGCAGGAGACAGGTATATAGACTAATAGACATTTGTATAAGTAGCTAGAACAGTCTAATAAAGAACTCTGTTAAGTTTTTTCTAAACAACCACCTTAGTTGAGCCTAAGTCTTTACAACCTTGCACTAACAAGTACCTTTTTGTTCAACTATCTTATATATCTAATTTTTGGAAAACTAAAAGAAATAAATATAAATATAAATATTAACTTAGTTGTTTTGCCAAGTCATAATAATATATACTGTAAAGTATACCCTAGGAGCCTTATCCTAATCTCTAAGGATTCTCCTAGAGATAAGTTGTAACATATCTAGAAATAGAATATGACTAAGGATTCTTCTGGAGTCTACTCCACTCCAGTCACCCTTATATTTTACTCTCAATTTACCCTCAAGTCTTTATTGAGTGTTACAACCTGAGTTACTTCTTAAGATTGTAACAGAATTGTCATATAATATCAGAGTATACTTTTATTATTAATAGTAGTACTATTTTTTAAAGTACAGAGCATTAAGATATTGTTTATTACAGAATTTAAGTATGTAATAAAGTAAAAAAAAGTTACAAGTTGGTTTGGACTTGGGATAAATGAAACAAATGTTTGCAATTTTTTTATCAAATTATAAACAAGCACAAGGGGTTTAAAGAGAAAGTTATACTGATTTCAAGGATTAGGTTATTTAATATCAAAACATTACTTGTACTAGTTAAACTAGTCTTTGTTTGAGGATAGTTAGTAGAGTATATAGGAATCAGTGTTTTAAGCCAAGGGAGCAAAAAGATACTCAATGTAATATGCAAAGAAGTATTCAATAGTATTAGACCATAGAAAAGATTGCTTGAGATTGAGTGATATTAGGACTTGAGTGATAAGAAAATGAAAAGACAATATGCTAAATATTGGGTATAGTGGATCAGAATTAGTATAGGTTGAAGGAGGGAAAGCCTCACTCTCTGATATGTTAATAAGGAGATGACCGACGTCGGACATTGGATTCTGCTGGGCGGGATTCCAAGCTGGTATTCCGGAATCGGCCCCTTACATCAAGATTCTTCAGATTATGTATCGGAAGCGCAGCTGAATGATGAGCCAATCAGACAGAAGATCGGGTAAACAAGATCTGAGCATATTATTTGGTAATAACCATATTGAAGATCAGCAAACACTCCAACTGCACAACAAATAAATCACCCTGAATACGGTTTCAACATGAGATCTCTGCAAGTCCAGATCCGCTCCAGTCGTGCCATCCTTTTTTGCCGAGTTGGTGGCACATCGCTTTGCATCTAACCCTTTTAACATTCCATTGCCCGGAATTGAATATAAGTAGTAAATCGATTGTCGCTACTAACTGTGACTTCTCTCGTCCTTCTCAGCAATGTCCCCTCGAGGTGTCTCCAACTCTACTGCAATCGGTGTTAACACTCGCAACACTACCACTCCTTACTCTCGACGACCGGCTAGTCAACCCAAGTCAACCCGTCAACAGTTCTCCGCTTGTGGGGCATGTCGGATGAGACGGTGGGGCTGGATTGTAACCGGTGACTATGCCTAGCACTGATTTGATTGACTTTTTAGTGTTCGTTGTGATCTTAAGGACCTTGTAATTGCGGCTGCAGGTCCCAATCCTTCGTGCTCCAATTGCAAAGAACGGAACATCAAATGCGTGTACGTCTTTCTTTCCTTTGATAAACCGATGGCCTTCATTCAGTGCCGTAGAGATGAATTTGCGGATGTTAAGGCAGTGAAGTTGCTTCGTCGAGGCCGGAGGCTTCAACAAGTCGAGTGAGTATAATACCATTATCAATTTCCTTTCTTTTATACTGTCATCAGGGCTCTCTACGGCAAAACATCTGATGCTCAGAGCGGCCACCTTACATCACCACCAGCAACTCGGTTGCCAAGCACTATCCCCAATCTCAGGCCTGAGTTTTTCTCCTCATCTTTCTGGGTCTGGTTCTGCATGCAGCGTGAGTTGCTTACAGTCTTAGTCGAGAGAAAGTAGTCTAATGTTATTACTAGGTCCTATCTTAGATCCGGCAGAATTCCCTTCGCGATTCTACGCCCACAACAAGGGTACTCAGTCCCTGGGTCATGAGGGCGGTTTAATTGCTATGCTGCTTGTAGTTTGGGCAGCCTCTTTTGGTCTCGATGAGCGAGGCCTTCCCTTTGATAATCACCTAAATGCAGATACCCCACCTCTCACTCATATGAAAAGTGAAGGTGATGCTCTGGATAATCACAAATTCAAGGATGGGTTTCAGGATATGAAGTGGCGCGAGAAGAGGGACAAGACTGACTCAATGCTTCGCGAAGTACTCGAGCTCATTGATTTCCACGGCGTGATGCGCCGGCCAACTCTTGACGGTGTCCGAGCATTGTTGCTGATCTTACCACTCCTTGAAGGTAGCAACTTTTTCTTACACTGAATTCCTATTCTTATATTATATCAGATGCTCAGCCCCTGGAACAGGTTGCCATTCACGATGCTGCGCTTTCGCATGTCCATGCACTCTACAAGTCTTATACACAGTCCTCGGGACATATAGGCTTGTCAAACGGACAAAATGAAATGTTAATTCTGGCCCGTATCTTCTGGTATGCCTACACATATGAAGGTCTGACGACCGGGATGAAGGGTGGTCGCCTTATGTTGTAAGTCAACTTCTTCCGATGGCGGAGCTGTCGCTGATGACCCTTAGTGACATTGACCATCTCAATGCTTTCCAGCGGTTTATTCCAGCTTGTAACATCGAGGCTCAGCAATTATATCACGATCGGAGTCAGCTTTCACTAACTAGAAGCTTCGATGAGTTATTTGAAGCGACTAGAATACCTTTGTCTGTCGGTGGTGTCTGCCGGAAAGTCCACGAAGTTCTCATCGGTGACAAAGCTGTGAGTTGTATCGAGGCGCATGGTCTGATTGAAGCTAGTGCAATGTGGGAGATCTGGCGAGAGCTTGACCGCCTCTGGCGAGAGCTTGCTGTAATCAAGGAAACAGTTATCCGAGATGGTGGCGCGAGCCAGCGGCTCTTTGTCGAACAATACACTTGTGGTTGGCAGGTAAAATTGCATTCTCCATGATCTCGTCAATCATTGATCTATCCCTTTGTAGCTTTTCATATTTGAGTGTCATAACCTCATTCGGGACTCCCTTAAACAGTACATGGCCATGACCATGACTCAACAAATGTACTCGACTCCACCTCGTCCTTCCTCTAGCTCGTCCACTTCATCTCCTTATCTCCCTCCTCAACATCTCTTTGCTATTGCTCATCGCAAATGCCTCGATCGCCTTCCCCATGTTATTGATATAATCAATCAGCATATTTCTACCAACAACCCTGATGATTCAACATTTCTCCGATGGGATACGGGCTTCATTCGAGATGCTTGTTATTTCGCGGCCCACCTTGCTGCGACTGATGACACGAATATCCTCGAGACCACTATGGATGATCCTGATTTCAAAGAAAACGGTCTTCTCACTTCTCTTCCTCGTCATTCGACCGAGGACAGTGTTGCTATATGCATGGCCGCCATTTCAAGGATGACGTGGGCAGGCTCGAAGACCGAGGAGCGCCAGCAGAACATCAAGATGATCTGGGACAGCCGCAAAGGTCGCCGTCACCATCAAAACCACCGTTCTGAACCGGACCTCCATTATCGACATCCTCCTCTTTTTGAACAGCAGTCGATTGATCCAGTGAACCCTCATGATCTGCAGTCAGACCGCCCGCTGCTTCCACCCCTCAGCCTATGTGCGGGACAAAGGCGAGTGGAGTCCGCTCCGTCCACGTCGTATACGTCAGATGGTACAGGGGCAAATGGATGGCCCTGCTACACACCTCCAGGCACGGCTACGTCGAACACGACAAGCACTGGAACAGGCCTTAGTGCAAGTGGCTCGCCTGTCTTCCCAAACGTTGGATCATACAAGAATAACATTGATGATACCTACTACCACAACACGAGTAGCGATCTCGATCAATTCCACTTCAATGTGCCCATCGTTGCATCTGTAGTACGCGATGTGCCTGTTTATTCCCAGCGCTCTCTCCCTTCCGAACCACACACCATTTCAGGTAGCTCATCTTCGTCTTACCTTGGGCATACTTTCACTACGGTCAGTCCCTCAATTGTGAGCCCGGGCGAGCATGATTTTGATGGCTGTCTACAGTTCGGTGAGAGTTGCCATGGTACATACCACTGATTAAGTAAGAGCAATCAAATTGGGGATTAACGGAATTTGAGTTCGTCTGATATCCCTTATAATTGATACCATATTGAATTATAATTATTGAACTTCGATGGGTCTTGTAATTTTATGCAGATTTGATAAAAATTGTTTGAGTGACTGCTTTAAGAATCTGAATACAAGGTGTTATGCTCTAAGATTTTGCCGGCTGCTGAATTAAATAATCTATACTATCTTATTCCTTCATGTCAGAGTTGCTCCACCGGGTAGTGACTGGCAACGAGACACCGAGGTCCAATCTAGTGGGGAGTTTAGTCTTCGGCCTTTGTGGATAAATACATTCCTCATGTCTTCGGTAAGTGTCCCGGTAGCTCCTAGGCATGACTGAACACTTGAAAGGCTTAATTACGAAGAAATGGCTCGATCAAACAAGAAAGAGAGACCTTGCCTCCTCGGAGGTCGAAGTCATGGACAAAAATAGAAGTGGAATGCTTGAAACTAGGCTCATCTTTCATTCATTACTTACCGGGATATTCCACCAAGTCACGCTAAGCTATTCTAAACAGATTTAGGTCGATTTCAATGCCCCAGTGTTGATCTTCTTTTGTCAAGAACTTGAGAAGAAGCTACAACTATCATCACGATCCTGCAAAACCGTGGGTTTTGCGGGGCGGCTGCAGCCCGTAAGCCTGTACATATGAAGAAGCCGGTCTATGACCAATGGTTCAGCGCCCAATGTTACGCATGAATCAGTCAGCAGTATATGTCGCTCCAAAGTTTATTCTGCAGGGCAAAAGAAAATTCGATTCAGTAGATGACTGCCGCTACTGCGTGGCGAGATGACAAGACGCAGTCAGACAGTGAGATGGGTGAAGTGTATGTATTTCAACATCAAGTGCAGACATCAATACTGAGAATTCTATTCAGGAGTCCCCTATCCATCATCTGTCGATCAACAATGGGAAAAGTCCTGATATGGAATTCAAGGCGGATGTGATTGGAACATGATTTGCCAGGGATTTAGACTTTTTTATTCGGGTGGCTTTGAAGGAGGATCTATTATTATTGCATATTTCCTATTCCGGAAGGATACTCCTACCCTTGGTTCAGCACAGCTTTCCTCTATCTCTTACCTCCTGAGTCATGTTCAGTGAGCTCATCTTCAGGTTTATACGCGCCGTATTTTGACCGCTTGCTCTAGTTTGCATACCAATATTATGTGAAGGCTGAATAGCTGTTGTGGTTCTGAGTGCATTGTGCTGACTTAATCTCTATGTTCCTTCAGTCGGATGTCAGACCAAGTTGAAACCAGAACCTAATCAAACACCTCGTATATGTCCTCACTGTCACAATGGCAAGCCTCAATATCCATTTACCTTTTTGAACTCATTAATTTCTTGATCAGCATCCGTCTTCCCGACCAAAAAGAACACTTGGTTTGAGCTTTTTTTCGTACCAATCATACCACTTTCTCGAAAGCATATTCTACTTTGTATGGTCTGCGGGTGGCAAGCAGCCCTCATTAACTATGAGTGCGTTCACTGATATGGCTCATACTTATCCTTATGCCTTCCAAATCATAGTCAAGCTCCTGTAATTGCCAGTGCCACCAAACCCCGCGGTGTCCAGGGCTAGGATGTCCCTAACCAAACTGGTTACCAGCCAGCCTACATCCCCCGTCCACAAAAATGATCAACAACCAATAGCACTTTGCGAATTGTATAATACATTTTTCTTCACTTGTACACTTGTTGGATGATGTCTTATAATCAGTAAGCCCCTAAAAGGAGTTGCTCACAGCGCCGCAGTGACTGAGGTGCTGTGTTTCATCTCACCTTGACGCTGACTCTCGAGCTGAAATGTTGTTTATCTGCCAGTAATAATGAATCAAGACTTGCAATGTGAAACCTATGCTTTGTGTCAGTCGGATGCTCCTCTCCCATCTCTCCAGGTGAGGCTCAGCCCATGAGGATCTGTCCGAATTGCTATCGGAGTAATGCATACTGCTCGAACAGACAACGATCAAGGACTATCAGTATCGGTCTCTGGTGTATATGGCTCGAACTGTGTTATGTGTCAATATTTCCCATGTCAAGCAGTCTGGACTGTAAAAACCGGACAGTAGACCCATTATCCTTCAAATGCAACTACGCAGATGTAGAGGACATTCGTTTTGAATTCTCGTTCCCTGGGCCATTACCAGGAAGCAACAGGGCATTTTACCCCTTGCAGGTCAGTTACCTGCAGTGCAAGGTTACCCTAATCTTATCAATTACTGTCTGCCCGGCAGCAAGGGCGTGAACAGTTCGAGCGGTCCATGGTCATGAACAGTGCCATCATTAAATGTGTCTGAGCCTATATCTGAATATCCGAGCCTGAGTGTAGATTAGTGTAAATTAGTTGTTATGAACGCAGAGAAATGGTCGGCAACGACGATGGTCTGTAATATCCAATCACATCGTGAGGACGGCTGGCCACGTGCTCAGGACCGTCGTCGGTTGTTGACACGGACGCAGTCATCCTCTTCACGATCTTGAACACTGCACCTCAGTCTGCTATTATACACAATGCACACGAGCGAATACGATTATCTCTTCAAGCTCCTCCTCATCGGTGATTCTGGCGTCGGAAAGGTCAGATTACGACCCTTGTAGCTCCAGTTCTCTGACTCGCTTTTAGTCCTGCCTACTCCTGCGTTTTGCCGATGACACCTACACCGAAAGTTACATCAGCACCATCGGTGTTGATTTCAAGATTAGAACCATCGAACTAGAAGGAAAGACGGTAAAACTTCAAATTGTGCGTGATCCTCCATTGAGCCTCGGCTGTGCCATGAGGCGAGCGAGGTTAAAGCTGTCGTCGACTTGTCCCTATCATAATTTAATGTAATTTACCCTTACTTATGCTGTACTTTCTGCTACCAATAGTGGGACACAGCTGGTGAGTCGGTCCAAGATAATTGTCTAATGCCTCACTGATACGTAAACTCAGGCCAAGAGCGATTTAGGACCATTACATCTTCCTATTACCGTGGCGCACATGGCATTATCGTTGTGTATGATGTGACCGACAACGGTACGTGCCAGTCTGTTAAAATTCGGCCGCCATGTTCATTGACTGTGATATCGTCTAGATACTTTCACTAATGTAAAGCAATGGTTGCAAGAGATTGATAGATATGCGTCCGAAGGTGTAAATAAGCTTCTAGTCGGAAACAAGTCAGACCTTACTGGCAAAAAAGTAGTCGAGTATACTGTGGCGAAGGTTTGCAATGTCCTAGGCCCGCTCATTGAACAATATGACTTATATCCATTGTAGGAGTTTGCGGACCAGCTCGGCATCACTTTCCTAGAGACTTCTGCGAAGAGTGCGACGAATGTGGAGCAGGCTTTCTTGACGATGGCAAAGCAAATCAAAGATAGGTCAGTCTAGTAAAATGACATTGATGTGTCTTGTGAGACTCACTCTTGATTTCACAGAATGGGCTCTACTACCGCACCATCTGGCGCTGCTAAGTCGACGACCGTCACTCCGGGCCAGTCAGTACAGTCACAGCAATCGGGCCGATGCTGCTGAACGAAGCCATTCTTTTTCTTGGGTGGAGTGTTGGAATTCCACTTGGTTTGGTATGCTTTATGCACATATGCGTAGTACTGTATGGATTGAATACCTCTTATTCGTCTACTTGTTTTAAATTAGTGCAGCATGTCAATAGTGCAGTAAGTGGTACTTTGGGAAATCTTGTTTGCCTGTGCATTGAATAGATGTTGCCATTGACTTATCATATCGAGCTCTGAACGAAACATTCGATGACAAACAGTGACCGTACTGATACCCAACTTCGAAAGAAATAATACCAAAATACTAAGTATCCTATTCCACCCGAAATCTCAACCTCTTCATGGTTCGCCATAAGTTCTACTCTTTTCGCAAGCTTCCCAGTGTATTAGTGGAACATTACTTCTGGTTTTAGACTCCGACCCTGGGCCAGAGCTAGTCAAATTATTGCTACTTTTGGTCCTGCACCCAATTGTGCGAAGACTCTTTATGTATATATTACTTTGCAGGCGGGGCGTATTGTCTTTTCTTCCTCGAAAGAGGAAAAGAGTAGCTCAGTTCATTGACTAGTTCATTACGAGTGAGAACATGGGAAACAGAAGGTGATCGAGATCTGAGACATGACATCAGAAATAGATAGATAAATGCCCATGAGTCCCGGGATATTCATAATCTGAGAGAAAGATACTTTTTGTGATCTTATCGTGATCTGACTCTAACACTCACCGACCTATGCAGGCATTGCTTCGTTGAGCAAGGACGTGAGGTCAAACAATTAAGATGTAGCAACCCACCTATGTCACAAGGTGTGATCAATGAGAAGAGAATCGAAGACAAGAGGATGCTGATTGCTGGACTAAACACCTGTTGATACATCATGTATCTGGCAGCCTATCAGAATGGTACCAAGGCTCCCATGCCGAAGGATAGGCAGGGTGCAGCATGTCTTACCGAGAACACGAGATTCAATCGAATGAGTGAGAGGTAGCACGCGTTGATTATCTCCTACCTACCATTTGTCACCATGAGTTCGTCGGCGAAAATATTGAATAAATCAAGCGACCCATACCGCGTGTAGAAATCAAACATTTGAAGGCGCTTCTATGATCAAGACAAGACAAGCCCGCGATGACTTGAAATGAGACACTCTGAAAAATTACATGACACGAGCCGCAGCTAGTTCAGCGAAGCTGATACGCACGTTTCTCAATATGGCAACCTTCGAAAAGAAGAACGGAGATAAGGCTGACAGACAGTATGTATCAAGACAGACCAGTCATTAAGAGTCATCGCCTTAGCCAACCTGATTAGGATTCCATTTTTATCCATATGTGTAAACTGTGCCGTCGGCTGTCTAAATTATTGACTCTGAAACATAAACGGTTATCATGTAAATAAGTACAAAACGAAGTGCCCACTGAGGCAAAGGTGATGTATTCGAGAACCAATTGGGGGCAGACCTCTGACGACCATGAAGCGTGGAAAGAATGCAGCACCATATGGGTGCGAAAAGGTTGGCACTACTTAGTAAGTCCATAGGGTATGTCTTAGTGCTTGTTTTCGGATTTCGGTGATCGTGAGACCTCTGAAGGGTATCCCGCCATATTATGTAACATAACCAACATAGCAATTTGACCTAGGCACTTGTACGGCTTGGAAATACATTGGTTAGACTCTGATCATTTACTACTGGGCATCAACTTGGCGGGATATGCCGCGTGGGAACGTATGCCGTTTGGGGTTTTGTAATGGAATCCCGAATCCCGCCCTTGGGATCTAGGCTGAGCGGTCCTCATCGGTCCCACGCTCTCCGATCTCGTCCTAGATTTATGTTTTAAACAGATCTCATG
>Ga0153948_1001545_pt1 | contig 11605 bp, 12 predicted proteins | sample TSNJ032MetaG_FD_104696 | JGI IMG/M metagenome (GOLD analysis project Ga0153948, IMG submission 104696) | Attine ant fungus gardens microbial communities from New Jersey, USA - TSNJ032 MetaG | ecosystem: Host-associated > Fungi > Mycelium > Unclassified | place: USA: New Jersey, Wharton State...
ATGTCAGGGTTCAGCGCATAAGCGGAAAGCTCGAAGCGAACCTGGTCGTTGCCCTTGCCGGTCGCGCCGTGCGCAATGGCGTCGGCGCCGGTCTTCTTGGCGATCTCGATAAGGTGCTTGGAAATCAGTGGACGGGCAATCGACGTGCCGAGCAGATAAACGCCTTCATAAACGGCATTGGCGCGGAACATCGGGAAAACGAAATCGCGCACGAATTCTTCGCGCACATCCTCAATGAAGATTTCCTTGATTCCCAGCATTTCCGCTTTCTTGCGTGCCGGTTCAAGTTCTTCGCCCTGACCCAGATCGGCGGTGAAAGTCACGACTTCCGCGCCGAGTTCCGTCTGAAGCCATTTCAGGATAATCGAGGTGTCGAGACCGCCCGAATAGGCGAGTACGACCTTCTTAACGTCTTTCCACTTGCTCATAGTCAACTTCCGATACGATGGATGGCCCATTGTCCGCTCGGGAAGAGCATCCGCAGGGCTTGGGAATTGGATGTTGCTGTCCTTTTATCAGTTGCTAGGCCGCGTGCAAGCAGGATGGCTGCGACTTATCGAAAAGACGAGAGAATCCAGTAGCGGCGAGATTTGATTCGCGTTAGAGCATTTCCAGCAAAAATGCGAAGCGGTTTTGCGTCGGATAATGCTCAAAACAAACCAAATAGAGCGGTTTCGACGATTCTGTCAGAACAGAAACCGCTCTATTTTGCCGCGAATTTTCGGAGCTACGCGCATGTCATTCCTGACAAACCTGACCTTCATTCCCGAATGGACCATTTTCGTCCAGTTCGCGATTGCAACCGCCATTCTTTCCATCACTCCCGGCCCGGACATGACACTCTTCGTGGGGCGCGCCTTGTCCGAAGGTAAGGCGGCCGGTTTCGCCTGCATGGCGGGCGCAAATACCGGCATCGTCATCCATACGACCATGGTGGCGCTGGGGCTTTCGGCGCTGATTATCGCGTCTCCGGCTGCTTTCACTGTGCTGAAGGTGGTGGGGGCGGGCTATCTCGTCTGGCTCGCCGTACAGGCAATCCGCAAGGGCTCGGCGTTCTCGCCGGAAAAGAACGGCGGTAAAAAGCACACTCTGGTTCAGAACTGGGCGACCGGGCTTGGCATCAATCTGCTCAACCCGAAGATCATTCTGTTCAACATGACCTTCCTGCCGCAGTTCGTCTCCGTTACTGACCCGCATGCGATGGGCAAATTGTTCTTCCTTGGCCTGTCCTTCATTCCGCTGGCGCTGCCCTTTACCGTGCCAATGGTCGTCGCAGCCGACAGGTTTGCGGGTCTTCTGAAGAAGAACCCGACTGTCACGCGCATCGTGGATTGGTTGTTTGCCGGCGTGTTTTCGGCTTTCGCGCTGAAAATCATCACCGCGCAGGCGAAATGAGCTTTATGCCTTGATTACCCTGCCGGGCGGTCGGAAAGCCGTCCGGCATTGCGGCCTGCAACCAGCCAGTAGATGAAGCCGCCTACAATGCCCGCGCCGACGAAGGCCGCGATCCAGAGCGGCATTTCCGGCCACTCGTCGGATCCGCGAAATGGAATGCTGCTTCCGGCAGTTCCAAGGCCGATTATGGCTCCCACAACGCAATAAAACAGCGACGAGCGATAGCCGCGCGCTTCGGCAAGCAGAATGACGATAGCCGCTGGCAGGAAGCTGATGCCGCCCGCCAGCATGGCTACAACGATACCGCCGACGAAAACGCTGCTCCAGAAACTGGCCGTCGCCCAAAGGGTGGCGGCTTCTATATTGCTGGCGCCGGCCATCATGGCGAAATCGTCCATCAGCGCATCGACGCCGATGCTGCGAAACAGGATGGCAGCCAGAAACCAGCCAGTTGCCATAAGGCCGCAGCAATAGCCAAAGAGAATAACGACGAAGCGCATTATGTAGTCGAAAGTATCGTTCACGTGCGCTCGCTTGTTCCGTTTATTCGCCGTGCCCGGCGATCATCATGGCTTCCAGCGCAAGGCGTTCGCTCTTGCGCATACGTTCGGATTCCGACTTCAACTGGCCGCAGGCAGCAAGAATGTCGCGACCGCGTGGGGTGCGGATCGGCGAGGCATAACCGGCAGCGTTGACGTAATCGGCAAAACGTTCGATCTGCTCCCAGTCCGAGCACTGGTAGTTGGTGCCGGGCCACGGGTTGAACGGAATGAGATTGATCTTGGCCGGAATGCCCTGCAACAGCTTCACCAGAAGCTTCGCATCTTCAAGGCTGTCATTGATGTCCTTCAGCATCACATATTCGAACGTGATGCGCTTGGCATTCGACAGGCCGGGATATTCGCGGCAGGCCTTGACCAGCTGTTCCAGAGGATACTTCTTGTTGATCGGCACGAGAATGTCGCGCAACTCGTCGCGCACGGCGTGCAGCGAAATGGCGAGCATCACCCCGATCTCATCGCCGGTGCGGTAGATTTCCGGCACGACGCCCGAGGTCGAAAGCGTGATGCGACGCTTGGAAAGCGACAGGCCGTCGCCATCGGAAGCGATGATCAGGGCCTTCTTCACTTCCTCGAAATTATAGAGCGGCTCGCCCATGCCCATCATCACGATATTGGTGATCTTGCGGCCTTCGGCAGGCACCATGGCGCCGTCGGGCGTATCCTTGTCCGGGAAGTCGCCAAGCCGGTCACGGGCGGTCAGAAGCTGCGCCAGAATTTCTTCCGAGGTCAGATTGCGCACCAGCTTCTGCGTGCCGGTATGGCAAAACGAGCAGGTGAGCGTGCAGCCGACCTGGCTGGAAACGCACAGCGTGCCGCGGCCTTCTTCGGGGATATAGACGCTTTCGATCTCGACCGGACGGCCTGCGCCGCGCGGCGGAAAGCGGAACAGCCACTTGCGGGTGCCGTCCTGCGAAATCTGTTCTTCGACCACTTCCGGGCGCGCAATGGTAAAATGCTGCGCCAGCATGGCGCGCAGATCCTTGGAAATATTGCGCATGTCGGCGAAATCGGAAACGCCGCGTACGTAAAGCCAGTGCCAGAGCTGGCTGATGCGCATCTTCACCTGACGTTCCGGCACACCGGACTTGACGAGCGCTTCGGCCATCTCCTCGCGCGACATGCCGATGAGCGACGGCTTTGCTTCCAGATTGGCGCGCACATGGCGGGCAAGCTGGTCGCGCGTATCATCAATGGTAAGGTCGAACGAAATAGACATCTGTTTTCAACTGTTAAGGGGCGACCGCGATGACGCGCGCCGATCAATTTGGGCCCGATTGCCGTGATTGCAAGGAGTATATATGGGCTCTGTCATCAGCATATGCGAGCCTTGTTCCGCGCGCTCTTAGCATAGAATACGGCGTCCGTCATCCCGTTCGATAATCCCGGCTGTCATGCAAGATTGGCGGAACTGACACAAAAGAAAAAAGCCGGAGCAAAGGCTCCGGCTCTGAAAAACAGTCCGTATTCGACGAAACGTCGATTACTTGCAGTTCTGGATCGCGGCAAGAGCTGCCGAAACACCCTTCAGCGAATAGGTGTAATTGGTCTTGGTGCCGCGCTTCGATTGCGCCTCGACCTTGAGATCCTGGCCGGACTTCATGGCTGCGATGAGCTTCGGCTCTTCAGCGGCATTTTCCATCCAGCCCGACTTGCCGTTCACGAACATGGTGAAACGGTTGCTGCCGACGCTGACGGTAACCTTGGCATTGGGGTTCAGGTCATAACCCGCCATGAACTGCGGCTCGAACGAGATGTTCTGGCCCGGCTTCTGGCTGATCAGGAAGAAATTGTCGCCGTGGTCGACCGAGGCCGGAGCTTTCACAGTCGGGACGGAGAGGACATAGCAAACCTTGCCGTTGCCCGCCTTGTAGCTATAGGCGCCCCAGGCGTCGAACTGTTTAATCTGGGTCGGTGTCTGGGCGAGGGCCGAGCCCGCCATTGCAATCATAAACACCGAAGCCGCGACGATCGATTTTCCAAGCATGGTCTTTTACCGGTTCTCTTTCGTTTGCTTCAAACTCGAATATCGGGATGCCGCCGTTCTACACGCCGCCCCGCTCAGTTGCCGATTAAAGTGCCTTAATCTGGGTTACCAAACGGTGAAGTTTTGAAAGAAAACTTGAACGAGCAAGGGCTGATCGCCACCCCAGGCTCCACATCAATGCAAAGAAAGCGGCTGGAATATGACAGGAGGGGAGTAGGGCAGTAGGGGAATAAGGGAATAGGGGATAAAGGGCGAAACTGCCGCTTCACAATTAAGTGTCTGATCCAGAAGTCGCCATTCGGGCTGGAAATGAGGGCAAATTTGCTCTGGCTCGCCGCCTGCTTCAAGGGCTTGTACGGGTTCAGGATTGTGAGAGCTTACTCCCTTACTCCCTTACTCCCTTACTCCCTTACTCCCTTACTCCCTTACTCCCTCAGCTTCTTCCAGCGCCTGCCGCGCCGCAAGCCGGTGCGCAGGCGTGATATGCGTGCGCACGGCGGTCAGAGCCGCCATCAGCACGGCGACATCGTCGGTAAAGCCGATGCCGACCAGCATGTCGGGGATAATGTCGAAGGGCAGCACGAAATAGGCAAGCGCCGCCATCAGTGTCATGCGCACGCGTGTCGGTGTTTTCTGGTCGAGGGCGCAATAATAGGCGGCCACCACTTCATCCATGAAGGGCACCATACGACCGGCGCGGCGCACGGCCTTCCAGAAACCTTGCTTCACCCGTTCGCTGCGTTTCTTGAAATCGCTTTCGCTGCCGGGTTCAAGGATTTCACCAATTTTGACGCTATCCATCGTCGAGCAAACTCCTGTCAGTCAGATCGCGGCGCATGAGGGACCGAAAATGACATGATCGAAAATGGGGGGTATCGCCCGGGTTTTCAAGTTTTTGCTCGTTCAGGGCAGGGAGCATCCTGCAAGAACCATCAGCTACAACGGCCATCCCAAATCACCGGATTATAGGTCCGGCCAGCCCAAGGTCAGTTTTGGGTCTGGGTCAGCTTCTTGACCTGATTGAATGGAGACTGTTCATGCATCTTACCGGCTATGGCGAGAACTTTGTCCGTGCTGACCGGACAAGTCAGTTCTATCGCGGAAACCAGCTCGCATCGGCGCAGGATTTAAGCGACCACATCACCGTCGATGTGAAAGACAATGTTTGCTACGACGCAACGGCCTATATGCGCTTTCTTCTGGGGGCAGGCATTTCCGAGCACACCTTGCGCGGAACATCCGGGCAGAACTGGATTCCGCTGTTGAACTTTCGCGCCGGAGAGCAGTGGAACGGCTATTCCGCCATCACCTATGGCCGCGCCATCGGGTTCTACGATGTCAGGGCCGGGCATATTTTCCACTCGGCCATTGCTGTCGGCGATGTCTTTATCAGAAGCATCAATGGCGGCCCGCTTGGCCAGAACTGGGGTGATCGCATCGATCTGACCAAAGCGCTGCCCTATTCATGTAGGAACCGCGACGGCAGCTTCAACTATCAGAAGAAGACCATCATGGTTTATATCTCAAAGGTTTAAGAGCCTGTTCCAAAAGTCGTCCTGTGTGGCTGCAGATGGCAATTTTCTACATTCCGGTGCTCACGTACCAATAGTACGCTCCGCTCCGGTACTCGAAAATCACCATTTCGCACACACATGCCGCTTTTTGATTCAGGCTCTAGGGGCGATTATCGCATTCATCTTGCGCGCCATTTTGACATCCAACTCTGTAACGCCATTCTCGCTGTGGGTCGCGAGTGTGACATCAACGCGGTTATAGACATTGAACCATTCAGGATGATGGTCGAGTTTTTCGGCATAAAGTGCCGCCCGTGTCATGAAGCCGAAGGCGGCGTTGAAGTCCTTGAACTTGAAGCTCTTGGTGATCGCCTCGCGATCATCCACCTTCTGCCAGCCCTCCAGTTCGGCCAGCGCCTGTTTCAGTTCGTCTGCAGTCAGCCGGTTGCGTGCCATCGTCTTTCGCCTATGTTGCGGTTCTTGAACTAACTTATCATGAGCGCGAGGGTTCCGTGACCATAGAGAAACCGACCAGCATTCTTTTCATCTGCGCCGGCAATATCTGCCGTTCACCGCTTGCCGAGGGTGTGATGGGACATGTTCTTGAAGCCCGTGGTGTCCGCAATGTGCTGATCGATTCTGCGGGAACCAATGGCTACCACACGGGGGAGGAACCGGACGAACGGTCCATCAGCGTTGCGTCCCGTCATGGTCTCGACATCAGCGCACAACGACGCCGCCAGCTGATCGCCGCCGATTTCAGCCGCTTCGACCTGATCCTTGGGATGGACCGCTACAACATGCGGATGATCGCGCAACGACAGCCTGCAAATGCAAGCGCGCATGTTGGTCTGTTCACAGAGATTGCAGAGGGAAAGGCAGTTGAAATCCCCGATCCCTATTATGGTGGAACCGGGGATTTCGAGCTGGTTTACCGGATGGTTCTGGCGTCTTCGAAAGCGCTGGCCGACCAGTTCTGGCCGGAACGGGCCACTAGTGGCCAGGCTTCTTCAACAATGTAAGGTCCGCCGCCCACGGAATCGCGGGAGGACATCAGCACGAAACGGCCCACCTTGAAGGGTGGCGTCGCGAAATTGCCGCGTGAAGAAAGGTAACGCACGACATCGTCGATGCGAGCGTTGCGAAGCCGCGCAAGCGTCACATGGGGTGTGAATTTGCGCGGGTCGGCGGGAATGTGAAGCCGCTGGCAGATGCGTTCGATTTCCGCCTGCAATGCGTTGAGTTCAGGCGACGGGGATACACCCGCATAAATGCTGTGCGGCTTTTTGGAGCCGAACGCATTGACACCCGACAGGTTGAGCATGAATTCGGGTCGCCGCACACGATCAAGCGCATTGGCAACCTCGTCAGCCACATGGCCTTCCACATCTCCGATAAAACGCAACGTTATGTGGTAGTTTTCGACATCAATCCAGCGTGCGCCGGGGAGGCCGCCTCGCAATAATGACAGCGAGAGCGCAGCATCGCGCGGGATTTCGAGGGCAGTGAAAAGACGCGGCATAAGGCATCCTCCTCGAAGCGTTCTGTGTCAGAGCGCTATGCGTCGTGGACGCATAAAGGACACTCTAACCTAGAGAGTCAAAACATCGTACCTGTCAGAAATCGATTCGGCTAAGTCGATGCATTCGTAGCGAATCATCGTTTGAGTCCCGGAGCAAGCTGTTTATGTGCCTCACGGGTTTCAGCCTCCCGATGTCCCCTTGTTTTGTACGTCGGACAGGCTTTTTTCGATAGTAGGCATAAAGTTTGCCACCATTGCTTCGACACCTTTTTCATTGGGGTGCATTCCATCCTCGAGCAGAAGATCCTTCTTGGTTGCTACGCCGTCGAGGAAAAACGGGTAGAGCGGCACGCCATATTTCTGCGCCAGCTTCGGATAAATAGGGTTGAACTTGGCGGCATAGTCCTTGCCCATATTGGGTGGGGCGATCATGCCTGCCAGAATGACGGAAATGCCGCGCTCCTTGAGACGCGCCAGCATATCGTCGAGATTCTTTTCCGTGATGTCGGGCTGGATACCGCGCAACGCATCGTTGGCGCCGAGTTCAAGAATGACGAGATCGGTTCCATCGGGGATGGACCAGTCGATGCGTGACAGGCCGCCGGTGGTCGTGTCGCCCGACACGCCTGCATTTTCAATTGAAACCTCGACGCCCTTGTCGTTCAGCGCTTTTTCAAGCTGCTGCGGAAAGGCGGCGTTGACGGGCAGGAGATAGCCGGCCATCAGGCTGTCACCGAAGCCGACAACTTTGACTTGCGAAAGCTGTTCGGTCGGCAGAGCGTCTTCAAGACCCGTCGGGTCTTCCTGTGCCGGCTCCTGCTGGGCATAGACGCTGCCAGCAAAAACCGATCCGAGGATCGCAAAAATCGAGAGCCATGCCGGAATTGAGAGTTTGAAACGCATCGTTGGCAACCCATATTCGGTAAAAGGGTGAGCGACAGCTCACGTGATTTATTCAAGTGTTGGCGCAACATAAGTTCAAATTTGTGGCGCGCTCTTCAGTTCTACTGATTCATATAGGAAGAAAACCGCGTGACGGAACAGGCTGTTGGCCCGATTATCGAACTTGAGAACGTTCATCTGACGCTTGGCCATGCTGCATCATCGGTGCATGTGCTGAAGGGTGTCTCCCTCAATATTGCCAGCGGCCAGTCCGTAGGCATTGTCGGTCCGTCCGGTTCGGGCAAATCCACACTTCTTATGGTTTTGGCCGGGTTGGAGCATGTCGATAACGGAACTGTGAAGATTGCGGGCGAGACGATCAGCCAGATGAGCGAGGATCAGGCAGCCGCTTTTCGCGGGGCCAATATCGGCATCGTGTTCCAGTCGTTTCACCTGATTCCCAATATGACCGCGCTGGAAAATGTGGCGGTTCCGCTGGAACTGGCCGGGCGCCGCGATGCCTTCGAAGTTGCGGAACGCGAGTTGAAGGCCGTCGGACTTGGCGAACGTCTGACGCATTATCCGTCCGAACTGTCCGGCGGCGAGCAGCAGCGCGTGGCGATAGCACGCGCGCTTGCACCGTCGCCGAAAATTCTGATCGCGGATGAGCCGACCGGTAATCTCGACACGACGACGGGGCGGCAGATTGCCGATCTGCTTTTCGCCAAGCAGCGCGAAAACGGGCTGACCATGGTACTCGTTACCCACGATCCGTCGCTGGCCGCGCGTTGCGACCGCGAGATTCCCGTCCGTTCCGGTCGCATCGAAGAACCTGCCAAGGGTGGTGCGGTGCTTGAGAAATTGGTGGCTGGCGCATGAAATCTGCGACGTCGCTTTCGCTGGCACTCCGCTTTGCACTGCGCGAAATGCGCGGCGGGCTTGCCGGGTTCTATATTTTTCTGGCCTGTATCGCGCTTGGCGTAGCGGCCATTGGCGGCGTCAATTCCGTGGCACGGTCGGTCAGCACCGGTATTGCGTCGGAAGGTCAAAGCATCCTTGGAGGTGATGTCAGCTTTGCGCTCAATCAGCGCGAAGCAACGGCGGAAGAGCGGGCCTTTATCGAAAAGCAGGGCAGGATGGCCGAAAGCGCGACAATGCGCTCCATGGCCCGTATGCCGGATGGTTCCGATCAGTCGCTGGTCGAGGTGAAGGCGGTCGATGCCGCCTATCCGCTCTATGGTATGTTGAAGGTCGCGCCGGAGCAGTCGCTGGCCGATATGACGGCTGTCAAAGGCGATGTTTACGGCGCTGCGGTCTCCCAGGATTTTCTCAATCGTATGGGATTGTCGCTTGGCGCAAAGGTGCTGCTCGGCTCTCAAATATTCGAGCTGCGCGGTGTGATCGAAAGCGAGCCGGACCTTCTTTCGTCCGGTTTCAATTTTGCGCCGCGTTTTCTGGTTTCGCTTGATGGCCTACGGGCTTCGGGTTTGATCCAGCCGGGAAGCCTTGTCGACCATGTTTATAAGGTCGCGCTTCCCAATGGCGCGCCAGATTCGGCAATTGCTGAAGTCAGACGTCTGGCGACCGCCGATTTCCCGGATGCCGGGTGGAATATCCGCTCCCGCGCCAATGCCGCTCCGGCGCTGAGCGCTAATATAGAGCGCTTTTCGCAGTTCCTCACGCTGGTAGGCCTGACGGCGCTGATCGTCGGTGGTGTCGGTGTTGCCAATGCGGTGCGCGCCTATCTCGATGGCAAGCGCGGCGTGATTGCGACCTTCAAGTCGCTTGGCGCGCCTGCGCGCTTTGCGGTTCTGGTCTATCTGGTGCAGATCATGGTGATCGGCCTGATCGGCATTGTGCTTGGGCTTATTCTGGCGGCGATTATTCCGTTTGCTGCTGGAATAGTGCTGGCCAGTTATCTGCCGGTTGCCGGTGGCGGCGGTTTCTTTCCCGGCGCGCTGGCGCTTGCCGCCGTCTTCGGCCTGATCACCACGCTCGCCTTTGCGATCATTCCACTCGGTCGCGCCCGCGATATTCCGGCGACGGCGCTATTCCGCGAGCAGGGCTTTGAGCAGCGCGGTCTGCCACCACTGCTTTATCTGGGGCTGGCGGTTTTGCTGATTGCGGCTCTCGCCGCTCTGGCGCTTTATGTTGCCTATGACCGGCGGATTGCGGCGATCTTCATCGTCTCGGCCATTGCTGCTTTCGGCGTGCTGCGGCTTGTGGCTGATGGCATACGCTGGCTTGCCCGCCGCGCACCGCGTGTGCGCTCGACGGCGCTTCGGCTTGCAGTTGGCAATATTCACCGCCCTGGCGCGCTGACGCCTTCAGTGGTGCTTTCGCTCGGTCTTGGCCTCACGCTGATGGTGGCGATTGCGCTGATCGATGGCAATCTGCGCCGACAGGTCACGGAGAATATTCCGGCACAGGCGCCGGATTTCTTTTTCGTCGATATCCAGAACCGCGACATTGGCGATTTCACCAAGCTGGTGAGCGGCATCGTGCCAGACGGCAAGCTCACTTCCGGCCCGATGCTGCGCGGGCGTATCGTGGCCTTCAACGGCACCAATGTGCGCGACATGACCATTCCGCCTGAGGCGGCATGGGTTTTGCGCGGCGACCGCGGCATTACATTTGCCGATAAGGTGCCGGATAATTCGACGCTGAGCGAGGGCGAATGGTGGCCTGCCGACTATAGCGGAGAGCCGCTCGTCTCTTTCTCCGAACGGGAAGGCAAGGAACTGGGCCTGAAGCTCGGTGACAAGGTGACGGTCAATGTGCTGGGCCGCAACATCACCGCAAAGATCGCGAGCTTCCGGCAAGTGCAGTGGGAAACACTGGCGATGAATTTCGTCATGGTGTTTTCGCCAAACACCTTCGCCGGTGCGCCCGCGACATGGCTTGCGACGCTGACCATTCCGGACGGCCAGAAAAACCGCGCGCCCGATGTGCTCCGACAAGTCACCAAGACATGGCCCGCTGTCACGACCGTCAGCGTGACCGATGCGCTGAATGTCGCCAACGATCTCATCAGCCAGCTGGCGACAGCCATTCGCGCTGCGGCTTCCATTGCGCTTGCCGCTTCGGTTCTGGTGCTGGGCGGTGCGCTGGCTGCGGGCAACCGCGCCCGGGTGCATGATGCTGTCGTCCTGAAGACGCTGGGGGCCACGCGCGGCACGCTGATCGCAGCCTATGTCATGGAATATATGCTGCTCGGTCTCGCGACAGCCCTTTTTGCACTTGCCGCTGGCAGTGCGGCTGGCTGGTATGTCGTGGTGGAAATCATGAAGCTCAAGGCGAGCTTCCTGCCTGATGTGGCGCTGATGACCGTGGCGGTTGCGCTGGTGCTGACGGTCGGCTTCGGATTGGCCGGTACATGGCGCGTGCTGGGCCAGAAGCCTGCACAAGTGCTCCGGACTATATGAGCGATTTGTAATGTGGAGGGCTCAAAAAGCATAAGCCATTGGATCGTATGGAGAATGCGGTTCGGTTTTTCGCTGCGACCCTCGCGTTTTTTTACAGGCGGTACTTGTACGTGAGGGCCATAATCCCCATAATGTCAGGCAGGCATGCTGGAGTCCCGCCAGCGGCGCCTGGCGGCGGCTCGCCGGAATGAGCGCCCCGACACCGGACGGGACATGGCAAGAGGATTTAAGTCATGGCTGACTTTCGCAATATTCAGGCGCAGCAGAGGCCCGTAGGCGGCACTCGCGCCGATGCAGGCATCGATCAGGGTCTGCGCAGC
>Ga0153948_1001546_pt1 | contig 11605 bp, 10 predicted proteins | sample TSNJ032MetaG_FD_104696 | JGI IMG/M metagenome (GOLD analysis project Ga0153948, IMG submission 104696) | Attine ant fungus gardens microbial communities from New Jersey, USA - TSNJ032 MetaG | ecosystem: Host-associated > Fungi > Mycelium > Unclassified | place: USA: New Jersey, Wharton State...
AATCATCTCTTCGCTTATTTGAACTTTACTTAAAGGCAGGTGGCGCGTAAGAAGCATTAGCCTTAAGTCTTTTGCAATGAAAAGCATCTCTGCCCTCTGCTCGTCATGTGCCAAAAAATGTTCTAGCACTTCTGTTTGTCCGTTGAAATTGTATCCTGCATCATTAAGCGCTTTTTTTGAAACAGGCGCTGTCACTATCCCCTGAATTTTTTTATTTTTTGCCAAATCACAAGCAACCTCAAGAGCTTTAAAGCAAAACTCACCGTTTGAACTTTCGTCAATTCCTATGGAAGGATAGTCCAACCCGAGATTTTTGCCCACTATAACAACTTGTTCTTTCGGAATGTTTAATTCCAAAAGAGCCTTTCGGGCTATTTCCTCCCCTATACCGTGAGGGTCACCCGTCGTTATTGCTATTTTTTTCGACATTATCATATTCATGGCGCTCAAAGTATTTAATAATCTCTATCAGGGTTGTAGAGTTACCCAGGTTGCCGGACTTCGTGACTATAAACTGGGCATGAGAATCTATGCAAAGCGGGATAGCAGGAAGAATTGCCTCGACTACCTGCAAATGCTGTGCATCAAGTGCTTTTGCACACTTGTAAGAGGTTTCGCCGCCTATTGTTATAAGTACAAATTCTCTTTCTTCCCGAATTCTTTGAAGCAAAAGCGCAAGATAATCCGTTATTTTTGTCGCAAAATCATCCCTGCTTATACCCTCGTCTATCAACTTTTCTCGTGCCTGAGACTCATTGTCTTCCAACTCGTTTGTCAGCTCGCCCACATGTACCGTTACAATATTATCTTTTACAAGATTTGAAGTTACGCGGGAAACTACGGCGTCATTAACCCCGTCTAAAATATCCGACAACCTGAGGTTTATAAAATAAGCATTTTCAATATCGTCGTCATATTGCAGTTTTCTTATCTGCAGCGCGCCCAATTGTGTGGCAGAACCGCACAAAACTAACTTTGGTAATAAAGGCAGAGTTTTTTTAATGTGGCGGAGTTTGTCTCCGGGTACCCAAATTTCGCCGAGCGCTTGAGCCAATCCGGCCGAGCCGCATGGGAGGATATTGTGATTACATTTTTGCATAGCCAGTACAATCTGCTCAAAGTCTGTTGTAGATAAAACGTCCATTACAATTAACTTTTTTCCTTCACCAATGAGTTCATTCATTTTTGAGGTTATAGGCCCTGCGCCTTTTGCTATGGTTGAAAAATCAATTAATGCAACATCTTTTGCAGATTTTTCATCAAGCTGTTTTTTCAAAATAAGCGGAATGCTCGAATCGCAGATTGGTACATGCGGGTCTCTGGCTGCTTCGGTCCGCTCAATCGGTATGCCTTTTAAAAGTTGAAAACCGCCTATCGTTATTCTGCCTTCTTGAATGTAGGCAGGAACGATAATCGCAGCGTCTTTCTCCGTAGCTTCAAGCGCGGCATAAATCTCCGCCGCTATATTTCCTCTTAAAGTCGAGTCGATTTTTTTATAAAAGTATTCAACCCCAAGACCGTCCTTAAGCGCTTTTACTGCTTCATATGTTTTTTTTGCGGCAGCTTCGGGTTCAATATTTCTGCTTTCTGTTGAAACAGCCCAAGCTGCTGTACTTGCCCTTTTATTCGGAAGGTTATTATAATCAAGAATAATCTCCGCTCCACAGCCTTTTTTATGAAACTGTAATGCGGTATCGTTTGCTCCTGTTAAATCGTCAGCGATTATCCCTATAATGCTGGGTATAAACATTTTTTATTTTAAACCTCATTATGCGGCGGATTCGTTTTTAGAACCCATAAGTCTGACATTGTTGCACCTTATAAAGAACCTTTCGTTCTCTTCTCCGTCAGGCCCTTTCCATTTACTGGAAGCGAGTCTTCCTTCGATGCCTACGAGTCTGCCTTTTTTAACCCACTCTCCGGCTATTTCAGCTTGTTTGTCCCAGACTTCTACATTAAACCAGTCAGTCGCTTCTTCTTTTGTACGGGAATCCCAGCGATTTACAGCCAGAGAAAACGTTGTTTTAACTTTGCCGCTTTCAAAATATTTCATTTCAGGGTCTTGTCCAACACGCCCCACAATAACAACAGAATTAATATTTACCATCTATTTGCCCCCTGCCCTCTTGTCTTTAGTATTAAACTGAATGGTGTGATTATAGTATGAAATACACCCTTTGTCCATAAAAAACCGACAAAAGTGTTAAGGTTCGGACACAACTTGGTTCCTGCCTTGCCCTTTTGCTTTATATAGGCATTTGTCTGCATATTCAATGAGCTTTTCGGGTGCATCTCCGTCCTGAGGCATGCTCGCTACCCCCACACTTATCGTAACACTTGCTTTTGACCCGTTGGCCAGGATAAACTTACCTTGTTCTACCGCAAGGTGTATTTTCTTTGCGGCTAAAACTGCCTCGTCCTTACCTGTGTTGGGCAAAATAACGGACATCTCTTCTCCGCCGTACCTGCAGGCGATGTCTGTTGAGCGTATGGATTTTTTAATTGCAAGTGCTACCTGCCTCAAGACCGCGTCTCCGCTTTGATGCCCGTGCGTATCGTTGAACTTTTTAAAGAAATCAATATCAATGAGAATAAGTGAAAACGGTACTTCGTATCTCTTGGAATTGTTTGTCTGTGCAATCATCTGCTCTTGAAAATATCTGTGATTGTACATTTCAGTCAGACCGTCAGTCACGGCAAGCTTGTATGTATGCTCATAATCCCTGTATACAAGCAGGTACTTTACTATGTAACACCCTATAAACATTATTGCTCCGAAAGTTATAGGCAGAACTATTCCTATCCATAGATTGAACGCCTGCATCAGGAACGTTGCAAGCACTATATATCCAAAAAAGACAACCAATGTTTCAACAATGGTAAAAAGCACCGAACGGGATTTAACAACCCCTATGCCTATTAAAATACACAGCAAAAAGGTTATTACAAGGTCTGTATGGAAACTTGTTCTCTTTATAAAACTGTTATCTATAACGTTGTTTACAAAGGTTGTGTGTATTTCAACTCCGGGATGCTGGCGCGAAACAGGCGAAGTTTTAACATCCGAAAGAGCTGTTGCGGTTGTACCTATATATATAAGTTTATTCTTAAAATTGTCTTTTAAAAATTTCTTGTCATTATTTTTTATAGCTTCGCTTACTTGATACAGACTTATTGTCTTAAAAGTTCCCCCTGGTCCGTACCAGTTCAAAACAGCCTCGCCGCGCTTTAGAAGCGGTATTTTATGTTTCTTGTTTATGATAAGAAATTCATTCGTCATCTCAAAAGTATTTGTCTCTATGCCTAAATACTTTAATGCCGTCAAAAATGCAAGATGCTTGTAGTAACTGTCTTTGTATATAAAAAGCGGCGGCATTTTTCTCATAACGCCGTCATCGTCGCGTGTTGCATTTATAATGCCTATGTTGTCTGTCCCTTCAAGAAGTTCATCCATTATTTTTCTGCAGTTAGAGTACGTTATAAGCGTACTGTTTTTTAGGGAGGCATCGTTTTTAACCGTGTTTTTGAGGTGGTTCGGCAAATCTATAGGCTTACGAACCTCTTGGGGAAAATTGTCAAAGTTCATTGAGATGAGGACATTGTCATTGCTTATAACCGCGTCAATTAATTTTTGGTCAGAGCTGCCTTCCAGCATCATTTTTTTTGTAAACAAAAGGTCAAAAGCAATAAGTCGGGGCTCGTACTTTTCCAGAACATTTATCATATCCCCCCAGAAAGATCTGGGTACGGGCCAAGTACCGTAGTTATCGGTTATGTACTCATAACTCGGGTCATCTACGGCAATTATTACGATGTTTTCATTATGTTTTTTATGATGCAAAAGAACATTTTGCCTGTGGTCAAAAGTTTTATCCTCAATGGAGGATAGAAAATTTCTTAAAATATCAAAAGAACTTAAATACAGAAGTATTGCAAAAATAAATATTGCCGCAATAGAATATACCAAAGTAGTAAATAGCTTTTTATGTGTACTCATATTCATCTATAATATCATAGAGTGCGTTTTGGTTCTTGAATTTTATTTCAACTCCGAAACTCCTCAATAAGTCAGGCAGGGTTGCTTTTGTGCCAAACCGGTTTTCATCGGCACTTTTTAGAAAGCGAAGTAAGCACTCTTCATTTAAATTTGTGACCATAGTCGATATCTTCTGATATTTTGTGTTTTCAAACATCAACCGTAAGGTTAATTTAAGGACTTTTTTTCTAGTTCAAACAGATGAAAAACGGATATCTGTATAGATAAAAAGGATTAGTACGGAACAGTCGCTATTTAGTTTAGGGGGAATGTCCTAAAAGTCTTTCGGGTTAATAAGCCTAACGTTATTGAGCACTTTGACTTCAAGTTTCGATGCGCCGGGCTGCACTAAACAGGCATCAGGATCTTTGTATACCCTTATGTACTTTACTACCCCTATGCTGTCGGAATAAGGTTTGTAATCACATGGCTGTGAAAGGTCAAAAGAAGCGTTTTCACATATTGCTTTAAACTCTTTCAAGCCAACCGTTCTGTCTGTGGTTGTAACGTTTGCCTTGCAGCCCACATCTTCCCACATAATTCCTGCGTCGCTGTCTATACCTGCAAAAACATAATATCCATATGGAGATTCTACGCTAAAATCCTCTCCCCGTTTGTCTGTCAGCAAGGGGTTCAGTTCGATAGCCTCCCCAAATTTTTGATTTTCAGGAGTTTGTGTAAAAGTTTTTGCTGCAGACGTTGCCTTTAAAACAACATATCCCACCCCTGCAAAGCGTAAAAAGTAAGTCTCCGCCGGCATTTCGGTTGTTATTCTTACCTTATGGCTGCCATCCTCATATTTAGTCTCAAAAGTTTTTATGCTTGCCGCAGGAAGTCCGTGGATTTGAAGCACTTCTGAAGGCAGATTCGGGTCAACTGCTCCGGAGTTCAAATATGCCGCACTTGCAAGGGCTACGGTTTCCGTTGCCTTTTGCAGTTTAAACCTGTCAAGAACAACAAAGGCTGTGTCCAGTCCAAAAGCACAAAAAACTATAAATGTTGCGAGAAATACAGAGGTAGTTACCGCTATATTTGCCTTTAGTACTTTTAATCTTCTCACGCTCCGCCCTCCCCGCTTTCAGGAGTTTGTGGAGTGGTTGGTTCAGGCTCATCTTCCTGTGAAAGTGTTGAGAAAATATACTCTAAATCGCTGTTTGTTATGGAGTAATAGTTAGGTCTCAAAATGGCATCGTTTACTATTATAGCTGTTTTGAAAAAAAATTTTTCGGGAAGCGCAGGGAAGAAAGCATTAACCAAAGTAAAAGCGGTTATATAGTTATACGAAGCCGTCACTGCCGTCATATCTCCCATAAAGACTATACCTGTCTCAACTGTGTCTGCATATATGGCCTTGGAATTTTTCATTGAAGCCCGAGTGGTGTTTTTGATTCTGTCGGCAATTTCAGTTACATCCGACTGCAGCTTATTTTCCATCGAAATCATATTTATGGACTGATGCAGCGCCAGATTAAACTTGTAGTTGGAATAAAGCGCCATGGAAAAGTCCATAAGGATGCCCAAAACTGCGAGAAAAAACGGGAAAAAAAGAATAAACTCAACAAGGTGTTGGGCGCTTAGGCGGCGTAAGGGTTTAGAAATGCGGCTTACTGCTTTTGCGTCCGGCGAACCTATGGATTTTAGGTAGGGCGAGAAAAGTTTTTGCATAAAATTTTTTAAAATACTATACAAAAATCTTTCTTTATTAAATCTTCCAACCTGTCTACCGGCTTGCTTCATTACTGTCCCTTTAAAAAGGTCTACTCTTCGGCAAATCTGTTATATGTACTTTTGCCCATAAAACTGTAAGATAAATCACCATATGTAACCTCTATCGGGTATGTGTCCATATCGTGATAGAACAGATAAAAATAGTTCCTTGTACCGCTTTTCAGTGTAGTTACGGAATTAATTGTATGGAGCGAAATGCCTCTTACCGTTTCGGCAATGTCTTTTGTAGAGCTGTCTGCTGCAAGGTGTTCCGAGCTGACGCTTCTCATCTCATTCGCATATGTTGAGTTAGAAAGTGTAGCCATAGATCTTAAAGCCGGTGCCATTGACTGCATACTTGCCAACATGCCTGTCTGCTCCCCTTGGAAAGCGTTGAGGTAATCCGAAGGACTAATTATGGGAAGGGCTTGTCCTTGTGCCGATACTTTTATATCTTTAACGTTGAATATTAAATCTTCGCCCGACCCGTTTGTAAACTCGGCGTATAATACTAAAACACCCTGAACAGAGGCTTTTGAAACACCCGCCCTTAAACTTACTCCGTCAGACTCTTTTAAATAGGTGGAGAAGACCATAGACTCGTTTGTCTGAACTATTTTCACGCGTTCTTTATCGTAGTCTTCGCCATTATAAGTCAAAAGTGAACCGCAGCCGCAGCAAAATACTGCGAGTGCGGTTACAACTAAAATATTACATAATACTTGCTTTTTCATCATCACTAACCCCTTTGATAGTGAGGTTTACTCTTCCTTTTTCATCAATTTTTAATACTTTTACTATAACATCTTGCCCTACATTTAGGTGCGGTTCAATAGTGTCTATTCTTTCGTTGCAAACTTGAGAAATATGAACCATACCGTCTTTGCCGGGTGCAAGTTCTACAAAGGCGCCGATAGGGATTATGCGGACAACTTTGCCCTTTAGAACCATACCTGCTTCGGGCTTAAATGTTAAGGCTTTAACCATAGAAATAGCTATGTCTGAACCTTCTTTATCGTTGGATGTTATAGTTACCGTACCGTCATCTTTAATGTCAATCTCGGCTCCTGATGCGTCGATGATGCTTCTTATCATTTTTCCGCCGGGTCCGATAACCGTTCCGATATCTTCAGTCGGGATAGTCAGAGTATAAAGTCTTGGTGCGTGTTCTGAAAGGTCGGTACGCGGAGCGGAAATGGCTTCTTTCATTTTGTCCATAATGTGAAGTCTGCCTGTTTTAGCTTGGTCTAATGCTCGGCTAAGTGTAGCGTTTGAAATGCCCTTAATCTTCATATCCATTTGAAGCGCCGTAATGCCTGCTTCACTACCTGTTACTTTAAAGTCCATGTCGCCAAGGAAGTCTTCAATACCCTGAATATCAGTAAGAACGATGTCTGTATCGCCTTCTTTAATCAAGCCCATTGCAACGCCTGAAATCATAGCTTTAACGGGAACACCCGCGTCCATTAGTGCCATTGAAGATGCACAGGTAGATGCCATAGAAGTTGAACCGTTAGACTCTAAAATGTCAGAGGTTACACGAATCGTATAAGGAAAGTCTTTCAAATCAGGCAGCGCGGGAGTATTTGCACGCTCTGCAAGGTTTCCGTGACCGACTTCACGTCTTCCCGGTCCGCGCATCGGTTTAACTTCGCCGACAGAGAAGCCGGGGAATATGTACTTATGCATATATGTTTTTTTAGTTAAAGGGTCTACGCCGTCAAATTCTTGAGCCATAGAGGGGCCTGCAAGAGTTGCAGCAGAAAGTGCCTGAGTTTGACCGCGTGTGAATACAGCGCTGCCGTGAGCTCTGGGGATTGTGCCGACTTCACACCATATAGGACGAACTTCGTCTGATTTTCTGCCGTCTGCCCTGATGCCTTCGTCTTTAATCATTGCGCGCATAATCTTCTTCTCTAAAGACTTAAACTCTTCAGCCACAAAGTCTATGCCTGTTTCACACATCATTGTCTTAATAGCGTGGTCATCAGGAAGTGCTTCAATTTTTTCTTTTATTATATTTTTTGCTTCATCAAGCTTTGCTTTTCTGTACTCTCTGTCGAAGTTGTGGTATGCATCGTGAATAATGTCATAAGTATTTTCTTTAATGATAGCTGCGATTTCAGACGTATCATAAGGGTCAACAAAAGCTTCAATCTGCACTCCGCACTCTTTAGCAAATGCGATTTGCATATCACACTGTTGTTTTATGAATCCTTGAGAGAACTCAACCGCCTGCATAATGTCATCTTCAGATACAAAACTGCATCCTGCCTCAACCATTATGACGCTGTCTGATGTACCTGCTATAACGACATCCATATCAGACTTTTCTGATTGTTGGTGTGTAGGGTTAGCTATCAGCTGACCGTCAACTCTTCCCACACGAAGAGCGCCGACAGGTCCGTCAAAAGGTGCGCCTGAAAGCATTAGGGCTGTTGAAGCACCTACAATAGAAAGGACATCAGGTTGGTTTTTTTGGTCATAACTAAAAAGTTGCGAAACAATTTGAACATCATTCCTGTATCCTTTAGGGAATAATGGTCTTATAGGACGGTCTATTAACCTTGAGGTTAATATCGCCCTTTCTGAAGATCTGCCTTCAGAGCGGATATAGCCGCCGGGTATTTTGCCTATAGAAGACATTCTTTCTTCGTAATCTATTAACAGAGGGAAAAAGTCTATTCCTGCTCTTGGTTTATCGCTGACTACAGCATGTATAAATAACATCGTATCTTCACATTTAACTGTAACACTTGCAGTTGCACTTTGTGCAAACTTGCCTGTTTCAATCTCTACAACCTTCTCGCCGATTGTAATTTGGGTTTTCTTAACTTCGTTCATTGTCTTTTTCTTCTTTCTTTTGTATCTATCTTCTTTTTTACTCTCAAGACTAATTATATAACAAAAGCATTTAAAAGTATGTAAAACTTTTCCGGACAATCCGTTTTTGTCTTTTTAAAAAACTTGTTGCAATGAGCCTAAAAATGTGTATAATTAGTTGTAGTTTGTGACGAAGTAAACAGAAATAAAAACAGAAGCCCTATAGAACTATTTCCTACAAGCAAGTGTAGAATATTGGAATATGTTGATAGGCCAAATAGAGCTATTGGGCTAAAAGTTTGAAGTCTGCATAAAAATGTACTTCGACGCAAAAATATTTAGTATAAAAACAAAAGAAAGCGGTTTATTATGAAAACAAAAGGATTCACTCTAGCCGAGGTGCTTTTAACCTTGGCTATTATCGGTGTTGTAGCAGCACTTACCATTCCTGCAGTTGTTACTAAAATTACGCAGGACCAGTATGCAGTGGGATTGAAAAAGGCCTATAACACCCTTAAGGCAGTTGAAAGAGAAGCAAAAGAAGAGCACGGGGATATAAAAAACTGGAACTGGTCAGGAAATTTAACTGCCACATTTAATACTTACTTCAAGCCGTATTTTGACATACTTAAAGATTGCGGCGCAAACACTGATGACGGATGTTTTCCGGGAAAAAAAGAGTGGAAGGCACTTAACGGAACAGCGCAGGCCGATACTTATAACGCCGCTACTCATTACAGGATAATCACTTCTGACGGCGTTGCTTACGCGTTTTGGAAAAATGATACCAAAATAGTCCCGCCTGCAAGAATGGGTGCCTTTATAGTTGATGTTAACGGTAAAAAGGGGCCAAATACAATAGGCAGAGACATTTTCGCTTTTAATCTGTTTCCTACAAATGGTATAAAGCCTTATGGCGCGCTTGATCCCTCGAAGGAAGGTGTACCTATTGCTACAACTGCAGTTAACGGTCCTGCCGATACTCAGTCCTGCAGTACTAAATGCGCCGGTGCCAACTGCGGTTGGTATTGCCCGGCTAAAATCTTGGCAGAGGGTGCAATGGACTACTAAGTGTTTGAGCCGGGGCTCAAAAGCAGCCGTATCGATGTAAGTGATACTCCCCCGCTTTGCCAAAGTGAAGCGGGACACTGCTTTACGGTTTGACGTGAAATTAAAGAATTTTTAAATTAAAATCTTCTTCCAGAACACGGACTACTCGGGGATTTACCATAAGCGTAGGACATTTTGTTATAAATATTCCGACATCTTCAAAAATGTGCTTCAACCCGAGCGCAATCGTTGCAACCTGAGCAGAACAATGAGTGAAGAAAAAACGCACATGAAGATGCCTGCTGCGTGCAGAATTCGCAATAAGATTTAAAAGTTCAATTTCAAGAGGTGAGCCTATGTGTATCACTTGCGAGCTTCCGAAAAGTTCACACTCCTGCTTACCGTCATGCTGCCCGACTAAAACGGTTATATTTTTAGCATCTGTATTTGCAACAGTGTCCATTATTTCCTGTTTGCTGTAACGAAGCTCTTCAAAGTATTCTTCTGAATCCTGAAGAAATCCCTCTTGTATCATAGCTGCCTGTATAAGAGGTTCAAAATTATTATTTTCTATTCTTGTTGCACCCTTGAGTATAATATCGCCCGAACCGAACATCACACCCCTGCAAACAGCGTCTATTTTCTGAAAAAAACTTCTGCCCAGAAAGATGACACCCGGGAATGTTGAAAAGTCATACTCGATATTAGGCGAACCCCACTGCCCTACAAGGTTTTTATACTCTCTGAATTTAGGATAATGATGCGCCACAAAAAGAATGTTGTGGGTATAGACATTAACCGGCCTGTCTTTTATCGTCTCCAAAATCAGTTCGAGTTCTTTAAGGTCAAGACCGTCCGCAAGTATGGCCTTTCCCTTTTTTACACTTGTACGAAGCCTGGCGCCTGTCGGTTCGCCGTAGTTTTTACTGTACGTCTGTGCAAGTTTTTTTATAATGTCATTCGATATATTCAAAAACTCTTTAATCCTTCTGACAAGCTTCTCTTCACGAGTAACTGTATTGACGGTCAAAGAGTATAGTCTCAAAACTTCAAAGTCATATATTGTATAGTCAGGTTCAAATGCCTTTATACGCCCTATATTTCTTGCCGCAGTTTTAATCAGGATAATAATAAGAGAAAATAACCCCTTTTTTTCTTCGGGAATATTTTTCTGCCTGTAGCGCATTATTTTTTCGCCCTCGCGGGTCATATCAACGATAGAATTTTTAAGCTTTTCTCCTACGGGTAAATCCGCAAACAGTTCGGTTTTGTTTGTTGTATACATATTGTGCGCCAGAACTTTGTCCTCGTATAGCTTGTCATAAAGCGCATAATAGTCATGTTCCGCAAAGTTTGTATTCAGAAGCGATATGCTTAGTGCATTAACTGCATTTGAAGCTATTTTATGGTCTTCAAGACCGTGTTCACGTGCCTTTACAAGATAAAAAGAAAGCTGTCTCAGTTCATTTGCAATAAGCTCTTCGAGTGAGCTCAGGCGTAAATCTGTCGTACATATGCCCGAACTTGAACAAGAGTCTTTGTCGTCAAAATTTCTAAAATATGTATACATCATCAAAACCTTTCCAAGTATGCAAAAAAGGGTTTTTAACCCCTGTTTTTTGCAATGCCATTATTTTATTTACAATAAGGCAACTTTTAATCCCTAAAACGGGCAATGTTTTATTAGCGGAAGGAAGTAGACTATTGTTTTTAATTACAAAAGATGCCCTCAAAACTTTTTTGAGGTAAAATCCTGTTATGAAAAAACGAACGAGCCAAAGCAGAAAGCTTGCTTTCAAATTTGCGAGTGAGAGCTTCAAAAGACCGGAGGTCTTATGAAAAAAAAACGAACGAGCCAAAGCAGAAAGCTTGCTTTCAAATTTGCGAGTGAGAGCTTCAAAAGACCGGAGGTCTTATGAAAAAAGGGGAGTCAAAAACACTAATACTAATCGACGGGCACGCCTTAGCCTTTCGCAGTTTTTTTGCACT
>Ga0153948_1001547_pt1 | contig 11599 bp, 8 predicted proteins | sample TSNJ032MetaG_FD_104696 | JGI IMG/M metagenome (GOLD analysis project Ga0153948, IMG submission 104696) | Attine ant fungus gardens microbial communities from New Jersey, USA - TSNJ032 MetaG | ecosystem: Host-associated > Fungi > Mycelium > Unclassified | place: USA: New Jersey, Wharton State...
CGATCTCCAGATATCCTGTTCCCGTTGTCCCCGGTCGCTCTCCCAATAGGAAAACCCCTCGTAAAAAGCGCTTTTATATGGCTAAAAAATCTGTCGTCTAGATAAAGTTGACAGCAGTGATTTGCCGATTTGAACATGGTTGCCTTGCAAAAAGGTGATGTTCTTGGTGATGCCTATGAATACCTAATCGGGCAGTTTGCGATGGAGTCTGGCAAAAAGGCAGGAGAATTCTATACGCCGAGACAAGTCAGTGAAGTTATGGCACAAATCGCAGCTAAAACATCGAATGTTAAATCTATATACGATTCCACAGTCGGCTCCGGCTCTCTGCTTCTTACGGTTAAAAAACATTTGAGTAAAGAGGTTCAAAAAGATTTAAGTTACTATGGTCAAGAAAAGAATACAGCGACTTATAATTTAACTCGCATGAACTTGCTGCTTCATGGAGTTCGGCCTGAAAAGATGACAATAAAAAATGGGGATACCTTGGCGCAAGACTGGCCGGAAGACCCAGACCATCCAAATGAGGGCGTGCTGTTTGATGCCGTAGTAATGAACCCCCCTTATTCTGCTAAGAATTGGAATAAGGCAGGGTTAAAAGTGAGCGACCCGCGTTTTGAGATTGCAAGTGTATTGCCTCCAGATTCAAAGGGTGACTTTGCGTTCCTTTTGCATGGGCTTTACCACTTGGGGCAAAACGGAACAATGGCTATTGTATTGCCTCATGGCGTTCTCTTTCGCAGCTCATCTGAGGGTGTAATTCGCGAAAGATTAATAGAAAAAAATCGCATTGATACGATTATAGGTTTGCCAAGTAACCTGTTTACCAATACAAGTATTCCGGTATGCATTCTTATCTTGAAAAAGAACAGGAATGTTGGCGACCCTATTCTTGTGATTGATGCTTCAAAAAGTTTTATCAAAGTAGGCAAGCAAAATGTATTACAAGAAAAAGACATTGCTAAAATTGTAGATACCTATGTGGAACGCGCTGAGATAAAGGGATATAGTCATTTAGCCTATAGAGAAGATATCATTAAAAACGAGTACAACATGAATATCCCCAGATACGTTGAAGCAATTGATGATGAAATTCCCCAAGATGTAGACGGTCATCTATATGGCGGAATTCCACAAAAAAATATCAATGAATTGGAAATATTGCAGTCAGTTGTAAAGAATGTACTGGACAGCGCGCTTTCTTCTGTTCGTGATGGCTATTCTGTATTGATAAAACCCATAATCGAGTTGACAGATGATGTGCTGAACGACAGCCGTGTGGTTGCAATATCCGATGATATCAGGGCAAAAGCAGATGGATTCATCCGGAAATATTGGGACAAGTTATGCCAAATTGATAGTGTATTGCATGTGAACCCCTTGATGGAAGAAATGCTTGGCAGCATCAAAAAAATTCTTTCTGGGTATAGTTTTATCGACATTTATGACGGTTATCAGATTGTTGCTGAAATTTGGAAAGACGCTTTAATCCATGATACTGAGTTGATAGCAGTAAGCGATTTCTATACGGTAGGACGTACTCGTGAGCCGAATATGGTGACCAAAGGAACCGGAGACAAAAAACGCGAAGAGCAAGATGGCTGGGTTGGAGCAATTGTTCCCAATGATTTAATTGCTAAACGTTTATATAGCAATGAACTTCGAGCAATAGAAAATAAAAAAGTTCGTGTTAGTGAAATAGAAACAGAGCTTACTGAATTGGCAGAGGCTGCAAAGGTTGAAGACAGTGATGAAAATGCTGCTTTATATGATGTTTTAAAGAAAAATAAAGATGATGAACCTCAAGATTCATTTGACAGCAAAGCTGTAAAGACTGAGCTGAAAAAAGCAACTAAAGGAACTTCGGAGTATGATTTACTGAAAAAAGTAGAGAGTTTATTGGACGAAAAGTCTGGACTGGTCCAAGAAATAAGGGCTGAAGAAAAAGAACTCAAAGAAGCAATTTATGAGAGAATCCTTGTATTGACTAATAAAGAAATAGATGAGCTTGTTTTTGAAAAGTGGTTTGGCACTACTATAGCCGATTTAGTGAATTTAGCCGAGGCACCGCTTAAAGGCGAACTTGCAACGTTGGAAATGCTGCATAAGCGTTATGCGAACACTCTATCTGGAATAGATGAACAGGCTAATAGGCTGGTAAGTGAGCTTGAAGCTATGATGAGTGAGTTGGTGGTTATTTAGATGGCAGAAAATGAGAAATTAAAACCAAAAAGGCGATTCAAGAAGTTTCAAAACGCTCAAGCTTGGGAACAGCGAAAGTTGGGAGAGCTTGGTGATTTTAAAAATGGTATGAATTTTAATAAAGATGCTATGGGACACGGTTATCCATTTGTAAATTTACAAGATATATTTGGGAAAACTATTATTGACGTTAATTGTCTTGGGTTAGCAGAGAGTACAGATAGACAACGTGAAGAATATAGTCTGAAAAAAGGAGATGTTTTGTTTGTTCGTTCGTCCGTAAAGCCAGCGGGAGTTGGAGAGACTGCTCTAGTTGCAAATGATTTTCCCAATACCACTTATTCTGGGTTTATTATTCGGTTCCGTGCATATCTTGAACTTGAAGACCAGTTTAAGCGTTATATATTTACAACAAAGTCCATCAGAAATCAAATTATGACTAAAGCAACAAGCAGTGCCAATACAAATATTAACCAAGATTCTTTGGGATTAACAAAAATTTATTTTCCGTTGCTTACCGAACAGTCCGCCATCGGCAACTTCTTCTGCACCCTCGACAACCTTATCACCATACATCAATGCAAATTAGAAAAGGTCAAAGCACTAAAATCTGCGTATTTATCAGAAATGTTTCCTGCTGAAGGAGAGTGTGTGCCAAAACGCCGATTTACAGGATTCACTGACGAATGGGAACAGCGGAAGTTTGAGGATGTGTTTGTTACTCTCCAAAACAATACATTATCCAGAGCCGAATTAAACAGCGAACGAGGTATCGCAAAGAATATTCATTATGGTGATATATTGATCAAATACGGTGAGTGTTTGGATGTCAGTAAAGAAGAAATTCCTTTTATTGAGAATGAAATATTTATACTGAAATACAAAGCATCGTACTTACAAAATGGTGATGTAATTTTTGCAGATGCGGCAGAAGACGAAACAGTTGGAAAATGCAGTGAAATAGTTGGTGTAGATAATGAAATACTTATTTCTGGGTTACATACAATTCCGTGCAGACCAAACCAAAGTTTTGGAATAGGATATCTTGGTTATTATATGAATTCTGATGCATTCCACAATCAACTTTTGCCATTAATTCAGGGAACAAAAGTGTCATCAATATCAAAATCAGCATTACAAACGACTACGATTTTATATCCGAAATCGGAGATAGAACAGACAAAGATAGGGCACTATTTCTTTCAACTCGACAACCTTATCACCCACCATCAACATAAATTAGACAAACTGCAAAATATAAAAAAAGCGTACTTAAATGAGATGTTTGTTTAGGAAGGAGCCTATGCCATGAGCAATGCACCTAAGGATGCATCAGAGAAAGCCTTTCAAGAGAACTTTGTCAGGGAGCTAACACAATACAAATGGGAGGCTCCTGATTTTCTCGATGGTAATAAGCATAAGGTTACAGTAGCTGATCTAGTTAAGCACTGGAGAGATGAACTTAACCGTATCAATGCGGATCAGCTTGAAGGTGTTCCGCTTACTGATGGTGAGTTTAAGCAAGTTATGGCAAAGGTAAACCAAATAAGTAACAGCTATGAGACCGCTAAAATTCTGGCGATAGAAGAGTCTAAAGGTAAAATTGACGGTATTTATCGGGATGATAATCCGCTAATTACAAGAAAACAAATCACACTGACGATTTTCAAAAAAGCAGAAGTTCGCGGTGGTGATTCAAGCTATAAAATTGCCAGGGAAGTAGTTACGCCCATAACAGACAAAAAGGGTGCGCCTAACCGTTTTGATATTGTATTGCTGATTAATGGCTTGCCTTTAATTAATATTGAGCAAAAACGTACAGATAAATCATTAGACGAGGCGTTTGGGCAGTTTGTCAGATATTACCGTGACGGCGAGTATACCAATAATTTTATGGCGTTTTCTCAAATGATGGTTATTACAACTGAGATTGAAACTCGTTATTTTGCCACGCCAAAATCAGTTGACGATTTTAACCCTAGCTTTGCGTTCCATTGGTCAGATAAGAAAAACAAGCAAATCAACAACTGGAAACAAGTAGCGGAGCATTTTCTTATGATTCCTATGGCTCATCAAATGGTGGGGGATTATCTCGTTATTGATGAAGCGGAAGAAGAAGAGAATAGGCGCCACATGCTTATGCGCCCGTATCAAGTCTATGCTCTCCAGTCTATTGAAGGCGCTGCCTTTGGTTGGGATAATGACGAGAAAGTACCGCATGGAGGGTTTGTGTGGTACACAACAGGTTCTGGAAAGACTATCACAAGTTTTAAGACGGCGTTATTTCTTTCAACTCGTGTCGGTTTTGATAAGGTGCTGTTTTTAGTAGATAGGCGTGAGCTTGACAAAGGCACAAGCGCTAATTTTAAAGCTTATGCTGCATATGAGCCGGTTTCTGTAGATGATACAAAGTATACATATAATCTTAGAAAGCAGCTAAAATCTGCTAAAGCAGGAATTATAGTGACGACAACATTCAAGTTAAATGTACTTGTAAAAGAGTTGGAAGAATCACATGATAACAGCCTGGCCGACAAGAAAATTGTATTCATTATTGATGAGGCCCATCGCACAACCATGGGTCAAATGATGGGCTCGATTAAAAAATACTTTAGGAAAAATGGCTTGTTCTATGGCTTTACAGGAACACCACTCTTTGATGAAAACAAAATCAAAGGGAAAATCAATGAAAAAAGCGAGGTCATTAATACCACTGAAAAACTATTTGGCCCGAAATTACATGAGTATACAATTGATGAAGCGATTTCTGACGGTAACGTATTAGGTTTTAATGTGGATTACATTAATACTGGTGAATTTAGGAGCTACGATGATTTAAGAGATGAGCTTATTGATAAAATAAAAGAAGAAAAGCCAGATGAAGCAGAGCAAGATATAGAACGGTTAGTATATGGCTGGCCTGAAACCGAAGTGGAATCTCAAGCAGCAAGGAAAAAAATTCTTGTTTATCAAGATGAGACACATATTCCCAGAGTTGTAGAGAGAATTCTTGTTAATTGGGATAAGCAATCGCAAGGACGTGAGTTTAATGCAATACTGACCGTTGCCTATAAGAATCGTGTTATCGCCTATTATGAGGAATTCAAAAAACAACTGAAAAGTAACAATACGAAACTGAATGTGGCGATAACATTTAGTTTTGGCAATGAGAATGACCCGGATAATATCGATTCTGAAATCATCAAAGGCATGTTTAAGGACTATGCCGGGTTTACAGGTATTGAATTTATCGCCGGTGATAAAAAACACGGAGAAGATGCTTATTTTGTAGATTTAGTAGAACGTGCTGCCAGAGGCGGTAGTGGTAGAAATGTAAAAAATATAGATTTAGTCATTGTTGCTGATCAGCTTTTAACGGGATATGATTCCAAACGCCTTAATACACTATATGTTGACCGTTCGCTTGAACTTTAGGGGTTAATCCAAGCTTATTCACGTACAAATAGGGTGTTTGGCAAATCAAAGGAATTCGGTAGTATTGTTAATTTTCAATATCCTAGAATGACTGAGGAAATTGTAAATACCGCTTTAGAATTGTATGGTAGTGGCGGTAAGAGTAGCGCTGCCATTGTTGATCTTTACATAACAGCAGTTAAGAAGTTAAAAATCAAAGTTGATGAGATGCTTCCGACATTACCAGACCCAACTGCATGGGCGACTCTAATAAATGATGAAAAAGCAAAAGAAGCGTTTATACTCGCATTTAAAGACGCTGCCGACCAGTTAAGTATGGTTATGCAGTATTATGAGTTTGATTGGGACGATAGCGCTTTTGGTATTGATGAGCACACTTGGATGCAGTATGTAGGTGCATACAAGAACCTTACTTATAAGCCAGGTACTCCGCTGCCACCTACAATTATAAACCCCCTTGTAGGCAAAACAAAACTGGCAGGAACCCAAGTGATAGATGCAGCACATATATTAAGTTTGATTGGCTCTAAGGTTGCCAGTAGTGGTGGCATTCAGATGGTGGATGATGAAACCTTACGTATTATCCATGAGCAAATACAGGAACTTAGTAATATGGGTGAAGATGAGCAAGCGGTTCTCTTAAAAGAATTTGTGGATACGGAATTAGTTCCGGGGAATTTACCTAGCAGTATGAGTTTTGATGAATCCTTTGAAGCTTGGAAAAAAGACAGACGGCAGAGTATTGTGAATGCCTTTGCCCAAGAGTGGGGCATTGAGGCAGTAATGCTTAGTAGAACAGTAGAATCATATAATGATTCTAAACCGGATGCTGTTCCATATATCGATGAAATAGTTAATCATGTTGATTTTGATAAGGCGATAAATAAGTCAGCGGGCAGCAGGTTAAGACACGTTATTGCGTTGACTAAGGAATTGCCGGCATGGATAGCAGAAATTAAACAAAAATATAGCTGATTATAAGAAATATTCCCTTCAAGATTCTCCAGTAGTTATATCACATTCAACTAACAATGTTTCTAGTAATTAGGAAATGAAACCAAGATGCCTATACGAGCTTCCCATTATAAGCAAACCGGCTAATTGAGAAAACTTCCTCTAATCCCAAGTGAATTATCCGAGCTTAGCCGCAAAGAAGCGTCCAAGCCCGAAACAGGCGTGGACGCTTAAGTTGCCCGCAGACCGCGGCTAAGTTTGGATAATTTGGATAGCACGAGACCGCGGACGGCGATGGTTAGGTCTATGGGGATTCGATCTTGTGTCTCTCATCGAAAATGACCGTAGCCATGCTGAAGTCTTGGAAAACTGAAGTCATCGCTATGAAAATTGCAGGATCTGCGATATAATAGGCAAAGATGCCCCTACCCCACGCACGGTTAATCGTAGTGAGCGTTACTAATGTCTATTGGGTTATCCGAGTCTTACGGGCCGCTGCCGCATAAGACGATACTTCTTCGATTTTCGGAACCGCAGCAAGGACACCGGAAAACATCCAAACCGATCAGTCTTTGGACGAGCTCCAGTGTCGAAGCCTTCACACGCTCCAGAATCGGCGTATTGGTCAGCGCTTTGCAGCGCGCCAGCTTGGTGCTTTTATTCCGGTTTCCCAGCAGACCATAATGGCGAATCTTCATAAACCTCGGCGGCAGGATATGGATAAGGAATCTGCGGATAAATTCATGAGCGGGCAGCACCATGACTTTCCATCGGTTTTCGTCTTTGTAATCGCGCCACTTGAAGCTGACGGTTCCGTTCTCGACATGTACGATCCGGCTGTTGGAAATGGCAACCCGGTGCGTATACCGCCCGAGGTATTCCACGACACAGGCCGCGTTCTTAAACGGCGGCTTACAGTAGACGATCCATTCTTTCTGATACAGTGAAGAGAGGAAACCGTTCCATTTCACCGGATCATGCAGCTCATACAGGCTTCCGTGAAACTCCATCTGAGCGCTTTGCAGATAATACAGGAACTTGCCGCGAAACTTACGGGACAACACCTTGACCGGAATGAAGAATTTCTTGCGTGAGGGTAACCAGTTCCCGATGGTGTTGATACCGCCGCCGGGAACGATGCAGTGGATGTGCGGATGGTGCATCAGGTTTTGCCCCCAGGTATGCAGGACAGAGGTAAAACCGAGCGTTGCGCCCAGATACTTTTTGTCTGCGGCAAGTTCCTGTAATGTCTCCGCTGCCGAGCGGAGCAGGATGTCATACACAGTTTTCTGATTTTGGAACGCCAGCGTATTAAGTGTATCGGGTATCGTAAATACCACATGGAAATATCCAACATTTAGCAGGCTGTGCTTCTGATTGTCAATCCAGCGTTCCTTGGAAAGTGCCTGGCATTTCGGGCAGTGGCGGTTACGGCAGGAGTTGTATGAGATACGAAGCATATTGCCGCAATCCTCGCATACATCGGCATGAGCGCCTAATTCCGCAGTTCGGCAACTTTCTATGGCCTTCATTGCTTTTATCACATGCGGTAGAAGCGCATGTTGTTCCCGATATGCCTGGCCATATTGGCGGAATATATCCTGCACCTCAGCCATGAGTCGCACCGGCAAACTTGTCCAGCGGGCTCTGCACATTCATCTGGCTGATTTTGACGAGATGGCAGTAAAAGCTTGTGGTAGAGATATCCGCGTGTCCAAGCAGTTGCTTGATGACATAGATGCTTACGCCATCCTCCAGCAGATGAGTAGCGAACGAATGACGTAGCGTATGGAAAACAATCTTCTTTTGGATGCCGGCGGATTGTTTCACGCTGTTGAATGCGTTCTGAATCCCCCGGCTGGTAATATGCTCTCCAGCTTTGTAATGGCTGAGGCTGTGAAAGAGGTATTTATTCGGACGATACGCTTTCCAGTATTCGCGCAGTGTATCCAGCATTACCTGTGACAGGATCGCATATCTGTCTTTACCGCCCTTGCCTTGATGAATGAATATCTGCATGTTTTGGCTGTCGATATCCGAAACCCGAAGCGCCGCTATCTCGGATACCCTGAGTCCGGCGCTGTAGCCCAGCATGAGCATACATTTATCCCGGAGATTACCGCAAGCATCAAAGAGGATTGATACCTCCTCCCGCGTCAGGATATCCGGGAAGCCGCGTACTTTCCGCATACATGGGATTTTGTGAAGATTCAACGGGGTATCCAGCGCTACGTTGTAGAGAAAGCGCAAGCCACTGTTCATGGTGTTGATAGACGTAGCGGAGAGTTTGCGCTCAAATTTGAGATGGTGCAGATAGTTTTGGATGTCCGAGATATTCAATTCTGTGGCTGGTTTGCCGTAGTGGTTTTGGAACAGCTTCGCTTTGCTGCAATATTCCCCAACGGTGTGCTTGCTAAGTCCTCTCAGCTCAGCGTGAAATCTGACGCGCTCCAATACTTCTTCTTTTGTCATAATGATGCTCCCTTACAAAATGTAGGCGTTAGCCCCACACAATTGTAAGGGAGTTTGTGAAAAAATCCTATGATTTAGGTGAAAGTGAGGATATGACTATGGCTTCAGGCACAAAGGGAAACTGCTATCTGTGCGGCGCGGAACTTGGCAAAACCGCGATGAAAAACCACCTGCTTAAGGCGCACGGGCAAGCCAAGGACGATCAGGAGTGTTATCTTCTTAAAATCGAGGGTGCTTACAACAAAGACTATTGGTTGTTCGTAGACGTCCCGCTGGACAAGCCTTTGTCGGGCGTTGACAGCTTTCTGAGGAAAATATGGCTGGAGTGCTGCGGACATTTGAGCAAATTTTCCGGCTCCGGCTACGGTGAGGTTGGAAAGGGACGGAAGCTGCAAGTCTTTTCGATTGGAGATACGCTTCTGCATGAGTATGACTTTGGCACCACCACCGAAACGATTATCACGATTGTCGGGCAAACTACAAGAAAAAAGCAAAGGGAAACCGTCAGGCTCTTGGCCCGCAATGCTCCGCCGACGTTTGAGTGCGCGGTCTGCGGCAATCCAGCCGCTTACATATGCACTGAGTGCATGTATGATTCCGACAACCCGTTTTACTGTGAGGAATGCGGCGAAAAGCATGACCATGACGGCATGCTGCTCCCCGTCACCAATTCTCCCCGCATAGGCGAGTGCGGATACGACGGCGAGCTCGATGTTTTCGCCTTCGATTCCGCTAAGCTGGCAAGCGAATAGTGAAACTATCACTTCCTAACCACCGCGCCAGCGGTTTTGTGCAATCCATAAACTGGGAATGGCTGACTTAATAATGAATTACGTCTAATGTTTAATAACTAAACGGTCATCCAACTGCGCTAAATCCATACACTCTGTTCCTTGACAGGAAATCAGCATAGCAAACGGGAAGAGATTTTTCTAAAAGGTGGGGCAAAGCAAATGGCGACAACAGTTGATTATATTGAGTACGTCTGTGGGCAGATCGAAGGCATGGGAACAAACAATGAGTGATAAGATTGCGGTGACGCTTGCGACTTTTGAAAGCCATAACCACATTGTCGGCGATGTAGAGCGCGGGGTGAAATTATATGAGCGCGGCAGCGTTCAATTTACCGAGGATACGAACCTTGGCTATGTTGCCGACATCCCTGAAAAGAACGACCACAGGCGCGTGATGGTACAGTTCTCCCGCGACGGGCAGGATATTGAATCATTCTTATGCAACAAGTGCGCCATGAGAAGCAATGGCGCGGTATGCCGTCATGTCGTCGCGGCGGTGCTTGCAATACAGAGCGGGATTGTTGAAACGAAGCTGACGCTCGGCAAAACCGCAAGTGTAACAACCACCGTTACCAAAGCCAATACTGCAAAAGCGGTCGGAAGCGGAAGTCTCGACGTGTTCGCAACGCCGATGATGATTGCTCTGATGGAACAAGCCGCCTGCAAGTGTCTCGCGGACGCGCTGGCGGACGGGCGAACATCAGTCGGAACGCAAATATCGGTAGAGCATACCGCTGCAAGTCCGATAGGCGCGAAGATAACCGCAACCGCCACGGTTGAGTATGTTTTTGGGCGAAAGGTTGAATTTATCGTTGCCGCGAACGACGGGTCTGGCGAAATCGGGAAAGGCAGGCATACCCGTATTATCGTGGATGAGCAACGCTTTATGACGAAAGCTGGGATCTGACCATAATCTGACGAATTCTTCGACCCCGTTAAATGCCGCAAGACGGAGAGAGAACGCACTAAACAGAAATTTGGCGGTGAGATAACCCTCTGCGGCAAGTGCATCGAAGTATGTCCGCACACGCGGCAGTACCTAAATCCGAACTTGGATGCAAATATCTGATATTTGAGTGGCGAACAACATTTATCTTGGTGCGGCGTGGAATCGCGTGTTTTGATAGACGCCGGACAATTATAAACGAAAAGAAAAGACATAGATTAAAAAATTCTTTGACAGGAGTTGACGAAGCATGCGCTACATACGATTACCGGCTGTTTTTCTTGCTTTCGTGGTGATTCTGGGGCTGATAGGCTGTTCCGGCAGCCCGGCCGCGAATAGTTCAGGCAGTTCAAACAATGAGGCCGGCGCTGTCTCGGAATCCGCTTCCATCCCGGAGGAAAGCAAAGCGGAAGTAAGCACACAATCGCTTTCCGAAACAGATACAACCGAACAGAAGGAGGATGCAGACATGGCGAAACTGTTGTATCAGGGGCACGGGAGCCTGCGCGTCACAACCAAGGAAGGCAAGGTCATTTATATCGATCCGTATGCGGGCGAGGGTTACGACGCTCCGGCCGACCTGATCCTTGTAACACACGCGCATCCGGATCATACGGCGATTGACCTGATCAAAACGCAAAACCCCGGCTGCGAAACGATCACGTACAAAGAAGCGCTTGTAAACGGTGAGCACAAAACCTTTGCGCTTGACTTCGTTACAGTGGAGGCGGTGCAGGCCGGAAATAATCAGGGCCACGATATCAAGGAATGTGTCGGCTATATTCTCACCCTGAGC
>Ga0153948_1001549_pt1 | contig 11598 bp, 12 predicted proteins | sample TSNJ032MetaG_FD_104696 | JGI IMG/M metagenome (GOLD analysis project Ga0153948, IMG submission 104696) | Attine ant fungus gardens microbial communities from New Jersey, USA - TSNJ032 MetaG | ecosystem: Host-associated > Fungi > Mycelium > Unclassified | place: USA: New Jersey, Wharton State...
CACGAACTGCTGAGCGTCGAACTGCAGCCGGTGCCGAACCTGTTCATCGCCGAGAACAACGCCAGCCCCACCGTTCACCGCGGCATCGAAGCCGGGTTGGACAGCACGTTGTGGCAGGCTGCGCCGGGCCGCCTGTCACTGCGCCAGGCGTATACCTTCAGTGACTTCCGTTATCGCCACGATGCGCGTTTCGGCAGCAACCGCCTGCCCGGCCTGCCGCGCCACGCCTACCAGACCGAACTGCGCTTCGATCACGCGTCCGGCCTGTACGCCGCGCTCAATACCGAATACGCCTCGCGCATCGCCGTCGACTACGCCAACAGCTACTGGGCCGACAGCCATGTGATCTTCGGCAGCCGCATCGGCTACGACGCACCCGGCGGTCGCTGGCAGGCCTGGGCGGAGATGCGCAACATCGGCAACCGCCACTACGCCGCCACGGTCACACCGGGCTACGACGATGCCGGCAGGGATGTCGCCCGCTCGACGCCGGGCGAAGGTCGTGGCGTCTACGCAGGTGTGCGCTGGCGCTTTGATTGATGGCCGCAGGCGGCGCCGGGCGTGATCCGGCGCCGCCGTTCCTGGGTCAGCCGATACGCCACGCTGGCAGGCGCTCGCTGCGCTTCCAGATGGAAGGCGCGAAGCCGATCAGCACCAGTGCCGCCAGCCACTTCGGCGACGTACTCAGCAGCGTGGAACCGAGCGAGCCATCGCCGGGTGCGAGCTGCTCCTGCCAGGGGTTGTAACCCAGGTAGAGGATGCTGCCGGCCCACCACAGCAACGCTGCGCCGATGCCCACCAGCAGCAGGGCCAGCGTGCGGCAGGTCCAGCGCTGCGAGGTGGTGCCCCATTCCCGCGACGCGGCAATCAGCAGGCCGACCACCAGCAGCGACACCAGTGCCACCAGGCCGATATCGACCTTCGGTCCAATGCGCTCATAGGTACAGGCGCGGCATTGCGCCTCTTCCGCGGCGGTGGCGGCTTCGGCGCCCTCGGCCTGCCCGGCTGCGGGCTGCGCCAGTGCTGCAAACGGCAACAACACCGCCAGCAGCGTCACCATGATCCAACGAAACAACGTCCTGTTCCTGCGTGCAGCGACATCCATGCGCTCTTCCTCGTCAGTGGTTGTGTGTCCCAGCGGGCGTTCGGATATCCAGCGCCCCTGTTCCAGATGCAGTGCGACAAGCTCCCGATAGGTGAAACCACCCGGATACGAATCCTGGGCGACCGCGATCATAGCCCACTGTCCATTGCCGCTGAAAACGGGCCGGGGCTGGCCATATGAAGTACGCACCCCAACTACAGCGCCTGAATGACCTGCAGCAGATGGCTCGCACCTGGCGCGAGTTCCTGCGCGAGCCAGCCCAGCATCGCGAAGAACAGCAGCAGCCCGAGCAGCGGCCAGATCGTATGCGACACGCATACCCGCCACCACCCTTGCTGCTGCATGCCCTGCATGCGCCGGTACAGGCCTCCGGCGATGGCCGCGTCCACCAGCAGTTCAGCCATCAGCACCGGCGCCGACCACACCACCCACACGCTGGCCAGCAGGACGGTCGCCACCAGCGCGACGAGGCCGAGGATCGCCAGCAACGGCAGGCCCGCTTCATCTTCGACCAGCCCGGTCAACGGCAGCTCTCCGGCATCGCCGCCACCGGCCGGCACCGACTCGTTCCACGATGCCGATGCACCACCACCGCCGGAACGCCCGCCAGCGCCGCTCCACGGCGATTCCATGGCACTACCGCGCGGCGATGCGCCACCACCGCCTGCATCCGGCGACAGCCCATCCAGAACGTTGTCCCAACGCCAGCGGATCCAGATCCACATCAGCAGCAGGAACACGCCATAGGCCAGCAGCACGGCCATCGGGTAGCGAAGCAGCATCGCGTCGATGCCGGCCAGGCGCAGCAGATGCGAGGCAAGGAAACCGGCCGCACCGGTCAAGGCCACGATCAGCGCCATCTGCAGGCGCGGCCAACCACGCTGCTGCAGGTGCCGGCGCGCACGCACGACTTCGCTGCCGTGGTTCATCGGCAATTTCGGCGGGCTGCGTGAAAAGTGGCGCGAGCGCTTCATGCAGCCGCCAGCGGGCGGGAGGCATGGCGGACGGGAACGTCGGGAACCTGATACTGCATGCGGACATCCTTGCCGGGCACGCGTAAGCGGTGATGGGCGGATTCTACCGCGGGCAGGTCCGCTGTCCAGACGGCGGTTCCAAGCGGCCGATCCTCAGCTGCGGTCGGTGATCCGTTCGATGCGGCCACCAGCGAACACGAACTCACTCTGGCCCTGCAGTTCCAGCTCGGTGCCCGCATGCGGTCCATCGGGAACATCCTGCGCGAACACGCCGCGCCAGCCAATCGTCGCCGTCGCCCGATCACCATCGAACACCAGCGCCAGCAAGCGCTGTTCGCGCTCCCGGAACAGGCGCGCAGACTGCCGTGCCAGTTCGCCGAAGGCATCGATGCCTTCGGTGACCATCGTCAGCTGGCCATTACTGTGGTTCTCGAAGCGCACGTTGTGCGCCAGCACCGCCAGCATGGCGTCGATGTCGAAGCGGTTGTAGGCCTGCAGGTAGTGCTCGATCAACTGACGGCGGTGCGGTTCGTCCATGGCGGCATCCAGTCGTGGGCTGCTGGCGAGTCTCGCCTGCCAGCACCGGTCGATCAAGGCCGCGCGGCAGCCTTCAGCAGCTGCGCGGCCACCTGATCGAACGGGGCGATGTCCTGCAGCGCGCGGCACATCGCCACCGCACCTTCCACGCTGGCGATCACCAGGCTGGCCAGTTCACCCGCCGCCGCCGGGGCATGCCCTTCGGCGGCGAACGCCGTGGCAAGGTGGCCCTGCCAACGCGCGAACACCTCGGCAGCCGCCGCGCGGGCTTGGCTGGGCGTCGCCTCCACCGGTTCCTCCACGGCAGCGGCCAGCACCGGGCAGCCGGCGCGGAAACCGGTGCGCAGCAGGCGCTCGCGCCACAGCGCCAGGAACTGCTGCAGGCCCTGCATCGCCCCACCCTTCAGCAGCTCCACCAGCAGCGCCTCCACTTTGTCGCCGGCCATGTGGGTGGCGCGCGCCAGCAGCTCCTGCTTGCCGCCGGGAAAGTGATGGTAGGTGGAACCCAGCGGCGCTTCGGCCAGCTTGGTCACCTCACGGATGCTGGTGGCATTGAGGCCCACGCGCGCCAGCATCTGTGCCGCAGCATCCATCACGCGTTGAGGCGCATCAGAGGGTCGCGGGCTCACGGCAGGCTCCTTGCTAAGACAGTCGTCATAGATTAGCGTACCGGCCGTTCTATAACAGTCGTCATAGCCATGAATCTCTGGTTCCGCCTGCTCCATCTGCTGCTGTGCAGCCTGTTCCGGCCGAAGCTGGATGCCCCGTTCGGGGTCTCGCGGCTGCAGTTCCGGGTACTGCCCAATGACCTGGACAGCAACCTGCACATGAACTACGGCCGCTACTGGATCATCTTCGACCTGGGCCGGCTGGACCTGATCCTGCGCATGGGCTTGGGCCGGGTGGCGCTGCGCGAGAAGTGGGCACCGATCGTTGGTGCCGGCACCATCCAGTTCCGCCGCGAGCTCAAACCGTTCCGGCGCTTCACCCTGGAGACGCGGCTGGTTGGCTGGGTCGGCTCCCGCGGCATCATGGAGCAGCGGGTGCTGATCGGTGCCGAGCAGAAGATTGCCACGCGCGCGCTGCTGGTCACCGGCATCTACGACCGCCGCGCGCGGCAGTTCCTCGGCATGCCGAAGATGATGGAAGCGATCGGCGTGGTCGCCCCGCCGTCGCCGCCGCTCAGTGCGGCCGCCGAAGCGCTGCTGGCCGCCGACGCGGCGTTGAAGCAGGACGATGCCTGAGCCTCAGGGAGCCGCCACCGGCATCGTGGGCTGTCCACGCGATACGACCTGGGTACGCCCTCCCACGTGCAGCACGTATTCGAAGGATTGCCGCATGCGGCTGTACGCGCCACCATCCGGTACGCCGTAGTTGGCACCCACGCTGAGGGTATGCCGGCCCGGCGGCAACGGCTTGAGCATCACCCAATACCCATCGGCGGCGGCCAGACGTGAGTGTTCGTCGTCGGCATCCATGCGGAAGCAGCCTTCGCTGCGGACCCGATGCCTGCGCATGTCGCCCAATGGCTGGCCGTCCAGCAGCACCACCGCACTGATCAGGTAATCGTTGTTGACCGCCGCCCCGGCCTGCAGCTCCTTGCAGGTCACACGCTCATCCACCTGGAAGTGCGCCATGTTGATGATCGGCAGCAACAGGTATTTGCCAGCCGGCACCACGCATTCGCGATGTGGCCGGAAACGGCCGTTGGTGCCGGCCAGGTTCCAGACCGGGCCTTCCTGGCCCACATCGCATACGCGGCCATCTGGGTCGAGATAGGGCGCGCCGCCCTGGCCGTCGGCCCACCGCCACCACCGGGCGGTCCATTCGGCCAACGAAACGCCGCCCACCGGTTCACGCGTCAGCGGCGAAGGCGCCGCCGTGTCCGCACTGAACGCCGGCACGGCGGCCAGCAGCACTGCCATCGTTGCGCCGCCGCGGCGCAGCCAGCCCTGGATTCCCTTCCGCATCACCCACTCCATCGTCCCTGGCGGCCACCCTGCGTGGCCGGCTTCCGCGCCACTGTACCGTGACGAACTAGACCTTCGGCATGTTCTTGGTCACGCAATGGATGCCGCCACCGCCGCCGGCAATCGCATCGATATCCACCTGTTCGATCACGCGGCCCGGATACATGTCTTCCAGCAGTTCACGGCAGAAGCCATCGGCTGCGTCGTCACCGAACTGCGGCGCGACCACGGCGCCGTTGATCGGCAGGTAGTTGATGTAGCCCATGGCCAGATCGTCGTTGTCGCGGGTATGCACGTTGTCGCGCCCGTCCAGGGGCGGCGGCAGGGTGTGCACCTGCAGGCGACGGCCATCGGCATCGGTGGCCCCGCGCAGGATCTGCAGGTGTTCGCGGGTCAGATCGTAGTCGTAGGACTCCGGATCGTTGTCCAGGTTGGCGATCACCACGCCCGGCCGCACGAAACGGGCATAGAAGTCCACGTGCGCATCGGTGATGTCCCTGCCGGCGATACCGGGCAGCCAGATCACCTTGCGCAGGCCGAGGTGGTGTTTCAGCTCGGCCTCGATATCGGCACGCGACCAGTCCGGGTTGCGATTGCGGTTGACCCAGCAGCTTTCGGTAAGGATGGCCGTGCCGTGGCCATCGACTTCGATACCGCCGCCCTCGCCCACCAGATCGCTTTCCAGCAGCGTGGCACCGGTCACCTGTGCCAGCCACGGCGCCACCGCGCCATCGTTGCGCGCGCTTTGCTTGCCGCCCCAGCCATTGAAGTTGAAGTCGACCAGGCCCAGCCCGCCCTGGCCATCGGTGACGAAGCACCCGCCGTAGTCGCGCACCCAGATGTCATCCAGCGGCACCTCGAGGAACTCGATGTTGTCGCGGCCGCAGCGATCCTGCGCCTGCTTCAACTGCGCCGGGCGGCACAGCACGCTGACCGGCTGGTGGCGGGCGATGGTACGGGCCAGCCGCGCCACGGCGACGTTCACCGCATCGGCCTGCGCGCCCCACACCCGCGGCTGCGCGGCGAAGGCCAGGAATACGCGTTCCTGAGGGCCGTGTTCGTCCGGCATGCGCCAGATGCCTGCGCCTGGCCCCGCCGCGGATACGCGACCCGGCAGCCCGGCCAGGCCGAGCGCGGCCAAGCCACCAAGGCCGGCGGCGCCCGCCAGCTGGGTGAGGAAGTGACGACGGTTGGTCATGACAGGCTCCATGGCCGGTGTGGGATGGGCGCTATGCTGCGCTTGCCCATCCATAAGAACAAACGATAGATTCAGCGATCAACTGAACAGTTTTACTTATTCGAATGCTCAAACACTGGCCACCGCTGAACGCCCTGCGGGGTTTCGAGGCTGCCGCCCGGCTCGGCAGCTTCCACCGTGCGGCGGAGGAACTGCACCTGACCCAGTCGGCCATCAGCCAGCAGATCCGGGGCCTGGAGGCGTCGCTGCAACAACCACTGTTCTTCCGGCAAGGCCGCAGCGTCACCCTCACCGACGCCGGCATCGACCTGCTGGAAACAACCCAGGCGCTGCTGCGTCAGCTCGCCAGCGGCATCCGCCGCCTCGATCAGTACCGCAAGCCGAATCAACTGATCGTCAACACCAGCCCGGCCTTCGCCCGACACTGGCTGGTGCCACGCCTGGCCAGCTTCCACCGGCTGCATCCCGACGCCGATCTGTGGCTGCTGACCAGCGAGGAAGCGCCGGACATGACCACGCAGACGCTCGACGTAGCGGTACGCGATGACCTCGACTCACAGGCGCAGTGCCAGCACCGCGTGCTGCTGCAGGACCGCCTCTTTCCGGCCTGCCATCCGACCCTGCTCGCCACACCGATGCACGAACGACTAACCCTGCATGGCGAGCGCGAAATGGACTGGAGCCAATGGCAGGTGCAGGGCGGCGCCGATGTCGGCCAGCGCCGCGAGGGCATGAACTTCTCCGAGCCCGGGCAGCTGCTGGATGCCGCATGCCAAGGGCTGGGCATCGCGCTGGTCAGCGAACTGCTGAGCGCGCGTGCGTGCGATCAAGGCCTGCTGCAACCGCTGGATGATGCACGCGTGCGTGGCCCGCGCTGGAGCTGGCTGGTGCATGAGGACAGCGTGGCAGATCCGCTGGTGATCAGTTTCTGTGAGTGGCTGTTGGCGAGCCTGCCCGCCCGAGCTACTTCTGCTGCAGCGCGCGCTTGACCGCCGCCTCAGCCAGCGGCGCCATCACCGCATAGCCCTTCGCCGTGGGATGCACGCCGTCGTCGGCCAACTGCGGGTCGAGCCCACCGGCCGCATTGGCCATCGGCGTGTAGTAGTCCAGATAGACCAGCTGCTGCGCATCGGCATAGCGCTTCAACGCCGTGTTCAATGCCCGCACCTTGGGCGCAGGTGCCGTGCCCGGCAGCCACGGGTAATCGCTGACCGGCAGTACCGATGCCAGCACCACACGGATGCCGTGTGCGCGGGCCAGGTCCACCATCGCGTGCAGGTTGTCTTCGATCATCGCCTGCGTGGACGGGCCGGTGTTGCCGGCGATGTCGTTGGTGCCGGCCAGGATCACCACCACCTGTGGCTTCAGTGCCAGCACGTCCTGTGGGAAGCGCACCAGCATCTGCGCCGTGGTCTGGCCACTGATACCGCGGTTGAGCCAGCCCTTGCCGGGAAAGAACGCCGCACTGCCCTCCCTGCCCCAGCCTTCGGTGATCGAGTCACCGAAGAGCACCACGCGCGGTTGCCCCGGTACGGCGGCAGGCAGACGTGCGTTGGCGTCGCGGTAACGCTGCAGTTCCGGCCAATCGGCCAGGCGCTGCTGCATGAAGCGCACCTCGTCCGGGCGCAGGCGCTCGACAGGTTCCACCAGCAACGGGTTGATGGCGGGCACATCGGCCGCCACCCCATGGGCACTCAGCACGACACCGAGGGCTACCGCGGCCACGCCGCCGGACAAGGAACGCATGGGGTCTCTCCCTGGAATGTCGGGGCCAGTCTAGCGCGCGGCCCCGCGCCTAGCGTGCCGCCGACCGTGCCGCCACACCGGTCACCTTGGCCGGCATCCACATGCCTGGCGTCCAGCCGCTGGCGGCGAGGATCGCCTTCGGGTTGTCCTGCTGGATCAGCGCACGTACCGCATCACGCTTGTCCCTGGCCTGCAGGTAATAGGCCTTGGCGATGCGGTAGCCCACCCAGTAGCCCAGATCATAGGGCTCCTGTGAACCGGGCTTGTAGTTGTACAGCCACGGCGACAGATCGGTGCTGTCCACGTCCAGCGCGAAGGCGCTTTCGATATGCACCTCCCGGCCACGGGTCCAGGCGGCATGCCGACCGTTGCCGACGTTGCCGGAAATCAGTTCGGCGATGAACTCGGCAATGCCTTCGCCCAGCGAAACACGCAGCACCGTCGCATGCGGGTCGCCCGGCTCGAAATCGGTCAGGCCGGTCTGCTGGATGTGCACGTACTCGTGCGCGATCACGTGCACGAAGCGGTCCTGCACATTGGGATTCATGAAATCGGCTGCGCACAGCGCTTCCAGGCCGATGATCACGCCGCTCTTCGAGGTCAGCCCGACCGGCCGACCGCGGCCGACCGCGATGGTCACCGGCGGAAACGTGGCCTGCGGGTAGATCGCCTGCAGGTTGGCGAACACCTGCACCAGACGCTGCTTCACCGCCGGCAGCTCCGCAAGGCAAGCGCGGCCCTGCGCATACACTTCGGGCTGGCTGGCAATGGCCTCGGCAATACGCTCGGGCGTGACCCGGCGCGCCTTCGCCAGTTCACCCAGGCCCGTACTGCCTTCGGCCAGGTAACCGGCCAGCTGGGCGACGCTGGGCTTGCCGCCGGTGCTGTCGTAGAGCGCGTAGAAGCGGCTGGCATCGGTGGTGAGGATCTGCGGCCCCGGCAGGGTACCCGCCGACGCCACGCCGACCGCCCCGGCACAGGCCAGGGCAAGCAGGCAACGCAGGAAACTGGACATCGCTCCGTCCTTGGTGGAGTGCATGCGAAGCGCGCAATCTACCACTCCGCCCCAGCTACCGCAGCGGGCATATGCAGGCCCTTCGGGGCTGTGCCAGACTCACTCTGGCACCTGCCATGGATGATGGAGCACCGCACGATGATGATCGTTCCCGCGTACTGGGCCGAAGCCCGCCTGCAGGCCCGTTTCCGTGGCCGGCCGGTGGTCGTGCGCCGCTTCGGCTGGTCCGACGAGGGACCTGCCCAAGCCCAGGCCCACGCCGACGCACGTGCCCATGAAGCCCTCAACGCCATCATCGCCGGGCAGGTGCTGCCGCGTCGCGAAGTGCGCAGCAACTACGGTGTGGAGGGCGTACCGATCCGCGAGCAGATCGTGCAGCGCGACGGCGATGTCATCATCACCCGCAACAGCTATGGCGCGCTGTGCCTCAACAGCCCCGACGTGCTGTTTGCCGACATCGACCATGCGCAGCCGCCGGCTGGATGCGTGATACCGGCCATCGTCGCTGCGGCCGTGCTGCTTGCCGGCGCCATCATCGGCACTGTGCTCTGGCATTGGCTGGTGGGCCTGGTACTGGGCGTGGCGGCAGTGCTGCTGGTCAACGCGGCACTGCTGATGCGGCGGAAGCAGCGCCTGGCCGCTGCCGGCGGTGCTGAAGGGCTTGCGCTGAAGCGCGTGGACGCCTTCAGCGAACAGCATCCCGATTGGCACCTGCGCGCCTACCGCACACCGGCGGGGCTGCGCGTGCTGGCGATGCATGCCACGTTCTCACCTGAGGACGAGCAGCTGCAGGCATTCTTCAAGGCACTGGGCACCGACACCCTGTACGCGCGCATGTGCCGGCTGCAGCATTGCTTCCGTGCGCGACTGACACCGAAGCCATGGCGCGTTGGCCTGAAGTACCGCATCCGGCCGCCGGTGGCCGCGTGGTCAGCCGAACAGGCCAACAATCCGGATCGACTGGCCTGGATTGCCGAGTACGAAAAGAAGAGTGCCGGCTTCGCGGCCTGCGCCTATCTGCGCAGCTTCGGCGACACTTCCCGGGTGCATGCCAAGGCCGAGCATGTGCGCGAACTGCACGATCGCCTGTCGCACGCGCAGGACCGCCTACCGCTGGCGTGAGGGCGGATGCTTGGCTCAATCATCTCCCGCGAGGAACCAGACAGGTTTCAACGGCAGACGCCGACGTGCTTCATCATCGAGCTGCTGGTAGTGCTTAGTCCATAGCTCGACCAACGCATTCCCACCAATCAGCGTCACCCGGCGGTGGCTTTGACGTGCTTCCAGATCAGCATCCCGGGTGAATCCGGAAAGCGCGACAAACAGGCCAACATCCCCCTCCCCCAGTACAGCCATGAAACTGCGAATTCCCATTACATCGATTCTTGGCGAGTTGGCATTTCGCTTGACCTGCACCTTGATCCTTGGAGGACGGGTACCCAAGGGGTCATTGAAGGCGATGATATCCACCCCGCCATCCTTGCCTGGTGGGGCAACCCATCCCACGTGGTACCCCATGGCACGCAGCAGACAGGCGACCAACTCCTGGAACTCATAGGGGGGCATCGCCGCCAGATGCAGAGAAATTTCACTCCAGGCTTGTTCTTCAGCCTGCTCAAGCGTAAGTCCCGCAGCGTTCTCGACAATTGCCTCATCAAGCGTATCAACAGCAGCGGTACTCTGAGCATGCTTCCACTGTCGATAGAGAAGCACAGCTTGTCCATAGAATTCAGCAGGGTCCTGGTACTTCTGCAACGCTGCGGCCCCATCCGTGGTCACCGTCCAGGTACCCTTCTCTTTCACCAACCAGCCCGCCTTCACTGTATCAACCGTTGCAAAGCGGACGATCTTCTCGAAGCGCCGGCCGCCCGAAGCGTATTCCCCTGCCTCGTACTCACTCAGCGTGAACTCGCCTTCAAGCTGATGAAGTGCTTCATTAGCTTGCATACCTTCCGGCCGCTGCTGCAGCAGCTCGAACAACCTGCGCATGAACTGCCCAGTTCGCGCCTTGGTGATTTCCGCCATGCTCAATCATCCGACTATCCATTGATAGCCAGATTATAGGCAGTTCAGCTCAGTCAGCGCCCTGCACGAACGGCTGCCCTGCCAGGGTAGTGCCCAGCCGCACCGCGATCTGCTGCCCGCCCTTCTCGAAGGTCGTTGCGCACTGCTTTCCGCCCTTCTGGCATCCGACTTCCGGAAAGCCCTCAAGTGACTCGGGGGCGCCCTGTGCCGGACTCGCCTGCCACCCTGCCGCATCCAGCAGGCGCTTGGCCTTGGCATAGGGCATGCCGGCGACGATGCCCAATTGCGTCAGCTCAGCGGGAAACGACTGAGCATATGCCGTTGAAACCAGGGCCAACGACAACGTTGCAGCAAGGAGAATGGCTTTCATTGCACCGACCTGGAACGAGCACACGGCCTCAGCCTAGCCCATTTGCATGACGCGGGAATGTGCCGGTAACACGTCGTTACCGAGTCTCCACAGTTGATTGCAGAGCGCTTGCCTCTGTTTATATGCGAACAGGCAGCCAAGCATGGACTCGGCTCTACAGGAGGCAGGAAGGCCGCCCGAAGGCGGCCTTCCCGTTACCTTACTTGGCGTTCTTCACGTAGGTGTCGAACCAGTTCAGCATCTCCGACACCAGCTGCTCGTTCGATTCCAGCGCGGTGTACCAGTGCGGCTCGTTCGGCAGCATCACCAGGCGCGTGGTACCACCGTTGCCGCGGATCGCCTGGTACAGCTTGCGCGACTGGAACGGTTCGGTGCCCGGGTTGGCATCGTCCTCGCCGTGGACCAGCAGCAGCGGCAGCTTGATCTTGTCGGCATAGAAGAACGGCGAGGCCTTCAGGTACACGTCCTGCGCCTGCCACACCGAGCGGCGCTCGTTCTGGAAGCCGAACGGCGTAAAGGTCTTGTTGTACGAACCACTGGTCGCCACACCGGCCTTGAACAGCTTCGTGTGCGCGATCAGGTTGGCGGTCATTAGGCCGCCGTGGCTGTGGCCGGTCACGCCGATGCGGTTGCGGTCGACCACGCCCATGTCCACCGC